>UMKB01002893.1_pt1 | contig 10256 bp, 5 predicted proteins | sample 1966171 | NCBI WGS metagenome assembly UMKB01 (sample SAMEA4836164, study PRJEB28245) | human gut metagenome | biome: gut microbiome; material: fecal sample | place: Denmark | collected 2008 | reverse complement strand
AGATATAGTTCTTTACAAGTGTGAAATAGTCCTTATCTGGCGCACTAGCAGCCATACCCATCCCTTTGAGCCAAGGATGACTTAGGATCGAGTTACCAAATACCGCTACACGGCTGGGGATATTTGAAACTGTTGACAGATTGCCGTTGTTATCAACTAACAAACGGAATTTAGTACCATTCGGACTGGTAATCATCGGAGTTTTTTTGAAAAGCTCTAATTCAGTAACAATCGGTTCAATCTTATCCGTTTTTTGTTTCAGCGTCTCTACTTTTTCATTAGCACTCTCATTAGCTACACGATAGCTGAATGGAATAGCTTGCCCTGTTTCATACATGATTTTCCCAGAATACCCAGCGTTATTAGTAACATGTTGAGCGTCTTGAATTAAATTACGTTCACCTTTCGAGGCGTACACACGATTGTCATGAGATTCAAAGAATAGCTGTTCACCGAAAAAGATTTCCTTATCCTCACCACGAACGTTAAGCGTATTATATCCCGCTGCAAGCTGTTTCTGGAAGACTCGAGGGGAAACAATCAAATCATTCTGGTCGATGTTACCGATGGCAAAATTGTATGTCCCTGCATCCTTAACATAGACGTTGATTGTGTCAATAAAGCCACGGCTCTTGTCCCATTTCTTGATAGGGCTCATGTATCCGAGGTTATTAATCGTCGATACTTGAGTCGTATCAATGCCAGTAATGTCTGAGCCAAATTGAACTTTTGATGTGTCTGGCATGACGAATGGCACTTTTGAAGCAATGGCACTAGAGCCAAAGTCAAGGTTTTCAAGATAATGAGCCTGAGCGTTTCCGCCTTGGATAACCTTTGTAGGTTCGTCTGATGTCAAACGACTAATAAGGATATAGCCGTTTGCTTCAGGCGTGAAATCTTGATTGACTAAAACGTCTGTAGTAGAGAATGTTTTAAGCTTCTTGCCCGAAATGTCAAAGTAATGCGTAAACACACCACGAACATTTTTTAGACCGTAAGTCACGCCAGCTTGCATGTATAGTTTGGGATAAGTGCCCCAAGTCGGTGCGTCGTAAGTCCCATTTCCACTACCAGACCAAGCCTTCCCGACCTTAAATGTGCGTTCATCAACTAACTGTTTAACAACATTAACGAAACTGAGCTCTTCAGGCTTAACATCTAGTGTCAATTTAGGAATTTTGAGGGAAATATAGCCGTCTGGAAGATTTGAAAAGTCAACGTTTGCCTTCTTCAAGTCTTCAAGAGAAGCGTTAAACACTCTTGCGGTCTCGTCTGGTTTAGAAGATACGTATAGCATGCAATCTTCTGGTGGAATGTACTCTGTAGTGATTAAATCGTCCGTTTCAGAGAACTTTTTAACAAGTCGTCCGCCATCGCTAGAAATCGCAAACGAGAAGATTCCACGGATGTTTGATAGATAATATTTAACCCCCTTCTTAATAGGGATAGGCATGAATCGAAGCCATCCATTAGAAGACCATGTCCCGATGGCTGTGTTGTTCCAAAGGTAAACCGAGCCTTCAATTTTATCTCGTAGAAGTTGCTCGATTGATTCTGTGAAGTCGATATTATCGGCTGTCACTTCATCGACATTTAGCCCTCTGGATTGATAGACACCGCCTTCTTTCCAATGGCGGTCCCCCTCGTTGAAGTAATACCATTTCCCTGTATTACTTGCTACTACGATACCGTTAGCACCGTTTGGATAAGTACGTTGGATTTCTTCCAGCGAGCTAAGCACAGCTTTAGGTGCGTTTGACGAAATGGCATTGAGTTTCGACTCAACCCATTTGGTACTAGCCTTCCCATCAAGATTCTTAGACATGTTGTCAAGACGGTCTGGAAGCGTGTTGTAAGTATCCCTTGACTTCACGACTTCCATATCAGTATTCCCGCTCTTAGCAGCGTCATCATAGGTGATTTCCATGCCTCGAGCAATAGCTTCACGAACATCCGCACCCTTGGTTTTTTTACGGATAGCGTCCACAAGGACACTGATCTTATTAGTATTTTCAAGAGGGGTCACATCGTCATATAGATTCAAGCGTCCCTCTGCTTCATTTTGTGGCATTAAGCACCTCCTAATTCATTTCGTAAACGAGCAATTTCAGCTTCTAGCTCACTGATACGTTGAGCACGCTCTTGTTGACTCATATTAAACGCTGAGAGTTTAGCGTCGTAATCAGCCTTAGCTACATTGTAGTCTGCAAGGGCTTTATTATAAGCTTCACGTTCAGCATCCGTCGCATTTGCCCCTGGAGCTGTCGGAGCTTTTGGTTCAACAGGTTTAGACTGACTAGCAGACCTAAGAGCAGCCAATTGAGCGTTCAATTGTTCAAGTTTCTTCTGCTTAGTAGCTATTGACTGGTCTAGCTTGAGTTTTTCAATCGAGCTATCAGCTTCTTGCGTTTGCAATTGGTAGGCTGATAATGATTGAGATTGTGAACCGATGGTTAAATCAACCGTTTGGGGATTGAGTATATCAATTTTCTTTTCCAAGATTTGCAGTGTTTCAATCCCTGACAGTGGTGCATTGATAATCTTGTGCTTGTTCCCAATTCTGAACTTGCTATATCGACTATCAATCAAGTAACGTTCAACTGCTGAAATCGTCCATTTAGCCAGTGCAATCTTCTGATTCCTCAAATACTGCTTGCCACGGGCTAACAGAATGCTAGGATTGTCGATTTCTGTCCATATTACTGATTTCCGAATAAAGCCAAACTCTTTTATCAATTCTTCGTCGGCCAGATACATTTTTCCATCATTAACGCTTCGGATGTCAAGCTGCGCCCGTGTCACGTCCGGACTTTGGTCTTCCTCTTGCCCTTGGTTTTGGCTCTGCAAGTCCGCACCGATTGGGACAATGATTGTAGCGAGACCATCAAAATCAACTTCACGGCTCGCAGATTTGATGTTTTGGCCTAGCTTGATTGGGCTTTCTTTGGTAACTCCAATGTCTTTAGTCCAGTCAACATACAATCTCGTATTAAACTCTCTTAGCGTGAGATATCCGCCGATATTATTAATAATCCGCTCTCTCACAGTGTCCCAGCTTGAATCATATCCAATATAGCGGAAAGGGCGGTCTGATTTACCGTGTACTGTAATATTTCTAGGAATTATTCGTTTGAATTCCTCGATTTGAACGTTTGCAGAATCAAAGATTATCTTGAAATAGTCCTCAGCACCCTTATTAGGGAGTTTCTGGAACCATTGAGCAGAATCGTGAAGATATGACAGGAAGTCCTCACAGACAACTTTTTGAACGAATCCATTAGTTGACATCTCGTTAGCCATCGTCAAAACCCTACCGACAAACTCAACTTCGTTATCTCTTAGATTGACAACTTCGATGATTGATTTAAACTGAACCATCTTTTGATACATCGTATGGTCCAATGGGATTGCAAACTCTAGCTCATGGATGCTGTTAACCGCTTGTTTGATTTCACCGTGGACGATCTTATTACCTCTCGGGCTGTATGGGTCGTGGATAACCTTGCGTGTAGCCGTAGTTCGGTTGAGCTTGTCCCAGCGTCTATCAAGAAAGCTAGGCCACCAGTAGATGGCATAGCCCGCTTTTTTCGCTAAGCCAGCCGGGCGCTCTGGAACAGTTATCTTTTTACCATCAAGATACTCTTTTGAGCCGCTTGAAGTAACTACATAGAAGTGAGATTGATATATACCGCTGTCGCTGTTGTGGTCGACAGAATTAATGGTACAGTACCAATCATCTCCCCATTTCAAAGCATCGTACCAGACAAGGTCGTCTTGCCCAGATTCTTCAGACCAGGTCGGAACTTGTAGGCCAGATATGCCATTGCTAGACCTTAAACCCTTAACACGGATAGCGTAGCCTGTGCTACTAATGTTGAAAATTTCAATGCTATCACAAGATACCGTCATGCCATCACCTCATTTGAGTAGTGCATTGCCACTGTGCCATTCCCTTGAGCTTCGAAATAGTTGATACCGATGTCGAGCGTTAGAGCAAAATCTTTGTTCTCGCCTTTTTTAAGATAGTAGATGGTGCCGTTGGCATCTTTTAAGGTGATATCTTCACTGCAGATGATTACTGGACTGATTGATGTATCTCCAGCATTAACGAAATAGACGGGTGTCTTCTTTTTCTCATACCCTAGATACCATTTAGTCCATGTTGAATTATCATTCTCAAAATCAAATGTGTCCCAAACATCATCGAAGTATTCGTCTTCGTGAAATGCGAATGGATAGCACTTAAACACGATGGTAGCAACCAGATTTTTCTTAATCGGGTCGTCAGCTACTTTGATGTGCTTAACCTTGCCCATCCAGTAATAGCGTCTATCGTGCGTATCTCTCAACTTGCGTTGCGTTTTAGTAACCATGCTTGACTTAATCTGTCTTTCAGCAATTTTGCGATTCTCGTAAGTAGTAAATGGTAATTTGAACTCATACGTAATCTCTCTTGACTCAAACACACGTTCACCAAGAGCACTAGAGAAGTCAAGTTCACCTTGCATATAAGGGATAGACTCAACGATTTCTTTCTCGTCTGGCGTTGGTGCTTCACGTTTCTGTAAGTACCAACCAGCGTCACGACTATTAAAATCGCCAAACGCTATATATTCTTTGATTTTAGTAATCATAATCTGTGTCGTCCTTTCAGTGTTTTAATCGTATCAATGGCACTATTGAAGTTATTAACAGTACCACCGACCAAGGCGCCAGTGTCAAGTACCATGTTTTGACCTTGTGCAATTTGTTCCTTGACGTCTACGAGAGCGTCAATCACATCGTTAAGCAAGCCTGCTGAGTGAGCAGCATAGGCTTCTTGACGGGCTGAAATGGTAGCGTCTGGGGTTTTATCTCGCAAGACTTCCATCTTCAACTGACTAGCCATGTTTGAAGTGGCACCCGTTAGCATGGCATTAGCTCGAACATTGAAGCCGTTGACTTGGTCACGGATGAAATCAAGGCTATTAGCTACCTCTGGAGCTGATTCGTCGATACCTCGAGCTATACCAAGACCAATATACCAACCGACTTGGTCACGGAAAAGGTGTGACGGTGAGTGAATTTTGGCTTTAGCTTGCGCTGCACGCTCTGCTTGTGCGACTAGGGCGTTAGCTGCTGCTGTAACTGCTCCAAGGGCAGAATTAAGACCAGCGGCAAGACCTTGACCCATGTAAGCACCAGCTGAGAAGAAAGCTCCATAACCGGCTCTTGCTGCGGCTGCTGCTTGGTTAACCGCTGCTTGTGTAACTGCAACTAATTGCTGTCCGCTTGATTGCATGGCTGAGACCATTTGAGCGCCGCCTGTTCTCACTGCAGCAACGACTTGGTTCATACCGTTTCGGACTGCTGAGACAATCTGATTCATGAAGGCTTGCGTGCTAGCGACCATTTGCATACCACTAGAGCGTAGTGCTGCAGTCATTTGCATAGATCCAGACGTTACCGCTTGAACTGCTGACATCATGCCAGCACTAACTGCCATGCCTAGTGACATCATCGTAGCTTGTAAGGTCGTTGCTGCCGCTCCGACTGTAGCAAATACGCCAGCTAACATCATGACTTGAGCGCTTACCATAGCAAGTCCAGCTCCTGCCATTTGGGCTGAGCTAGCAAGCATAGCAAGCTGACTAGATACCATGGTAGCCATCATGGAAACCATGCTGAAACCAGTCTGAGCGGTCATGAGTTGAGCACCAAACATGGTCACTGCTGAACCTGCCATCATGAGCTGTGATGTCATTTGCATCAAGCTAGTGGCAAACATCATGAATTGAGTGTTTAGCATGGTCAATGAAGTACCAATCATCATGAATTGCGTACCAATGAGCGTTAAGCTAGTACCTAGCATAGTTGAGCTAGTAGCCATCATGGTCATGCTCGTAGTGATCATAGTTAACTGAGTAGCTAACATAGTTAAGCTAGTAGTTAGCATAGTCATGCTTGAACTGATAGAAGTCATGCTAGCAGTAAGCGTCATTGAAACTGTACTGAACTGAGTTAATCCAGTCGCAGCAACCATCAAGGCTGGCGCTAGTGTCATGATTTGTGTTCTAAACGCTGTGATAGGTCCTACAATAGCCGTTAAACCACTGAGGGATTGACTAGCTTGACTAGAGAACGTACTAAATGCAGTCCCAGCGGTAGTTAGCAATGATTGCAAGTTAGTGAATGATGATTGGATAGTTGTAATCGTGCTTGAGAAATGGCTTAAACCTGCAACAGCACTAGATGCTGAACTAGACACCTTACTCATACCATTACCAAGCTGAGTCATACCAGTACCAGCTTGAGCTAGCCCTGCTGAGTTGTTACCGATAGAGCCGACGCCTTTGGCCACTGCTGCAAGAGATGCAGCCATGTCTCCTAAGTTGGTATTAGTAATCTTAACGACACCATTAGCAAGTTGATTGAATCCAGACCCTGCTTTTTGTGCGGCTGTACCGATTGAGTTGAACACATTAGCCAAACTATTCAATACACTACTAATTGCACTGCCAGCGGATGTAATCACGCTTGAAACACCTTCAAACGCTGATTTGAGACCGTTTCCGATACCTTGAGCCGCTGTGCTGATTGATGTTCCGACTGATTGCACTACACTAGCAATACCCTGCAAGGCTGCTCCGATAGCTGAACCAGTAGCACTAATAATGCTTGCCACACCGCTGAGAGCTGTACTAATAGCCGTACCGATACCCATTGCAGCCGTAGCGATTGCCATTCCTGCTGCTGACACAACCGACGCAATACCACTAAAAGCAGCACTAATCACACCACCAATTGCTGTGATGATAGGTACGATTTGAGTGATAGCTGTCACAATTGCTGAAATGATTTGGCTTATGATAGGTGCTAACGTTTGGACAACGGTAACAATGGCAGAAATCACTTGACTGATGACTGGGGCCATCGTCTGAACGACTGTCACAATCCCTTGAATCAAGGTCATAATGACTGGTGCCGTTGCTTGAATGGCTTGTACAATCACTTGCAAAACCATTGCAATTTGTGGTCCAAACTGGCCAATCACTTGAGCAACTTGAACGATACAATTAGCGATAACTGGTGCGATTGCCACGATAGCGTTAGCGATTATTTGAGTTACTGCCGTGATTGTGTTTCCGATAATTTGAACAATCGGAGTGATTGCAGTAACGACTGAACTGATTGCAGTACCTAGAGCGGTAGCCAAATTACTGAAAGCATTAATGACGTCTGGCAACACACCTAGAATGGATGTTAGCGCAGAACCGAAGGCCGTAATGAATGGTGCTGCATTTCCTAGAGCAGTACCAGCCGCTTCAACTAATGGCGCTAACTTGGCAAGCCCAGGCGCAGCTTGTCCTACTGCCGTGATTACAGTAGCAAAAGCAGTACCAAACGCTTCAATGATAGTCCCTGCTGCCTTACCGATAGATTCGACAACAGTTCCGAACGCTGAACCCACGGCGTTTAGGATTTGCGAAACACCTTGCGATTGAGTGGCTAAAAGTGCGAAACCTGCTGAGATAATAGCAATCCCTGTACCAATTCCGACTGCTGCGATAGCTACGGACGCACCGAATGATAGCAAGGTGGCTGGGTTTAACCCTCTCAAGCCTTGAAGCGCTATATTAACGGCCGTTCCAATACCTTTGAAAGCAGTAGCCAATCCTGTGCCAATGCCTTTGGCAGCAGTGGAAATGGATGACCCAGCTGATTTAATTACGTTCCCAATGCCACTGAATACTTGAGAGATTGCACTCTTTCCGCTTTTAGCGGTGTTAGCAACACCAGCAATTCCCTCTGTAGCTTTGCTTTTGAAAGCACTGAAAGGATTGAACGACTTAATCCAGTTAAGTCCTCGCATTGCAGCACTAAACACTGAAATCCCAGCCTTAGCAGTCATGAAGCCTGCTACCATTGCCAAAATCCCGCTAGTGATACCGTTTAGGACACCCGGCGGCAATGAGCTGACAAACTTAGACACCGCTGAAATAGCTTGAGATATCCAGTTTACAAGCGTTCCAAGAGCTGAGCCAATGCCTGAAATGATTGACTGCACTTGCGAGCTACCCAGCACCTCGCCAAGAGATGAACCGATAGTTTTAAGAGCGTTCCAAGTATCTTGCACCGCTGCTTTGAACGACTGAAAAGCTCCTGTGTCAGCAAATGAACTGATGAAACTCCTTACTGATGTAGTGGCAATGTTTAGAGCTTGTGAAATGCCATTAGCAATATCACCGAACACCGAGCCAATGCCCTGCATGAGCTTGCCACCGTCAATCTTGCTGAATAGTTGCTTGATTGAGCTTGAAATGTAAGTGAAGGTCGCACCTAGATTTTTCAAGGCTCCCGTATTCGAGAAACCTTTCCAAAGCGATTGCAACCCACTGCCAATCTTGTCGGCGATGGCGTTGAAATCCATCCTTTCAATAGCGTCAGTTAGCCCAACGACTGCCTTGATACCAATTTGATTGAGTTTCTCAAATTGTGGCATCAATTTAATACCGATAGACTCTTTCATACTATCGATAGCTTGGTCAACGGTCTTGAACTCTGTCGCCATCTTACTGAATACTGGGTTGTTACCAGCTCTAGTTATGGCATCGAAGAAGTCCTCGGTCTTAATCTTACCGTCCTGGACAGCTCTGACCATTTCATCGGTACTCATGCCCATTTCTTTCGCAACTGCGGCAATACCGGCAGGCGTTTGTTCCATCATGAGCTTGAAGTCTTGCCATTGAACCTTAGGTTTAGCAGCCATTTGGGTTGCTTGTTGGCTCAAGGTCTTCATGGCTTGTTGAGGGTCTAGAGCTGCCGCTGCAAGACCACCGAACCCTTTAACGAGCTCTGTTGTATTCTTGGTTCCAACTGCTGCTAACTGAGAGTAGGTAGCGGCCATGTCAGACGCTGAATAGATGGTTTTGGTTGCAAAGTCCTGCAACTCACCTTTGACCTGTCTAATTTGGTCAGTAGGCATCCCAATCTGTTCCATGTTCCCATCGAACATCTTCCATGCTTTGGTTGCACTATTGAGCTCGCCTACCATTGATTTGATTCCGCCACCAAGGGCACTAATACCGCCCATGATAGCACCACCGATTAAGTTAGCACCGAGAACGGACTTAAAGACCGACCCAACCTTACCAGCTGAACCTTTTAAGCCTTCCAAGGCTCCCTTGATACGTTTAGCCCCACTTTCAGCGTCTTTCCCATCGAATAACGCCTTGATGGTGACTGTACCATCTGCCATAGATTATCCCTCCTTTCTAAAATTCTTCTTCGTATTCTTCTTCCTCGATTACTTCGTTAGGGAGAGCATAATCCTTTTGAAGCCTACGCATTTCCTCTTTGTACTCTGCTGAGTCGCCCTTTTGCGGTTTCCATTTCCGGATTTTGATAACTTCCATGAACTTCGTGCCCTCTGGAAGTCCAGAAAGTAGAGCGTTGAATTTCTTCCAGTGCAGTTCACCTTGAACATCGAATAAATCAATGCCGTAAGCCTGCAAGAATGACGCATAGATATAGTCACCATCAAAACGAATGTCATAAGGGGCTTTTTCTTGTCCGCTATTGCTTGCTGTGGTCTTCATAGGGTTACCAGCAAGGTCATACTCGACATGGTTGTCCTCAACCGTAGAAAGGCTGATATGTTCTTCGAAAACCTCGTTAAACACCTCTGACATTTCCTCGACAGTGAAGTCTTCTAAAGTCTCACCAGTCAAGATACGAATGCCAAAATGTGGCTTAACAAACTCTGGAACGTCTTCATCCCTCCACATTTCAAAGAGCCGTAGAACATTATCAAAAGATAGATTTAGAAGATACTCTTTATCATCGATAACTAACTTATCGTCTAGTTTTCGTGATATATCTAGCATAGTTGCTACTCAGCTAGATATTTTTCAAGGGCTTCTTTAGAGCTTTGATTTTCAAATTTTTCAGTAATGCCCTTGATAGCTTCGATAAGATAGACCATGGCATTGATAGTAGATTCGCCAGCAAATTGATATACCTTGTCAAAGGCTTTTTGGTCGTTAAAAGTCTTGTTAAAACCGTCTTCAACAAGGTCTTTGAGTGTTTCAAGAACCTTGTCATCGTCAGAATCTTTGAATTGTTGCGCTTTGGCTTCGAGGTCTTCACCGACTGCCTTCATGCGTTGGATGTTGCTATCAGATACAGGAAATTCAAGCTTGAACTCACCGAAATCGACAGGGATGACATTGCTACGTTTTTTAATTACTACCATGTTTTTTATTCTCCTTTAATAC
>UMKB01052401.1_pt1 | contig 10257 bp, 11 predicted proteins | sample 1966171 | NCBI WGS metagenome assembly UMKB01 (sample SAMEA4836164, study PRJEB28245) | human gut metagenome | biome: gut microbiome; material: fecal sample | place: Denmark | collected 2008 | reverse complement strand
CCGCCATGCTGGGCATCTGCGGAGAGCGGGCAGCCCGGGAGTCCCGTGGACCGGGGAGCCTGCGCGCCGCTCTGCTGGACGCGGCCTATACCCTCACGCCGGAAGAATTGGACCATGAGGCGGCGGTACGCCCCTTTGAGAAAGGATGAAACATATGAACCCTGTGGATTTGAAGCTGTACCTGGTGACGGACAGCGGCTACTACGACGAGAAGCGGTTTTTGGACATGGTGGAGAAGGCCTGCCGGGGCGGCGTGACCCTCTTGCAGCTGCGGGAGAAGAACCGGGGCGGCCGGGAGTACCTGCGCCTGGCCCAGGCGGTGAAGGAGATCACCGACCCCGCGGGGGTGCCTCTCATCATCGACGACCGGGTGGACGTGGCCCTGGCCTGCGGCGCGGCGGGCGTCCACGTGGGTCAGACCGACCTGCCTGTTTGGGCGGCCCGGCAGCTCATGGGTCCGGACAAGATCGTGGGTGCTACCGCCAAGACGGTGCCCCAGGCTCTGGAGGCCTATGAGCAGGGGGCGGACTACCTGGGCGTGGGAGCGCTGTTTCCCACCGAGACCAAGGTGAACACCGTCCTCACCTCCATTGACACCTTAAAGGATATCGTCAAGGCGGTGCCCATCGGCGTGGTGGGCATCGGCGGCCTGGATGAGAGCAACGTGGACATCCTCACCGGCAGCGGAGCCCAGGGCGGCGCGGTGGTGCGGGCCATCGTCAAGGCCCAGGACCCGGAGCAGGCGGCCCGCCGTCTGCGGGAAAAGCTGGACGCCATCCTGAAATAAAAAATCCGGACCTGGTTTTAAAATCAGGTCCGGATTTTTCTATGTGGATGAAACTGCCTGTTTAGTACCAGTACAGGGGGATAAAGAACAGCCAGGGGGCGGTAACGATGGCCATGGTGAGAGCTACCACATGCTTTTCCCGTTGGGTGAGCAGCTCGCACTCCTTCATGGCCCGCTTGTCAAAGTAGTAGATGCATATCCCGGCCAGGGCTACACCTGCCAGCATCCAAAGAAACGCTACGGGGTGAAGGAAGGCGTTGGCATAAATGGAAGCGCTTATGTCGTCGGCCCAGGACGCATGAGGGAAAAAGAAGGGGAGTAAGACCCCTGGCAGCAGGAGTGCCATCCCAATAAAATCGGCGACAAAGCCCCACCACCAGAATTTCAACCCTAGTTTTTTCACCACGGCCCACTTGTTTTTGTGCTTCAGGCCCAGCAGAGCCAGGGTGAGCACTAGGCAGTCCACCAGCAGGTTGGCGGGGGCGACGATCAAAAAGATCTGGGGAAAAAGCCAGAGAAGCCACACGGGAAAGAGCACGTTGTACAGGCGCACTTCCTTCTTCATGGAAGGTCCTCCTTCCTGGCGTCGTGTTTTGTACGGCTTTTCTGCCACAGAGCCCCCAGAATATTGCCTGCCAGAGCGGGGATAGCGGTCATAAAGCAGTGAAACAGGGCGCTTTCGTTAAACAGCAGATATACCATGGGCAGATAGCACACAAAGCAGGCAATGGGGAACAGGGGACATACCCCCTGGCGCTTGCCAAGAGACAGCCCCACGCACAGGCTGGCGACGGGCAGGATAAGGTAGGGGTACACAAGCCCGGTGAGGGCGGGCAAGTCAACTCCCGCCGCCCGCTCGATCCCGCGCAGCCCCAGCGGAAGGGCGGTGCACAGCAACAGGACAAAGGGCAGATAGGGCAGTGTTTCCCGCCACTTGAGGGGAGTGGGGCCAGGGTCCAGGCCCAGCAGCTCCCGCAGCTGAGCCACCTCCAAATACCACCCCGTCCAGCGGCCCAGCCAGATAAGCAGGTACAGCAAAAGCAGCAGGCTTTCCCAGAACAGCACGCCGCGTATGTCCTTGGCCATATTCAGCTCTACTACCAACAGGGCAAAAAAGGCGGCGGTGCATACAAAATGGCCCATAGAATGGAGCAGCAGCGTACGGCCGCTGTCCGCAAAGGGCTGGGTGGCCAGTCCCGCCATGGCCCCAAGGCCTACGCAGGCCAGCACCGCCAGAAATGATCCCTCCCGGCTGTGTATCACGTAGGGGATCCAGATGATCCCCACCAACAGTCCCAGTGCACTGCCCAAAAGGATGCGCACCAGCAGTCCCCGTGTCTCTTGTTTCATCGTGTCCGCCTCCTCTCCAGCTGTAAGGCCTCTTTGATTTTCTTCACATACCGCCGGGACACATAGGCGTATCCTGCCTCGCCCAGGGTCATGCGGATGGTGCCGGTGAGGGACAGATCCACCGCCGTCACCTTGTCCAGATTGATGATCTCACCGTTGGAAATGCGCACAAATTTTCCCCGGTCCAGCTGCTCCTCCAGCTCATACAGCCGCTCCCGCAGCAGATAGACCGTCCCGCCGTCCACCGTGGCATACACCCGCTTGTCCTGGGCGTAACAGCGCACTACCTGGCTCTGGGGCAGCAGAGTCATGGTGTCCTCCTGCCAGCCCCGCAGGGGGGAGAGCTGTTCCGCCTCCAGCCGCCGCACCAGCTCGTCCAGCTCCGGCGAGGGAGCGGGCGCCAGCACCACGATCCCGATCTCCTTGCGCTCCGGGTCCAGTTTTACTTCCACCTGCATCCCTTCGCCCCCTTTCTTGGCTTTAGTATAGACGAGAGCTTCTTCTCCGTCTACCGATTTTGGACGAATGGCCGTCAGCACAGGACAAACGGAGCGGGACAGCTTTCCCGTTGACAGTTTTCCGGCGGTGGGCTACAATAGAGGGGCTGTATCGCCAAACTGAATATGCGCCAGTAGCTCAATAGGATAGAGCGCGCCCCTCCTAAGCGGGAGAACGTTCTCCCGCTTAGGGTTACAAAAAAATCGAATATTGTGCATAAGCCTCCGTAGCTCAGCTGGATAGTAGCGTTCGCCTCCTAAGCGAAAGGTCGGCAGTTCGAATCTGCCCGGGGGTGCCAAAAGGAGCCAAAACGTCAAGTTTTGGCTCCTTTTTCATTATTTTTAGAGGTTCTGTGGAAAGCGGGAAAAGTGAAATTATATTGAGTTATTCAGAATAATTGGCCTACAGTTTTTGCCCTTTACGTAGCTGAAAGTACTCCTTTTGCCAACACTTGCCTACATTTAGGTGCTGTTAGGCAGTGTTTTTGGCTCTTCACTTGTCCCTTTCAGTAATTCGGATAACAATTCAGGATGTGCCTGAATCAGTGTCTTTAGCTGCTGAATCGTATCTTCGCTTAATTCTTTTTCGGCTGGTGCCGCTCCTACCTTTGAAAAGAACCCCGCATCCATCTCCTGTGCAATCAGTTTTCGGTCTGCGTCAAAACCATGGGCATAGGTATCTGTGACCATACGAGCCTCCGCATGACCTGTATCACCCTGGACGGCTTTGATGTTGCCGCGGCTGAGCTTCAGCTTCAAAGATGTACTGCTGTGACGCAGGCTGTGGAAAACAACAGGCCGCAGGCTATACGCTTCAATAAGCTTGTAGAACTGCTTATCAATAACCCTCTGCTCATAGGGGCGGCCATTCATCTGAGCGATGACCAAATCATAATCCTGGTACTCTTCATGCAAGAGGCGTTTATACTCTGATTGCTGCGCCTGCACCCTCCGTAGTTCTGCAATTACAGCATTAGGAAGATAGATCGTGCGGTTGCTGCTCTCGGTCTTGGGGGCTTTCAGAACCAGTGTTGTCGTTGCTTTTTTAGGCATCACACACGGAAATTTGAAAATCACCGTGCTGCGATTCACTCGTTCCAGATCTTCGATGCTCTTATTGCTGCATCGGTTCAGTTCTCGGTCAACTCGCAGATAAGCCTCTCCGTCGGCAATCAAATCGTCTTCTATATGGACATTCGACCACTGCAACCCAAGAATCTCTCCAAGCCTCATACTGCATCCCAGCGCCAGATACAGACAAATACGGAGCGGAAAACTGTCGCAAACATCCAGAGCGTGAATGGCCTCTTCATCTGACCATACAGCACGTTTGGCCGTTTTAGCCTCTGGCAAAGTGGCTCCTACTGTGGGATTTGCAGAGGTATACTCCCATGCAACAGCCTTACCAAAGGCACTTTTTAGCAGCTTATGGACGCGTGAAACGGTATGGGATGTAATTTTAGCTCCCGTATCATGGTGACCAGAAACAACTACAGCAGGTTGATCAAGCAGCATGGTATAGTAGGCATCAATATCCCGCGTTGTCATAGAGCGAACATAACGCTCTCCAATATAGGGATTTATGTAATTTTTGATAAGGCCGAGGTTCATGGAGTAGAATGAATTGCCCCATTTTTTTAGTCCATAGACCGTCACATATTCCTCTAAAAATTCTTTCATGGTAACATCCTTGCGCTGGACCGTTACGCCTTTGGAAATACGTACAGGCGGTTCAAATGTTCCGTTCTTTTTTGCCAGCTTAATCTGCATATCACGAATCAGTGCCTCATCCTCTGACCGGAAAGTTTCCGTTCGTGGGGAGCTTTCACCCGCACAACGGTAAATCACTTGGTATCTATTGCCTCGTTTCCGAATCGACATAGTTCCATCTCTCCTTTCGTATCTTTTTATGTATAATAAAGGTGGACAACCATTCCACTGAAATGACTGCCCACCTGAGTATTATTTAAGCAGATGTAAGTTCGTCTTTTAAGAATGCCAGGAAGGAATCGCGCGGAATGCGATAGTGATTACCGATTCGCAATGCTTTGATCTTCCCTGAATTAACCAAGCCATATGCTTTATTTCTGCCGATCATCAGCGTGTCCGCAATATCGCCAACACTAAGAACTAGCGGCATATCTTCAAATTTCATATATACCATAGGTCTTTCCTCCTAATTGTCAAATTCACGAATTTAGCCTCTCCTTGCCTGATACATACCCTTCTACTCTATCTACATAGAATAAGTACCCGGGAAAAAGTAGACCATTTGCGGCAATTTAGTTGCCGCAAATAAGTGCTATATTGACATAGCCACGGCTGTCCTTTCCATGTACCCTCTTAGCGGGGGTAGCCTCTGGCATCAGCTGTTTGATTACAGAGGAAAACGAGCGGCCAAAGGACACTGCATTCATTTGATTGCACCCATTTTCTAACGTAAAGTCACAATATGCCTGAAAAAGGTCTGCGGTTGAGACTTCGGCTCCGGGGGTGGGCAAGATGCAGTTTTCAATAAAATCCTGGATACCTAAAAGGTTGGAGTCTCCCTCTTGGAACGCATATTCGGCAGGAACAGGGACTCTGGTGGGCACCCAGTTGCGAGCAACCAAATCCTGAAAGGCGATTGCCGCTTCGTGCACGATATACGGAGCCTCTTTGAGAAAATATAGGTATAAGTTTTTTATTCTTTCTGCATCGTCGATTCCAGAGTCCGCGAATGGAATGATGACCAAGCGGTTTAATAATGCGTCTTCTCTATCAGCGCGTCGCACTTTAATTGGATGGTTACCAACCAACACGACTAATGGCTTCTTGTAAAAGGTGAAGGAGGCTCCGTGTTTAAATTCGCCTTTGACAGCATCGTCCCCGCAAAACTGTTTAAGAACTCCGATAGCATCTTCCGGAAGTAAACCATTAGGAAGATCACCACAGGTAACAAGCAGCTTCCCATATAGCGAACTCGTTGTAAAGCGCTGACCAAAATCATGGACGGCACTGATAGACTCTGCATTTTTATGGCCAAGCAGTTCTTGTGCAAATCGCGGAAATTGACTCTTTCCGGTATTGCTGGGTCCCAATAACGCAAAAAAGTACTTTAGCTGTGTGCCGGTCATTGCGATAGCCAGCACTTCCAGCAACTGCCGCCTTACACCTGGGATGTTATTGCTGATTTGCGAAACATATCTTTCGAAGTATGATCCTCTCATAGGAGGATTCAGTACATCCTGCACTGACAGGTTAAAACAATAGAAAAAATAATCCTGCGGTCGATGGGGATGAGATTCAAGGGTCAGCAGATCCAAAGTACCATCAAGGCAATTGATAGTATTTGCTGGAGTGCTCAAATCTTCGGGTGCCTCTAGCCTGGGATTGGATAATAGGCCATAATAGAGTCTCCTGTAGTCCGATGCTGTCAGCGTCTCTCGGATTGTTCCATAACGGTCAAGCAACCGACGAATCTCTCTGATTGCCTTGTCCTTTTCCTTGAACTTTACCCAACACGAACCTTGAAAAAGGCAAAGACAGCCATCGTACAGCATCCAGTCTGCTTGGGATACGAGAAAGTCCTCCAGAGCAACAAAGTCCTTTGCTTCCTGGCGGTTTCCTAGTCCGTCAGCGATATTAGGTGGCAATGCTTTGGCTTTTTTCGTGGCGTGTGATGCTATCAGGTTCGGAACAGAGGCACCATCCAACTCATCGTAGCGGCTGCTGAAAATACTTTCGGGTTGTTGATTACCGAAAAATGTGAACAGGGCGCTTGATGTCTCTGGATCATCATACTGTGCTGTGGAGAGGTCTTCTGGTTCCATTGCAAGTACTTCAGCAAATGAATCCATGAAGTCACCACAATCTTCCTGTTCATCTGACACAACATCACTGTTACTATCATCTGTGTCTTCCTCGAGGGTATATTGCCCACTTGGAATATGTTCAACAGGCTGAGCCAGCAGGTTATCCAGCATAGATTTCAGTTCTTCAGAGGAATCGAGGGTGCTGGAGTTACCAGCACCCTCGTCCCGATTCAACATAGAGAATAGATTCTCACCCATGTAGATCGTCCTCCTCATCGCCCCAGAGCGAATCCAAATTGGGACAATAATCGTTATCCGTATCCTTCGATCCACACTCTGCACCATGCTGATTGTGAAGACTGCTGCGACTAACTTGGTTGCCACTTCCTTCACAGCAATCAGCATTAGTCGCTTGAAGAAGTAGTACTTCAGCTACATCATTATTTTGGATACGGGAAATAATGCTTCCAAAGTCTTTAAACACCGACTGAACAACAATGGATTCGTCAGAACCACCAGGAATATGGGGCGATGCAGCAATGATGGAACAAGAAAAATCCATATGCTCATCTGCGGAAGACGCGATGTAGGGAGCGGTCTTATCAGTCGAATCATATAGAACAAACCAGAATTCGTTTTTCTTCCTGTTGGCCCTCATGATTAACGTTCCAGGAAAGGATTGCTCGTCATAAGAGCGTTCGAAAGCACGAATACGCAGGTGCCTTACGTGTGTCTGAACACCCGGAGCAGCATACCACAGTTTTCCATCAGGGGTTCTTACTACGGCGAAAGTACCGGGTTTACCTCGCAGGAAGCAACTCTCTGCTTCAGCAATGATATCCTTATAAGAGCTAGACATAACAGACATAATAAATCCTCCTTTAAATCAGTTACTCACTGCATGCGCAGCAAGCTGCCGCTGTACAGCGGCGTCCATAAATTATTCTGGAGCAACAGCTCCTTTTCAAGGTACAACAGCGTCCCTGCATCAGATATAAAAACTATATACAGGAACAAAAATAGGACCAGGAAACTTTGTTTCCATGGTCCTAGATTATCATGTTTCTCTTTGCAACAGGAGGGGTAAAAAAATAAAAAGTTTTCTCCTTTTTTACCTCCCTATTGGGAGTTAAGTGTTTTCCAAGTCTTCTAATGCCTGATTCATGCAAGCCTCAAATAATTCATCCTGGCTTACTAGCCTCCGCCCTATCTGCTTATTAAAAGAATGCGTGCAATACAACATAATGGCAAGTTCATCAATATTATCAGCTATATAATCTTCTACTCTTTTATCTAATTGTCGTTCAATATTTGCATTATATAATTCGTTTTCTAAGTACTTTCTACTTTTGAATTTTAAGCTATCACCTTCTTTTATATATTTTTCCATATTTGTGATATATTCTTTCACTAACAAGCCCCATGGTTCGCCAATAAATGTCTCCGCTTCTTCTTTTCGAAATTCCATCATATTCTTTACACACAGCATCCACTTTTCTTGAAATAATTGAAAATCTTTGAGCATCTTCTGACTTAGATATATCAAATCCATTTTCATAGTATCGTCAAGTGTGTAGTTTTTAACGTAATCCATAATGCTAGTATGATGGAATCCCGTGAGATAGTCGTATAGTCTATCATTTGTAATAGTGAGCCAAAAATGTTTTTTCTGTAATTGAATCAATCCCTCATTATGCCCTAAAGCTCTCATGTTTGATTCTAACTGCTGAGCTATAATCTGATACTTCTCAAGATATTCAGGAGAAAACTTTTTACGTCGTATACCCTTATAAAGGTCAGAAGTTCGATATCGGAAAAAATTAAGCACTAGCTGTTGCCCATCTTCATTGAAGCAAAAAGGCTGGTATTCCTGTTTTAAAATATCATCGGGTTCATCGGTATCATCGGGTTCATCGGTATCATCAGGTTCATCGGTATCATCAGGTTCATCCTCCTTTTTGGGACTCTTAAAACTACTTGGTTGAATTCCAAGAGAACGTAGGAATGCCTTGAGTTTTTTTAGCTCTTTCTCCGGATCATCTACGTATGGAAGTGAATCGTTTAAGCGCCGTTCTTCTACGAATTGGTTATATACTGTATTAAAAGATTCAAAAGGCTCCATCTCGCCGTCTCCCTTCTGAACAATAAGCTGTAGAAACGCCTTTTCACAAATATACTCCAATATCGATAACTTCGCTATACTTGCTCATAAAATACTTTGTTTACCATCAGGCAATTTTACTGTTACATGCTACTACAATAGCTTAATGCGAGGTATGGGCAGATGGGCGGATGGGCATCTATAAACTGAAAAAATGCTAAAACAATTGTCCAAGTCAGAGACTATATAGTATTTTTGAGTTTTTATCTGCCCATCCGCCCATCTGCCCAAAGCTCTATATCCGCCCGCCGCACCCTCCACTGCCGCCCAATCCGGAACGCAGGTAGCTGTCCGGACTGGACCATCTTGTAGAACGTATTTTTCCCAATGGCCAGCAGTTCCATGACCTCTCGGGGTGTCAGAAATTCATTGATCTGTTCCTCATAGTCATCGTCATCCCGCTCATAGCCAAATTCATCATATCGTTCATCAAATCTCATCATAAAAATCTCCCTTCAATTTTTGGCATCGTGCCTTACATGGTTGTTGTCCCTTTTAATCCCATTTTGCGTTATTCCGTCCCGGTCAACCGTATATTATTAACATGATAAAGAGCCAGAACCCGTAATTTCTCGACGATTGCGGACTCTGGCTCTTTTCCTATTTTGCAGAGAAGACGGCAGTATTTTGACTCTGTAAACTGCAAATCTGGACGGAAATGATCAAAATCAGGAAAGGGGAGAAACCATATGCTGATCCGTTTGCTGCGTCTTATCCGCACTGTTTTAGCGGAAATCGCAGGCGTTCTGCTGCGCAAAACTGTTCTGTCGTAACTTCCATAAGGGAAAAGAAGGGAGAATTTGGGCAATGAAAATAAACTGAACCTGGATTCCGAGGACATCTTTGGAATCCTACTGGCTGCTGCCGCCGCGCTGGTATGTGCGGCAATCGACTATTTTATCAAGGAGAATGACGATGATGACTGAAACCTTTACCTGCTGCCACTGTGGACAGGAGCACCCACTGGAGAACCGCGTCATGGTGGGTGACGATGCACTTTGCGAACGCTGTGCCAATGAGGAAACCGTAATCTGCTCCCGCTGCGGAGAGCGTGTTTACCGGGATGACAATGCCGGAGATGAAAACACGCCCCTCTGCCAGCCTTGCTATGATCGCCACTATACCAGCTGTGAACGCTGCGGGCGTATCATCCATCTGGATGACGCCTACTATGAGGATGACGATGAAGATGATCCGCTCTGCTACGACTGTCATACCCATGTACGTCGGAATAAAATGATTGAAGACTACTATTACAAGCCGGAGCCTTTGTTCCGCGGCAATGGCTCCCGATATTTTGGCGTAGAGCTGGAGATCGACGGAGCCGGTGAGGATGACACCAGCGCGCGGAAAATCATGGAGATCGCCAACGGGAACGGCCTAGAGAATATGTACTGCAAGCATGACGGTTCCCTGGATGACGGCTTCGAGATGGTGACGCATCCCATGACGCTGGTATATCACATGAAGGAAATGCCCTGGGCAAAAATTCTCCAGGAGGCAATTCGTTTGGGCTATACCAGCCATCAGGCCACCACCTGCGGTCTCCACGTCCATGTGAACCGGAATTCCTTTGGTGACACGGAAGAATCCCAGGACGCGGTGATCGCCCGCATTCTCTATTTCTTTGAGAAGAACTGGGAGGAACTTCTGAAATTCAGCCGCAGA
>UMKB01050447.1_pt1 | contig 10258 bp, 7 predicted proteins | sample 1966171 | NCBI WGS metagenome assembly UMKB01 (sample SAMEA4836164, study PRJEB28245) | human gut metagenome | biome: gut microbiome; material: fecal sample | place: Denmark | collected 2008 | reverse complement strand
ACGATGAAGGCATACGGCGTAGCCTCGTCGCGCAGGAAGCCGGTGAACCATGCGTTCGGTGACTTATCCGCGCCGACCTCGGCGGTGCCCGACTTGGCACAGATATCCATGCCCGGGAAACGATCCTGACCGTAGGTCTCGATGACGTTGTTGTGCATCATATCCGCAATGGTACCCGCGGTCTTTTCGTCGATCAGCTGCGCCGACTTATGCGGATAGTAAATGCCGGTCGGCAGGCCGTAATCTGTGGTGGATTTTTCGATCAGACGCGGCACGGCAGCCTTGCCGCCGTTGGCGATCGCGCCCATATACTGGAGCATGTTGATCGGACACAGGGTATCCTGACCCTGACCGACACCCGACCACGCCAGCTGATTGTCATTGCCCGAGAAATCAAACTTGCCGACCGAGGACTGGATGCCGTCCACCTTGATGGACTTGGTCAGTCCTGCCGCATCCGCGTATTTCTGCATGGTTTCGCCGCCGAGTTCGACGGCCAGCTGACCGAACACACCGTTGCACGAGTTGGCGAGCGCTTCCTCGATATCCTGTTCGCCGTGAGCGTGCGGGCAGGTGACTTCCTCGCCGCCGATGTTGACCGAGCCGGTGCACGTCCACTTGCGCTGGAACAGGTCGGGGATGTTCTCGATAGCGGCGTTGATGGTCACGACCTTGAAGATAGAGCCCGGAATCGAGTTCGCGGACAGCAGGCGGTTGACGTAAACGCCGTCCCACGCGGGATCGTCCGCCGCAATGTCCGGCGGATTGGCCGGATCGAACGTCGGTGTGGACACCATGCACAAAATTTCACCGGTTTTATAGTTATAAACGCCAACCGTTCCGTTCGTTCCGTTCAAAGCCTGATAGGCGACATTGTTCAAATAGGCATCAATCGTCAGATACAGGCTGTTGCCGGTGCCGAGCGGAGAATATACACCGGTGAGCAGATTGTAGCCGGACAGCTTATCCGCGAACGAGGTGAGCGCACCCGCGCCGATGTTGCCGTTTTTGTCGCCGACGGCGTGCAGTGTGGCGCGCCGGACGGTTGCGTCATCGTTGTAGATGCGGTTGCCGTCCTCGTTGAGTGTGGACAGCATATCGCCGTCCCGGTCGAGGATGGTGCCGCCTTTCAGCTGACCGGCGTTGTTATAGAGATGACGGTTGTACGGGTAGGAGGCCCAGTCACCGCCGTCCACGACAAACTGGAAGCAGAAGAACGCCAGACCCAGACCGAGCAGCGCGGCAAGGATCAGACAGAAAATACTGCGTTTTTCGATTTTCCGCATGGTTACTCCTCCCCTCTAAGCTCGCGGCGGCTGGGCAGACGAACCGCGAACGATGCATTCTGTCGGGTGTCGGTCGCCTTCAAAAAGGCGAGCATGCCCCATGCCGACAGCATGGACGAACCGCCGTTGGATACGAACGGCAGCGTAACGCCGGTGAACGGCAGAATATCGACCGCACCGAATACGTTCAGACAGGTCTGGAACACCAGCAGACTGGTGGCCGCGCATGCGGCGATGGTGTAAAAGCTGGAGCGTCCGGCACGGCAGGCACGGACAGCGAACACGGCCAGCGTAATGATGCACAGGATGGTCAGCACGGCAATGACGAGACCCCATTCCTCACAAAGCATGCCGAACACGATGTCGGTATCCGCGGCAGGGAGATTCGAGAGCCAGCCCTTGCCTGCGCCTACGCCGATCATGCCGCCGGAGGCGGCTGCGGTCAGCGTATGCGTCTGCTGGAAGCCCTTGTCGTACACGTCCTCCCAGATATGTCCCCAGGAGGCAAATCGAGCGGCAACGTGCGGCTTGATGGTCAGCATGACCATGCCCGCGCCGAAGCAGCCGGCGCACACAAGGCCGATGGTGGCGAAATCGCCCGAACGCAGGTACGCGATGACAAGGAACGTCACGAAGAACACAAGTGCGGTGCCGAAGTCGTTCTGCAGCGCGAGACAGCCGCCGCAGATGGCGGTCAGGCCGATGAACATCCACAGGTTGCGCTTGTTGAACAGGCGGTCGAGCGTTGCTGCGCCGGCAAAAATATAGCAGATTTTCGCAATTTCCGAGGTCTGCAGAGACAGAGGGCCGAGACGCAGCCATGCCTTCGCGCCGCCCTGCGACGAGCCGATCAGCAGTGTAATCGCCAGCAGTCCGACTGCCGTTGCGCTCATGAACCAGCGCACCTTCTGCGCCCGGGTCAGGTCACGCAGGAAGAAGCCGAGCACGATAAAGATGGCAAGACCCATCAAAATCGCAATCAGCTGCTTGGGCAGCTCGTCCGACACGGTCGAGCCGGTGACGGCGAGTGACAGCGTACATAGGAAGAACGCTATCGTCTCCATTTCAAAGCCGATGCGGCGGAACAGGCGCATGACGATGAAATACGCCCAGCAGATTACCGTAAAGACAAAAAAGGTGAGCGGAATGGTGGTGGTCGCCTTGTCGCCCTGCGCGATAATGAGCTGCAGACCGGTGAGGATCTGGAACAGCGTCAGCAGTACGAGCGAACCCCACATGCCGGCCGGCTTGCCCTCCATGCGGCGCTCGACCATCTGTGCACGCTTTTCCTCAGCGGTAATGGGCTCCATGATAGCGGGAATGCCCGCAAAGGTGATCGTGTCGCCGTCCTCGACGAGCGCATACTCGTCCACCGGCAGGTCGTTTACCTTGATGCCACCCTTGGAACCAAGGTCGTATATCGTCCAGCTGCCGTCATCCTCGCGGATGAGCGCGGCGTGCTGACGCGATACCGACGGATATTCCAGCTGCACATCGCAGCTGGGGGCGCGTCCGATGATGTTCTCCCAGTGGGTGATGGGCAGGCGCACGCCGTTGCGCAGCACCAGATAGCCCCAGACCTCATCCGGGTGCTTGACCTTCCACAGCGAGCGGATCGCACCGACAAGGATCATCAGCGCCAGCAGCGGGAACACGAAGCGCACAACGGTTGTGTACCACGCCCCGATGAGCGGTTTTTCCGCCAGCAGAGCCGTCAGCTTGTCGAGAAGCTGCTGCAAAGCATCATTCATGTAAAGTTCCTCCTTTCGAGGGATGCTGTTGATTACTTGGATTTACCAATAATACTACCAGTATAGCCTATCTATTATAGCATAGGTTGTCAAGAAATTCGCCGTTTTTCACAAACTTTCACGAATATCTTGATTGACATTGACAGAATGTTGTCACGGTGTTACACTGAATCCATAAACTACATACGCGACAAACGAAGTTTGCAGGAAAAAGTCAAAGACTTGCCGAAGGAGCAAAACTCTCAGGCGTCCGGATTTCCGGATGAGGACTGTAAATGGATGTGGCTCTGGAGAACGTTCCTCAAGGGGACTGCCGAAGGTGCAACGCGCGCAAAAGGGGTTTGCGTGCCAATCTCTCAGGCAAAAGGACAGAGATGAACCTGTTTTTATAGACGTTTGGATATGAAAATAAGTTCCGCGGAACCACAGCAAATGTTTTCTCACGGTGCAGGATGTACCGTCTGTTTGCTGTCTTTCCGTTTCTTTGGAGCCGTAACCCGATGCTGATTGGGTTCGGCTTTTTGTTTGCCGCAAAACAAAGAAGGGGTATGTAAAATGACAATGGAAGTATTAGCAGACTGGGTAAGCCGAATCAGCAACGTCGTGTGGAACGGCCTGCTGCTGTACCTTCTGGTCGGAACCGGCATCGTGTTTACCATCCGCACGCGCTTCATTCAGGTGCGTAAGTTCGGCGCAGGCTGGAAGCATCTGTTCGGCCATTTCTCGCTCAACGGTGAGAAGGCGGGCAAGGACGGTATGAGTCCGTTCCAGGCGCTGACCACCGCGATCGCGGCGCAGGTCGGCACCGGCAACATCGCAGGCGCGGCTACCGCACTGTATTCCGGCGGCCCGGGCGCGATTTTCTGGATGTGGCTGAGTGCATTCTTCGGCATGTCCACCATCTACGGCGAGGCGGTTCTCGCGCAGAAGTACAAGACCACGGACGACAAGGGTCACGTTACCGGCGGTCCGATCTACTACATCCGCGCACGCTTTACCGGTAAATTCGGCAAGTTCCTCGCCGGCTTCTTCTCGGTTGCGATTATTTTTGCACTGGGCTTTACCGGCAACATGGTACAGGCAAACTCGATCAGCGTCGCGTTCAACACCGCGTTCGGTGCACCGATGATCGTTGTCGGCATCATCTGCGCGATCATTGCAGCGTTCATCTTCCTCGGCGGCGTTGGCCGTATCGCGGCTGTTACCGAGAAGGTCGTTCCGATCATGGCGCTGTTCTACATGGCGGGCTGCATTGTTATCCTGTGCATCAATCATGCAGCGATCATTCCGGCATTCAAGTCCATCTTTGTTGCAGCATTTGACCCGCAGGCTATCCTCGGCGGCGCTGCAGGCATCACGGTTCGTCAGGCAATGCGCTACGGTGTTGCACGCGGCCTGTTCTCCAACGAGGCCGGCATGGGCTCTACGCCGCACGCACATGCGCTCGCAAAGGTAAACCGTCCGCAGGATCAGGGCGAGATCGCGATCGTTTCCGTATTCATCGACACCTTTGTTGTACTGACGCTGACCGCTATGGTCATCCTGACCTCGGGCATGCTCAATCCGGGTGCACCGGACGGTCTGCAGGGCACCGAGCTGGCACAGGCAGCCTTCAAGGCTTCGCTTGGCTCGGCAGGCATGGCTTTTGTTGCGATCTGCATGCTGTTCTTTGCGTTCTCTACCATCATCGGCTGGTATTTCTTCGGCGAGCAGAACGTAAAGGCACTGTTCGGCCACAAGGCTGTTAAGGTTTACGCCGCTATCGTTGTTATCTGCATCGTGATCGGCTCCGCACTGCATGTTGATCTGGTCTGGAACCTGTCCGACCTGTTCAACGGCCTGATGGTATTCCCGAACCTGATCGCGCTGCTGGCGCTGTCCGGTCTGGTTGCCAAGGCGGCCCACGACAAGGACATTATGAAGTAAGCTATGACCTGTCGCGGAACTACACGGTTTGTGCAGGAATCGGCTCTATACAGTATTGTTTGATAGAAAATGCACCGCAATTTTGCGGTGCATTTTTTTGCAAACACCGAAAAAACACTGGTTTTCGCGTTCTCAGTACCGTATAATAGGGGAGTACCGCGGGAACATTTTCATATTCCACCCGTTCAGGATATAAGGCAACACCGCACAATTAAAGCTGCGGCGCTTTGCGGAAATTTTACGCTCTGATGTCGTTGCGGATTTTTGCAATACACAAAGTATTGCTGTAAACCCGCGCCTAATCAGAACGCAAAATTTACGCGCAAATCGCTCTTGTTCAATGATGCGGTATTGCCTAAAAAGGAGAATTTCACATGAAAAAACGTACATTTTTGCTTTTTGGCCTGCTGGCGATGCTGGTTCTGACCGCCTGCGGCGGCAAATCAGGCGCGCAGACCTCGACGGATGATGCCACCGACACGAGCGATAACTCGCAGCAGATGACCGCTGAGGAGACCGCACAGCCCATCGGTCAGCACCATGCACAGATCACCATCAAGGACCACGGTACGATCGACATCGAGCTGGACGGCGATGCAGCGCCTATATCGGTTCAGAACTTTATGGACCTGGCAAACGACGGTTTTTACGACGGACTGACCTTTCACCGCATTATTACCGGCTTTATGATGCAGGGCGGCGACCCGCTGGGCAACGGCACCGGCGGCTCGGAGAACACCATCAAGGGCGAGTTTTCGGAGAACGGCGTGGAGAACAAGCTGTCGCACACGCGCGGTGCGGTTTCGATGGCACGCTCAAGCGACCCGGACAGCGCATCCTCGCAGTTCTTCATCGTTCAGCAGGACAGCACCTATCTCGACGGTCAGTACGCCTGCTTCGGCTATGTGACCAAGGGCATGGATGTTGTGGATGAAATCTGCGATAATACGCCGGTCGAGGACGATAACGGTACGGTTAAGACGGAAAATCAGCCGGTTATTGAGAGTATTAAGATTATCGACTGACTGTGCAAAGCGTAAAGAGTTGAGAGCGAAGATTGGAGAGTAAGTTACGGTTTTTCTCTTAACATAATAAAGCACCCCATAAAGCACCCCCTCTGTCAGACAGTATATCATACTGTCTGACAGAGGGGGTGCAGTTCAATCCCGGACTGTGCACAGGATTCGGGATGTTTTTTTACTTCGCTGTTAATTATTTCAGATGCCGTTCCGAAGGATTTCAGATTTTCGGTAAATCCGGATTTACTGAGATGACACCACTTTTTCAGTCGGCCAGGATTTTCTGAGTGCCGCATAGGAAACCAGGAAGTTGGCAAGCCAGCCTGCCGGCACGGCAAGCCAGACAAATGCAATACCAAAACGCGGAGCACAGATCAACGCCACAGACAGGCGAATCGCAAGGTTTACCATATTGGCAATAAGGAACGGCCGCATGATTCCGAGTCCGCGAAGAACTCCGTCGGTTGCCATTTTGATACCCATAAAGATAAAGAAGCAACCAAGCCATCTCATATAATCCCCGGACACCTGATAAGCCAGGGCGGTTCCGTCTTTTCCAAGGAACAGCGAGGAAATCTGCGTGTGCAGCGTTTCAATGACAAGGAAGGCAAGAACAGCAAAACATACATCCAGCATCAATGCTGCGCGGTAGCCTTTTTTGATGCGCTGGGTTTTGTTTGCGCCAAGGTTCTGGGAAACATACGGCGAAACCGCATTGCCGATGGACACAAAAATCAGGGAAAAGACATTTTCCACCCGCATCGTCGCCGCGTATCCCGCGAGTGCCTGTGTGCCGAAGGGATTTACCACCGCCTGTACAATCATCATACCGATGGATACGGTAGACTGTTGAAGAACTGATGGAACAGCAATTTGAAGCATCGAACGCAGCTCCTGCCCGTCAAACCAGACAAAGCTGCTCTTATACCGCCGCATCCGGTAAAAGAAAATCAAAAGTGAAAATACAGCCGAAATGCCCTGTGCGATCAAAGTTGCAAGCGCCGCACCGAACACGCCAAGTCCCAGACCGGCTACCATCCAGAGATCCATCACAATATTCAGGATTGATGAAAAGATTAGCAGTCCCAGCGGAATTTTCGATTCACCGATGGACGTGAACATGGTAGAGAGAATGTTATACATGAACAAAAACGGAAAACCCACAAAATAGACCCGCAAGTACAGTACCGCCTCCTCCAGAATATCGGCAGGGGTCTGTAATCCGCTCATCATCGCATGGGAAAAGCAAAAGCCAAAGATGCCAAGGATGATACTCAGAAGTAAAAAGCTGATCAGGGAGGTAGATACAATGGTTTTCATTTTGCCATACTCTCTGGCGCCGAAATAACGGCTTACGAGTACGCCGGCACCGACACCGGCACCCAGCGCCACACAAATGAAAACATTGGTCAGGGCAGCGCAGGCGCCGACCGCTGCAAGAGCGGAAGAGCCGACAAACTGACCGACGATGATGGAGTCGGCCATATTGTATACCTGCTGAAAAAAGCTGCCGAGGATCATCGGCATTGCAAAAACCGTCAGCGCTTTCAGGGGCGCATCGGTAATCAAATATTCATCTTTTGACATGATCATATTCCTCCACAATTTCCTGCTTTTTATCAGAAAGTACGAGCATAGCAAGTGCGATCGGTACAATGATTAGTTTTGTAATCGAAAGCATAAGGACACACCGCTGTACGCAAAGAATGCATCAGCATGAACAAGATAGTTATCGCAATAATGTTCTCGCAGATTGCCCCGGTTGTCAAGACCATACCCGGCAAATTTAAGGAATCCGCGTTGTCCGTTTTGACCTTGTGGATAGGACTGCCGTGTACCGGTCGGTACGCGCACGGTGGTGCGGGAGGCCGGCTTTCTATGCAGGAGAGCCTCCTGCTCGATTGGCTGTGTCAAGCCGGACAGCACGGCTGTCATCCGATTCGATAATACCTTTTTATAAAATCCAGAAAGTGAATAGCCTGCTCGGACATACGTCGTATGGACGGATACACAATGTACAGCCGGCGCAGGAACGCTGACTGTCCGAGGGGGAACAGCAGCAGCTGTCCCTGCTGTGCATCGGTCTGCACAGTTGCGCGCAACAAAATGGAAATGCCCATGCCCAGTGCGATGCACCGCTTGAGCGCTGCCGCGTCATCCATGACAGCAATGACATTCAGTTCATCAAGTGACAGACTGTGATTTTGGAGGAAATACAGTGTTTCCTGCTTGGTGCCCGAGTTATCCTCGCGCAGGCTGTCCGCCGGATGCGGCATCGCGTGGCGCATGGAAGCTGAAGTTTACGCGCAGTATCAGACGGTCATCGCGGACTGCGGGATTGAGATCGAGCAGAGCGAGGCGTTGGTGCTTTAGGTAACCATATAGGAGAAACAAGGAAAAGTTCTGTCCTCAAATTTATCCACAGGTTTGTGCATATCTTCGTGGATATTTCCGCAGGCACGCAAAAGCCGCAGACGAAAGTCTGCGGCTTTTCTCTTTGGCGTTTACTTGGCCCTGCCAATCTCCGTTGCCTTTTCAACCTCGATCAGTTTGCCTGTTTTTACATCGTAAAATATAACCGTAAATCGGAATACTGGACGCTGCCAGCGGATGATTTCTGATATATTCCACGTCATCCTGCGCTGTGTATGTTTATGATACAGATTGCAGCGGCAATCACACTCGGGTGTTATTTTCCGTCGTTTGCAATCGCGGTGTCAATATTCTCCTGCAGCTGCTTCATGCTGTTTTCGTTCGTGATGCCGCCGAGTACCGGTTCACCGACGATTTTTCCGTTCCGGTCGATAACATAGGTGGTCGGGAATGACATGATGTTCAGTGCAAACTTGCCTGCCTCGCTGCCGGATGCAAAGGTAATGTTGCGGTAGGATGCCCCCTTGGTCTGCAGAATCTGTTTAGCGGTAGCAATGGCATCCGCATTGTCATCGAGCGTTTCCGTATTGATGCCGATAACCTCGCCGCCCTGAGCCTTGACAGTTTGATTCAGCTTGTCCAGATCACCAAGTTCAGCCACGCACGGCTTGCAGCCGCTGAACCAGAAATTCACGACCGTAAACGCGTTGTCAGCGAACAAGCTGCTGTCCACAGCGTTGCCGTCCAGGTCTTTGCCCTCGAAAGCGGGGAACGCGCCGCTGGCGGATGTGGTGGTGCCTTCCTCGGGCGGAAGTTCCTGCAGCTGGTCCTCCAGCTTGCGGACCTTGGCGGCATCGTCGGTCAGCGTCTTGTAGTCCTCGTCCGAGAGCTGATCCTTGACGTTTTTAATCGCAAGATCGAGTACATCGGCGTAGTTGGTGCTCTGGGTGCTCTGCGACAGCTTGTCCTTGTCGAGCGAATTCAGAGCCGTTGTCCACAGTTCCTGGTGCTGGTCGAGGATGGCGTTTTCCTCCGCTATCAGCTCGGAGACGGTTTTTGCCGGTTTGCCGCAGGCGGATGCGCCGAGCAGCAGGCTTACGGACAGGGCAAATGCGATCAGTCGATTCTTTTTCATTAGATAGTTTCTCCTTTGTCAGTTGTTTGGGTTTTATCGCCCAGACCGTAGCGGTAGCAGATAGCATCGGTCGGGCAGGCTTTCATGCACATGCCGCAGCGGATGCACTCGGCATGATTGGGGTTTTTCGTGATGTCTACATCCATTTTGCAGGCTTTGGCACATGCGCCGCAGGATACGCACTTATGCGTATCCACCTGCATCTGAAACAGTGAAACGCGGTTCAGCAGGGCGTAAAAGGCGCCGAGCGGGCACAGCCACTTGCAGAACGGACGGTAAAACAGCACGCTGCACACGATAACGGTCAGCAGAACGGCTGCTTTCCAGGTAAACAGTGCGCCGAGCGCGGCACGGATGCCGGAGTTGACCGCCGCCAGCGGCAGCGCGCCCTCGAGCACGCCCTGCGGGCACAGGTACTTGCAGAAGAACGGGTCGCCCATGCCGAGCTCGTTCGTGACAAGTACGGGCAGCAGCACCACCATGATCAGCAGCACCGCATATTTCACATAGCGGAGCGGCTTCAGCCTTTTGGTGGACAGCTTGGGCGAGGGGATTTTGTGCAGCAGCTCCTGAAACCAGCCGAACGGGCACAGAAAGCCGCAGATAAACCGTCCGAGCAGCACGCCGAGCAGGATTAAGATGCCGGTGATGTAATACGAAAACCGGAACTTCGACGAGCCGACGACCGCCTGAAATGCGCCGATCGGGCACGCGCCCGCCGCGCCGGGACAGGAATAGCAGTTCAGGCCGGGCACGCAGACCGCCTTG
>UMKB01018349.1_pt1 | contig 10280 bp, 7 predicted proteins | sample 1966171 | NCBI WGS metagenome assembly UMKB01 (sample SAMEA4836164, study PRJEB28245) | human gut metagenome | biome: gut microbiome; material: fecal sample | place: Denmark | collected 2008 | reverse complement strand
CCACCGTGACCACGATGACCGGGCGGCCGGTGCGCTCCACCAGCCGGGACGCCACGATGCCGATGACGCCGGGGTGCCAGTCCCGGCCCCACAGCAGGATCACCCGATCCTCCAGCCGCTCCGGCTGCTGCTCCAGCAATTCCTCAGCGGCCTTGAAGATCTGCAGTTCGGTCTCCTGTCGTTTCGCGTTGATCTCGTTGAGTTTATGGGCCAGCTCCTCGGCGCGGTCCGGGTCCTCACACAGCACCAGCTGCAGGGCCGTCACCGCGCTGTCCATGCGGCCGGCCGCGTTGATGCGGGGCGCAATGGCGTAGCTGATATTCTCCGCTGTGACGGGTTTTCCGGCAAGGCCCACTTCTTCCAGCAAGGCTTCCATGCCGGGGCGGTCGGTCTGCTGCAGCTGCCGCAGGCCGGCCTTGACCAGGGTGCGGTTCTCTCCGGTCAGGGGCATCACGTCCGCCACGGTGCCCACAGCGGCCAGGTCGCCGCAGTAATCCAGCATTTCCTCCGGGGTGCAGTCGTCCAGCGCGGCGCACAGCTTAAAGGCTACGCCTGCGCCGCACAGCCCTTTGAAAGGGCTGGTATCGTCCTCCCGGCGGGGGTCCACCACAGCCACTGCCTTGGGCAGGGTCTCGGGCGGCAGATGGTGGTCGGTGATGATAAGGTCGATGCCCAGCTGGGCGGCAAAGTCGGCCTCGGCTACAGCGGAGATGCCGTTGTCCACCGTCACGATGAGCCGATAGCCCTTGTCGTGGATGGACTGGATGGCGTTGCGCGACAGGCCGTAGCCATCGCCCTCGCGGCTGGGCAGCATGCACTTGACGGCGGCACCCATGCCCTTGAGGTGCTGATACAGCAATGCCGTGGCAGTCACGCCGTCCACGTCGTAGTCGCCGAACACCACGATGGTCTCGCCATTGTCGATGGCCTGCCAGATGCGCTGGCAGGCTTTTTCCATATCGGTGAGCAGGGCGGGGTCGCTCAGCTCCTCTTCCCCGGCCAGCAGGGTGAGCGCGTCGGCCGGGTCGGTGATGCCGCGGGCCGCCAGGATGCCGGCCAGCAAGGCCGTCTCCTTCTGCTGGGCGGCCAGCGTGGCGGCATATTTCTGTTCGCTCCAGGGCTCCTCGTCCATGGCGCTGTATTCCAGTTCTTCGGTACGCTGCTCCGCGATGGCATGGGTCAGCTCCCGGACGGCGGCGCGGTCCAGCGTTTTCAGGTCCCAGGCACGGTAGGTCATTGGAAATCCCTCCCGGTCAGGCCGTCGTTGGCCAGCATCCCCTCCAGGGCTGCGATCTCGCTGGAAACATCCATGGCCACGTCCGACAGCAGATTGTCGTAGAGGTTGTCAAAGGCCTGGTTCAGCGTGTGCAGGATGCCTGCAATGTCCCGCCGGATGCTCTCGGCGTTGGCTCCCTGCTGGCCCTGCACGTCGTTGTAGGTGTGCAGCAGCTTGAGGGTGGTGGGGATATAGTATTCCGCAAAACGGCGAGCCTTGGGCAGGCTTTCCGGGTGCGCTTCCAGCCAGTCGCAGATGGCGGCGGCGGTCTTTTGCATCTGTTCCAGTTCCTCCCGGGCCTGGGGGTCCTGCATCAACTGCTGCTCTTTTTCCAGCACCTGGACAAAGCGTCGGGCAGTGTCCAGGTTCAGGGGCACAGCCTCCGCCTCCGGCTGCTCCGGTTTCGGCTGGGGAGCCGGGGCCGCTGCTGCCTCCTTGGCGGCACGGTAATCCTCTGCGGTCAGGTAGAGTTTTTCTGTTTTTTCATCCAGCCAGGCGGCAAGCCAGTCCTTTTGGATGTATCTGCGCAGTTTTTTCAGAGTTTTTGCCTTTTTCTGGTGGGTCAGGTCGGCCAACATCTCCACCGGCAGGCCGTTCTTATAGTCCTCGCCCTCGGCGGCATCGGCCAGCAGCCGCAGCTTTTTGGAGGCCGACAGCCGGGAGGCACCGGCGGCGATCATCGCGCCAAAGCCGCAGGCGACAAGGGTCAGCACATTGCCCGTGATCTCCAGCACCGTCGTGGCCATAGAAGCGCCGGTGGTAAAGGTATAGGTCATGCCCTCCGCGGCCGTGGCCACCGTGTCACCGATCATGGTCTCTGTAATAAGGCCGGGCAGAAGGGCATCCGACGCCGCGATGCAGCCAATGCCGCCCAGACCGAAGATCACCGCAAAGGTGATACCCACCGCCAGCAAGGTGCAGCCGTTGCTGTAACGCTTTTTTGCGCTGATGCGGATGTTTTCCACCGGGGTCGGCTCCGGCTTTGCAAAGATCTGCCGGAACCAACCGGGCATCCCGGCGGCATCGTCGGTGGTGGTGCCGGAGCCAGCCCGGCCCTGCCGGAAGGCCTTTGCTGCCTCCCCGATGCCGTAGTTGGCCGCATGGACGGCGGCCTTGCCAATATCGTAAGCCCGGTCCCCGATCTCCATGCCCCGGCCCTCAAAGCCGTTGCGGAAGGCGTCGGTCATGGTGTCGCCAAAGGCGCGCAGCTGGTCCTCCAGCTCCTGCTGCACCTGACGGCCCTCGTCCTTGATCCGGTTGTCGTTTTCACGATCGTTCATCAAAATCTTCTCACCCTTCTGCCGGTGCATACCGGCTGATGATGGCGCGGGCCACCCGCAGGCCATCCACGGCGGCGCTCATGATGCCGCCCGCATATCCCGCGCCCTCGCCGCAGGGGTAAAGCCCTGCCAGCTGGGTGCACTCGAAGTTCTCTTCCCGCTTCAGCCGCACCGGGCTGCTGGTGCGGGTCTCCAGGCCGGTGAGGATGGCATCCGGTGCGGTGTAGCCCGCGATCTTGTGCTCATAGGCACGCAGACCGGCCCGCAGGGTGTCGGCCAGCTCCGCAGGCAGCAGGCTGCCCAGGTCGGCTGCGGTCACGCCGCGGTCGTAGGTCGGTTCCACGCTGCCGATGTGCAGCTGCCCCTGCCCTTCCAGAAAGCTCCGGATGTTCTCGGCCGGGGCGGCGTAAGGCCCGGCCGCACGGCCTGCCGCGTAGGCCTTTGCTTCCAGCTCCCGCTGGAACGCGATGGCCTGCCGGGGGTCGTTTGCAAAGTCGGTGCCGTTCACGCTCACCACCACGGCGGCGTTTGCATTTTTGCCGCTGCGGGCATGGTAGCTCATGCCGTTGGTCACCACACGGCCTTCCTCACTGGCCGAGGCCACCACCTGCCCGCCGGGGCACATGCAGAAGGTATACACGCACCGCTCCCCCACATGCTGGGACAGCTGGTATTCGCCGCGGGGCAGGGCCGGGTGGCCTGCCGCCTCGTGATACAGGCTCTTTTCGATCTCGCTCTGCAGATGCTCTGCGCGGAAGCCCACGCTGAAGGGCTTGCACTCCAGCACAAGGCCGCTGTCCATGAGCATGGCAAAGGTATCGCGGGCCGAGTGGCCCACCGCAAACACCAGTGCTTCGCAGGCAAAGGAACCATCCGTTGTGAAAATTCCGGTAATGTGTCCGTTTTTCTGTTCCAGACCGGTGAGGGCCGTGTTGAAATGCACCTCACCGCCCAGGGATTCGATCTCTTTGCGGATGGAGGTGATAACCCCCCGCAGCAGGTCGGTGCCCACATGGGGCTTCTGCTTCCAGGCGATCTCCGCCGGGGCACCGTGCTGCAAAAACACCTCGGTGACAAGGCCGCACAGCTCGTCACCGATGCGGGTGGTCAGCTTGCCGTCCGAGAAGGTGCCTGCGCCGCCCTCACCGAACTGGATGTTCGCGTTGGGGTCCAGCTCGCCGGTGGCGGAAAAGTGTTCCACCGCCTGCACCCGCTCGTCCAGCGCCGGGCCGCGCTCCAGCACGATGGGCCGGTAGCCCTGCCGGGCCAGCAGCAGCGCCGCAAACAAACCGGCAGGCCCCAGGCCGCACACCACCGGGCGGTGGGGCAGCTTCTGCGTGCCCCGTTGCACCCGGAAGTCGGTCCTGCTGTGCAGGGACACGTTGGCCGATGCCCCGGCGAAGGCGGGTTCTTCGGCTTCGTTTTTCAGGGTGACAGCCACGGTGTACACCAGCTTGGGCTGGCCGCGGCGGGCGTCCACCGACAGCTTTGCCACGCCCAGATGCTGCACCTTTGCGCGGGGGATGCGTGCCTCCCGCAGGGCCTTTTCAAATGCCTGCGGTTCCCCGGCGGAGAGCGGCAGACGGATGTTGCGAACGAGAATCATAGTACAGTGTGTTCCTTTTTATCAGTTGCTTTCAATGCGGCACTGCAGCACATAGCTGCCCAGTGCAAAGATCTTGCCGTTGGAGGGCACATACAGGCGGCAGGCGATGTTCTGCTGGCCGGTGGCCACCGAGAAGTCCTCCGCGTCGATCTCCACGACCACCTGTTCCGGGGTCAGGGTCTCCAATGCAGCCTTCGGGCCGCAGAGGGTCACGTTCATCAGCCGTTCGGTCTCCACCGTGAGCTGATAGGTGGACGGCAGATTCACCACCTGCACACAGCTGGAAGGCAGGTTCATGGTCTTGGTCTCCAGACCGGAGCAGTCAAAGCTGAGGGTGATGGTGGAAATGTTGTCCAGCAGGTAGATGTCGCTGGGCAGCTCAATGGGCAGCTCATAGACCTTGTTCAGTGTGAAGGTGGACAGGTCGATGGTGCCGATGGACAGGGTGGACAACGCGTCGATCTTTTCCGCCGGGCCGGCCACCTTGAGCTGCTTGCGGCTGAGCGCATACACCAGCACCGACTCGTCAAAGTCGCGGGGCGCGTTGATGAAGCTCACGTTCACCGGCAGGGTGGCCATCTTGTACACCTGCAAGGTCACGTCCACGCTGCTTTCTTCCAGCTCGGTGTACTCAAAGTTCACTTCCGTGCCGCCGGAGGTGTAGAACCGCAGCGGCGTTGCCAGGGTGACCGAGCTGTCCAGCTCGCCGGAGTAGGTCACCTCGGCGGTGCAGGTGGTCACCTTGTCCAGCTCACTGCTGGGGCCGGACAGAGTGACCATATCCTTGGACACCTCGGTGCTGTAGAGGATATACCCGTCCGAGATGGCCAGGTAATTGGTGGTCACGGTGACGGGAAGGGTCTTTTCCTCCACCACATCGAACACCACGTCCACCATGTTGTCGGAGCCGTCGATGGTCACGGTAACGCCATTGAACATGCCGTTGGCCCCCCGCACCAGCAGGCGCAGGGTCTTTTCACCGCTGTCCCGCACGCTGGACCAGTCCGGGTAGACCACAAAATCCGAGGCCGTCAGGCTGCCGATGGTGTAGCCGTCGCCGGAGATCTTCAGGTTCACGGTCTTGTCCTCGGCGCTGACAATGCTCAGTCCACGGGAGGTATAAACGGAGGAATCGTAGGTATAGTCCACCGGCACATTGTAGATGGTGTTGGTGGTGCCGGGCTGCACGATGATGGTCACGATCATCCAGGCCACAATGGCACCCAGAATGGACAGTGCCAGCCGGATGCGGCGGTCGTCCAAAAAGTTCTTTTTGTGGGGAACAGCAGGCTTTGCGCCGCTGGTATTCTTGGGTTGATTGGTCATTGCTGCTCGTCCTCCCCTTTCTGGCTGACCCACTTCATCAGGCTCTTTGCGCGGTCCTTCCAGGTGTCGGCCGTGCTCTTTTCCACCACAGGCTCCTTGGGGATCATCTCGTCGATCAGGCGGGTGTACAGGGTCTGGCGGTCAAAATGACGGATCAGCACGCCATTTTTTGCCATGGAGATGATGCCCGTCTCCTCGCTGACCACGATGGCGATGGCGTCCGAGTTTTCGGCAATGCCCAGGCAGGCGCGGTGGCGGGTGCCCATGTCCTTGCCCAGATCCAGATTATTGGAAAGCGGCAGCACGCAGCCTGCGGCCTTGATGCGGCCGTTCTCAATGATGGCGGCACCGTCGTGCAGGGGGGTGCCCTCGTAGAAGATGGTGCCCAGCACTTCCAGATTCACCGCGCTGTTCACCGGGGTGCCGGTGCGCACGATCTCAGACAGGTTGGTGTGGCGTTCCAGCACGATGAGCGCACCGGTCTTGGTCTCCGAAAAGCGCTCTGCCGCGTCGCAGATGGCAATGATGGCGCTGCGCCAGGCCCCTTTCAGGCTGGGGTCGTTGTAGCGGCCTTTCACGTTGAACAGCTTTGCGGCCCACTGGTCGGTCTGGCCCATGCGCTCCAGAGCACGGCGGATCTCCGGCTGGAACAGCACCACCAGGGTAAGCAGGCCCACCTGCAGCAGCGAGTTGAGCAGCCAGGTGACCGTGCGCATGTTCAGCGTTTCGGCCACCAGATAAACCGCCATGACCAGCAGCGCGCCCTTGAACAGCTGCCCGGCGCGGGTGCGGTTGACGATGCCCAGCAGCTGGTAGATCAGGAACGCAATGATGATGATATCCAGCAGGTCAACGAGCTTGAAGGTCTGAAAATTGGCAATGATCGCATTCAGTGTCATGGACGCACACTCCTGTTACCGTGTTTCGATCAGGGCGACGGCGTGGGCGGCAATGCCCAGTCCCTCGCCGGTAAAGCCCAGATGCTCTTCCGTGGTAGCCTTGACGCTCACGGCGTCCACCGGCAGGCCGAAGGCCGCCGCCAGATTGGCCCGCATGGCCGGGATGTGCGGTGCCAGCTTGGGCCGCTGGCAGAGGATGGTGGCGTCGATGTTTTCCACCCGGTAATCGTGCTCCGACAGGATGCGGGCCACATGGCGGGCCAGCTCCAGGCTGTCGGCCCCGGCATAGGCGGGGTCATTGTCCGGGAAATGCTGGCCGATATCTCCCAGCGCCGCCGCACCCAGCACGGCGTCCATCACCGCGTGGGCCAGCACATCGGCGTCCGAGTGGCCCAGCAAACCCTTTTCAAAGGGGATCTCCACGCCGCCCAGGATCAGCTTGCGGCCTTCCACCAGGCGGTGCACGTCATAACCATGTCCAATGCGCATTCTCGTTTCCTCTTTCTGTACCGGGCGGGGCAGGTCCTCCCGCGTGGTGATCTTCAGGTTGGCGTAGTCACCCTGGGTGAGCTGCACCGAGCGGCCAGTGAGCTCGAACAGGCTGCAGTCATCGGTGACCAGCCGGGCTTTTTCGGCGTCCAGCTCCTGCAGGGCGGCCAGATACTGCGTCCGATCAAAGCACTGGGGCGTCTGCACCGCATACAGGGTACTGCGGTCCGGGGTGCTGCGCACAAGGCAGGCTTCCGGCACCGTTTTGCCGTCACCGGGCACGGCCTGCTTGATGGTGTCCTTGACCGGCACTGCCGGGGCGGCGGCTCCGCAGCGGGCAGCGGCTTCCAGCACCGCCGCGATGACGGCCGGGCTCACAAAGGGCCGGGCTGCGTCGTGCACAGCCACCAGCTCCCCGTGGGCTGCCAGCACGCCATTCTTGGCGCTCTCGGCGCGGGTGGCACCACCGGCCACGATCTGCACCGGCTTGGTGCAGCCGACGGCCTGCTGCTCCACGAAAGCACAGTTTTTGCCCGCCACCAGCACGATCTCACCGATCTGCGGGCACTGGTCAAAAGCGCGGATGCTGCGGTGCAGCACCGTTTCGCCGCCCAGGTCAAAGCTGAGCTTGTCGAACCCCATCCGGGTGGAAGAACCTGCCGCCACCAGCACGGCCGAAATCGTTTTTTGCAATCTGCACACCTGCCCCTGCTGCCGCCGCGCCGGTGTTTCCGGCTGCGGCTGGCTATAATAAGTCATCTTTTATTATAGCGTATCGGCCCGCAAACTGCAACCGGTTCCGCCCAGCAAAAAAGCCCTTTTGCACCGCCGGGCAGGCGGGTGCAAAAGGGCTTTGGGACCTTATTTCAGTGCGGTTTATGCCAGGATGGGCTCAATGGCAGCAGCCAGGGCATCCTTCTGGGCCTGGGCATCGGCCAGATCCTTGCCCAGGGTGGTGAAGTAGGTCTTGATCTTCGGCTCGGTGCCGGAGGGACGGACCACCACAGTCGCACCGTTCTCCAGTGCGTAGATCAGCACGTTGGCAGCCGGCAGACCGGTCTCCTCGGGCTTCTTGTAGTCGGTGACCTTGACCACCTTGTGACCGGCCAGCTCGGTGGGCGGGTTGTCGCGCAGCTTCTGCATGATGGACGCCATCTTCTCCATGCCGGTCAGGCCGGGAAACTCGAAGCTGTCCACCTTGTTCAGGTAGCGGCCGTACTGGTTGTAGATCTCTTCCAGACGCTGCTTGATGGAGGAACCGATGCTGCGGTAGTAGGCAGCCATCTCGCAGATCAGCATGGAGCCGATGACGGCGTCCTTATCGCGGACATAGGGGCCTGCCAGATAGCCGTAGCTTTCCTCAAAGCCGAAGATGAAGCGGTCCACTTCACCGGCAGCTTCCAGATTTGCGATCTGGTCGCCGATCCACTTGAAGCCGGTCAGCACGCTGCGCATCTCCACGCCGTAGTGGGCGGCAATGGCATCGGCCAGCGGGGTGGACACGATGGACTTGACGGCCACGGGGTTCTTGGGCATGGTGCCCTTCTCAATGCGGCCTGCGCAGATGTAATCCAGCAGCAGAGCGCCCATCTCGTTGCCGGACACCAGCTCATAGCTGCCATCCGGGCACTTCATGGCGATGCCCACGCGGTCGGCGTCGGGGTCGGTGGCCAGCATCAGGTCGGCACCGGTCTTGGTGGCCAGATCCAGGCCCAGCTTCAGGGCGTCGAAGATCTCAGGGTTGGGGTAGGAGCAGGTGGTGAAGTAGCCGTTGGGGTACTCCTGCTCGGGCACGATGGTGATATCGGTGATGCCCATGTCGTTCAGCACATGGGTGACCGGCACCAGACCGGAACCGTTCAGGGGGCTGTACACCAGCTTCAGGCCGGCGGTCTTGCACAGGCCGGGGCGCACCTGACGGGCCTCGATGGCGTCGTACAGGGCCTTCTTGCAGTCATCGCCCACAAAACGGATCAGGCCGTTTTCCACGCCCTCGGCAAAGGAGATGTACTTGGCACCGGTGAGCACATCGGTCTTCTGGATCTCGTCGTACACGATGGCGGCGGCGTCATCGGTCATCTGGCAGCCGTCCGGGCCGTAGGCCTTGTAGCCGTTGTACTTGGCCGGGTTGTGGGAGGCGGTGACCATGATGCCTGCATTGCACTGATAGTAGCGGGTAGCAAAGCTCAGGGCCGGCACCGGCATCAGGGCATCATAGATGCGCACCTTGATGCCATTGGCTGCCAGAACACCGGCAGCCGTCTTGGCAAAAACGTCGCTCTTGAGGCGGCTGTCGTAGCTGATGGCGACGGTCTGGCTGCCGCCCTGGGTCTTGACCCAGTTGGCCAGACCCTGGGTGGCCTGCCGCACAACGTAGATGTTCATACGGTTGGTACCGGCGCCCAGAACGCCGCGCAGGCCTGCGGTGCCGAACTTCAAAGCCACAGCAAAGCGATCCTTGATCTCGTCGTCGTTGCCCTCGATCTTTGCCAGTTCGGGCTTCAGATCCGCATCGTCCAGCTCCGCTGCCAGCCAGCGCTTATATTCATCCAGATACATGTTGCACACCTTACCTTTGTTATTTTTTCCAAAAAAAGGAGACAGTTTATTCAAACCTAATTATACTATAAACGCTTGTGTCCATCATGTCAATTGCATATTTTGCCACAATCTTACCGGTACAAAATCAGCAAATGCCACAAAAACAGCCGCTCTCCGGGTGGATGTCGGCGGGCTGCTGTGTTTCCGGCAGCAGCCGGTAGGGCTGGTGCACGTCCTCCAGCACCTCCAGCCACTGTTCCGGGCCGATGCTGTTCTCGCACAGATAGCGCATGATCTGCATCATCCGGGCAAAACTGCCCTGCGGAGCCAGCACCGTACTGCACTGTACCCGGCCCGCCTGCTCCCACCGCAGCTGGGCCAGCACGCCCCCGGGCACGGTCTGGGCGCAGTACACCACCGTGTGGGCCCGCTGCAGCCCCTCCAGCTCTGAATAAGTACGGATGTACCGGCAGTATTCCTTGCCTGTCATCGTTTGTCGCTCTCCTTTCCTCTGCATTGACATCTTTCCTGCCCTTTACTATAATGAAATCGACCGGGAGATGCTGTCGAAGGCTGACGGCTCCTCCCAAATTTTTCCACCCAATTTTCGACCGTTTTCGCGCAGAAAATGCAAGCGAGGTGCACCCATGTATTCGGTAACAAAGAGCTTTGGCCTGAACGGCCTGCGCGGCTTTGCCGTGGCCGTGGAGGCCGACGTTTCGGGCGGGCTGCCCGCCTTTTCCATCGTAGGCCTGCCGGATTCCGCCGTGCGGGAAAGTGCGGACCGCGTGCGTGCCGCCATCAAGAACCTGGGCTTCAAGTTCCCGGACCGGCGCATCACGGTCAACCTGGCCCCCGCCGAT
>UMKB01016942.1_pt1 | contig 10328 bp, 12 predicted proteins | sample 1966171 | NCBI WGS metagenome assembly UMKB01 (sample SAMEA4836164, study PRJEB28245) | human gut metagenome | biome: gut microbiome; material: fecal sample | place: Denmark | collected 2008 | reverse complement strand
GTTACACCGCCGATTTGAAGTTTGGTGCCATAAAGACTCATCGTATTTGCTCCTTTCTGCACATAGGTTCAACCTGGGTGGGCAGAGCTGCTTTGGTGTACCTTTCTGTGCCCCTTGTGTGCAAAATTTTTATTTATCCCTCTCCTTTATTCCTTCTGCACAGGAACCGTGTATCAGTGCTTTCCATCGCTTCTTACCTCAATTTGGGCATAAAAAGACACGACCGAAGTCGTGTCTTTTTATGGGGCACAAGCTCAGCAGCAGCCCCGTACGTCCTGATACTCCACCGATTTGGGAGCCGGACAGTGGTTGGGCGGGAAGAACTCGCCCACCGGGAACTGGACCTTCCGGAACAGCTCGCAGGGGTCCTCCTGACGGCAGTCGCAGCCGCAGTCACAGTCCTTCTCGGGCATGCAGTAGTCGTAAGCGGGCATGAGCAGCTGGGTATCCCGCTCCAGTCGGATAATGGAGAACTGGCCCAGGGTGACAAACAGGCGGTGCACATCGCCGCCGGTGACCAGCTCCTCGGGGAAGCAGGCGCACACAGCAGGGGGAATCTCGCAGCAGTTGTCGTTGTGGCGGCACTGGCACACCTCCACCAGCTTCATCCCCAGGATGATGGGGTCCACCGACTCCACCACGGCGGTGGGAGCAGTGGTGGCGGGTAGGCCCTGGATATCACTGCCGCAGTTCTTTCCCGTGGAGGTGAATACCTTGGCGCTTCCTTCGCTGCCAAAGAGAATCACCCGCTTGTCAAACACAGCCAGACCGGTGATCTCTACCGGCCGGGCAGCCCCCACAAAGGCGTCGGCGGTGATGCGGTAGAAGTACCGCACATCCACGGTGTAGAATCCCCGGTTGAAGGTGACCGGCTCCACATCGATGTACGCGTACAGCAGCTCGGCGCAGCCAGCCTTTACCGACACCGCCCGGTCGATGACCTCCTGGCAGCCCCGGGTGGGGTAGACCCGCAGGTCCTCGATACAGTCCTTATCGGAAGATATAGCGTCTTTAATATTCCCTGATAGCAGGTCAACAAATAGCCGCTACGGATAAATATGATCATCTACCTGTTAGTCTTATTCCATGCAGAGCTCTACATCACTGCACAATTTCCTTCCGAATTATTGGTTTCCACGGCTCCGAATTTTGTCTCCTCCATAATACTAATGATGTGGTAGTAAATCGAATTTGTCATCTTATTTTCATCGTTGGGGAAATCTGGATTGATTCGTTCCTGGATTCGATTTGAACTCTCGCCGGTATCCGGATCATAGAACAAGGTTTCCTGAAACCCCATTTTCTCAAACACATGCTTCATGCTATCATTTCCTTCATATGTTCCGGTAAAAAAGCAAGTATTGATGTACTTCAACCGGATAAAATTGATTAAACCGGTTGCGAATCCCTGACCGCGGCAGTCCTCTGCGGTCAGTTGTGTCCCAAGCTCAAAATTCCCATCGGTTCTGATTTTATAATCTAAATAGGCCACCATTTGATTATTCCCATCGTATATAGCATACGCAGTCCATTTCCCCTGAGATAGTCCATGATAAATCATATTAGGCAGCGTATCTCTCCACCATATTTTTTTCTTGAATTCACGCTCATACTGATAGATGAAATCTCTTGCCTGGCCAAACTGCTTTTCATCCACTTTCCCCATTCGATAGGTATGTTGATATTGGGATATACACTGCACATCGATCATGCCTAAACTACAATCCACTTTGCGGATCAACAGACTCTCCTGTACAATGAGCTCCATAACTTTTTCATAGTTGTAGCCATTATACAGGGTCTCTTCTTTTTCGCCGTCTTTTACCCTCAGCAAAAGATGGACTGCTCCGCTTTTGGAAAATTTTCCGTCGTTCCCATACGGATCATAGGCGAGAATGTTGGAGGGCTTTCTGCGGAAGGCTGGTACTGTGGGCTGTTTATTGATTAGATTGGGCGAAATCAGACACCACTGTATGCATTCACATATCATCTTGCGGCGATTCTCTTGGCTCAATTTCGTGCCGTAGATATGCGCGTAATTTTGAATATGCGGCGGCAGTTGACTGCGCGGTGTATCTCGGATGGCGATTTGAAGGGCCGTCCATAAACTCTGAATCTGATTCTCTTGCAGATTGGAGCTACGCACTATGTATGATTCAAAATTTTTCTGAATAACTTGCAGCGCATCCTCTTTTTTTGCCTGTTCTGTCACCTCTGTCCAGATATTAGCAGAATTTCTAAACACTAACGATGCTGTTTTGGGGTCTGGCTTTTGCAGCGTTTTAAGCTGTTCATCGGTATACACCAGCGCTAAAACTGCATGCACAATATTTTGCTGCGTTGGCCGAACATGATGCCGCTCACTTTCAAACGCCATAACCGGTGTAGCTATTTGGTTTTTTCCAATCGCTTTCTGTAATGCGCTACAGAGCTTTCCTGCATTTAACATAACGGTATTCCCCCTTTTCATTTGGCCATCTGCTGCCTGCCTCATATCGACAATATACCACATATTCCTTGGAAAAATTTTCTTTTATTTCTCATTATTTGTATTTTGTTCATTTCAGGACAATCATACGAGAAAATATTTATCGACTTCTTATGGTAACCTATTCTTGGGACGAGGGCAGAATTCGACACAGTCAGCGAATCTAAGGGGGCGATTTTCAATGAAGAAGTGGGACAAAATTACGATCTCCATCCATCTGTTCTTGAAAAAGAAGACAACACATATGTTTTTTTCCAAACCGCTTTTTATCACATTAATGGTGTTTTTGATGGTTTTGGGGGTTGGCTTATTGATTACATTATCATCCGACTCTTCAGTATATATCAATCTCAATGTACAGCTGCTTTCTTAAGTAAACGCCTATTCTATATGTAAAAACGGGCCGGAGCGCAATACATCTTGCGCTCCGGCCCGGTGTTCTTTTACTTCCCAACCGCCGCCAATACCATGGCCATGGTCTCCACTCTGGTTCCGGGCGATCTGGGACGGCTCCCGTCCGAGATCCCGGCCTCGGTGGCCCGGCGGATCACATCCTTCTCCCAGGGCTGGTTGGCCTGTTCCTTGGCCTTCCGGGCAAAGTAGTTTTCCAGCATGGCGTCAAACTGTTCTTGTGTCATTTTCTCATCCTCCTCTGCTTTTCCTGCGTAGTCCGGTACGCAGTATCCCCGGATATACCGGCCATTGACGGCCAGTTTTCGGCGGCCAACTGCGCCCCCCTTATTTCCTTCGATGATGGTGATGGTACTGCCCACCACCTGCTCCACGATGCCCACATGATCCGGACTGCCCTGGTTGTCCCCCCGGCCGCTGTCGTCCCAGTCGTACATGATGATGTCTCCTGGGGACGGGACATAGGCGTCATCCTCCACCCAAAGGCCGCGCTCCTCATACAGGGCGATCATCTTGCCGCAGCCACACTCCCCATAGATGATATCCTGGAGCCCGGCAGCTATCCCGGCCGCCGTCACGGTGGCGGCACACCACTCATCACTGTATTTGACAGGATACCGTCTGGGCAGGGGGTCCTGGGTGTTGTACAGATCGATGATCTTCCGGAACTTACCGTTTGCCTCTGTCCAGCCCAGCCAGCCACGCATGACGTCGACCACACTCTGACGCAGCTCGGTCTCAGTCATGGCCACCGCCTCCATCCTTCAGCCACCCGGCCTGCTCCACCAACTGCACCAGTTTGTCATACCCAAACATAGCCGAAAAGGCCACCACAAAACACAACGCGATCAGAGCCGCGATCATCCACCCAGAAATGGCAAAGCGAAAATAGGACCATAGGGCAAAGCCGGTGCCCGCCGTCACCAGCACCGCCACCAGGAAGGCCAGCAGGTTGGTGGGGATCCAGTCATACAGCAGGCTTTTGAGCACCTGCACAATAAGATTGGTCACCAGGGTCAGGGCCAGTACCAGAGCCAGCAACATGGGGATGTACACAGTAAAATCAGACATCGTTTTCCTCCTTCGTAGTACCGGTAATTTTCTCTCCGGCTTGATCGATTGCGTCTTTGCTCACCTTCAGCAGCTTCGTCATCCACCCAGGCACCGGAGCGCCCATAGCCACCGCGTTCTCCGTGATGCTGCCCAGTTCCGTGACCACATACCAGACAAGGACAATGGGGCAAACCAAACCGTTGTAGGCAAATGGCAGCTGCACTGCGGGAATATTTGCAATCAAAAGGGCAATCAGCAGGTCTGCTCCGGCCGCCACCAGCACTACCACGATCATCCCCGCTTTGTGCCAGATCCCTTCTCGGGCCTTGGCGCTGGACCACTCCCCTTCCTTGGCCGCCGCAGCCGATCCGGTGATATAGTCCACGGCCATGCAGATCACCCAGCCGATGACCAGCCAGCCGATCCAGCCCCACAGGCCGGTGAGCGTACCAATAACGGCAATAACAGCCACCTTCCAAGTCTCAACCGTATCCATACCAGATTTCTTTCTTGTCATATGTAATATTTCGGTTTTTCGCCCCCAATGACCGCCCACCTGAGCCAGTCAAAAACAGGGATAAATGCAAAACACAGCACCCACCACGCCAAGGAGAACGGCAAACATACCTGCCCGTACAGATGCAGCGGCAGCGCGGAATAGTCCCAGATGTCCAGCCCAAGCCACAAATTCAGCACGCATCCGGCACAGAACTCCACAAGGGTCACCAGCGCCGCACAGACCGCCGCCTGGAGCCACAGCGGGCACGCCCATGGCAACTGATACCCTGCACGCTCAACGGGGATACAGAGGACGATAGCCAGAACCAGCATAGTCCAGGAAATGCGCTCCGGGTGGCCGGTTAGAGATTTGTATGCCACCTCCAGAAAGAAGTACAGCGTCCCTCCCCATGTCCAAAGGAGCATGGAGAGGACGCGCTCACCGGCCTTAGACATTCTGCGCAGATGCCATGATCTGCGTCATGTTCTGAGCAAGGTCGGCGGGGAGATTGCCGGCGGAGTAGGTAATACCGGACAGCTCTTCCGCAGTCTCAGCCCTGCGCGCCCACGTCAGCAGGTGATTGCAAAGGGTGGTGTGGTACATTTTGTGTTGGATTGAAGCAGCGGAGATGGATTTGATTTCATCGGCGCTGAACATGCGGCAAAGCTTCCCATCCGCGTGGTAAGGGTACTGCTCCGCGCCGGACACAACCGCATTGTAAGCGGTGGTTAGATTGATCTGGTCGGTCTCCTGGAGGGAGAAATGCTCTTTCCCATGCGTGGTAGGAACGTCCATACCAGCCACAATGGCGGCATTGCAGGCGGCGGACAACTCCGCTTCTTTGACTACCCGTGCGCTCTCCAGCGGGTCAGGCGTGTGGTTCTCTGCGCACCATTCCTGGTATGCTTCCTCGTTCCAAACGCAGGAAGTAACACGCTGGCCGTCGTCCTCGATGGTCACAAAACCAGCGGCGCGCTTGTCGGACGGGTAGAAAATGGGCATGAACTCGTCCGGGAACTCCAGCAGGCAAGGCGCTGGCGTGGACTGTATAAAATTCACTTTTTTGTTGTAATAATGCATTTTATCACCCCAAAACAACGTATTTGTATGTGTTTCCGGCCTTATTTATACCTGACATTTTCATGTCAAATGATGTTTCGGTAGGCGTGAACGTAGCGTTCCCGGATGTCGCAACAACGTCAGGCATTTTAAATAACGCCTTTGTTATCCCATCTACCCAAAAAATAAATCCCTCCACTCTATCTATCTGTCCGCTACCAATCCCATAATACGACATGGACGAACTTTTCTCTACCATAATCATGCAAAACTTAGGTCTAAACCCTACCTCGATGCTGAGATTAGACGTTCCAGTCCCTTGATAGCTTCCAACTACGCAACGGCAAAACAAAAGTTGTTTTCCATTTGGGGTGTTTAACCACCCATTTTCCGCTACCAGAGCTGCCTTGCTCAAAATATGAAGCACTTCATCAGGAACGGGGTTCTCCGGCAAACCGTTAAACAGAGCGGCGGTCTCATCTTTCAATAGGGTACTTTTATTAAGCGGGTTACCCTTCTGTAATACTCCGGCTTCATTAGCTGCTCCAATATCAATTGGGAATGTGCCATTACGGAGCATTTCAAGTGCCTGTTCCCAGGTTGTTCCATCAGGAATAGAAGATTTCAGGCTTCGGCTGTTGCCGTTTCCTTTTGGAATAAAGTCTTGCATTTTTACACCTCACCACTATAAAGCTCTCCAGAATACCAAAATGAACTAATTATAAGGATAATCACGTTTTCAACTTCCTTCAACACGCTCTCGATATCGTTTGCCTTTGCAAATGTCAGCAACGCCATAGATTTAGGAGTCTGCGGTGCATGATCCGGGAGTTCAAAAACGGAACGTAGTGCAGCCACATTGGACAGGTATTGCTCCATCTTGGACAATGTCGGGCCGTCCTCTTTGTACCATGTGTAAGGGTCGAGCGGTTCCGGTTCAGGTTCTGGTTCTGGCACATATTCTGGTCCAGCAACAAAAACGCCTTTCCCTGCATTACCGTAAAATTTTTGAGTTACAATATCATATAATCCTATGTCTCCAGACTGGTTTTTGCACGGAATCAAGTCCCTAACAAGTCCTGCTTCACCATATATTTTGTACCACCTGTGTAACGCCTTTGAAAAACCGGAAACAGCTCCTGCGGTTACATTTGCTCCTATCAGCAAGTTATCTTGTGCTGAAAAAGAATAATCAGAACCGGAGTCAACAAGATTTCCATTCAAATGTGTATCAGGACCATCCTTGTCAACTTCCAATTCTGGTCCGTATTGTGAAGGTATCTGCGGTCTTGTTTTGTTGTAGTCAGATCTGTACTCGCTCTTATAGGTCAAGAACCCATAAGCGTTTACACCGTTTCCGTCTCTTGCCCCAAAAAGCCATGCTCCTGTTTCTTGCACAGGGAAGTTAGCTGAACAATGAACACGTGTGTTTCCGGTAGGCTTTACCCCGGTGTCTATATACTGAGTTCCTGTGCTCTCAATGTATTCAAGCTGCTTGTATCCATCTGGGAGCAATGGCTTTTCTGGTTCTAGTGTTTCATGAACTACCACAGGAACATACCCACTTTCATACCCAAGCCCGCGCAATTCCGTGTCCAGATACTCCATGCAGGCGGTCACACGGTTAAGGTCGGTCCACCAATATCCGCCTTTCAGCAGGCCGTTGTTGAACTGCTCCAATTCCTCCGGTGTCCATTCGTCCAGCTTCTTTGCCATCAATGCGGACAAGGAGGACACATCAGATTGTGCGCGGTCTGTAATTAGAGTGCTAAAATCAAAGCTCATGCGTCCTCCTTGTCCCACGTTACCATAACAAATCCAGTTGCACCAGCTACACCTGGCTGTCCCGGTCCAGGCTCCTTTGTGATGATGAAATCCCAGCCTCTTTGCTGTCCAACAATGCTGGTAGACCCGGGTGTGCCCTCAGGCACGGGCTTCCCGCCAAGGCTTGCTCCGGGGTGCTTGCCAGAGTCCACATCACCCTGCGTCCAGTACAGAGCCTTCCAGTAGCCAGACCCGGCTTCTCCGCCCTTTCCTCCTGCGCCTCCGTCTCCAGTGCCGGGGAGTGGTTTCTCAACACCGGTTCGGGCGAATACCCGCCCATTGGCTATGTCGGTATAGCCTACGTCGTAGAGCTCGCCGTCCTCTGAGCTGTAAGCCCCAAAGGTGGTCACTCCGCCCATAGCACCAGGTACTCCATAGGTATCGGACGCCGCACCGCCAGCCCCAAGGTGTACCTCAAATTCCTGCTGTGGGTTGATGTTGATGACTCCGTACCACACGCGGCCACCCTTTCCGTCAAGGCCTTTTGCACCCTCTCCGGCTGACACGCCAGAGCCAGGGACGTTGCCGGATCCTCCGACAAATCCGTTCTGTCCACGACTTCCACCCTGTCCACCATCACCTAGCACAATACGCAGCTCGTTGTTTTTGACGTTGGGCGGGGCTTTCCACTTTCCGTTTTCCGTGATGACGGCAAACTCCTGGAACAGATAGGACCCATCTGCCTGGATGGCCTTCACCTGAACTCCCTGCAGCACTCCACCGGAGATGGTGAACTGCTGCATCATTCGCCGGGCGGTGGCCGCGGTGCTTTCGTCCAACCACAGGGTATCCACGTCCCCGATCTCGCTGCTGGGATCTCCCCGGCCGGCGGTCTCATACATATTTCCACCGTAGCAGCTGAGGACTAGCCGTGCTGCTGTAAGGGCTTGTTCCCGGGTGTGCAGGAATGGATTAGAAATGCTCACCGTCTCCTCGCTGGCCGTCTGGTTGCCGGAGACCACATACTGGGTGCTGTTCCCATCCGCCAGAGTGAAGATCAGTGCGGCCAGGCTCTTATTGGCCTTCATGGTTGGGTAGGCTGTCAGGTTGTCCAGGGTCACCTTATTCCCCTGCTGCCACAGTGGCTCGGCAGCCAGATACCCGGTCTCCTGATCCGCTCGGGGCCAGGTACCGGTGGCCATGCAAGCCCAACGCAGGATATCCCCGCACTTCTTACCTGTTACGTCTTCAATACTATTGGCCGTTACGGCCAAGGTTGCATAGTTTTGGTCAACCAAATAGCGACGTTTAAAATTCTCTCCCAGCTGTGCCACTACGGACGCGATCCACCCCTCCAATGTGGTGGGCATGGTGTCCGGCGGGAGGTATGTACGGTTGCAAACCAACCCCACAATGTCCACCAAGCTCCAGGCGATATAGGGATCATTGGTGGAGGTCTTATATCCGTCTCCAGCCTGATAGAATGTCCCTATCCGCACTCGCTCATAGGCGCCGCTGGCCAGCCTGGCACTCATGTAGAACTCAATGCCCTGACGGGCCTCAATGGACTGGAAGATACTGTCCTTTTTCCGGGGTTCAAACCGGCGGCTTTGGTTGTCCAGGGTAATCTCCACGGTGCCGTAGGGCAGGGACAGGCAGGAGAAGTCCCCGTTCATGGTGCAGCTGAAGGACACCAATACCCGGCTGCTCCACTGTTCATAGACACCGGGGATGATATCCACCACCCGCATCCGCCGCCCAGGCAGGCTCCACCGGGTCACGGTCAGACGGATGGCGGTGGGGGTGTAAACAGTAAAGCCGTCAAAGGCCGCTTGGGCAGCGGCGTTACCGGTCACGGTCTTGGTATAAAACACCTGCTCTCCACTCAGCACCTCCACCGTGAAATCCGCTGGGACTCCGTCTACCGGGTCGGATGAAAAAAACAGGCTGAAGGCCTGCAGTACATCCACCTGGGACATGTCCAGTTGAACAAACGCCGGGGCATCCTCTGGGAAATATCCAGCCTCATCGCTCAGCTGTCCGCCGCACACCCCTATGTGCTCCGACACCTGGTAATCATCCGGAAAAATATCAAAGCTGCCGTCCAGCAGCCACCGTCCCGGCTCCAGAGTGGCATATCGTGCCGGCGCAGTCAGCACCTTGTCGTGGATCTCTGCTGGCTTACTCCAGGGGGCCTGACTGTCCATGGTGACCGGCCCGTACTCCATATCCGGGTCGGAGATGTCCACTACCGCCAGCAGCTCTATGCGCCGGGGGCTGCCCACAATGGCCGCCTGATAGGCGGTGCTGGTTTTAATCATGAGGCTCCTCCTCCCGGATCGTAAATGCTAGATTGTGCCAGACGGCCTTTCCGTCTGCCTCAAAGGCAAAGGTGGGCTGGGTGATGCTCTCTACCAGGAAGGTGGAGGTCACCGTCTCATCGCTGATGTCGGGCAGTACCGTGGCCACAAAGGGTGCGCCGGAGCGCAGTACCGCCAGAACCTGCCGCAGCTTCTCGTTGCCCATGGTGTCGAACTGATAGGAGGCCTTCCAGACTTTTCCCCGGCTCTCGATCACCCGGCGGCCGGAGATCATATCTACCTGCACCGAGAGATCCTCCTCCCAGCAGGAATACCGATCGTGGGAGGATCTGGGCAGGAGAATGCCGTTTAAAATAAGTTGATTGATCATCTATCGTCCAACACCTCCGGAATCTCCTTGTTTACCGCCCGGAAGTCCTCAATGGTCTCCCGGTATAGCTCTTTTCCGTTTACATTCCAGTGCAGCTCGATCACATACCGTCCGCCGGTGCCGCCCATGGCCCCCATGGCGTTAACCGCGGAGGCCGTTACGCTGCGCAGATCTGCCACAGTAACGCCCGCAGGCTGCTTTCCAGCTCCGGAAAAGAGAGCGTCCATCGTCTTGGCCTGTTCCGCTGTCAGGACACGCTCCCCTTGGTGCAACTGGGCAATGTACCCGTCCCACGGAACATAGGGCACCACTCGGGCAGATCGGCGTCCATCTCCCGCTCCGGCTCCCCCCGCCGCCAGGCCA
>UMKB01027866.1_pt1 | contig 10344 bp, 10 predicted proteins | sample 1966171 | NCBI WGS metagenome assembly UMKB01 (sample SAMEA4836164, study PRJEB28245) | human gut metagenome | biome: gut microbiome; material: fecal sample | place: Denmark | collected 2008 | reverse complement strand
GTGTCGCTGGTTCAAATCCAGTTCCCGCTATTTTTTATTGCCATACATCTGTAAAAGTTGCCAGTGGCAGCTTTCGGAGGTGGCAGGTTCTAAGTATATTGGTATACACAGCAAGAGAGTCGGAAAAGAATCCGGTTCTTTTTTTATGCCCAATTTACCTAACAAAGTATACAAGAAAAGTAAAATCGTTTATAATATTTTACATCGCCATGCGTTCGAAAGAAACTGCTGCCTGCAGGAACTGTCACTGCCAGTTCATTGCGGATGCTTTGGCGGATTCTACAGATATGGTAAGAACAGGAGGTTAACGAAGATGGTACCAAAGAGTAGTTTATTCATTCGCATTGTTGCGGGTGCATATGTAATATATTTAGGAGGAAAGCTGATCAACAGTTCACTTGCGGATAGACCGGAGAATTATATACTTTATATAGCGGCAGGCGTAATATTCGCATTGATTGGTCTTTACTGGCTGGTAGGATCCGGAATCAAGATGGTGAAAAAGGAATACCGGGACGACAGCATTAGGGGCCGTATGAATGAATCTGAGAATGAGACGGAAGAAGTAAAAGCAACAGAAGAAAATGAATCAGAAGAACCGGTGGAAGAAACAGAAGAAAGCGCTACGCCAGAAAATGACAAACCAGTGAGATAAAAGATTAACAAAAAGATAAACAAAAATAAGGAGGAGAATATATGCGCGTAGGTATGGGATATGATGTACACAAGTTAGTAGAAGGAAGAGATCTGATCCTTGGTGGGGTGAAGATCCCTTACGAGAAGGGACTTCTTGGTCATTCGGATGCAGATGTATTATTACATGCAATCATGGATGCGCTTTTGGGGGCTGCAGCGCTTGGTGATATAGGAAAGCATTTTCCGGATACAGATCCGGCGTACAAAGGTGCGTCCAGTATCAGGCTTTTGGAAGAAGTGGGAAGAATGATCGACGAGAAATTATATGTGATCGGCAATATCGATGCAACGATCATTGCACAGCGGCCGAAGATGGCGCCGCACATTGAACAGATGCGGAAAAATGTGGCAGAGGCACTGCATATCGAGGTGGATCAGGTGAATATCAAGGCAACGACAGAAGAAGGACTTGGTTTTACTGGAACGGGAGAAGGAATTTCTTCACAGGCAATTGCAAGTCTGGATACGATCGCTAATTACAGTTACAGAGTCGGACCTTCAGAAGGTGGATGTGCCGGCTGTGGCGGATGTATGAAAGTGCAGGAAAGTTAGATAACGCAAAAATGATAAAAGCAGGCGTATAAACAGCAAATGCACAGAAGCAGATAGAAAAATAAGAGAAAAAGGGAAAAACAAAATGAAGATAAGAAAGCTGGAAACAGAAGAAAAACAGAACACGAAAAAGCTGTATGAAGAAGTGTTTTCAGAAGACAGCAAAAGTTTTGTTGATTATTATTATGAAGAAAAACTAAAAGACAATCAGATTTATGCAGTAGAAGAGGACGGAGAAATACAGGCCATGCTGCATCTGAATCCATATGAACTCGCGGTGAACGGCAGTAAAAAAGATGTGAATTATATCGTCGCCGTTGCAACGAGAGAATCTTACAGGAAACGTGGATATATGGCAGGATTGTTGAAACAGGCATTGAATGATATGTACGCAGACGGAGAGACGTTTACATTCCTGATGCCTGCATCGGAGAGCATTTATCTGCCCTTTGATTTCCGAACGGTATGTGAACAGAACCGGTCATATTATGATCCGGAGGAGGAAACAGAAGAAGGCGTGGTCATAACGGATGCAGTGAATGCGGATGCAGAAGAGATGGCGGCTTATATGGAAGCACAACTGACACAGTCATATCAGGTTTATGCAAAACGAAGCACAGCGTATTATGAACGCCTGATCAAGGAATATGCAAGTGATGGCGGAATATTAAAGATTTACAAAAAAGACGGTAAAATTACAGATATCAAGATCGCGGCAGAAGCGGAAGAGGTAGACGGCGGCAAACCAAAGATCATGATCCGTATCGTAGATGTCAGAAGAATGCTGATGTCATTGCGCCTGCAATCATTTATGGGTACATGCTTTACTGTAACGGATCCAATTATCGAAGAGAACAATCGTTGTGTGATGATCACGGGAACAGAATTCTCGGGTGTGATGCTGATGGATGGAAAGCCGGAGAACAGTGAAGGAACGATCACAGTAGGAGCACTTGCAAGCCTTGTATTCGGTGTAAAGACTGCAGAAGAAATCTGTGCGGATGGAGATGCAGTCATGTCGGAACGTATGAAAGAAGAACTTGGTAAGATCATACCATTGTCAAGGGTTTATCTGAACGAGACAGTGTAAAAAAGGAAGTGTCTTTCGTTTTTCTTTAGAATTTTCTGAAGTCACCCTTAAGAAATGCCGGGTAATATAATAACAACAGAGGAAACAGCTGGAATTAGGAAAAAGGATGAGAAATAAGATGGAGATGAATCATGTACTGGTTGTAGAAGACGACAAGGAGATCAGAGAAGGTGTAGAGATATATCTGAAAAGTCAGGGGTATGAAGTATTCCAGGCAGCTGACGGTGTAGAAGGACTGGAAGTCATTGAAAAAGAAGACATCCATCTGGCAATTGTGGACATCATGATGCCGAGGATGGACGGAATCTCTATGGTGGTAAAGCTCAGGGAAAAATATGATTTCCCGGTGATCTTTCTTTCCGCAAAATCAGAAGAAGTGGATAAGATCATGGGACTGAATATGGGAGCCGATGATTACGTAACGAAACCATTTACCCCGATGGAACTGCTCGCCAGAGTCAACTCACAGCTTCGCAGATACCGCCGTTTTATGGAAAAGCTGGGAGATAAAGAAGAAAATTCCAGAATCCATACGATCGGGGGACTGGAGATCAATGAGGATAATGTAGAAGTGACCGTTGACGGCGAACCGGTAAAGATGACTCCGATCGAGTACAAGATCCTGCTGCTTCTGATGAAGAATCCGGGAAGGGTGTTCTCTGCGGAGGAGATCTATGAGCGGGTATGGAATGAACGTGCGATCAACACCGATACGATTATGGTACACGTCAGAAATATCCGTGAAAAGATAGAAGTAAATCCAAGAGAACCAAAATACTTAAAGGTGGTGTGGGGCGTTGGATACAAAATTGAAAAGCAGGCGTAAACTGGGAATTTTTCTGATAATTGTAACAATATTAAGTGCAGCATATGTCATGCTGTATAATTATGATGTGATTTATGAAAAAGCGGTCGAGGAAGCACAGAAGACTTATACGACGTCGCTTTCGGACAGGGAATATCTGGAAAGCTTTCTGGAATTCAGTTATATCCTTTATAATCAGGAGATATCATCCAAGACAGGAGAAGCCAAGATGTCACAGGATGAGATCAATGATGTGGCAGATGTGTGGATGGAGGATTATGAAGCATTATATCCTTATCTGGATTACCGGATCGAGGATGGATCGGGAACGGTTCTGGGACGAAGTACGGCGAATACCGGAAATGGTCTGACAGATGACAGCTTTAAAGAATATGCATTTGGTATGGTGCTGACTTACGATGAGCATGGCAACCCGGATGTGAAAGTTGTAAAGAGCGGCGAAAAGACAGCGCAGAGTATTGTTCTCAGAAAGATCATTGACAACTGGAGCGAGACGGTTGAGGACGCTACGTATGGAGAACTGAAGACGCCGAAAAACCGCACATACATCTACGGAATGAAGAAAAGCAGCATTGAACAATATCTGAATCAATGGTACTGGTTCGGGGATGAAGCTCCGAATGATGCATGGTATATGATGCTTGCCTGCATGGCAGCAGTATGTGTGGCGGCATGGATTTTTGCACAGAGCGAGACACTGAAAATTGGTGGCGGAAAGATCTTCCGGCAGCCATTCGAGGTTGTTTTTGTTGTTGCGTCAATTACTCTTGGGATTCTGGATGATAAACTGAACTGGATCATAACCAGAGAAGAAGGCTTGCCGCAGCCAATGGATTTTGCAATCTGGGTCGGTGTATTTGCGGTCACATACTGGGTGACAACGTGTATCAGTGCGGTTCAGAAGATTGGGCTCAGAAAGTATGTCACGGAACGGACGCTGGTATGGCGGATGTGGAAGGCGCTGAGGGAAGAAGCTCCGGCGGCTGCAGAAAGAGTCGGACGGGACGGTGGGAGACTGTACCGGAAGGTGAAAAAACTGGCCAACAGAGTATATGAGATTGTTACAGACATTGATTTTACCGATAAAGGAAGTAAGGCAATCCTGCGGATCGTACTGGTGAACTTTATCATCCTTGCTGTGACGAGTGTCTGGGTATATGGAATTATGGCACTGATCATTTATTCTGCAATCCTGTACTTTGTTTTAAAAAAATATTTTAATGAGGTGAAACGGAATTATCACAGACTTCTGGAAGCGACAAATGAGATTGCAGATGGCAATCTGGATGTAGAAATCGATGAGAATCTGGGTGTATTCGAGCCGTTTAAAGAAGAAATCGAGAAGATCCAGAGCGGATTCAAGAAGGCGGTAGATGAGGAAGTAAAAAGCCAGCGTATGAAGACTGAACTGGTAACGAATGTCTCGCATGACCTTAAGACGCCGCTGACGGCGATCATCACCTATGTGAATCTTCTGAAGATTGAACAGGATCCGGAGAGACAGAAAGAATATATCGATGTGCTGGATAGAAAGTCTCTCAGACTGAAAGCATTGATCGAAGATTTGTTTGAGATCAGTAAAGCAAGCAGCAAATCCGTGAATCTGAACATTGCCAACATTGACATTGTGAATCTGTTCAAACAGGTGAAGCTGGAAATGGAAGAAAAGATCACGGAAGCGAATCTGGACTTCCGGCTGGATATTCCGGAGGATAAAGTGATCGTGGCACTGGACGGACAGAAGACATACAGGATCTTTGAAAATCTGATTGGAAATGCAGCAAAATACGCAATGCCTCATACGAGGGTATATGTGAAAATTGCGGCAGAAGACGGGGATGCGGTGTTCCAGATGAAAAATGTATCAGCAAACGAGCTTACATTTAACCCAGAGGAGATCACGGAACGTTTTGTCAGAGGGGATTCGTCAAGAAATACTGAAGGATCTGGACTTGGACTTGCAATCGTCAAAAGTTTCGTGGAGATTCAGAAAGGAAAATTCTGGATTGAGACGGAGGCGGATCTTTTTAAAGCGGAGATTCGCTGGAAACTGGTTGACAAAAAGGATGATATCGCATAATATATATTCTATATGAGAAAGACTTTGAACGGAAAGAGTAGCAGATGCGATGTGTCGAAAGAGAGAAACTGTCACCGGCTGAAAGCAGTTTTGGATTACAGCTTTTGTGAAGTGCGTCCGGGAGTCGGTCCGGTGAAAAAGATGAAAAGTGTCATAGCCGGATCCGGGATTACACACGTTACGTGTACTGAGGGAAGGATACGGGTAATATAACTGTATTCTTTAAAAAGAGTGGAACCGCGGATATACTTCGTCTCTTGTGTAAAGCAGGAGACGAAGTTTTTTTGTTTCTTGTATGTTAAAGCATGCAGGTTGGGCGGTAAACTTATAAAAAGGAGAGATCATAGATGGGCATCATATCATATGTCAATGAAGAAATCCAGGTAATACGGGAGCGGGATCCCGCAATTAAGTCAAATATGGAAGTGTTCCTCTATTCCAGCTTTAAAGCGATTCTTCATTACAGAATCGCACATAAGCTCTATCTGAAGAAACATTATTTCCTTGCAAGATGGGTATCGCAACGGGCAGCAAGAAAGACCGGGATTGAAATCCATCCGGGAGCGACGATAGGAAAAGGATTATTCATCGACCACGGAAGCGGAGTGATCATTGGTGAGACCGCAGAACTTGGAGATAATATCACGCTGTACCAGGGAGTCACACTTGGAGGAACCGGAAAGGAACAGGGAAAGAGACATCCGACGTTAGAAGATAATGTCATGGTCAGCGCAGGGGCAAAAGTACTTGGTTCTTTTACCATTGGAGAAAATTCCAAGATCGGGGCAGGATCTGTCGTATTAAAAGAGGTACCGCCGAACTGTACGGTCGTAGGTGTGCCGGGCAGAGTTGTTAAAATGAATGATGAGAAGATACCGAGACTCGACATGGATCAGGTACATCTGCCGGATCCAATTGAAAATGATATCAGAGCCCTGCAGGAAGATAATTTAAGAATGCACAGACAGATCCAGGAGATGGAAAAATGTATGCAGTGCTTAAAAGAGAATCCGATACCGGAAGAAAAAAAGGAGGAAATATCAGAAAATGAAGATATTTAATACAATGACAAAGAAAAAAGAAGAATTTGTACCTTTGGAAGAAGGAAAGGTAAAGATGTATGTATGCGGACCTACCGTATACAATTTCATCCACATCGGTAATGCAAGACCGATGATCGTATTCGACACTGTAAGAAGATATTTTGAATATAAAGGATATGATGTAAATTACGTATCAAACTTTACGGATGTAGATGACAAGATTATCAAGAAAGCCATTGAAGAAGGCGTAACAGCCGACGAGATTTCCAAACGTTACATTGCAGAGTGCAAAAAAGATATGGATGGTATGAACATCAAGCCGGCAACCAAGAACCCTCTGGCAACCGAAGAAATCTGTGGTATGGTAGATATGATCCAGACACTGATTGACAAAGGATTTGCTTACGAGAAGAACGGTACCGTATATTACAGTACAAGAAAGTTCAAAGATTACGGTAAACTTTCACACAAGAATCTGGATGATCTGCGTTCCGGTGAGCGTTCCCTTCTGGTATCAGGAGAAGATGAAAAAGAAGATCCACTGGATTTCGTGCTCTGGAAACCGAAAAAAGAAGGAGAGCCAGCATGGGAGTCTCCATGGAGCGAGGGACGTCCGGGATGGCACATCGAGTGCTCAGAGATGTCTAAGAAATACTTAGGCGAGCAGATCGACATTCATGCCGGCGGCGAGGATCTTGTATTCCCACATCATGAAAATGAGATCGCACAGAGCGAAGCTGCCAATGGCAAAGAATTTGCAAGATACTGGATGCACAATGCATTCCTGAACATTGATAACAGAAAGATGAGTAAATCTCTCGGAAACTTCCGTACCGTACGTGAGATCAGCGAACAGTACGATCTGCAGGTACTTCGTTTCTTCATGCTGAGTGCACATTACAGAAGCCCACTGAATTTCAGTGCAGATCTGATGGAAGCATCCAAGAATGGTCTGGAGCGTATCGTAAATGCAGCAGATAATCTGAAGTTCCTTATGGGAAATGCAAAAGCAGAAGCAATCACAGATGCAGAAGCAGAAAACTTTGCAAAAACAGAAGAGTTTGTTGCAGGATTTGAAAAGGCAATGGACGATGACTTCAATACAGCAGATGCCGTTGCAGCAATCTTTGACCTTGTAAAATATATCAATACAACAACCGATGCAGAAAGTTCCAAAGAATATCTTCAGAAATTATTCGATCTGCTTGTGAAGTTAACAGGAGTTCTGGGACTGATCGTAGATAAGAAAGAAGAGATTCTGGACGAAGACATCGAGAAACTGATCGAGGAGCGTCAGGCAGCACGTAAGGCTAAAGACTTTGCAAGAGCCGATGCAATCCGTGATGAACTGTTAGAGAAGGGTATCATCTTAAAGGATACCAGAGAAGGAGTACAATGGAAAAGAGCGTAGAGTGGGAATTTGACACTTATATGCAGGAGATTTTCCAGATGAAAGAGGTGGATATCAAAGAATATTCACCTCTTACTTTGGCATATATCGGAGACTGCATTTATGATCTGATCATCAAAACGCTGGTGATCAATGAAGGAAACCGTCAGGTACAGAAACTGCACCAGAAGACCAGCTCTTATGTACAGGCATCCGCACAGTCGAAAATGATGCGTACGATGCAGGAACATCTGACAGAAGAAGAGCATGCCATCTATAAAAGAGGCCGCAATGCCAAGAGTGTATCGCCGGCGAAGAACCAGTCGATCACAGATTACAGACGTGCGACGGGATTCGAAGCCCTGCTTGGTTATCTGTATCTGAAAAAAGAGTGGAAAAGAATGCTGGAACTGGTTAAAATAGGTCTGGACAGTATCAAAGAACAATAAGGAGTGTCGAATATGAGTCACGATAAGAATGTACATGATAAGAAGATGCACGATAAAAAATCGTATGATAAGAAGATGCACGATAAAAAATCGTATGATAAGAAAGAAAATGAAAATATCATAGAAGGAAGAAATGCCGTCATGGAAGCATTTCGTTCCGGAAAACCGGTAGACAAGCTGTATGTACTGGACGGATGTCAGGACGGCGCAGTCAGATCCATCATCCGTGAGGCAAGAAAGCATGACACGATCCTGAACTTTGTGGAAAAGGATCGCTTAAACCAGTTGTCAGAGACCGGAAAACACCAGGGTGTGATCGCAAGTGTTGCCGCATATGAGTATGCAGAAGTAGAAGATATGTTAAAGCTTGCAGAAGAAAAAGGGGAAGATCCGTTCCTGATCATTTTGGATAATATCGAAGATCCGCACAATCTTGGTGCGATCATCCGTACCGCAAATCAGGCAGGTGCACATGGCGTGATCATTCCGAAGAGACGTGCAGTCGGACTGACGGCAACTGTGGCAAGAACTTCCGCAGGTGCGCTGAATTATACGCCGGTTGCAAAAGTAACGAATCTGGTAAAGACGATGGAAGATCTGAAGAAGAAGGGTCTGTGGTTCGTGTGTGCCGATATGGACGGCGATGTCATGTATGATGTCAATATGAAGGGGCCGATCGGTCTGGTAATCGGTAATGAAGGCGAAGGCGTGGGACGTCTGGTCAAAGACACTTGCGATTTTACCGCCAGAATCCCGATGAAGGGGGACATCGATTCCCTGAATGCATCGGTAGCAGCAGGTGTGCTGGCATATGAGATCGTAAGACAGCGGATGCAGTAAGAAAGTGAAGTACAGGCGATTGCCATAAGCAGATAAGTATAGAGTGAAATGTGGACTTCGGAGGAAAGTATGACAGAGTATAAAAAATTAACAGACGAAGAACTGATCCGCAGACTCCGCATGGGAGAAACCGGGATTATAGATTATCTGATGGAAAAATATAAGAATCTGGTCAGAAAAGAAGCCAATGCAATGTATCTGCTCGGCGGAGAGACAGACGACCTGATCCAGGAAGGAATGATCGGTCTTTTCAAAGCTGTTCAGGATTATGATGTGGATCAGGAAGCTTCTTTCTTCAGTTTTGCAAGACTGTGTGTGACGAGACAGCTCTATTCGGCAATCGAAGCTTCGAACAGAAAGAAACACAGCCCGCTTAACAGTTACATTTCTTTGTATGAAAGGGAAGATGGCGAAGGTTCTCTGATCGATATGATGGAATCAGAACATGAGACAAATCCGGAAGAACTGCTTGTCAGTCAGGAACATGCAAAGTCGCTGGAAGAACGGCTGGAAAAGGATTTAAGTGAACTGGAACGCAGAGTCTTGTATTTACACCTGATGGGGACCGATTATAAGACAATTGCAAAGCTTCTGGACCGGAGTCCGAAGACGATTGATAATGCACTTCAGAGGATCAAAGGGAAGATGCAGAGGATTCTGGAAAAGGAAAAATAGATATAATTAAAATACGATATGTCCAGAAGAAAAAAAGTGTATATTTTGTAGAGTTTTTTGTATGTACAGGAAAATTACAGATTCTTATAATGATATATGCAGTAAAGGTAAAAATAGGAGGTATCGTAATGACAAAGAAAATATTAATCACCGGAGGCGCCGGTTATATCGGAAGTCACACAGCACTGGAACTTTTGAATGAAGGATATGAAGTTGTTGTATATGACAATCTGTGCAATTCGTCAAAAGAATCTTTAAAGAGAGTAGAAGAGCTTTCTGGAAAGCACATTACATTTTATGAAGGAGATGTAATGGATGAAACTGCATTGAAGGCAATGATGGAAAAAGAGGGTGTAGATGCGGTGATTCACTGTGCAGCATTGAAGGCAGTCGGAGAATCTGTACAGAAGCCATTAGAGTATTACCGTAATAATATAACAGGAACCCTGACACTTATGGATGTTATGAAACAGACAGGGGTTAAGAATATCGTATTCAGCTCATCTGCAACTGTATACGGAAGTCCGGAGGAGATGCCGATCACAGAGGAGTGCCCGAAGGGACAGTGCACGAATCCTTACGGATGGACAAAATCCATGATGGAACAGATCATGACGGATGTACAGAAGGCCAATCTAGATATGAATGTTATTCTTCTTCGCTATTTCAACCCGGTAGGAGCACATGAAAGTGGACGTATCGG
>UMKB01049810.1_pt1 | contig 10401 bp, 3 predicted proteins | sample 1966171 | NCBI WGS metagenome assembly UMKB01 (sample SAMEA4836164, study PRJEB28245) | human gut metagenome | biome: gut microbiome; material: fecal sample | place: Denmark | collected 2008 | reverse complement strand
TGAGAGCAGATACAAGGTGTACTCTGACAGTACTTTACTTAACAAAACTGATGTAATTCAGTTAAAAGTAAAAAATAACAGTGGTGCCGAAAAGAGTACAAAGTTTTTTAACATGGATTCAATGTGTAGAGGAATGAATACTGCTTCAAGAGTATTTAAACTAAAAGACTCACAAGGAAGAGATGCAAGCGTTACAGTAATTGTTGATTTAGATTTTGTTGTACCATCAAGTACAGCTTTTGCTGATGGTAAACTATCAACCAATCTTCTTAATGGACCACTTACAGCAAATAACATTGCAGCATCGTACTTCAATAGACCTTCTGACTCTGAACCAGACTTACAAAACTGGTGGGATTCTAATATTGGTTGTTCTAACGCATTGTACAATTTCTTGTATGGTACAAATGGTATTGTTTACGTTGAGAGTGGATACTTGGCACCAAGCATGACAATTCTAAAAAGCTCAGATGCTATTACTGATAAACAGGTTTCACAGATTTTCAAAAACTTTAGATTGTATGACATTAATGGAATTTCTTACAAGAAATTCTTCGGTAACGATTTAGACAAGTTTTGGGAGTTTTACTTCGATGCTAATGCGAACACTGGACTTACAAATCTGTCAAAAACTTTAGCCAAGGATTCTCGTAAATTCCAACAAATTGTAGGAACAAGCTCAACATCAGGTATTAATTACCAAGGTAAGTTTTTCATTACAAATGCTAATACAATTTATAGAAGTCTTGACAATGCAGATGATGTAGTTACAAAAAATCTCAAAATTGACCATAGTAGTAAACGAATTGATTTAACTACAAAGACTACAAGTGATAGCACAACACAACCTTCGGTTGGAGATAAAATTCAATACGAGTATTCAGATGGTAATAAGAATAAAAAGACAACAACCTGGACTTACTGCGGTATTAAAGATGGGTATTATGTATTGATGCCAGATATTAATTTAATGAAGAACGCTTCATCCACCTGGAAGAAAGGTTCTCCTGTTTTACAAACAGCCGGTGGAAGTGCATACACAATAAGTTCTTTAGCCACGGACAATACAATTCAGTATTACCTTAAGCAGTTTTACAAAGTTGGTTTTCCTGACATTTGGGACAAAATAGATGTTTCTGGATACACAACTAAAACAGCTTCCAGTAAGTTATGGAAAGTTAATGCTAGTATGTTTGGCGACAATGGCTTTAGCCAGGGAAGAGACCAACAGTACTATCTTAGTGGTGGAAAGGTTTACTCTAGGCAGATAGTTTCTAAGGATGGCAAAAGGGTTAATACTTTAGCCGAGGTGTCACATCCTAGCGATGATATGAACGTAGCGGCAGTTCCTATTGCATATATTCCAACTGGTGATATTTCAGTTACGACTTCAAGTTCAGGTAATAATATTGTTTTTAAGGCTAATGCCGGTTACAAAGGAACAGCACTTCATTATGGTAATGTTTTCTTAAAAAATATTAATCAAAGCGTAATTGATTACTCTGTGTACAAAAGCATGAAGACAAAGAAAATCAATGAATTGAATGATAATGATACCATTTACATTGGTACAACTTTGTTTTGTAAAAAAGGTGAGTACTTTGTATCATCACCTATTACAAGCGATGAATTGGTAGCAACGGCTAAGGATGCTGGAACTACATCCATTAAAGGGCAAGCCATAGGTATTTTTATGGGATTAAAAGTCCGAGTTGATGGAGCAGAAAGAAATCTCAGTGACTATGTTATAGACGCAGATACCGGAACACTGTTTAATGAAGGAAATGGTGAAAATGGAATTGTCTATAAGCAGGGCGGTACTGTAAAAGTTTGGAAAGATAACACTGCACAGGGAACAGAAATTGCTGCCAAACAAATTTGCATTAAAGTAAAATTCGATGACAATTTGTTATGTAGACCAATTAATGATAAAGGTAATGCATACACATTACTGTATGCTAACACATACCTTGGTTCCGAGTCTCTTGGTAACTTACCATTTCTTAGTGAGAAATTAGACTATGACAGATTTAGCAACGTAAATGCTACATTAAGTATGTCTAAGTTTAATCTTTCTGAGTTTGCAAAGGTTGCCAAAAAGGAATTCCTTAAGAGATTTAGAGATAGATTTTTCGATGATTCTCGTGGATTGATTTATAATATCATAATTGCTTTAGCCTCGTACTTAACAGTAATTAGCTGGTTAGTATACGGTATTTTGCGTTATGGAATTGGTAGACATTTGTTAGAGATGATAGTAAATCCTACAAGAATGCAATCCTTTAGAGGAATCGATTTAATCAAAGTCTTTACTCTTGGAATTTACAACTTGGACACAGAGCCTACTTTAGCAAGGTTCTTCACAACGTCACTCATTAACGTAGCAATAATTTATGTGGTAATGTTTATACTACCGCATTAGGAGGTTGAGCACTTTGAATTTAGAAGTTGTTAATTTAGAATTAGAAAGACAGAAACGAGACACAGCCATAATCCTAGAACTACTTCTAATCGCAATGTGTGCTTACTTAGTATTAAATACTATTCATTTAGCTTTAGCCGATAACCTGTTAGATTTGTTTGATTCCTACGCTTTTCGAGGAAGTTTGAAAACTATTGATAAGTTTAACTGGGTTGGTAAACTCATGAGCTACATCATTTCAGTGTTCAGCATGATTGGACTTTTCTTAGTTTGCTATCAAAGATTGATTTCATTGCTGTATTTAGCAGGGCGTAATACCTTTGATACGGTTCATGAAATCAAAAGTAGCCTTAGTGGTGGTAGCGGAAGAGATGCTTTTGGTATCCGTTCAATGTTCACTAATGCTATGCAAGGTGGAGGACAGTATGGAACTGGTCTTGATGCTATTGTAGGTTTTCTTTTAAGTTTACTTCCAGACGTTAAAAAGTACTCTGACTATAATCCAGAAAGAATGGCTTTTAATGTGCAGGAAGATGACAGTTGTACAACTTACATGTTAAAAACAGCAATCCCGACAATCATGATGATTTTCTTCTTTGCTATGGGCTACAATGGAACTCTTTGGCAAGGATACGGAGTTATCGTTGATGCAATGGGAACTGCTGCAGATCAGTTAGTTTCTACAGATCTTAATTCAATTGTTAGTACTGCAATGAACACAGGTAAAGCTTATAAGTTCTCATGGGATGCCAGCGACAGTGACTATGGTGATTTTATGCAAGATATGGTCAAAGCTGTCTACAAGCAGGCACTCAAGAATGGTAGGGACTACACAAGCGATACTCAGCAGTCAGTCGGAAGTTATGTTGATAGCATTTTCCTCACAGGTAAAGGTTACAATAAAAGTGATATGAAACTTTACAAAGGTTCAACGAATAAGACAATTTCTATCGGTAAGGGTAAAGGTTCTATTTTCACGGATGCTGACACGTTAGCAAAGGCAATTGGAAACACCACAGGTTTCAAGGGCGAGGACGATGCTAAGAACTTAACATATACTGTAATCTCCAACAGTACTAAAGATAGCTACAAGATCTCCAATGCAGTCGAACTGGTAATCTCTGCATACGACGTTGGATTAAATTCCTCCGCTAATGGTAACTACATTCATGTCACCATCAGTAGAAAGAAGAATTCCGACGAGACGATGTATTGGCACAAAGCTGACGATGGAGCAAAACCAACTAAGAATGGAACATCTAGTGGAAAATCAAATTCTAGTACAAGCAAAAAGAATAGTGGAAAACAGTAGCAATGCAGTAGCAATGCTTTAGCAAAGGTAATGTCAGACACAGCTTTAGCAAAGTAATGTCAGATAATGCTTTAGCTAAGTTTTGTTACTACAATAATTTCAGGGGTTAATAGTGTAAAAGCTATTAATCCCTTTTAGGTTGTTAATCAATTTTAATTGAGTGATAACCTTGTGTTATACAGATTAATGAATTGGCGTAAAAGGAGGTAAAATGCGACAATTCAAAAAATTAATTGTATTCAGTTTAGTTTTAATTTTGACTGCGAGTTCTGTAATTTCTTCATACAGCATACCGGTTAGAGCAGATACTAGAACCGTGGAAGATCAACGTCAAAGTATTTTAAATCGTTGTGTAGAATTGGAAAATCAATACACAACGAAAGCTATAAGTGAATACACATTGTTATACAATCTCCGTATTATTACTGAGATTGGAATGTATTCAAAACTGATAGAGAAAGAGACTTCTCTAAACTTTAGCACAGCTGAAAAAACTTACTACTGTGAGAAGTACAAAACTTTAGTAGAACAGTTTAATAAGATGTACTCATTAGAGTCCTCTAAGTACGATTGCTTAACTCTATCAGAACAGAACTTTAATTATGAGAATGTGAAAGAAAATCTCATTAATGTAATTCCTTCCTATTTAGACAAGGAACTTGGGGCAATCCAAAAAGATTACGATAATGCCACAGATAATACTGATAAAGAAAAGATTCTTAAAAAGAATACAGTTACTTTGTCAAATTTGTACAAAATCATAATCACTTATCAGGATGTTCAAAGGGATCTTACATCTTTAACACCGTTAAAAGCTGATGATACCAGTAAGACTTTTTCTATTGTAGAAGGCGAGAAAAACAATGAAACTGCAAAGAAAAAGATTAATAAGTTAATAACGACTTATTCTAAAATTCTTACTGTAGGTAAAGAAGCTTACGAAGAAACATTAAAATCTGTTGATTTAAATGTTAGTGATACTAAGGATTACATTACTGAACTTTGTGATGCTGAGATGTATCATGGACAGATTGTGTCAAAGGAGTCTTATGCTCTGAAAGGAGCTTACTTTGCTATTTTGGCCGCATCTGGTACTTACTTGCCATTACAAAGTTACGCAGGTAATGACACTTTTACAAAATCATTAATTAAATTAACCAAAAACGAAACAACTGCCAAAAATCTTGTTAATTTGTATAACAACACAAAAGACTATAGAAAACCTCTTTACAAACGAAGCATTGACTCCAATGGTAACCCAACAGGCACAGCAAAACTTCTTACTGTAAGCGAATTTTTCAAAGATATTGAAGAAGGTAACTCAGGAGCTTTAGTAGCAATTCAGGGTAAGTTCCGCTTTAGCACAGAAGGAAATGCTTGGGTGTACTACAAAGACGATTTAGCCGATACAGTTACACAGGAGGTTCAAGAGTCCTTTAACACAGATGATAATACAGATACAGAAGGTGATGAAGTAAATAAATCTAAAGATACAGGTGATACAACAACATTAGATTCTTTAGAGAAAGATTACAAAAATGGTGAAAAGAAAGAAATTAAAGTAGATGACTACAATGACCAAGGTACATTTAATAAACTTTTAATTGATGTAATAGAAACACATGAAGATTACTTATCGGCTAAAAAGTTAAAAGCAAATAAGTCAGTTCTTAATCCAATCAAAGGACGTTTTGAGCAGGATTGTGCAGATCTTAAAAAGATGGCTGGCATGACCAATTTCAATAATCCAGCTATCACAACAACGACTGGAACCATTTTAGCCACGGTGCTTAACATTAAGTACAAAGAAGTTACTTTAGACACAGCAATTAATAATCTTCAGCTTGCTACCGACGCTTATAAAGCTTTCAAGGGACAGAGTGGTAGAACCTGCTATGAAGAAGCAAAAACCTACTTAACTGAAAAACCAATCGCTACTTACATCAGTGGATTAAGTAAGCTTTACGGTAATAATGGAGTAACTAAAAGCAATGCTAAAGCTTACACTAAAAAGGCTATTAGTAAAGGAAACAACAAAGGCATTTTCATTTACACAGGTGACATTACTAAAAACTGTATCACTTTAACCAAGGACTTTAAAGAAAGCAAGATTAAAGGATACACAAGAAATAAAGAAGCAAGCTACGCTGGTGTTGGAACTAAGTATAACTACATTATAGCAGAGTATAAAGCTAATGGTTACTACTATCCATCAAACACAAAGAAGAAAGAACAAAATGTAATATTAACAAAATACGACTTCTCTAAAGGCGAGAAGACAAAAGCTAGCAACGACAGGATTCTAGAAGCTTTAGCCAAGAATTTCCAACCATTGGAGGTTTATGCTGCTAAAACGAATAATCAAAATAATAATGCAACTAGCACAACTAACAAGAATAATAACAATAATAATCAAATTGAAAAGGTTAAAAATAAAGTTAATGATGCTGTAAAAAATGCTAAAAATAAGACAACAGAGACTTCTGGTAATACAAACACAGATGCGAATTCTAACAATGATGAAGACACTGATTCTAACAATGCTAGCAATGACACTAGTACAGAATCAAGTACAACAGCAGCAACAACTACAACCACAACTCCAGCTGTAGAAAGCACGCAGGAAAAGAAATATAATTTAGACACAGCCACCTATTCATATGATGAAGTGACTGATGAAAATATTATGACGCAACCTGTTTTATTCTACGGCACAGATTATGAGCGAGCAGTTGATAACACAACATCAATGCTGCTTAGAAACATTCTTAAGAATGCAAGTGCATTAAGCATCATAAAGAGCAAGTCATCTAGATTTTTGTATATGAATTGCTACGGAGATATCGTTACTGATGATAACTTGGTAATTTTGCCAGGAGCAGCCAATCCTTTATTGTACAGTGACAATGCTAATTATAATCCATATACAGCAGCTTGGATGAATAATTATCCATCCAATATCACAAATAGTGAAAACTTACAATTCACTTCAAAGAACGATGTTGGTAAATATTTAGCCATGGCTAATACGATGGATGAAGATTACACTGATGCTGATGTAAGTGCTTACTTAATTAATGGTGATGACAGTGTTGATGAAACAAGTGAGATCGCTTTAGCCAAGCTCCAACGAGAGTTTTATGCTAACAGTATTGACAGCTTAGATATTTTATCCACTGGACGTTATGCAATAGGTTCTTACCAAAATTGGAAGAATTCCGATTTGTATAATTGGAGTTCTATTGTAATGAAAAAGACACCATTGGTTGACGATAAGATAATCTTTCCGTATGTACCTAAAGATGATACTGATGGTTCGGTTGGTGCATCCATCGCTAGTAATTTATATACTTACTATACAAGAGATGCTAGTGAGAGTGGTAGTACGTCTAAATTGAATGATAATTATATTTGTCATAACTTTATCTTTTGTAATTCAAATGGTACAAACAATCCTGTTGGTTATGCGAAAAACTTCCAGCTGCAATATGATACTTATGTAAAGAATACGCTTGAAAGATTTACAACACAGTTGATTGATTTGAGCAATTCAATCTTTAGTAAGTTAGGTAAACTGGATGGTGTCATTGGACTAAAGAATACTTACACTGATCCAATTCTTGGAAATCTTCTTGGAATGATTAGGCAGTATTGGATTCCATTCTGTTTTATTGTTGCATTAATCTTTTTAGCTGCGTTCATGCGTATGCGAAGAGATTTGATAGAGTCAGTAGTTATGGTAGTAGTTAGTTTGGCTATTACTTACGCTTTTGTTAATATTGTACCAGTATATTTACCTTTAGCTTACAATTCTGTTATTAATAATGTGAGTGAAAATCTTACTTATCAAGTTTTAGGAACGTCTGCTGAAATTAATGATATTGAGGATACACATGTTTCTAGTGTTGGCAATGATGGGGATTTCTTAAATCAAACAACTTCATTAACATTGTATAAAGTGAGTACGAAAGATTTTGCAGACTTTGCGGATTCTCTTAATGTGGAGCAATCACAGTTATTAGGTGGTAAAAAATACATCGTTGATCAAGCTTCTGGTCTTTACGCTGAGGGTGATAAACTTAAGATAAGTGCTGATGTTCTCTTTAATACATTACCAATTACTGGTTCTTACGAAGACAGTGGCGAAGGTACTTACACTTTAAAGGCTACAAAAACAGTTAGTAATAACTTAGATTACTATGCTCCTTACTATCAAATTGTCGATGGATTTGTTGGCAAGCTAAACGCTTTAGCCCAGATCTACGACATTCCGAGAAAAACAACAACGTATGCACAGAGCACAGTAAAAGATAGTTACTTAGTTTACAGTTTTGTAAATAGTCCAGTTTTCACAACTCCTGGTAATTACAAGCAAAATGATGTTGAAGAAACTAATTTGTCTGATTCAGACCAAGAGGAAGAGGCTTTAAATAACAAGACTGTGGAAGAAGAGTTAACTAAAGAGTTTGGCAGTGGTACTGATTACTTAGGCATTGGTGATTTAGTATACAATCTTGGTGATAGTGAGAAAAAGACTTTATGGGCACAAACATTAAGAAAGAATGGTTACTACACCGCAGACTGGGAACCTGTCAAGGATAAATTGAATTCTTTAGTTGTATACGTAAATTATCAAACAAAGAAGTTTATTTATGATATGTCTGACGAGGTTGGTTCAATGTCTGATGATACTATGATTAAACTTATTTCATTAAGAGCTTTGGTTGCGTTCACTCAGCAGGCAAGTGAATACGGAAACTGGTTATATCCATACTGTATTAACTATGATGAGTATAATCTTGGAGATATCGCTAAGTGTATTTACACAAGTGATTACAATAAATATGTCAATTTAGATATGGATATTGTTAATTATGTTGGAAATGATCTTGGATGGTTTTTCTTAGTTATCTTTGATATTGATGTTGTACTTATGTACCTCGTTGTTTTCATTTTGAAACTTTTAGTGTCGGTGCTTTATGTAGCTTTAGCCACGTTACTTGTAGTTAAACTATTTACTCAAAATGATTTGAAAGCACCTATTACAGGTTATCTAAAGTGCAATGTAATCGTATTTGCATTGTTTACCATTTTAAGCTTGTGTCTTGTAGGTGTCTCAAAGCTTAATGGCAGTCCTTTAGCCCTGCTCTTAACTCTATTAGTCTTAGCCCTTGTAACCTATGTTTTAGCAGTATTACTTAGTTCATTAGTAAAAGGTTTTGCAACATTAGGTAATGAAACAATTAATGCAAAGATCACCGGTTTAGCCAAGCATCTGCCTTTTGGTAGAGGTATGCAGCAAAATATGCAGGTTAATACAACTAACGTAAACTATGGACAGAGAAATTCTTACTCCGACTTTAGCCAAGGAGAAAGAAGTGTTTTCGACTCATACCGAATTGATAGTGATATTGATGACTTTGCAGACAACTCAGTTGGTTCTTTCGATTATGAAAACAATTATAATGCTAGTAATGATTTGATTGAAGGGATTTACGAAGGTGATGAAAACAAAGGGGGTAACAGACGATGAGAGATAAAAGAGATAAGATTTATCCATTAGACATTTACGAAAGGGTTGCAAATCGACAAAAATTGGTTGGTGCAGATAAAACTACCTTTATAGTTTCATTGTTTCTAATGGCAAATTTCTTTCTATTTATAATCTTACATAGAGTAATTGTAGTTATAGCTGGACTCCCTATGTTTGTACTAGTTTTAGTCCAGTTAGCTATCTTTATCTTTTTTGGTATCTTTATCTTTAGATACGTGATATTTAATGAAGAAGCTAAAATGCGTGAATACTCAGATAAGAATAGTGATTCTTTTGCACGTTTTATGCATTTAAGAAAAGACTCTACGCATGAGATACAAGTAAGCCGAAATGCTTACGTGCATGCTTTTGAGTACGATAATGGACAAGCTACATGCACTATTCGATTTAAGTTCGGTTCTAATGAAAATTATAAAGCTAATGAAACAAAGCAGTGTTTAGAAGAAGCATTCAAAGTTTTGACAAATAATAATTTCACATTTAGAACAGTAAGTGATTCAGAAAACTTTAAGAAATCCAGAGAGTTTGATAATTACATTGCCAATGTAAATGCTACGAAGTATGAGGATTTAAAGCCTCACATTTTAGCCATGTCTGACGAAATAATCAGAGTATCACTTCAAGAGTGTAATGTAGATCAGCTGTACTTAAGTTTTCAGACTGCATCGAGTTATCAATTGGAAGATTTGGAAGCTGTTATTAAACATCTTTTAAAAATCTTTAGGGGGCATATCACCTGCTTTAGACAAATAACTTTCTTAGACCTAAGTCAGACATTAGACTTCTATAGAGAGTTCTACAGTGTTGAAGCCATCGATTTAGCCATGATGAAAGCTATCGAACTGTCAGAGGGAATTGATAGTAATTTTAGTGAAATCGTAAAAATTATTTCATTAAAATCAAACGATGGTAGGGTATTCAAGTCAGATTTAAATACAGATGCAATCTTAGTAACTGGCGAGAAAAAAATAGTTAAAACGTATGAAGAAATTCAGAACGACGAAGAAGACTTTAGCCAAGACAACTAGCTAAAGTGCCAATCCTAGAGAGTGTCAAAGCTCTTTAGGATTTTTATTTTTAAATAAAATTAAAAGAGAAAGGAGTTTAGCTATG
>UMKB01006085.1_pt1 | contig 10427 bp, 8 predicted proteins | sample 1966171 | NCBI WGS metagenome assembly UMKB01 (sample SAMEA4836164, study PRJEB28245) | human gut metagenome | biome: gut microbiome; material: fecal sample | place: Denmark | collected 2008 | reverse complement strand
ATTAAAATTGCAGAAGAAGCATTTGCTACTGGAAAACAGCATCCTTCATTCAAAGCTGGTGACACTATTACCGTAGCATACCGTATCGTTGAAGGTAACAAGGAACGTGTACAGTTGTACCGTGGTGTTGTTATCAAAATCTCAGGACATGGTGAAAAGAAACGTTTCACTGTACGTAAAATGTCCGGAACTGTTGGTGTAGAACGTATTTTCCCTCTGGAATCTCCGGCTATCGACAGCATCACAGTTAACAAAGTGGGTAAAGTTCGCCGTGCTAAATTGTATTATCTGCGTGCTCTTACCGGTAAGAAAGCTAGAATTCAGGAAAAACGTGTTAACGCATAATTCCCCGAAAACTATTACTCCTTACACACATACAAAAAGCGGTAACTTACACAAGTTGCCGCTTTTTTATTGCCCCGAACAGTCATAAGGGATGTTAAATAACATTTATTCCTTAAACAACTGAGCCGTTTTCCTTGTTTATAGAATAAAATCAAAGAAGAAACATCCCCATACAATAGTTTTAATAAGTTAGTTAGCAACACAAGCTGCCTTCGGAAAAGAAGAGCAGCTTTTTCTTTTTCAAAAGAAAAACGGGGATATATGCCACACGGCACATATCCCCGTCCATTTAAACATCAGACGAATTAATTGTCTCTAACTTCCCAACCCAATGCACTGGCACCCAAAACGGCTGCATCAGCATCTTTCAACTGGGAAAGCAACAACTTGGTTTTTCCTTCGTAGATCTTCAGTACATTTTCTTCCATCGCTTTCTGAACCGGCTTCATGATATAATCACCAGACTTAGCCAGACCACCGAAGAGGATAATTGCTTCAGGACTGGAGAAAGCAATGAAGTTTGCCAAAGCTGTACCAAGGATAGTTCCTGTATATTCGAAAATATCCTGAGCCAGCTTGTCACCCTTAACAGCTGCATCATAAACATCTTTCGACACAATTTCTTCTGCCGGAATGTTTCTCAGCAAACTAGGATCTGTACGCTGTACCAAAAACTCACGAGCAGTACGGGCTACACCCGTAGCTGAGCAATAAGTTTCCAAACATCCTTTACGTCCGCAACCGCAAGCACGTCCTTCCGAATTCACAATAACATGACCCAATTCTCCAGCAAAGCCATCGTGACCATATACCAACTGACCGTTGATTACGATACCACTACCAACTCCTGTACCTAAAGTGATCATGATAAAATCCTTCAAACCGCGAGCTGCACCATAAGCCATTTCACCAATTGCTGCAGCATTTGCATCGTTTGTTAACGCCGTCGGAATGCCTAACTTTTCTTCAAACATGGCAGCCAATGGAATCACTCCCTTCCAAGGAAGATTCGGGGCAAATTCAATTGTACCATTATAGTAGTTACCATTCGGAGCGCCGACACCCATACCTTTAATTCTCTCTGCACCGCCAACCTGCTGCAGTAGCGGAAGAAGTTTCTTGCACACAGCATCAACATACTCGTCGATTTTATCATACTGCTGTGTCTTTACTGAATCAGAAACTAACACATTACCACGAGAATCGACAATACCAAATACTGTATTTGTACCACCGATATCCATTCCTACCACATAAGGTTTTTCCATGTTTATAGTCATGACATTACATTTTTTAGGGTTAATTCTATCACGCAAATGTATAGAATACCACTAAACAGAGCAAATTTTTTTTCATTTATTTATCGAATATCTGTAACTTTTTCTAACTTCGCAATGTCTAACAAACACAAGCAAAAGAAACATGATACATTTGAAAGACATCAACAAGACCTATCACAACGGAGCACCGCTCCATGTATTGAAGGGAATTAATCTCGACATCGAGAAAGGAGAATTTGTCTCCATTATGGGAGCTTCGGGCTCAGGTAAATCTACACTGCTCAACATCCTTGGCATTTTGGACAATTATGATTCAGGAGAATATTACCTGAATGATGTCCTGATCCGGAATCTGAGCGAAACCAAAGCTGCTGAATACCGGAACCGAATGATCGGATTCATTTTTCAGTCGTTCAATCTTATTCCGTTTAAGAATGCCATGGAAAATGTAGCTCTTCCTTTATTCTATCAAGGGGTAAACCGGAAAAAGAGGAATCAGCTGGCACTGGAATATCTGGATAAACTGGGACTCAAAGAGTGGGCTCATCACATGCCTAACGAACTTTCCGGCGGACAGAAACAGCGGGTGGCCATTGCCCGGGCACTAATATCAAAGCCTCAGATCATCCTGGCTGATGAACCGACCGGAGCCTTGGACAGTAAAACCTCCGTAGAAGTCATGCGGATACTGAAAGAGCTCCACGATAAAGAAGGACTGACAATCATTATTGTTACGCATGAAAGCGGAGTCGCCAATCAAACCAATAAGATTATCCACATTAAAGACGGGGTCATCGAACGGATTGAAGATAACATTGATCACAATGCTTCACCTTTCGGAAAGAACGGATTTATGAAATAGCATGTGTTATGATTGATCTGATACAAGAAATATATGGAACCATCCAACGCAACAAACTGCGTACGGTTCTTACCGGATTCTCTGTCGCATGGGGAATCTTTATGTTAATAGTTTTGCTGGGAGCAGGAAACGGACTGATCAATGCTTTTGAAGGACAGACACGGGACATGAAAATGAATTCTATGAAAATCTATCCCGGATATACTTCCAAGCCTTATAACGGATTAAATGAAGGAAGAAGCATTTCACTGGATGATACAGACAGAGAACTGACTGCTACTGCATTCTCTAAGAATATTATCACGACAGGAGCTACCATCAGCAAAGGAAGCGTTTATCTCAACTTCGAAAAAGAAAATGTAAGCATATCACTTGATGGGGTTTTCCCCAGTTATCCGGAACTGGAAGCAATCAAAATCAAGAAAGGACGCTTCATCAACGAACGCGATATGAAAGAACGCCGCAAAGTGATTGTATTGCATGAGAAAACAGCCAAACAACTTTTTCCCAAAAGCCAACCTCTAGGAAAGTACCTCAACGCACAAGGTGTTTCTTATCAGGTCGTAGGAATCTATACAGACCAAAATAGTTTCTCTCCGTCGGCTTTGATTCCTTTTACTACCTTGCAGGTTGTGTATAATAAAGGTGACAGTATTGACAACATCACATTTACAACCCGGGGACTTACCAGTGAAGCCGAGAACGAACTGTTTGAGAAAGATTACCGTCAGGTTATGGGAAGCAAAAAAATGTTTGCGGCAGATGATGACGGTGCTATATGGATATGGAACCGCTTTACCCAATATCTCCAGCAACAGGCAGCCAATCAAACTTTGCACATTGCGATCTGGGTTATCGGAATCTTTACACTGCTGAGCGGCATTGTGGGAGTTAGCAACATCATGCTGATTACCGTGCGCGAACGTACTCACGAATTCGGCATACGAAAAGCACTGGGGGCAAAACCTTCCTCCATTTTATGGCTGATTATATCTGAAAGCGTTGTCATCACAACATTCTTCGGATACATCGGCATGGTAGCCGGAATTGCCGTTACCGAGTACATGAACAAAGTGGCCGGAACGCAAACCATGGATGCAGGCTTGTTTAGCGTGACAGTCTTTGAAAATCCGACAGTGGATATTCACATCGCTATTCAGGCCACCCTGACACTTATTATTGCCGGAACTCTGGCCGGTCTTTTCCCTGCAAGAAAAGCTGTCCGCATCCGGCCTATTGAAGCACTTAGAGCAGACTGATTATGAAACAATTTGATCTAGATACGTGGGAAGAAATACTTGTCACGATCACACGAAACAAGACACGAAGCCTTTTAACCGCATTCGGTATATTCTGGGGAATCTTCATGCTGATTTCTCTGCTGGGCGGTGCGAAAGGCATGCAGGAAACATTGTCACTCCAGTTTAAAGGATTTGCCACAAATTCCGGATTCATGGGTACGAACCAGACAAGCAAGGCTTACCGGGGATTCCAGCAAGGACGTTACTGGGATCTGGAAAACAAAGATGTAGAACGGATCCTGCGCAATGTGGAAGGAGCAGATGTCGTTACTCCGACACTTGCACGCTGGGGAGTAAACATTGTCTACAACGAACAAAAGATCTCCGGAACCCTGAAAGGACTCTATCCTATTTACAGCCAAATAGAAGAACCCCTGATCACGCAAGGGCGCTACCTGAACGATATGGATGTAAGAGATAACCGGAAAGTTTGCATCATCGGCAAACAAATCTATGAATCCTTATTTCCGGGAGGAGAAAACCCCTGCGGAAAATACATCGAAATCAACGGTATCTATTATCAGGTGATCGGCGTAAACATGGGAACAGGAAATGTTTCTATCCAGGGAAATACGGAAACTTCTGTTATCATTCCATTCAGCACCATGCAGAACAATTATAATTTCGGTCAGAAAGTCCAGATGATTGCCTATACTGCACGGAAAGGATATGCCATCAGCGAAGTGGAAAAGGATATCGCCAAAATTGTGAAACAGGCACATCTGATCCATCCGGACGATGACCAGGCACTCGTACAGCTGAATGCCGAAGTTCTTTTTGGCATGATGGACAACCTTTTCTCAGGCATACGCATCCTGGGATGGATGGTCGGTTTGGGAACCTTGCTTGCAGGTGCGATCGGAGTCAGCAACATCATGATGGTTACTGTGAAAGAACGTACCACAGAAATCGGCATCCGGCGGGCGATCGGTGCACGGCCCAACGATATTCTCCAGCAGATTCTTTCAGAAAGTATTGTACTGACAAGCCTTGCAGGAATGAGCGGAATTACCTTTGCGGTCTTCCTTCTGAACATCGTAGAAAGCGCCACATCGACTCCGACAGCACCAATCCATTTTCAAATCAGCTTCTGGCAGGCAATCGGAGCTTGCATTTTGCTGATCATACTTGGACTTCTGGCCGGACTGGCACCCGCATACCGGGCCATGGCCGTAAAACCAATTGAAGCAATCAGAGACGAATAAACCAATATAAAAACGACAAACAAGTGAATATTAACCCATTTATTAACAAAACAAACACCTTTTCTTATGAAAAAGTACATTAAAATAGCTCTGCTGGTAATTCTGGCATTGATTTTCATCGGAACCTTTGTATTCCTTTATCAAAAATCCCAATCCAAAGAAACTATTTATGACGTATTGACTGCTGAAAAAGATACGTTAGTGCAAACCACCGTAGCAACCGGAAAGATTGAACCACGCGATGAAGTCCTGATCAAACCTCAGATCTCGGGTATCATTGCCGAAGTCTATAAGGAAGCCGGACAAAAAATCAAGAAAGGAGAAGTTATTGCTAAAGTCAAAGTAATCCCGGAACTTGGTTCACTGAACGCCGCTGAAAGCCGGGTAAGACTGGCTGAGATGAACGGACGACAGGCCGAAACCGACTTGCAGCGCATGGAGAAACTGTATAAAGGCAAACTGGTCAGCAGTGAAGAATACGAAAAAACTCTTCTGACAACCCAGCAGGCCCGTGAAGAACTTCAGGCAGCTAAAGATAATCTGGAAATCGTAAAAGAAGGTATCACGAAAAACAGTGCTTCGTTCAGCAGCACACTGATCCGATCCACAATTGACGGATTGATTCTGGACGTACCTATCAAAGTGGGTAACTCCGTTATCATGAGCAATACCTTCAATGACGGAACCACCATCGCTACCGTGGCAGACATGGGTGATCTGATCTTCCGCGGAAACGTAGATGAAACGGAAGTGGGACGCATTCACGAAGGAATTCCTGTAAAAATCACTTTAGGAGCTTTACAGAATATGCAGTTTGATGCCACTCTGGAATATATTTCTCCGAAAAGTACGGAAAACAACGGAGCCAATCAGTTTGAAATCAAAGCAGCCATCCAGGTGCCGGACAGCGTAACGATCCGTTCAGGCTACAGCGCCAATGCCGAAATGGAACTGCAGCGTGCCGACAATGTAGTTGCCATTGCTGAAAGTGCCATTGAATTCGAAAATGATTCAGCCTTTGTCTATGTCCTGACCGACAGCGTACCGGTCCAGAAGTTCGAACGCCGTTCAGTGACTACCGGAATCAGCAACGGTATCAAGATCGAAATCAAGAAAGGATTGAATGCAGGTGAACAAGTACGCGGACTGAAGAAAGGAGAATAAGCCATGATAACAACCAAACAAAAATATCTCGCAACATTAACTTTTTGTGCCTGCACACTCTCTGTCCAGGCACAGGAGGCCTGGAGCCTGAAACAATGTATCGACTATGCCATCGAACATAACCTGACCATCAAGCAACAGGAAGCAAGCCGTGACCAGAGTGAAGTGGAATTGAATACAGCCAAATGGAGCAGACTGCCCGATTTGAACGGAAGTGCTTCCCACTCTTTCAACTTCGGCCGAAGCCTGCAGGCTGATAATACTTACCAGAGTATCAATACACAGAACACCGGTCTGAACCTGACAACCAGTGTCCCGTTGTTTACCGGTATGCAGATTCCTCACAGCATTTCACTGGCCAAACTGAATCTGAAAGCAGCCATCGAGGATCTGAACAAAGCCAAAGAAGATATCAGCATTCAGGTTGCATCCGCCTATCTGCAAGTTCTGTTCAATGAAGAACTGGCTAAGGTGGCCCACCAGCAAGTCAGCTTAAGTCAGGAGATGCTGAAGCAGAAAGAAGCCTATTACCAGAACGGCAAAGCCTCAGAAGCAGAATGGCGCGAAGCGCAGTCGCGTGTGGCACAAGACCAACTGTCTGCCGTTCAGGCCGACAACAATTACCAACTGGCCCTACTCGACCTCAGTCAGTTGCTGGAACTGCCTTCTCCGGATGCCTTCCACATCGTTTCACCTGAAGTAGACGAACAAGCCCTGACTGCTTCGCTCACCTCACCGACTGAAATCTATTCACAGGCGGTACTTTCAAAACCTTCAATCCTTGCTGCACAATATCGTCTGGAAGGAGCACGGCACAACATTCGTATTGCCCAAAGCCGATATTATCCGCAATTGAACTTCGGTGCCGGCCTGAGTACGAACTATTATAATGTCTCCGGACGGGAAAACGGAAACTTCGGTGCACAGCTGAGAGACAACTTCAGCCAGTATATAGGTCTTTCTCTGAGCATTCCTATCTTCAACCGGTTCAGTACCCGCAATCAGGTGAGAAGCGCACGCATCCAGCAAAGCAATCTGAACTGGCAGCTGGAAGAAAGTAAAAAGACACTCTACAAAGAAATCCAGCAAGCTTACTACAATGCTCTGGGTGCTGAAAGCAAATTGCAGAGCAGCCGTACGGCCGATGAAGCAGCCGAAGCCTCCTTTCTCCTGATGAAAGAAAAATATGCCAACGGGAAAGCTAATGCTACTGAATATAACGAAGCAAGAACAAACTGGATGAAAGCCGTATCCGATCGTATTCAGGCCAAATACGACTTTATCTTCCGGACCAAAATTCTGGATTTCTACAAAGGTGTTCCTCTCACCTTATAAAGCATAATATATGACCCTTCGATGCCCCGTAATCGTATATACGTTGGAGCCTCATCGTACTACTCGATGACCCGCAAACGTATATACGTTGCGGCCTCATCGTGCTACTCAGTGACTCGTAATTGTATATACGTTGCAGCACCATCGTATATTCCCTAAGATTCAAACCATTTCCCGAAGGCTTCCAGCTTTTTCAAAAACGTTTCGACGTTTAAGAAAAAAGTATTCGGCATTTTCTTTTAAACATCGAAGCGTTTTTTTAAACATTCAATTACTCATCATTACAACCGGCGGGCTCCTTCGTTCTTCCGTCTGTTTTCGTTCGATTCTTTCCGATAAGAATGCCCCTGTTCTTTCCGTCCCGGACGATATTCCGGGCGTTTGTCTGATTCGTGACGCCCCGGACGGGTGACCGGCTTTTCAGGACGAGGCGATGGAGAAGGCTTGACAGAAGGCTTCATTACGGGACGTCCCGGGCGGCCTGGACGAGCGGGAAGAGGTTTGGGAGGTGCAGGACGATGAATAACATCCGGACGGGGAACCTTTTGGGGATGCGGATGCAGTCCCGGACGGAAATCATGTTTGCGGAAATCATCCCGGCAACGATAAAAGCCGGTATATACAGGATGATGATAGCGACCCGTAAAATGACGGCGATAATAGCTGGCTCCTCCAAAATGACAACGGGCATGAGCACCCCGATAAGTTAAATAATGAACCGGACGGGAAAAATAAAAATAATCATAATCCGTATATACCTTATATATTCTAAGGTAGCATACGTTATTCAAGGCGTAAACGGGACGGAAAAAATATTCAATTCCCATAAAACGCACATACTCCGGACTGGAAAGGATCCAGCGTAAATCATCGTTCCGCTCATCCAGAAAACGGTAATACGCATCAAGTGCAGCAGCATCCGCCCGGGCCATTCCGGAAAGATAGGGAGTAACATTGCTGAGGAAATCAAAATTAACCTCAAACAAATCATTATACTGATTCTGATTCAGATGCAACTCAAAGGCCATACGATCAGTCAGAAAACGGGCATTTACCCGGATATCTCCCAAGCCGGAGGCCGAAACAGGAAGCAGCATACAGGAAAAGACTGCCAGCAACCAAAACTTTTTCAAATACTGTTTCATACGCTTTTTCTTTTTTGATTACATGGCAAATTTAGCAAGGGAAAAAACTTCTTACAACAGATAATCCCCATGTTTGGATAGGAAGTCTCCTATTTTCATGGGGCATTTCCCTATTGGCACATAACAGTTTGTCCCGCCTACCGGCATTTCATCAGTAACAGGATTCCTCCGTTCGCCCCTTTATCAGGCCAGACGGATTCCTGTATCTTCCAAAACAATCAGACGTTTCTTATACAAATCTCCGACAGCTTTCTTGAATGTCTTCTTGCTGACACCGAAAGTCTCATAAATCACGCCGGCATCAGTTTTGTCATTCAAACTGATATGTCCGCCTTTTTCCTTGATATATTGAAGCAATGTTTCAGAGAAGTCATCCACTTTTTTGGCTCCGTAAGGCTGTAGCTCAAGGTCGATCTTGCCGTCTTCACGCACCTGCTTGATATACGCTTTCAGCTTCATTCCCAGCTTGACCGGCTGGAAAATCTCATTCTGATAAAGCATACCGCTGAAACGATTGTCAACAATGACTTTAAATCCAAGATCTGTCTTTTGCCAGACCAGTACATCAACCTCCTCACCCCGGCGATACACGGGCTTTTCATCCGACAAATAACGTTCCACCTTGGCGGATGCCACAATGCGGAAACTTTCTTCATCCAAATGTACATGCACGATGTACCGGTTTCCCTTCAGCATCTTCATCTTCTGCTCACGGAAAGGAACAAACAAATCTTTCATCAGTCCCCAGTTCAGAAAGGCTCCGAACTGATTGACCCAGGCAACTTCCAGAGAGGCAAACTCACCCACCTGCACATAAGGATGCAATGTCGTTGCTACCAGACGTTCTTCCATATCCAGATAAATAAAAACGTTCAGAACATCTCCCGGCTTGCATCCGGCAGGAACATAACGTTTGGGGAGAAGAATTTCTCCGTCTTCATCTCCATTCAAGTAAACTCCGAAATCGACTTCCTTAACAACTTCCAGTTGATTATATCTTCCTAACGCTATATGACTCATAATCCTTTTATTTGGGGATAAAGGTACGGATTTATCTTCATATAAACGTGATTTCAGTATACGAATCTTGCTTTTCTGCTCTTTTCTTTATCCATCTCTGCCCCAACAAAGAAATACCGCACAAGAATATCTGAAATAAACTCTATCTTTGCAGAAGAAACCTGATTCTATAAAAACAAAAGAAAATGAAAAAACTATTGATCATCTGCCTGGCCGGAATATCCGGAATACTGACTACCGCATGCCAGGAAAAGAAAACAGAAAAAATTACCGTAAACTGGGCAACCTTCAACATTCGCTATGACAACCCGGCTGACAGCCTGAACAACTGGAAATACAGAAAAGACACCGTCGCAGCTTTTATCAAAGCGAACCAGCTGGACATTGTAGGCATGCAAGAGGTTTTACACAACCAGCTGGAAGATCTCAAACAGCGTTTACCCGAATATGCAGAAGTGGGAGTTGGACGTGAGGACGGAAAAACACAGGGAGAATATGCTCCGCTATTCTATCGGAAAGACCGGTTTGAAGCATTAGACAGCAATACGTTCTGGCTTTCACAATATCCCGACAGCGTAGGTTTCATCGGATGGGACGGTGCATGTACCCGCATTGCAACCTGGGCAAAACTGAAAGACCGGAAAACCGGAAAGATCTTCATGGCAGTCAACACCCACTTTGATCACATCGGAGTAGAAGCACGCAAAAACAGCGCTTTGCTGATCATTCAGAAGATCAAGGAAATCGTAGGCGACCAACCTGCCGTATTA
>UMKB01010967.1_pt1 | contig 10634 bp, 9 predicted proteins | sample 1966171 | NCBI WGS metagenome assembly UMKB01 (sample SAMEA4836164, study PRJEB28245) | human gut metagenome | biome: gut microbiome; material: fecal sample | place: Denmark | collected 2008 | reverse complement strand
CTCGATCAGCAGGACGGCGAAAAGCTGCCGATCGACGCACTTTCGATCGAGGAATGTGCAGATATTCTCGAACAAGAATATTTGAATTGATTATCCGAAGGAGAATCTTATGTCAACCATACTTGAAACGAGGGGCTTGACGCACGTTTACGGCGCAGGCACCCCCTTTGAGCGTGTTGCGCTTGACCATGTTGACCTGAAAATCGAAAAAGGCGAAATTCTCGGTGTGATCGGTCACACCGGTTCGGGCAAGTCTACGCTCATTCAGCACCTGAACGGTCTGCTGCAGCCGTCCGAGGGCGAGGTCCTGCTCGACGGCAAGTCCATCTGGGATGCCAAGGGCAAGTGCAGCCGTGAAACGCGCTTCCGCGTCGGTCTGGTGTTCCAGTATCCGGAATACCAGCTGTTCGAGGAGACCATCGCGAAGGACATTGCCTACGGCCCGACCAACATGAAGCTGCCGCAGGCCGAGATTGACGAGCGCGTGCGCGAATCCATGGCGGCAGTCGGCCTTGCACCCGAGCTTGCCGACCAGTCTCCGTTTGCGCTGTCCGGCGGTCAGAAGCGCCGCGTAGCCATCGCAGGCGTTATCGCCATGCGGCCGGACGTACTCGTGCTCGATGAGCCGACCGCGGGCCTCGATCCGGCGGGCCGTGACGAGATTTTTGAGCTGGTCCGCAGCTACCACAAGCAGTCCGGCGCGACCATCCTCATCGTGTCCCACTCGATGGAGGATATCGCACAGGTTGCCGACCGTCTGCTTGTGATGAATCACGCCAAGGTGCTGTTCTGCGACACGCCGCGCGAGGTTTTCTCGCACGCGGACGAGATCATTGCCGCCGGACTGGACATCCCGATGATCACCAAGGTCATGCTTGAGCTGAAAAAGCGCGGTCACGATGTTGATACCTCGGTCTACACCGTAGCGCAGGCAATGGATGCCCTGCGTGCCTGCAAGCGGAAGGAGGCTGCTCACGAATGCTGAAGGATATTACCCTCGGTCAGTTTTTTCCGGGCAACAGTGCGGTGCACCGTCTTGACCCGCGCGTAAAGATCGTGCTGACGGTGGCATTCATCGTGCTTCTGTTCCTCGCGCAAGGCCCGGTTTCCTATGCGCTGATCATCGCATTTCTTGCCGTTGTCATCGGTATTTCGCGTATTTCGCCAAAAATGGTGCTGCGCGGCCTCAAGCCGATCCTATTCATCGTCATTTTCACGGCGGTGCTCAATCTGTTCTATACACCGGGTACCTACATTTTCCAGTGGCACTTCCTGCACATCAGTGTGGAAGGCATTAAGCTGGCCATTTTCATGGTTCTGCGCCTGATGCTGCTCATCATCGCAACGTCCATGCTCACCTACACCACCTCACCGATTCAGCTGACCGACGGACTCGAGCGTCTGCTTTCTCCGCTCAAAAAGCTGCACGCGCCAGTGCATGAGCTGTCCATGATGATGTCGATCGCACTGCGCTTTATCCCGACCCTCATCGAAGAAACCGAGAAGATCATCTCGGCACAGAAGGCGCGCGGCGCGGATTTCGACTCCGGCAACCTGATTCAGCGTGCCAAGGCTATGATCCCGATTCTCGTGCCGCTGTTCATCTCGGCGTTCCGCCGCGCGGATGAGCTCGCTACCGCCATGGAGTGCCGACTGTACCGCGGCGATGTCGGCCGCACCCGCATGCGCCAGCTCAAGATCGCCCGGGTGGATGTTTGTGCTCTGCTTTGGGTAGCAGCCTTGTTTGTGGTTATTATTGCACTGAAACACTTTGGACTGTAACGTAAATCTATATTGTAGGGCGGGCTGCCCTCAGCCTGCCGCACGGAATACTTTTATCATCATCCACTTCCAACGCTTAACTTTTTATAGCTATGAAGAATATTGCATTAGTTTTATCTTATGACGGCACAAATTTCAACGGCTGGCAGATTCAGAAAAACGGTCCTTCCATCCAAGAGAGCATGGAGGACGCGATTTTTCATCTGCTGAAGCAAAAAGTTCATGTTTCCGGTGTCGGACGCACGGATTCCGGCGTTCATGCCCGCCGGTATGTGGCAAACTTCCACGCAGACTGCACGATCCCGATGGACCGTCTGCCGTATGCGCTCAACAGCTTTCTACCCGAGGACATTGCGGTTTCCGGCGCAGTCGAGGTTCCCGAGGACTTCGATGCGCGCTTCAACTGCACCAAAAAGGAATACGCCTATTATCTGTTTCCTTCCACCCTGCGGGACCCGTTCCACGCGCGGTACGCATATCGGTACAATTATCCGCTGGATATTACAAAAATGCAGGAAGGCGCACAGTATTTTGTCGGCAAGCAGGACTTTGCATCCGTGAGAAGTCAGGGCACACCGGTCAAGAGCACGGTTCGTACTATTTTCTGGTGTGAGGTAGAGCCGGTGGATGACCTCATCCGCATCCGCGTCTGCGGCGACGGCTTCCTGTACAACATGGTCCGCGCGATTGCGGGCACGCTGACGTATGTCGGCGGCGGCAAGCTGGCGCCCGAGCAGGTGCGCGATGTACTGCTCGCCTGCGACCGAGAGCAGGCCGGACCGACCCTGCCCGCCTGCGGTCTGTTTATGAACCGCCTGTGGTACGACGATACACCCGAACTGGACAGATTCCGCCTGTCGGACTGACAGATTTCAATGGTAATACCGCATAATTGAACAAGAGTGATTTGCGTGTAAATTTTGCGTTCTGACGAGGCGTGGTTTTGCGGTAATACTTTGTGTATTACCGTGAAATCACAACGAAGTCGGGGCACAGAATTTCCGCAAAGCACCGCGGCAGTGCGACCGGAGCCTGCACAAGGAGCCGCCGCTTTAATTGTGCGGTATTGCCCAAGCTATTCACATTTTCACCCATCAAACACGCTACAATAAGGAGGCGGGATTTCATGAGCGAACAGAACCCAAAGCAGAATATCATCCGCTTTCCGCTCTCCAGGCGGGAGCGCCGTCAGCGCCTGCTCGACAGCAAGGACGCGCGTATCCGCACGACCGCTCTGCTCCGCATGCTCTGCGGCTGGGCTCTGGTGTTGGGAACAGCCCTGTTCCTGATCGCCAACTACCGTATTTTTACGCCGACCTCGCTGCGCACGCTCGGCAGCTATATTGCGGCCGGTATTCGCTCGCATGACGGCGATATCACTACCATCAACTACGAAAACGAGACCTTCAGCGACGGTGCGCTGTTTGAATCCGGTCTGGCGTACGCGGACAGTGACGCGCTGTTCCTGTCCCGTGCGGGCAGCATGACCACGCTGCGCTATTCGCTCGGCTACTCCGATCCCGCGGTGGAAAGCAGCACGAATTATGTGCTCGTGTACGACCGCGGCGGCGTCAAAGCCGCACTGGTCGGCTCGGCAGGCGCTGTCGCGGAGCTGAAGCTGGAATCCACCATCCTGAACGGCTCAATCGGTCGAAACGGCCGTTTCGTGCTCACCACCAACGAGCACGGCTACCGTACCCCCGCTGCCGTTTACGACACCGCAGGAAAAGAGGTTTTCAAATACCGCGCTTCGGAATACTATATTGTATCCGCTGTGCTCTCGCCGGACTGCAATACGCTCGGCATTCTCGCCTTCCGGCAGAACGGCGTAACGCTCGAATCCCATGTGCTGTTCTTTGATGTGTCCTCCGGCAAGCAGATTTCGGACACCGCGCTGACTGACGCGCTCGGTGTAACGCTCACTTATTCCGAGAACAACGCCGCGATCGCGCTGTGCGACACCGGCCTGTATCATGTCACCCGCAGAGGCACGGTCGATGTGCTGCTCGAACTCAGCTCGCAGGATCTGATCGCCACTGCGTCTCAGGGCAGTACGATGGCTGTCGCTGTGCGCTCCTACCTGAACGATGCACGCAGCGATCTCTATACCGTCCGCAACGGCAGCCTGCACGGCCCGTTCGCACTGACCGAGGAGCCGACGGCGCTTGCTGTCTCCAACGCCGGCACGGCGGTGCTGTCCGCGTCCGGTGTTACGGTCTACAACACCTCTGCCGAGCCGCAGTGGCACAATGATGACGCTGTCGGTGCACGCCGTGTGCTCATGACCGATGACGGTACGGTTTTCCTGCTCTACAACCGCAACACGCGTATCTTTACCGCGCATTCCGAACGATCCGAGGAAATACATGCAGATAACTGATATCAACGATTTTATTTCCACAGCGGCTCAGCTGCTCAACGCGCCTGACCTTATCCTCATTGCCGTGCTGCTGGCCAACGTCTGGCTCGGTGCCCGTCGGGGACTGGTCGGTGCGCTGTACGGCGTGATTGGCCGCATCGGCATGATCGCCGCGTCTGTTGCCGCCGCCAAGTACACCGCGCCGTATATCGCGCAGTGGGTGGTCGTGCCGGCAGTCGGTCAGCTGTTTGAAAAACAGGCCGCGCTCAAGACCGCCGAAGGCGTGCTGGATGGTCTGCGGCAGACCGTTACCGAAGCGGCTGTCGGCATGTCGGAGAGCATCGCGTTCTCCATGCTGGTAGTGCTGTTCAGCGTGCTGTTCGGACGGCTCATCTGGATTTTCGGCCGCAGCCTTAAGCTCATTGTTCGGCGTACTCCGCTCAGCGCACTCGATTCCGCAGGCGGCGCACTCATCGGCTTTGTAACCGGCGTCGCATTCGTCTGCATCCTGCTGATCGTGCTGCAGTGGCTGTTCCCGATCACCTATACGTCGCTCGGCTATCTCTCGCCGGAGCGCGTCAAGCATACGCTGCTGCTCAAACAGCTTGTGGACGTTTTACCTATCGCCATTTAATGGAGAACACCTTAATTCTCCATTTTTCAATTTTCCATTCCCTGAAGGAGTTTAACCTATGAATATGCCAATGTGCTCGCGGTGCAAGAAAAACATCGCGGTGGTGTTCATCACCAAAATCGAGGGACCGGATAAGACCACCCAGGAGGGTCTGTGCCTCAAGTGCGCACGCGAACTGGGTGTCAAGCCGCTCGACAACATCATGGAGCAAATGGGTATCACCGAGGACGACCTCGAAGCGCTCTCCGGTGAGATCGGCTCCCTGTCCGACCTGAACGACCTGGTTCCCGCCGGTTCGGACGGCACGGACGACGACGCACCCCACGAGACCGACCCGGTCGCTGCCGGCACTCTGCCGGGGCAGCCCGCAGGCGGCTCTCAGGAGGAGACCCGCACCCGTTCTTCCCGCAAGGAGGACAAAAAGCGCAAATATCTGAACAATTACTGCGAGAACCTGACCCAAAAGGCCGCAGAAGGCCGCATTGACCACATCGTGGGCCGCGACCGCGAGACCGACCGCGTCATTAATATTTTGAACCGCCGCCAGAAGAACAACCCGTGCCTGATCGGCGAACCCGGTGTCGGTAAGACGGCCGTTGCCGAAGGTCTGGCAGTCCGCATCAACGAGGGCCGCATTCCGTTCAAGATGCGCAACAAGGAGGTCCATCTGCTCGACCTGACCGCTCTCGTGGCGGGCACGCAGTTCCGCGGCCAGTTTGAGAGCCGCATGAAGGGCCTGATCGACGAAGTAAAGCGTATCGGCAACATCATCCTTGTCATCGACGAGGTGCACAACATTGTCGGCACCGGCGATTCCGAAGGCTCGATGAATGCCGCAAACATTCTCAAGCCTGCCCTTGCCCGCGGAGACATTCAGGTGATCGGCGCGACCACGCTCAAGGAGTACCGCAAGTATATCGAGAAGGATGCCGCGCTCGAGCGCCGTTTCCAGCCGGTCTATATCGGTGAGCCGTCGGTTGCCGAGACCACCGAGATTTTGAAGGGCATCCGCTCGTACTATGAGACCTTCCACGGTGTTACTGTTTCCGATGAGATGTGCCGCCGTGCCGCTGAGATGAGCGAACGCTATATCACCGACCGTTTTCTGCCGGATAAGGCCATCGACCTGATCGACGAAGCCTGCTCGCGGCTCAATCTGGATTCTCCGCAGCTGTCCGAGATTCCCGAGCTGCAGAACGAGCTTGAGCGCCTTCAGGCACAGCTTGATGAGCTGACCCAGTCCTCTGCCCGCGCCGAGGAGGAGGAGACCTACGCCAAGATCGCCACCTGCCGCAGCCGCATTCTGCAGGTGGAGGCACAGCTGCACGAGCTGCTGACTAAGCCTGCACCGCAGGTTGACGAACAGCTTTTGGCTGAGGTGATCGAAATCTGGACCGGCATTCCGGCATCCAAGGTTGCGGCACAGGAGTCTGCACGCCTGCGCGATATGGAATCCCGCCTGAAATCGCACGTTATCGGTCAGGACGAAGCCGTAGACGCGGTCTGCGCGTCCATCCGCCGCAACCGCGCGGGCATCAGCCCCAAGCGCAAGCCGGCATCCTTCCTGTTCGTCGGCCCGACCGGCGTAGGCAAGACCGAGCTGGTCAAGCAGCTTGCTCTCGACCTGTTCGACTCGCCGGATGCACTCGTGCGTCTCGACATGTCCGAATATATGGAAAAGCACACAGTTTCCCGCCTGATCGGTTCCCCTCCGGGATACGTCGGCTACGATGAAGCCGGTCAGCTGACCGAGAAGATCCGCCGCCGTCCGTACTCTGTCGTTCTGTTCGACGAGATCGAGAAGGCGCATCCGGATGTGCTCAATTCTCTGCTGCAGATTCTGGATGACGGCCGTCTGACCGACGCGCAGGGCCGCGTTGTCAGCTTCGAGAACACGGTCATCGTTATGACCTCGAACGCCGGTTCGCAGTCCAATAACACGCCTGCAGGCTTCGGCCGTACCGTGTCTCAGATGAGCAAGGACCGCGTAATGAAGGCTCTTGAAGAAATCATGCGTCCGGAGTTTCTCAACCGCATTGACGAGATTATCGCGTTCAACCAGCTGTCCGAGGATAACTTCCGCCATATCGCTGAGATCATGCTCGGTGAGCTGCGCACCACGCTGGCCGACAAGGATATCCGCCTGACGTGGGACGACAGCCTGCTCGGCCTGCTCACCGAGAAGTCCTACTCGGTCAAGTACGGCGCCCGCAATCTGCGCCGCCTGATCGAAAAGGAGATCGAAAATCCGCTGGCCACCGCCATCGTCACCGGTGATAAGCCGCTGATGGGCGCTCACCTGTCTGCTGAGGACGGCAAGGTTAAGCTGGATACCATCTAATAATTGAAAATTGAGACACCCACCGCAGTGGGCGTCCAGCGAGCAACCGCCCGCAGGGCGGCTCTTAGCGAGTCGGAATGGAGAATGGAAAATGCACCACATTTTTTCATTCTCCATTTTCTTTGCCTCTCGGTTACCGTTCTTCGGTTGCATTGATTGACAATCTCTGTCGAATACGATATAATCGTGTAAATTACCGGAGGTGTTATTTATGGATTTCAGCGATTCCTCGACTTTCTCCACCGCATCCGGCAAGGACTATCATTACGTTGTCCTGCAGGTTACTTTGAAGGAAAAATTTCTCGGCACCGGTTCCGGCAACCTGACCGAACTGGAAGAAGCGATTAACCATCAAGCGCAAAAGGGTTATCGCCTGCACACGATTACTACATCGAACGGCGGCAGCAAGGGTCTGATGGGCGGCGACCGCATTCAGGCAACCATGGTATTCGAAAAGGTTATTTAACAAAGCAAAAACCGCTCTTTCGAGCGGTTTTTTGTTATTTATCAGCAAATCGAAACCAGAACTTCGGTCCGATTTTGGTATTCTCCGCTCCGCAGGTGAAGCCATGCAGATCGAACACGGTCTTCGCGATGGACAGTCCCAGCCCATCGCCTTTTGCGCTGCGCGACGGGTCGGCCTGATAATACGCCTCCCACAGCCGCGGCAGCGCGTCCGCCGGAATGGCGTCGCCGGTGTTCGTCACCGAGAGCACGCCGTCCGCGAGGTGCACCGTGATGCAGCCGTCTTCCGGTGTGTGCTGCACGGCGTTCTCGAGCAGAGCGTCCAGTGCCCGCGTGAGCAGTGCCCTGTCCGCATTGACCTCGTATTCGCCCTGTGCTGCAAATTCGGTGTGGATGGTGGAATCGGTCGGCAGAGCCGCCTGCAGGCGCTCCTGCGCCAATTCTGCCAGAGAGAACGCCGTTCGCCGCAGAGCCTTTGCGCCGGTCTCCAGTCTCGACAGTTCAAGCATCTGCCGCACGCTGTCGTCCATGCGTCTGGCCTGCGCCTGAATGACGCTCAGATAATGCGCCTGCTTTTCCGGCGCGAGCCGGTCGCCCAGAAGCTCCGCTGTCGCAGAAAGGACGGAGAGCGGCGTTTTCAACTCGTGCGCAAGCGCCGCAGTCGTTTCGCGGCGAACCTGCTCCACGCGCTCCTGCCTGCGCCAGACGCGAAGAAGCGCATAGGACAGGACGGCCGCACAGAACAGCGCAAGCGCCAGACTGAATGCCCAGACAGGGATAAGCACCGGCAGCGATGCTTTGAGCGGATACCCTTCCGCCGCGTAGGACACAAATACATAGTGGCTCTCAGCAAAAGGACAATACTTTATCTGCCGCCGGTATGTCCGCACGAGCCACGGCTTCTCGACCGTTTGACTGCTGTTTGCGCCGCTCGGGTTTTCTGTCCATTCCCGAAGCGCCTGCCGCGCAGGAGAGGACAGGGATGCGGCAATCTGCTCGGTCGTAGCGCCGTTCGGTCTGGGGTACATAATGCCGGAGCAAGTCATGGTTTTCAGAGGCAGATTTTTCATCTGCACCGCGTCATAGGTGCATTCAACCATGCGCACTTCTCCGGTCGGCTCCCACGTGCCGCCGACGTTCTTCGTCGGCTTGATCGTTATGGATTTCAGATACGCATCATCGCGGTATCCGGGTACACTGTCTGCCCACACCTCAAAGGTCATCGCCGGCAGCGATTCTATGTTTTTCTCGGCTACGCCCGCACCCGCAAGGATCGCCTCGCACACCTCGCGCGGCTGACCGCTCATATCCACGCGATACAGTTTTTCTCCCTCGATCAGTTCCAGCCACCAGCGGTTGCTTTGCAGAATATCGCCGGTGTTCAGGTCGGTAATGGCGGTTTCTACGATTTGCAGATTCGGCGGGTCTGTGCTGTCCGCCATGAATACCGGCTTGCTCAATCGTCTGCGCAGCTCTGTCTCGTCCGTTGTATCATATGTCTCCGGATCAAGCAGAAACGCAATATCCTGCTCCATCAGCCTGTTCGATTTGCTTTCCATGTCCGACAGCATGAGTTCTGCGCGCTGCTGCGACACCAGAACGGTGAACACCGCCATCACTGCCAGCCAGAATGCAAGGAATCCCGCGCCGATTCGTGTGAAAAAGCTCCAAAAGGTTCTACGTTTGGTTTTCATCTCCGTCCACCTCCAGCTTATAGCCGCGCTTCACCACGGTTTTAATGCAGTCCGCGTGCGGACCGAGTGCCCGGCGCAGCTTTTTGATGTGCCCGTCGATCACGCGGTCCGTGCCATCAAAATCCCAGCCCCACGCAAGATTAAGCAGCTCGTCCCGCGTCAGCACGCGGTTTTTGCGCTCCATCAGCGCCCGCAGCAAAGCAAATTCCTTGGGCGGCAGGTCGATGCGCCTGCCGTCCGCTATGACAATCCCCCGTTCCGGGTCGAGTGACAGGGTACCCGCTGTCAGCGTATTCCCGGCATTGAGGCCCCGCGCTCGCCGCAGGAGCGCCAGTGCCTTGGCGTACAACACCGCCAGCGAGAACGGCTTGACCACATAATCGTCCGCGCCGAGGCCGTAGCCGTGCAGCTTGTCCTGCTCGTCCTCGCGCGCCGTGACGAACAGAATGGGCGCGTCTCCCTGCTCGCGTGCCGCGCGGCACAGCGCGAAGCCGTCCGTGCCCGGCAGCATGATATCGAGCAGCAGCAGGTCGAATCGCCGGGTTTCGATCAGGTGCAGCGCCGTGTCGCCGTCCGGCGCAGCCACGACCGTAAAATCGCCGCCGCTCTTCGCGGTGAAGTAGTCGGTCAGCACCTCACGCATGGCCTGCTCATCCTCGGCCAGTAAGATCGTTGCTTTCATGCTCTCTCCCTCCTTTGATTACAGTATAGCATGACCGTCTGCCCTTTTGATGTTCTTTGCAAATTTGGTCGAAAAAAAGTTTTTCAAAAAAATTTGAAAAAAGATGTTGACATTATGGGGTTTTATTGATATACTAAATGAGCGTCAGAAAGACCCGCGGGTGTAGTTCAATGGTAGAATGTCAGCCTTCCAAGCTGAACACGTGGGTTCGATTCCCATCACCCGCTCCATTTTCTTCGAATGGGTTTGTCGGAATTGATATGCGCCAGTAGCTCAGCCGGATAGAGCAACTGCCTTCTAAGCAGTAGGCCGGGGGTTCGAATCCCTCCTGGCGTGCCATTTCCGTCGGCTGCAAACTTTATATGGTGGGTATAGCTCAGTTGGTTAGAGCATCGGATTGTGGTTCCGAGGGTCGAGGGTTCGAGTCCCTTTACCCACCCCATATAACCCTGTGACGCGCTGCGAACGCAGCGCGTTATCTTTAGGGTAACGCTGTTTCGAGCAAACGAATACGGGGGCGTCGCCAAGCGGTAAGGCATCGGCCTTTGACGCCGACATTCGCTGGTTCGAATCCAGCCGTCCCTGCCATTACGGCAGATTTTGAATCCTTGGATTCGAAAGGCGGCTCTTGAGAATAATCCGGTGGATTATTCGAACCGCCGTGGCTTTCCCGTTGG
>UMKB01018733.1_pt1 | contig 10697 bp, 3 predicted proteins | sample 1966171 | NCBI WGS metagenome assembly UMKB01 (sample SAMEA4836164, study PRJEB28245) | human gut metagenome | biome: gut microbiome; material: fecal sample | place: Denmark | collected 2008 | reverse complement strand
TGCCGCCGCCCCAAGAGAGCTTCGCATCTGTGACCTGCTTAAAGATTTCGTCATCAGCTTCCAACCCCGGGAAAAAGAACGTCGGGCTCAGGGTAATCTTTTGATCGACGTATTGCCCCGTGCGAATCGTGATGTTCAATGGGGCATCGGCATTGCTCTCTTGGCCGGATTTCGCCGAAAGTATCAAGGACGATGTTTGATCCTGAGAAAGATTGCCCACGATTATTTGGTCGATTGTGTGTTCGCCGACATCGAGCACAAGCGATGAGCCCGCTTCCAGTTTCAATTGACTTTTGACGTGAAACGTGCCGATTCGATTGTCCGGGCTGAGATCATCTCCGGGCGAGAGCGTGCCGCGGGATGTCAGTGACCCGACCACACCGCGTCCTGCAACGGTGGCCGTGGCATCGGACTGAACGTCGTTGTCAATGATGCCGTCAACGACGAGTGTGGCGCCTTTGATCACGTCGGTGGAGCCGCTGTAGGAGGCATGACCGCTCATGACGAGAGTGCCCGTTGAGACGATGCTGTTGTTTTTACCGAGCGTGCCGGAAACGACGAGCGAAACGGGAAGATCGGCCTGATCCGGAGCAGAGGTCTGATTGCTCGAACCTTTATAAGGTTGGCCGCTTTGGATTGCCTCGTTGTATGCCTTTAATTCTTCTTGGGTGGTGATGTGCAGCGTCGGATTCCAGGGCACTTCGTTGATGTCATTGATAAAGCGGCTCATGCCGTTGCCGGCAAGATTGAGCGTGTAGGCAATCTGTTCGTTTCCGTTGAGCCCTGTCTGAACCGGCAGCGTCCACTTTTTGGCAGTTTCATCCCAACGCGCCATGCGGTTGATGTTGAGTTCGGCAATGCCGCCCACGGCAGAAGCCGCATCCAGAAGTCCCGCGCCGATTCCGTATTCAACGATGGTGCAGTTTTCGATGAAGTATTCCTTCCATTCCTTGTATGCCTTATCTACCGCCTCAAGATAGGCGTCAGGGTCAAGTTCCCATTCGTAGCCGTCGAGGATTTCCTTGCGCCACTGGGCAGCTGCGCGTTCGGCGGCTTCTGCCTTGAGAGCATCAAGGTTACCAAGCTTGGTGCCGGCGCTGCCCCAAAAGACGATGGCGGCGGATTCTTTATAGACGTTGGAGACGTATTTATTTTCGTCCGGTGACCACGTGGGCGAGGCGACACGAAAATCCAGTCTGCCGCCGTACTGCAGGTGATAGTCCGGGTTGTTATGGTTTGGGTCCGCGCCTGTTTGTTCAGGATGCAGGGCAAGTACTTCGTAGACTCCTTCCTGAGGCTTGCGGGCGGTGGTAAGAACGCAGTCGGCCAGCTGCGAGGCGGTCATCCAGGGAAATGCCTGCTGCACGAGCGCAAGGGTGCCGGCCACATGCGGCGCGGCCATGGATGTGCCGGTCATCTCAATGGAGCCGTTGCCGCTTCCCGCTTCAACGCTCACGATGTTGGTTCCGGGCGCGGCGACGGACCATAGAGAAGCAAAGAGAGCGCGGTTAGAGGCTTCGATGGCGCTGCTGTTGCCGTGGACGAATCCTTCTTCAAAGAGGTGGTCTGATTCGATGTTGACGACGTTGATGAAGTGGCCCGCTTTCGTAGGGTCCCGCATGATCGGCAGAATCGGGTCGGCCGGCGCAAGTCCTCCTTGGTTGCCTGCGGCAAAGACCATGAGTTTGTCGTGTTCGACGGCGGAGTTGAAAACCTCCTTGAAGGCATCCGTTTCGTTCGGAATTTCCCCGTAGCTGAACAAGCCGCGCACCCAGCCCCAGGAGTTGCTGTAGATCTTGACGTCGTCGTAGGTTTCAATAGCTTTTTTGTAAAGGTCTGCGACCTCATAGATCATGGTCGGACCTTGAATGGTCGAGTAGAGCAAAAGCAACGAGGCGTCTTTGGCTACGCCGTAGTTAACGGAGGAGTTGCCTGAAGCGATGCCCGCTACGTGACTGCCGTGACTTTGTTGGGTGGCGTTGACGCCGGTGCCGAATTTCTCGAGATACTGGTCGCTGTAAAGCTTGATGATGTCTTTGCCTTCAAAGGCGATGTGGGTGGTGTCAAAGCCCGAATCGAGAATACCGATGCGCACACCCGCTCCCGTAAATCCTTGAGCATACGCGCCTGCTGCGTTGATGGCGTCGAGGTTGATGTTGCCGGTGGGAGCGGCGCAGACCGACAAAGGCCAGAAAACTGCGCAGACGGCCAGAGCGAGAGCTGAACGACGGTGACGGCAACGGTATGAAGCGGGCATAAAACCCCTCCCTATGAAGGGAAAACTAATACAGGCACCCTTAGCCGTAGTGTGACACAAAATGAGCGCAGTGGTTTGGTGCGGGCCAAATCAGGTAGAAAAAAACAGCCAAATCGGGTGGCGAAAATCGGCTGAATTAGGTGGCAAAAAACAGCCAAATTGGGTGGTAAAATTCAGCCGAATTAGGCGGAAGATTTTGGCCGAATTTCGCAGAAAATGTTGTAGGGGGTTGTTTTGGTTGAAAAGCTTTATAAGCCTAGAGTGGTCGATTGTTTGCTTGAACAGTACCTTAAGGCCATGGGCGGAGTGCTGATCGAAGGACCCAAAGCTTGTGGAAAAACAACGACGGGCAAGCATTTTTCAAACAGCGAGCTGTTGTTGAGTTCCGCAGCAACACGGGATGAAGTTAAGCAGTTTTTGTCGTATCGCCCGCAGATCATTTTTTCAGGCAGTACGCCCCGTCTGATTGACGAGTGGCAGGTTATTCCTCAGCTCTGGGACGAGATTCGAACCGAAATCGACCGACGCGGAGCGCAAGGTCAGTTCATTTTGACGGGCTCCGCCGTGCCGGCAGATCGTGAATCGATATTCCATTCGGGAACAGGACGACTTGCGTGGCTGACGATGCGCTCAATGTCTCTTTGGGAGTCAGAAGAATCAAATGGTTCCGTTAGCATTGAAGGGCTTTTCCGCGGTGAGCATGACATCGGTGCAGTCAATGAACTGGACATAGAACGGGTGGCGTTTGCAGCATGTCGTGGCGGTTGGCCTCAATTGATTTCAGTGACTGACGACTCGGTGTTGGAATATGCCAGACAGTATGTGGAGGCTGTGGCAAAGAACGACATTTCTCGTGTCGACGGCATCAAACGTGACCCTCAGCGGGTCAAGTCTCTGCTGCGCTCATACGCGCGAAATTTGGGTACTCAGACATCCGTTTCTGCCATTCGGCAGGATTTAGCTGACGAAACGCCGGATTCGTTGAGCGACACAACGACAAAGCAGTATTTGAAAGCATTTCAGGAAATTTTTGTCATTGAAGATATGCCCGCCTGGAATCCCAACTTGCGATCCAAAACAGCCATAAGAACAACCAATACTCGATACTTTTCGGATCCTTCCATAGCGGCGGCAGCTCTGGACCTCGGTCCACAGGATTTGCTCAATGATCCGAAGACCTTCGGTTTCGTGTTTGAAAACTTGTGTGTTCGTGATTTGCGCGTTTATGCTGATGCTCTACACGGTGGCGTATACCACTATCGCGACAAGAACAATCTGGAGTGCGACGCCGTGCTTCATAGACGAGACGGCTCCTATGGGCTCATCGAGATCAAGCTGGGCGGTCAGGAAGCCGTTGAGCATGGTTCAATGACGCTTCGAAAGTTGGCGGACAAAATCGATATCTCGCGCATGCCTAAACCGTCATTTTTGATGGTTCTGACGGCAGTGGGACACTACGCATATCGTCGCCAGGACGGCGTGCTGGTTGTTCCGGTTGGTTGCCTGAAGCCTTAAGTACTTTTTCGGATATCGGAAATTTGCTGTGGATACAAACGAATCGTTCCCTTAACTAGAAAGGTGAAACTTGGTGTCTCGTACCAGAGTTGAAACAGGAGTTTCGAACTCTTCTATGAGAGAGTAAGAGGAGACATGCTCGACGTAAGCCACAGCTTCAATGCGAACGCGGCTTTGAATTTTCAACATCATCTGACCGCACACGGGAGGGCGCATCGGTTGTTCAACCCGCCTGTGAGGAAACCGCTTCCTCGTATTTTGACGCGCGCACTCTTGACTGGAGAGGCGGAGTTCAGCGTGTAGGGGAAGTGACTTCGAGGGCAGGGTTGCTAGTGGTGAGGTTGCTGTTTTATGAACCGTTCAACCGGATGTAGAGAGTGTTGCAGTCAAAACTGTGTTTGTCTGCGACATCGCAGGCTCAACGTTCCTCGTTCTGAATGAGGTGGTAGGCATTTGAGTTTCGTAGGTGTATGTACGATGAGGTGCGGCCATGAGACGGACTTCTAAAAGGAAGCTGCCGCGGCCTATTTCGATCTCGTCAACAGGTCGGGGAAATGAATCCTCGTTCCAATTCATCTCCTTTTATGAAATCACTCGTTGTCAAATCCTGCATTGAAACTTTTCCACAAGCCCTGAGGTGCCGGGAAACCGAACTCGTTGAGTTCTTTTAATGGAGGTAAATACGAAGGGACTGAAAGCTGAAAGATGTTGAAAATGGAGTAGATCTTTTAAAATTCGTACTTTGTCACAGGCCATGGAAGAATTCCAAACGATTTCCTGATAGGAGTGATTATGAATCATCGGTATCTGTTGGTGCCCCCCCCCCTCACACACCACTTCCATACATTCACACCCCATCCGTCAGAACACCTATGTATATAGAAACTTCAAGGTCAGCCTCACGGCCGTTGCAACTTCTCTAGCCCTTTTGGGAACGGCATATGCCGAAACCTTTGATCACAACATCGCTCTGAAGCAGTCTGGAAGTTCTCGTATATACGATTCCCTGACCTTGAACATTTATGCGACGGGTAACATCTACCAGAACAATTTCAAAGATCCTTCCTATGGATACGAAGACTTCTTAAACACAGGCACCGCACTTGTCATTTGGCAGAATAATCTGCTGACAGTCAACGGGGATTTGAACTTGAATGTCACTCCCGCTCCTTGGGTCGGCAGCAAGCTAGAGATGGATCGTCGCGGGATTTATATGCAAAATGCCGGCAGTCTTGAAGTTGGAGGAAATGCCAGCATTCTTGTCGACAACTACAAGCACACCGACGACTACAACTGGCTGATTGACTCTGGTGACGAGGAATACGACTACGGCTTGAATGAGCAAATGGGAATCGCCCTCGAAGACGAAGGCACCTTCGCGCATTTTGCTAAAAACCTGAATGTCACTATGTTGGATGGGAATCGTTCAACCGGCATTTATGCCAGATCTGATGCCGAACTCGTCGTTGACGGAGATACAACCATCAATGTCTCTGATGCAGCATACTATACCTATGGCATTTCAAATCGCTACAGCGACCAGAATTACGGTCTCTCACCACTGACTTCTTCTACTTTGCCGAAACTTCATTTCAAAGGGAACCTCTCTATCTCCACTAGCGGCGGCAATAACTCCATCGGCATTAACCTTCAGTCAAACACTATAGAATCTTCGGGCTTTTTGACGGTTGATGGTCATCTTAAGGTCCATGCCAGCGGTGCGACTGAATATAAAAACAAAACCGACCTGCAAACCTTTCCGGATTCGGTAGGTAATTATGGGATTTTCCTATGTCAAGTTGCCGGACAGGGTGCCCAATTCAATACGGCAGAAATCACGGCTACGTCCTATAACAAAGACACGCAAACCTACACGGCAGGCGCCGAGGCAATTGGCATCTACGCGACTTGGAACTCAAATTTGTTTTTTACCGGTGACGCTTCGGTTACAGCGGTCGCCGGTGACAATGAGACGGAAATTGCTGTCTTAGCGAGATCTGGTGCGGATATTTCTTTTGCCCGGGGACTCCGTGCTTCGGGTAGTGTCGCTCTGAATGCTATGAGTAATACTTTTGGTGCTTCCTCTTCGATTTATGTGAACACCTCCATGGATGAATCTGCCAGCGTGCAAATTGAAGGAAATATTGTCGTTGGGAAAACGGACGCTATAGGTACCTGGGGTGACTACGATCATTCAGTGGATTCTCCAGAAACCTCAAACATCATTGAAGCGAACTTTCTAAACGAACAATCGTTTTTTACTGGCGTCAATGAGTTCGGAACCACAGATCCCGATGGCGAGACCGCGAGTGAAATCAACTTGCATTTCGCCAATCGGGCTCGTTGGAATTTGACCGGCAGTACACAAGTCAGCTCCCTTGTGGCATCCAATCAAGGGATTATCGACATGACGTATTCTGGCACCGATGACTTCCAAACGCTTCGTGCCGAAACGCTGTCTGGCGAAGGCGGTGTAGTTGCGATGGACATAAATGCTTCGCTCAATGTCGACAATTCAGACCGCCTGTTTGTTGACGGCGAACACTCTGGCCAGCACATCATTACACTCAATAACATCGGATCTTCCACCGAAGGGGCTGAAGGTACGGTTTTGGTCAGCGTAGGAACAGAAAAGGGAGCGTTTGTCGCCAACGATACGGAAGGCTCGCTATATTGGAATCGCTATCAGTTGGCCAAACAGGAAAGTCAAACCGAAGGCTATACAACAGACTGGGTACTTGAATCGGTCCAGCAAGATCCAGACGAAGAGACATCCACTACTGAGATGATCAAGGTCAGTGGCGCTAGCGATTACTTCCTGTGGCGACAGGAAATGGACATTCTCCGAGAAAGACTCGGCGAGTTGCGTTCCATTGCGTCTCCTGATCTGACGGGGAGTTGGGCGAAAGTCAGTTATGGTTCCATCGGTCGTTCAGGTTCTAGCTCGTTCGATGCTGATGCATTTAGATTGCAGGCAGGGCTTGATCAAGGATTTGCAGTCGATAACGGGCGTTTCTATGCTGGTGCAGCTATTGACCTTCGTAAAGGGGAAACCGATTACAACCAAGGCGCCGGCAAAAACAATGCCTATGGTCTGAATTTGTACTTTACGGTGTTGCGTGATTCTGGCTCATACCTCGAAATGCTTCTTCGTTATGCTCATATGACTAACGAACTTGATGGTCATGATCTCGATGGCAACGCCCTATCCTTGGATACGAATGGCGATGCGCTTTCACTAGCCGTGGAAGCAGGGCATACATTCAATTTGACGCAGAGTTGGTTTGTCGAACCCTATGCCAAAGTCATGTTCGGTCGTCTGTGGTTGGGAGACGACACGACGTCAAACGGAGTGCACGTTGATTTCGACGATATGACTTCTTTGATCGGAAGATTGGGAGTGAATCTTGGCGCTCGCGTGTCCGACTATATGAACTTTACACTTGGTGCGGCCGTCCTTAAAGAGTTCGACGGCGATTATGAAGCCACCCTTCGAAGCGCCAACGAACTCCGTCGTCAGTCAGAATCCTATGACGATACTTGGGGAGTCTTCGGTTTGACGGCTAACTACCGGTGCAATGAAAACGCATATGTCTACGGTAGCGCTCAAGTGGAAACAGGTACTTCCGACATGGATACTGGTTATGTCCTACGTGCTGGATTCCGGTACGCGTTCTAATTTGAGAACAGCTCTTGCTCATGCCGTGACATTGGGAATCTAATCTTAGGGCACAACGATTTTCTCCAATTTGTCGTGCCTTGTTAAGTGACGTTAAAACGTGAACAATCCGGATGCGTATAACTGAACACAATTTCGGACATCGGACAAGTAAAAGTAAATGTGGCACGCGCGGTGCTCCTGCCGCGCGTGCCACATGGTTGCTACCTACTCATCGTCTGCGAATTCATTCGTTGGAAAGCATGCATCTGTAGGCTCTTGCCTGAGAAGTTGAAGTTGTACGCGAACTTCAGGAAGCCATCCGTTGAAGCTCGAAGATGCAGACTGAGCGACTCGTTGCACGTCTAGTGTGCAAGCTTCTGACCTTCTATGTCAAATTAGTTCCTAATTGCTAATCAGGGGGCTGAGAGACAGAAAAATGCCACGACTCAATCTTCTCAATTGTTTCCTTTTCCGCCGTCATCGGTCTGTTGCTACTGACCATGGTCGGAAGCGAACATGGATCTAAGCTTTTGTCGTTACCCATTTGCCTTCCTCGGACTCCCCAATCTGGTGATTGAGCCGATTTGAAATGGAACGGTGTGTAGGTGAGTGTCGAGGATGTTTAACGTATCGTTAAATGGAAAAAATTCTTCAATGCATTGAAGAATTTTGTATTAAAAATCTTCAATGGACTGACGGATTTTTATGCGGTTGATGCCTTTTTTAGATTTGTCTGACAACTGGAAGGCGCCCGCGGATGGCTTTGTGCCATTTTCGGAGATCGGGAAATTCGGACAGTTTGCGGCAGGCATGAATAATGGGTAAGTCCACAGCACCGGGCGAAGTTGATAGTGAACGACAAAAAGTCGGCAACCGGTTTTCCGGCGCCGACTCTTTGGAGCTCAGCCTCAACAATAGGCTTTAGAAGTTGTATACGAGATGACCTGACACCATCCAGGCGTCAAGTTGCTCGCCGCCGGCGCTCTTTTCGAGATCGAGCTGCATCGAGAACTTGTTGGCGAATTGGTAATAACCGCCTACGCCGAAGTTTGTCCAGGTGCCGGCATCTCCCCAATGCAGAGACTCAACATCCTCAAGGTCTCGGATGTGGCCGAACTGACCATCGGTGAACTGATGCAAGAGGTCGCCTCGAACGTAGATTTCGCCCGAGCTGCGTTCACCGGCAAAGTGCTTGCCGAGTCTCAGACCGGCACGTCCGACAAGCGCCGTTTCCTGTTCAACATCAACTGACATGTCGCGTTGCAGACCGTAGATGTAGCCTTCAAGACGAGTCGCCTGCATCTGCAATTGAGGCTCAGCAAAGAAACCTGCTGCAGACTTGAGCGTATAGCCGTATTCAGCAGAAACGCCGAAGTAGTTCGTCGAGAATTCACCTTGGGTGGAAATCGAGCTTGCGCTTCTTGAAGATGAGAAGTCTGAGCTCAAGTGACCGAAGCGTCCCACGAAGTCCAAATAGTGGTTGCCGAAGGTGAGGGTATCGTAAACGGCGATTTCGTAGCGTTCCAGATCACCGCCTCCCTTCAGGTTTTCAAAGTCAGGACTGCCGTCCATGTAGGAGACGCTCACACCGAAGCGGTTGTTGGCAGAAGTCTGACGTTCGTAACCCACGTGAACGGTGGTCGTGTCGGACTTGTAGGCCTCTTCAGCTCCGAGCCTGCCGTATTGCATGCGAACCCAAAGTCCGTCATTGGCGTTGCTGTCAACAAACGCGGTTTCACGCAGACGACGGTCGCGGCGGTCCATTTGCATGATGGCGTCGTATGCGGCCCAACCTGCATTATTTACGCCAACCGTGGCGGCGGACTTGGATACGACTACACGATCAATGAACCACTCGGTTCCGCCCTGATAGTCGGTTGGATCAAAGTCGTCGAAATCTTCGTAGTTGGACTTGATTTGATCTTCGAGTCCAGTTAGATCTTCCTCGCCAATCTCGTCATGGTTGACGTAAAGCTCATAGTCGTAAAGCGTTTCGCCGTATATGTTCATCTTGTCGGCGAAGGTCACATTGTTGGCGTCTTTCTGAGTCAGCGCGAACGTGAGCGTATTGTCGGCCGAAACGCTCACAAGTTGAGAAGGGCGGTAGGGTTCGATCCAGTGGCGGGTCTGTGTTGTCTCAGACGTGCCCTCAATGAAGATCATGTCACTTTTCGCAGGGTCGTCTGAATCGAGGTCCAAACGGAAGATGCCGCCAGTGCCCTTGAGGTCGCCGATACGGACATAGTCGTGCTGGATAACGTCAACACCGATGAGACGGTCCCAGAGTCCGATGTCCTTCCAAACTTGTTTGATATTCTCGTCGAACAAATTGACAATGCCTTTGTTCTCAAGCGTAATTTTGCTGATTCGTTTGGCGATCGAAGCAACATCGATGTCAACTTTGGTTCCGTTATCAAGCGTCACGGTTGTACTGTCTTCGTCAGAAATTCCCAGGTAAGTCCATTGGGCACCATCTTGAAAGACGAATTCCAAAGATTCGCCGCCGTTGACGGCGTCGCTGTGAAGCTTGTCAAGCGCTTTGCGTTCAGCGTCTGAGGCGTTTTCAGAATCTTGAAGCTTTGTGTTTTGCCAGGATTGCTCGTCACCGAACCAGTACGAGTCTCTGCCAGAGAACGTTCCTGTGACTTCACCGTAACCGTAGTACGTGCCATTGGCTTTGGTAGAGCCGATCATGTCGACCGATCCTACTAGCATATTGTGTGTCGAATGGATATGAACCTTGCCGCCTCTTTTGGCACTAATCAGGTCGGGCTGACCTGCCAAAACCCATGCTTTGGTTGTTGTTCCTGTAGAGCCGAGGTGGATTTCCGCGTTCCTTTGGGCATAAAAGCCGTTGGCGCCAATGGAGGTTATTTGTTGATCGTCAGGCAGACTGTGTTTGATGGTGACATCAATGTCGCCGTTAAAGAACATTTTTGCGGAGTCAGCGGCATGAAAGGCGTAGGTTCCCTGATCATAGCTGTCCGAGACATAAACGCTTGAGTCAGAGTCGAGCATTGTTTTGCCCTCGACTGTTAATACGGAGCCGTTGCTTGCACTGACAAAATACTCGTCATGAATGATGAAAGGTTTGATGGTGGAGTTAATTTCGTCGAAGGTGGCCGTGCCAGAATCTAACCTGTATTCATTCACTTCAGGATCTCGATCGCCGTCCAGCCATTTACCGGGGCCATCCCACTCAGCAGGGTTTCCCGGAGGAGTCAGAAAGTGTGCCTGAGCGGAGTTGAAGACGAGGATCAGAGC
>UMKB01001419.1_pt1 | contig 10752 bp, 11 predicted proteins | sample 1966171 | NCBI WGS metagenome assembly UMKB01 (sample SAMEA4836164, study PRJEB28245) | human gut metagenome | biome: gut microbiome; material: fecal sample | place: Denmark | collected 2008 | reverse complement strand
AAAAGATGCCTATCATCCGCCGGTGGTGGATATCTTCAAACAGTTTGTCATTGACCAGACACAAGGGGAACTTGATTACCGGACGATCTGATCCTGCCCGGTATCTGTTATCATTGGAACACGAACTTTGGCTCTTTGCTCGCGTAACTAAAAAAGGTCCACCGGACCTTTTTGTCGTATGCTTGGTAACGCAAAAAAGCTGCAGAAACAATGTTTTTCCATTGCTTCTGCAGCTTTTTATGTGCTTTTTATAAATTATTTGTTATCCATCTGACGCAGTCTGTGGATCAGTTCTTCGCAGATCTGCAGCTCGTCTTTTCCATCGGTCTCGATGACGATATCGGCAGCTGCCTCATATTTTTCTCTGCGTTTTTCCATCAGTTCCGCGATGAAGGGTACCGTCTTGTTATTTTCGATCAGTGGACGGTCATGGCTGTCTTTGACACGATCCAGAATCGTCTCCGGTTTTGCGGTCAGTAATACGACACGACCATTTTTCTTCATCTCCACAACATTGCACTCTCTCATCGGAGTACCACCACCACAGGAGATAACCACATTGGTTCTCGACTGCATCTCGATCAGCAGGTTCGTCTCCAAATCGCGGAAATACTGCTCGCCATACACTTCGAAGATATCGGAGATACTCATGCCTTCTCTCTCGGCGATGATCTGATCCATCTCGATCACATCCATCGCAAATGCTGTTTTCAAGAATTCAGAAATTGTACTCTTACCTGCTCCCATGAAGCCGATCAGGACGATATTGTAGTTGAACAGTTTTCTTGCCTGAATCTTCTTACTGTTCTGTGTAATGCTGTCAAAGACATCTTCCACTTCTGCTTTATGGCGTCTGTCTGCCATCCGGCGTTCCAGCCATTCTTTCTGTTTTGCTTCCTGTTCCGGCTGAAGGATCGGGATATCATTTGTCTCTTTATATGCCATGATATCTTCTACGATACGATTACGCATAAGCAATGCATCAAGGATGATCTCATCACACTGTCCAAGACTTTCTCTTAATATTTCCAGCTGATTCATTCTTCTTACCTTCCTTATTCAAGTTCAAGACTGTAACATCTTTTCGTTATTATAACAGGTGTTTTTCAATATCACAATACGATTCAATGTTTTTCCGCTTTAAATTGCTAAATTTCAGAAAATTCTCTTCCCGGCGCGCCCGATTTTCCCTTTTGCGTTGTTGACAGTCCCTTACTCGGGCTTTATAATTAAATTATATTGCTCTGTCAGACGCATACCGCAGTTACACATTATTTACGGAGCACAAAGGAGAGTTTTTATGAAGCAAATTATTTTAACCGGCGACCGTCCAACCGGTCGTCTTCATGTGGGTCATTATGTCGGATCCCTGAAAGAAAGAGTAAAATTACAAAACTCCGGCAACTATGACGAAATCTATATTATGATCGCCGATGCGCAGGCATTGACCGATAACGCAGAACACCCGGAGAAAGTTCGTCAGAACATCATGCAGGTAGCACTCGATTATCTTGCCTGTGGTCTGGATCCGGAGAAATCCACGATTTTCATCCAGTCCATGATCCCGGAACTGACCGAGCTGACTTTCTACTATATGAATCTGGTTACCGTATCCCGTGTACAGCGTAACCCTACTGTAAAAGCTGAGATCCAGATGAGAAACTTCGAAGCCAGCATCCCGGTTGGATTCTTCTGTTATCCGATCAGCCAGGCCGCTGACATCACCGCTTTCCGTGCCACAAGTGTACCGGTAGGTGAAGACCAGATGCCGATGATCGAACAGTGTAAAGAAATCGTACACAAGTTCAACAGCGTATACGGCGAAACCCTGACTGAGCCAAAGATCGTCCTGCCAAGCAACCAGGCCTGCCTGCGTCTGCCGGGTATCGACGGTAAGGCAAAAATGAGCAAATCCCTTGGCAACTGCATCTACCTGTCCGACGAATCGGAAGATATCAGAACCAAGATCATGTCCATGTTCACTGATCCGAACCACATCCGTGTGCAGGATCCCGGAAAAGTGGAAGGCAACCCGGTATTCATCTATCTGGACGCATTCTGTCGCCCGGAACACTTTGAAGAATTCCTGCCGGACTACAACAACCTGGATGAACTGAAAGCCCACTATCAGCGCGGTGGCCTAGGCGATGTAAAAGTAAAGAAATTCCTGAATAACGTTATTCAGTCCGAACTTGAGCCGATCCGTAACCGCCGTAAAATGTGGGAGAAAAACCTGCCGGACGTATACGATATCCTGAAAAAAGGCAGCGCCGCAGCCAGAGAAACCGCCGCCAAAACATTGGACGATGTTCGTCACTCCATGCGCATCGACTACTTCACAGATGACAATCTGCTGAAATAAAGGGAAGCAGATCAGCACTTTTGCTGACCGCAATATATAAAGAATGTGCCTTGGCACATTCTCGCGCCTGCGGCGGTCGCTTGCGACATCTACCTTATACGCCGCAGTGCGCATCCTCGCGGAGCGTTTTTGCTTTACAGGAAAGCAATTTCCTGTAAAGCAAAAAAGATACGATATCATATCGTAAGAAAACCAATGATATGATATCGTATCTTTTTTTGTTATCTTTATTCTCCGGTAGCTTCCCGGTAGGCTTCGCTTCCCACCTCACTCCAGGATGTTTTTTCCCCTGAGATCACTTCCCCGGTTGTCTTATTCACTGCATAGAATCCGAGCAGCTGGGGATCTTTTCCTGTTTCCACCCTCTCATAGACAAACAACTCGCATTCTCCATTCTTTGATGTCCGGTCATAGACCAGGCGATTGTCCCAGCCGTTGCCATTCTCTTCACCGCTTTCAAATATGGCATAAAAGTTTCCTTTTGCATTACAACTTGCAGTTACCTGGGAGACATCTCCGTCATCTGCTATCTCACCATGTTCTTTCATGTATGTATAGACTGCCCGCGCCTGAGACATCAGCGGATCTTCTGTTTCGGTATCTGCTCCGCTCTCTGTGGTTCCATCTATATTTGTATCTGTCGTATTCTCTCCGGTTGTCTGATCTTCTTCGGTTCCGCTATCGTTCTGTGTTTCCCCATCGGATGCATGCGCTGTCGAATCGTCTTCCAGTGTTTCCTCGGAGATTCCATATTCGATAATCTCATCCAGTGTCAGCGTTCGGCGGAAAAACAGTCCGGTAGCTTTGTTATAATAATACTCCGGCGGATCCAGCCAGTTTTCATGCTTCATCTCGATCACACCATTCGGCTGTACCTCTACCTCCGCATCACTTCCAAAAATCTGAGCTACCTGCATCAGGCTATTCCCCAAAAAGAGACAGATCCAGAGAATCACCAAAAAGATCTTCTGCACAGTCTTTGCACCCTTTCCTTTTTCCGTCTGTTTTCCGATCAGCCGGAACAGTTTGACCAGCCAGTACAGCGTGAGCACTGTCCATCCAAAGAAAAGAACGAAAAAGGAGACATACACAACCCAGTCTCTGTAATGATACCGCCATGACAGTAACCCCTTGACACTGTAATAGACTCCGGTATACAAAATCAGAATTGTAGCCAGCATCGTAACCACCGGCCAGGAAGCTTTCTGCTCCTCCCAGTCACTCACAGCAAACACCAGTTTGTCCGGATTGCTCTCCGGTAAAAACAGGCTTTCGATTTCCTCTTGTGATAACTGCTGCGGTTTTTGTGGGATTGCATAACAACTGGTCAGCGCTTCCTGCCAGCTCTCCTGTGCATCCAGATATAGCGCTGCTGCCTGATAAAAATAAAAACTGCGAAGCTGCGCTACATTCAATTTTTCCCTTTTCACCAGCTCCAGTGCCTGCAGTGCCATCTGCGGATGGTGCAGTTCGATCTGCTGCCTTGCCATCTGAAGCAGGGTAATGGAGCGAAGTTTTTCCTTCTTTTTATATAAGGTACAGTACATGGCATAATTATAATCATGCCGCTCCTGCACTTCCCGTTTTCTCATCCGTACGACATCGATCCGATTGCGTGCAACCAGTAACATTGCCAGAAACACTGCCACAGAACAAAACAGCAGAACGATGGCTTTTAACATATCATTCGTATAATCGTCTCTTTTCAATGTCAGATACAGCAGGATATAGGTAAGAATCGCTGCCAGGACGACCAGGCTACGGTAGATCCGCTGCCTCCGAAGCCGCCACAACCCCAGCCGGTATCCACGGGTTGGCGGTGTGGACGGGTTGGAAAGGTCATAATAATTCATTGCGTATTCACCTCACATTATGATAATAGCTTTTATTTTTTTCTCATCTCGTTTATCTTATCTTTATTCAGGTGTTTCCAGGTCAAGATACGCGATTTCTTCATCGGAAAGTTGCAACAGCAGTGCTTCCCGGTTCGCTTTCATCCTGTCTGCTTTTGACATACTCGCGATAGCGAAAATATTCAACGGATGGGAAAATATCCAGTTCATGGCAATCTGTGCTACCGTCACCCCATGTCTTTCTGCGATGATCTCACAGCGACGGAGACGTTCAAAATTATCCGAACACGCATAGCCTGTCATTGCAAAAGAATCCAGATAGTCACTGGCATGATCCGCATACTCACTTTTCATCCTGCCGGAGAAAAATCCTCTGCCCAAAGATGCATACGCGATCACCGGCATCTGATTTTTTTCATACCATGCTCTGGCCTCTTGATTTTCCGATCCGGAAATATTGACGCATCCACCTCCCCACGGATCTTCCACCTGTCGGGCCAGACAGAAATTCGGGCTTGAAACAGAAAACGGGATCAAATTGTGTTTGTAGGCATATTCATTGGCCTCCTCGATTCTTGTATGTGTCCAGTTCGATGCACCAAACGCACCGATGTTTCCTTCTTCATGCATGGCATTAAAGGTTTCCACGGCTACTGCAACCTCCGTATCCGGATCGTCCCGGTGGAGCATATAGATATCAATATAATCGGTTTTCAACTCTTCCAGTGACTTCTTCAGATCTTTTCGCATCTCTTTCTCATTCACCCGTTTGTTCCACATGGCATCCGGATGGCCGCATTTGCTGAGAATGACTACCTCCTCCCGTCTGCCACTCTTTTCCAGCCAGTTGCCAAAAGAATGCTCCGCCTCCATATATACCCTTGCCGTATCAAAAGCATTGATTCCATTGGCCAGAGCCGCCTCAAAAAAATCCGTTCCATCTGCCCCGTCCTGGATCGGTGAAAATGCAGTTCCTGCAAAAATTCGGGATACCTTTTTGTCCACATAAGGAATCGAAGCGTAAAAATTTTCCTTGTTTTTCATGTCTGTTCTTCCTTTCCCCCAATATAAAGTAACAGGTCAGAACTTTTTCTGCCCGTTTTTAATATCACCAGTTTACCATCTGCGGCACTCAGATTCCATAGACAAAACCCTGTTTTTTACAAAAGTCATATCTTCCTCTGATTTTCTTTATACCGCCAGTACAGAATCCATACATAATGTAAGTGCATATTCATATGCATTACCGCCCCAGTCTCTCTCATCGTATCTGTCAACCTCGGCAAGACTGTCCGCTGTATATAATATCATTCCCCAGGTCGCATCCCTGAACGCTGCACAGGCGGCAAGTGCTGAACATTCCATTTCTACTACTGAGCATCCCTCTGCCTTCCTGTATGCAACCTTTTCTTTTGTTTCACGAAAAAATCCATCGGTTGACCAGGTAAATACTTCCTGATATTTCATCCCGTGTTCCAGTATCGTCTTTTCGATCGCTTTTCTTGCCCTTTTATTAATTTCCATAAATCTCGAAGGCGCAGCATAATGGTATGAGGTTCCTTCATCACGCAAAGCTTTCTCCGGTATCAGAAAAGTTCCTTCTGCAAATTTCTCCAACGCTCCGCAACTGCCCGCGGAAATAATTTCACGCACTCCATATCCAATCAGCCAGTCCAGAATCTGTGTCGCAGCCGCCGCACCCACCGGTGCCTGGCAAAGCACAATTTTTCACCTTTATATGTTGTTATATAAACAGGATATTCTTTGGTCATACTGATAAAATACGATACAATCTGCGCTCCGGTCTTCTCCGCATATTCATCAATGTATTCGCCAAGAAAGGCAAATACACATTTTTTTGGAAGAACCAGATTCAGGTTCTCATGCACGGGGCTGATCACTGCCGTTTGTTCTGTATCAAATTCCAATATTGGTATTTCATTTTTTATAATGCTCATATGATTTCTCCTTTTCCCGGTTATTTCCGAAACAGCTTTGTGCTAAGATAACATCACTAAAATCTGAAAAGCATCTGCCGGAACTGTAATTTTGGTTATTTTAACAAAGTTTTATCTGTTTTGCAAGACTATGACCGACATGAGAAGATGGTACTGGGTATCCCTATCTTTACAAAACCGTCACCGCTCAGAATAAAGACGATCTGCAACTGGTGATGTTTCCGAATCTTAAGATAACTTTTGATGAATTATTTGATCTTGGAGAATATTAATGTGTAACTATTCAGTAGCCACTGTCCCGCGAGGTGTTTTGACATGAATATGTCAAAATCCCGAGACATACAAGCCAAAATGCCATCACCGAAGGTGATTTTTTATGCATTTTGGCTCGTAACTGTGAAGGTACTGAACAGTTACATTAATGTATAGAAAAGCAGCCGGAACTGCATGTTGCCTTGTTCCTGCTGCTTTTCACTTTCAGCTTTTTAAATTTTTATTTATCATACAGAAACTCTTCTGAAAGGGTAACGTTAAAATCTTTAGCCAGATGTCTGAAATTATCAGGTGTGATTGTCTGCAGTTTATCAGGTCTCATTGACAGCATTTTTACCAGAATCTCTGCTGTATGCATGAGGCCGAATGTGAGATCAAAATCCTCTCCGGCAGCAAACATTCCATGATGTGCCCAGATGGCAAGGTCATATCTTATTTTCCACGTTATCATTTTTTGTCTTTTCTGTTTTCTTTTCGGTATTTGTGCGGTGTCATTCCATATCGTTTCTTAAATTGCCTGAAAAACATCACCCTTATGAAGCACTAATTCCTTTCCCTCTATGCAATGCGTAATGCTGCCCTGTGCCACATACATAATCTCTACATAATGCTGACCCCTTTTAAGCAGCAGTTCCCTGTCTATTTCCTCTATCTTTTCCTTCACATACAATTGTCTTTCAATGTCACCCTGACCATCCAGATATTTCTGTTCTTCTTCAGATACCTCCATCAGTTCATCTAACAGCTTCTGTTTCATGTAACATCCTCTTCATACGCTTTAATAACTGTAATCTGCTGAAATGCATTCTCACATTTTTCTCATTCTCCTGTGCAAGCCTGGAATCTATACAATGATCACTGTAGAAATTAATCACATCCCATACTTTTCAATTATTCATCCTGCTGCATACTGCTCAATGCCGCCCCTGTTGCCGCTTCTTCTTCACATTCTGCCAATGCCAGTTTCGCGCCAAACATTTCTTCTACAATTTCACAGAGAACCGGATTCTTTCGCAATCCGTTTCCGGATCCGATCATGCGTTTTATTTGCATTCCGGTTCCGTTCTGAATCGTCTGATACATCTGATAGAGTTCCCTGCTCATTCCCTCGAGAGTCCCGTAAACAAACGCTGCCGGTGTGAAATTGTCCGTACTGAGCTTGGTAATACTTCCGGTTTGCTCCGGATGTACTCTGGTTCCGTCAAATGTTGTCTCTATCTGAAGTTTTTTCCTGTTTTCCCTTCCGGTGCAGGATGCTTTCCCGTCTCCTGCCAGTTTCTCCAGGGTTTTGTACAGAGGTTTCTCCTGTCCGGTTGCCTCTTTCACAAATTCTCTGAAGAATTTTTCCAGCAGTGCATACGCTTTTCCTCCGCACAGAGAAGCTCCTGCAAGCAGGTAAGTACCATGTAAGAAAGGTCTTGCTTCGATTCCCTCCGCTGTAAAATACTGATCTGAGAGTACTGAGATCTGTCCGCCGGTTCCCATATTTACCAGCAATGTATTATTCTCATTTCCCGCTGCTCCGAGAAAACTTGCCTGATTATCGCCGATCGCTGTGGTCACGATTCGTTCTCTGTAACTTCCCAGTGCTTCGATTCTGGTGCAGACTTGCGGAAGCCACTGTTCTTCCACGCCCATTTTGTAAAGTTCTTCTGTCATGAAAGCATTTTTCTGTACGTTAAAGAATCCGAAACTTGCTCCATTGCTTGCATGCACCATTGCTTTTTTTCTTCCTGTCAGCTGCATCCCGAAGTAATCCATGATCGTACAGAAGCTCACTGCCGTATCTGGGATCAGATGATGTCTCAAATTATAAATATGCGTGACTATTCCATAGCCGGAAGCCACCTGCACGTTACATGTCTGCTGAATCTCTTCTGTCAGGGAACCGTTATTCTCCTCACAGAGACTTCCTCTCGCATCCTGCCAGGTATACAACGGACTGACACAGGTTCCTTCTTTGTCGATATAGACGATCCCATGCATCTGCCCGGTAAGTCCGATTTTTTCCACTTCCGGATATTCGTCCAGAAAATCATCCAGCATCTGTCTGCTCTTCTTTACAATCTTTTCTGCATCCTGGATCCTTTCCCAGTCCTTTGTCGTTGTAAGAAAGCTCCCGTTTTCAATTGTTTTTGCTTTAAGAATCCGGGGTTTTTGTGTTCTGTTTTTTTCCAGAACCACACCGCTTATGGTTGTTGTTCCGATATCTATTCCTACTGTTTGCATAAATCTTCCTCTCTATCTTTTAGTACAAATGAGTTTTCTTCTCCACAAGCTTATCTCCCTCATATCTTAATTTCAGCGAGAAAAATCTTTCTTCCCCGGAAAGAAGCATATCCAGAAACACTCTGTCGCCCTCCCAGGTCGGAAGTTCTGGCACAACTGTTTTATCTACCCAGCAAAGTTCTCCCTCATCGCATTCGATCAGTTCCCCTGTGTATCCATCCGCTGTGAACACGCACATCAGTTCCGCTTCGCAGGTATCGCTGATAAATGTCACCACACCACGGAACCGATACGAGGTAAGTGTAAGCCCGGTCTCTTCCTTCACCTCACGCACCAGACATTCCTCCGGGCTTTCCTGATATTCCACATGACCGCCGACACCGATCCATTTTCCCTCGTTGATATCATTCTTCTTTTTTACTCTGTGAAGCATCAGGTATTTGCCTTCGTTTTCTATGTAACATAACGTTGTCGTTGTCATTTTCTCATTCTCCCGTATTTTTCCATTCCATATTTTAAAGTATACTAATCTTTCTTTGCAAGTTCTTCCAGCACCCACGCGAAGGCCCGGGCGGTCCTCATATCCGGTTCTTTAAAATGGCCTCCGTGATTCCATTCCAGTGTACACGGTATTCCTTCTTCTTTCAGCCAGGTAAACGTCTCTCTGATGCAGTTTCCCACCTGCGCCATCACCGGATTCCTTGTTTTTTCTTCTTTATCGCCAAGACTCAGGTAAATACAGTCACTTCCTACCCGCCGGCTCTTCATATCTTTCAGGAATCCCGGAAACCAGACCGAGGGAGATGTTGCTGCGACACCTTTGAAGCGATCTGTCTGCATGGCTGCCCACAGGGCAAATAATCCTGCCATCGAATATCCACCGATACAGTATTTGCGGTCGTTGTCCGTACACAATTGCAATACTTCTTCCAGTGTATTTTCCGCACCGTCTCCAAAATCTTCCGTTCCAAATACAGCCGGAGCATTCCATGGTGAAAGATCGTGATTCCAGTTTTCCACTTTTACTGCCACAAACGCAAACTCCTGATTCGTCAGTCTGTGGATCTCCCGGATCTCATTTTCTATTCCCGGCAGATCATGATCTCCCACCATCTGGAGCAAAGTGATCGGTGAATGACTGTTCCCATAATTATATGTAATCATTGCTCTTCCCACACCTCATTTTCCTGTCTTTCGTATTATCTCCATTATACAGTTTTCGTTTCCGGTTCTCAATGCAAAATATTATGAACTTTTTCTTTTTTCTTGAATCTTACAACAAATAGTGGTATCATAAATCATTAGCGCTTTTTTGCGCTGCGAAGCCAAACATATCATACAGATTGGAGGACTTATGACAAAAGAAAATACTTCTGCCCCTGCAGCAGAAAATAAAATGGGAACTATGCCCATCGGTAAACTTTTATTTAATATGTCGTTACCGATGATGATTTCCATGCTTGTGCAGGCACTTTACAACATCGTTGACAGTATCTTCGTGGCGAAGCTTTCTGAGAATGCTCTTACTGCTGTTTCTCTTGCCTTTCCTTTACAGACATTACTGATTGCTGTTGCAACCGGTACCGGTGTCGGTATGAATGCTCTGCTCTCCAGATCACTGGGGGAACATAAGTTTAAAGAAGCCAATAAGATCGGTGTCAATGCAGCTTTTCTGTATTTTTTAAGTTATCTTGTATTTTTGATTCTGGGTTTTACCGTTGTAAAACCATTTTATGCCAGCCAGATCAAAGGTGCGGATGCTGAGATCATGGAGATGGGCATCGAATATCTTCGTACCGTTATGATTTTCTCTTTCGGTTTACTTGCACAGATTTACTTTGAACGCCTTCTGACCTCCACCGGAAAAACACTTTTCAGCATGACTTCCCAGTTATGCGGAGCTCTTACCAATATCATTCTGGATCCGATCATGATCTTCGGTCTGCTTGGATGTCCGGCCATGGGTGTCACCGGTGCTGCTGTGGCAACTGTCATCGGTCAGTGTGTCGCTGCTGTCGTTGCCTTTACCTGCAATCACAAATTCAATACAGAGATTAAGATCCATTTTCAGGGATTT
>UMKB01007032.1_pt1 | contig 10791 bp, 8 predicted proteins | sample 1966171 | NCBI WGS metagenome assembly UMKB01 (sample SAMEA4836164, study PRJEB28245) | human gut metagenome | biome: gut microbiome; material: fecal sample | place: Denmark | collected 2008 | reverse complement strand
TGATTGAATGATACCAATATCTTTAACTATGTGATACCGGCGCATCACTCCCCGATATAGGTAAAGCGGGGCTGGGTAACGCCGTCCCGGGTCACGGTTTCCAGCCACATGGCGGCGGGGCGCACCCACAGCCCGCCCTCGCCGTACAGGGCGCGGTACACCACCATTTCCTCCTCGGTCTCGCTGTGGCGTGCCACGCCCAGCACCTGATACTCGTTGCCTTTAAAGTGGCGGTAGCGCCCGGGGCGCACCGGATATTGCAGTTCCTTCATAACAGTTCCTTTCTATTCCTGCAAAAAGGGCTGCTGCGCCGGGCGGGTGCAGCAGCCCACAAACCTTATATTATAAATATTACAGCGTGCTGTCCGTTCCATCGCCGGGGGTCTGCTCGGCAGAGTACAACAGCATCAGGTGGTTGGCCGAGGCTTCCAGCTGGCTCTTGGCCTGCCGCAGGGCGGCTTCCTCGGTCTCGTTCATCTTTTCGGGCTTATCCTTGCGCAGGCAGTGGCGCAGGTTGGCAAGGTCGGCCTTCACGCGGGCCTTTTCGTCCTTGTCCAACTCCTTTTTGCACTTGGAAAGCGCCTCGTCTACCTTGTAGGCCAGCACCTCGGCCTGATTGTGCAGGTCCAGACGCTCCTTGCGGCGGCTGTCCTCGGCCTCGTAGGCGGCGGCATCTGCCATGGCGCGCTGGATCTCGTTTTCGGAAAGGTTGGTGCTGCCGGTGATGGTGATGTTCTGCTCCCGCCCGGTGGCAAGGTCTTTTGCAGATACCTTCACCACGCCGTTCACATCGATATCAAAGGTGACCTCGATCTGGGGCTTGGACGAAAAGCTTGCCCGGATGCCGTTCAGCTTGAACTTGCCCAAAGACTTGTTATCCCGCGCAAAGTGACGCTCACCCTGCAGAACGTTGATCTCCACGCTGGTCTGCATGGGACGGGCGGTGGTAAAGATCTGGCTCTTGCGGGTGGGGATCATGCTGTTGCGGGTGATCAGCGGGGTGGCGACTCCGCCCAGCGTCTCGATGGACAAGGTCAGCGGGGTCACGTCCATCAGCACCAGCCCCTGCGCTGCCGCGCCGGTGGCACCCGCCAGCTTGCCGCCGCCCTGCAGCAGTGCACCCTGCACCGCTGCACCCATGGCGACGCACTCGTCCGGGTTCAGGCTGTGGCTGGGCTCCTTACCCAGCAGCTCCCGCACCTGCCGCTCCACGGCGGGCATCCGGGTGCTGCCGCCCACCAGCAGCACCTTGCCCAGCTGGCTGGCAGAGATGCCGGCATCCCGCAAGGCGTTCTGCACCGGGGGCACGGTGCGGGACAGCAGATCGCCGGTCATCATCTCGAACTGCGGGCGGGACAACGCGATATCCAAGTGGTGCGGCCCGTCCTTGCCCACCGCGATAAAGGGCAGGTTCAGCTGGGCAGAGGGCGCACTGGAAAGCTCTTTCTTGGCCTTTTCCGCTTCCTCCTTCAGCCGTCCCATGGCGGCGGGGTCGCGGGTCAGGTCGATGCGGTCAGACTTTTTGAACTCCGCCACAGCGTACTCCACAATGCGCTGGTCAAAGTCATCGCCGCCCAGATGGGTGTCGCCGCCGGTGGCAAGCACCGTAAAGGTGCCGTCCTCGATCTCGATGATGGACACATCAAAGGTGCCGCCGCCAAGGTCGTAGACAAGGATCTTCTGCGCAGCTTCGTTGTCCAGACCGTAGGCTACCGCGGCGGCGGTGGGCTCGTTGATAATGCGCAGCACGTTCAGCCCCGCAATGCGGCCTGCATCCTGCGTGGCCTTGCGCTGGCTGTCATCAAAATAAGCGGGCACGGTGATGACGGCTTCGGTGACCGGCTCGCCCAGATAGCTCTCGGCGTCCCGGCGGATCTTGGCAAGGATCATGGCGCTGATCTCCTGCGGGGCAAGGTCCTTGCCGTCAATATGCGCCCGGTAGTCCGAACCCATGTACCGCTTGATGCTGGAGATCGTGCGCCCGGAATTCGTGGCGATCTGGCGCTTTGCCGCGCCGCCCACCAGACGCTCGCCGTCCTTGGCAAAGGCCACCACGCTGGGGGTGGTGCGCTCGCCCTCTGCGTTGGTGATGACCACGGGCTTGCCGCCCTCCACCACCGCCACACAGGAATTGGTCGTACCAAGATCAATGCCGATCACTTTGCTCATACTGTTTCCTCTGTTTCTTGTCCGCCGTATCTGCGGGCTGATTTTTCTCCAGTCTATCTTACCGGACGGCTGTGACCATTTTTTAGTCCAATTGTAAAGATTCTATGTTATATGCCGCCGGAGCCGTGGGCGGCTCGTGGGTCAGCGCATAGAGCAGCTGCTCGGCCTCCTGTAACCAGCGGTCGGCGTCCGGCTCGTGCTCCCGCTGCAAAATGGTAAAGGCCTGCTTTGCCTCTGCCGCCTGCGCCAGCGCCTTTTTGCGGAAGGTGTAGCGGGTCTCGTACTGCGCCAGCCGCAGGCAGACCCGGGGCGTATACTCGATATCCGGCACCGCTGCCGCGTTCTGCCGCGCCCTGCGGTACCACAACAGCGCCTTGCCGTTGTCGCCCCGGGCGGCGCAGTCGTCGCCAAGGTTCAAAAGGGCGATGGGCTCTCCGCTTTCGGCTGCAGCTTTCCACATCTTGCGCGCCTGCGCAGCGCTTTTGGGTACGCCGCGCCCCTGATACAGGCACTCGCCCAGCAGCGATAGCCCGGCAGAACTGCCCTGCTCGGCGGCTTTCTGGTAGCACTCTGCCGCTGCCGCCCAGTGTCCGGCGCGGGCAGCTTCTTTCCCGGCTTCGGCCTCCTCTGCGCCGGGGCCCTCCGGGGTGTGGCCTGCGTGCAGCAGACCGTTGAGCAGCGCACCGTCCAGCGAGGCGGAATTGCTCCACGGGTCCAGCACCACGCCGTCGATGCCCGGGGTGTCCAGCGCCAGCTGCATGGCCTGCTCCAAGGTGCGGTCTGCCATGGGGCGGCTTGCGGTACTGCGGTCCGCACCGGCCGCTGCCACCGAGGTGAACAGCGGCAGCCAGCAGCGCCCTTTATCGTTGCGCAGCGTCCACAAGGCAAGGCCGTCGGCCTTTTCCGCCGGGATGGGGTGCTCCATCCACGGGGCGGGCGCCCCCTGCGCCGAAAGCGCCGTCTGCAGCGGCACCAGCACATGGGTCTCCAGCTCCAGCGCGTAGTTCAAAGCGCTCATCAAAGCCCAGAAGCTCTCCTCGTTCTGGCCTTTATACAGCCCCTGCACAGCCTGCTCGATGGCCGGGCAGCCGGTGCCGCGCGGGCTGTACACCGGTGCGGTGCGGCTGCGGCGGCTGCCCACCGGGCGGAAGCGTACCCCGCCGTCTGTTCGTCTTGCCATTGTGTTCACCATACTTCCCTATCAATCTCAGCTCTAGTATAACAGGATTTGGCAGCTTGTACAATGCAAAACGCAGCTGCGGCACTGGATTTTCAGTATACATCGCGTTATAATAAGGTGTATTTTGACCCCGAAGGAGGAATTTTTTTGAACCGGATGCTTGGCTACCTGAAGGGCTACGAGCGCGAAAGTGTGCTTGCACCGCTCTTTAAGATGCTGGAAGCCACCTTTGATCTGTTCGTTCCGCTGGTCATGGCGGATATCGTCAATGTGGGCATTGCAGCACATGACCTGCATTATATTCTGGTGCGGTGCGGCCTTTTGCTGCTGCTGGCTTTCATCGGCCTTACCTGCAGCCTGACCGCACAGTATTTTTCCGCCAAGGCGGCGGTGGGCTACTCCACCGCGCTGCGGCACGCCCTGTTTGCCCATATTCAGCGCCTGAGTTTTTCAGAGATGGATACGCTGGGCACCAGCACCCTCATTACCCGCATGACCAGCGATGTCAATCAGGTGCAGAGCGGACTCAACCTGTTTTTGCGCCTGTTCCTGCGCAGCCCCTTTGTGGTGCTGGGTGCCATGGTCATGGCCTTTACGGTCAACGCCCGGGCGGCGATGATCTTTGTGGTCACCATCCCGCTGCTCAGCGTGGTGGTGTTCGGCGTGATGGTGATCACCCGACCGCTGTATAAGACCGTGCAGACCCGGCTGGACCGGGTGCTGGGCCTGACCCGCGAGAACCTGACCGGCGTGCGCGTGGTGCGCGCCTTTGATAAGGAGCAGAGCGAGATCGACCGCTTTGAGGATGCCAACGCCCTGCTGACCGGGATGCAGCTGCACGTCGGTCATCTTTCAGCGCTGATGAACCCGCTGACCTATGTGCTCATCAACCTTGCCATCGTGGCGCTGCTGTATGTGGGCAGCATCGAGATCAACGTGGGCGGCATGGCGTCCGGTGATGTGATCGCGCTGGTAAACTACATGAACCAGATCCTTGTGGAGCTGGTAAAGCTGGCCAACCTCATCGTACAGATCAGCAAGGCGCTGGCCTGTGCAGGCCGCGTGCAGGCGGTGCTGGATACAAAGCCCGGCATGACCTTCCCGGCAAAGCTTCTGGGCGAAGTGGCTGAGGACAAGACCGGCGATGCCGTGCGCTTTGACCATGTAGGTTTGACCTACGCCGGGGCGGGCGCACCCAGCCTGACCGACATCAGCTTTACCGCCAAAAAGGGCCAGACCATCGGCGTCATCGGCGGCACCGGCAGCGGCAAATCCAGCCTTGTGAACCTCATCCCGCGCTTTTACGATGCCACCGAGGGCAGCGTGGAGATCTTTGGCCGCCCTGTGGCCAGCTACCCCCGGGACGCTTTGCGCGGCAGGGTGGCGGTGGTCATGCAGAAGGCGCAGCTCTTCGGCGGCACCATCCGCTCCAACCTTTTGTGGGGCAACAAGGATGCCACCGATGCCGACCTGTGGGCGGCGCTGGAAACGGCACAGGCCGCAGACTTTGTGCGTGCAAAGCCCCTTGGGCTGGACGAGCCGGTGGAGCAGGGCGGACGCAATCTTTCCGGCGGACAGAAGCAGCGGCTGACCATCGCCCGTGCGCTGGTGGGCAAACCGGACATTTTGATTTTGGATGACAGCGCCAGTGCGCTGGACTACGCCACCGACGCCGCCCTGCGCAAGGCACTGGCGGCGCTGCCCGGGGCACTGACTGTGTTCATCGTCAGCCAGCGTGCCGCCAGTTTGCAGCACGCCGACCAGATTCTGGTGCTGGATGACGGCCATCTGGTGGGCATCGGCACCCACAGCGCCCTGCGCAGCAGCTGCCCGGTGTACGAGGAGATCTATGAGAGCCAGTTCAAGAAAGGGGAGGCAGAAGCATGAGTGCAAAAGCAAAAAACAAGCTGACCCCGCAGCAGCGCAAGGCCACCCTGAACCGAGTGCTGCACAAGATCCGTCCGTACAGCGCCTTTGTGGTGTGCAGCCTGCTGGTGGCAGCGGTCAGCGTAGCCGCCCAGCTGTATATCCCCATCCTGTGCGGCGATGCCATTGATAAGATGCTGGGCAAGGGCAATGTAGACCTTGCCGGGGTGCTGCGCATTGCGGTGAGCATTCTGGTGGTGGCAGCCGTAGCCGCCCTTGCGCAGTGGCTTTTGAGCGTGTGCAACAACCGCATCACCTTCTCGGTCAGCCGTGATCTGCGCAACGAGGCGCTGCGCAAGATCCAGACCCTGCCGCTGTCCTATCTTGACAGCCACCCCTCCGGCGATATCGTCAGCCGCATGGTGGCGGATGTGGACACCTTTGCGGACGGCCTGCTGATGGGCTTTACCCAGCTGTTCTCCGGCATCCTGACCATTTTGGGCACCCTGCTGTTCATGCTGCGGGAGAACGTGCCCATCACGCTGGTGGTGGTGTGCATCACCCCGCTGAGCCTTGTGGTGGCGGGCTTTCTGGCAAAGCGCAGTTACGGCTACTTCCAGAGCCAGAGCACCGTCCGCGGCAAGCAGACCGCGCTGGTCAACGAGATGATCGAAGGCCAGAAGGTGGTGCAGGCTTTTGGCCACGAGGCCGAGAGCCTTGCCGCCTTTGACGAGGTGAACGGACAGCTGCAGGACGTGAGCCTGAAGGCCATCTTCTTCTCCAGCCTGACCAACCCCGCCACCCGCTTTGTGAACAACATCGTGTACGCGGGCGTGGGTCTTGTGGGTGCGCTGTACGCCGTGCGCGGCGGCATCACCATCGGTCAGCTCAGCGTTTTTCTGAGCTACGCCAACCAGTACACCAAGCCCTTCAACGAGATCTCGGGCGTGGTCACCGAGTTACAGAATGCACTGGCCTGCGCTGCCCGGGTGTTTGAACTGCTGGATGCCGAGGATCAGGTGCCGGAGGCCGAAAACGCCGCCGCGTTGCAGCCGGACGGCCATGTGCAGCTGCAGGATGTTTCCTTCCGCTACCTGCCCGACCGTCCACTCATTGAAGGGCTCTCGCTGGACGTGCAGCCCGGCCAGCGCATCGCCATCGTAGGACCCACCGGCTGCGGCAAGACCACCCTCATCAACCTGCTGATGCGGTTCTATGATGTAAACAGCGGCAGCATCAAGGTGTCCGGCACCGATATCCGGGATGTGACCCGCGCCTCTCTGCGCGGCAGCTACGGCATGGTGCTGCAGGACACATGGCTGCGTGCCGGTACGGTGCGGGAGAACATTGCCTACGGCAAGCCGGACGCAACCATGGATGAGGTAATCGCCGCTGCCAAGGCCGCCCACGCCCACAGCTTTATCCGCCGCCTGCCCGAGGGCTACGATACCGTCATTGCAGAGGACGGCGGCAACATCAGTCAGGGACAAAAGCAGCTGCTCTGCATCGCCCGCGTGATGCTCTGCTTGCCGCCCATGCTGATCCTGGACGAGGCCACCTCCTCTATTGATACCCGCACCGAGGTGCGCATCCAGAAGGCCTTTGCCCGCATGATGCAGGGGCGCACCAGCTTTATCGTGGCGCACCGCCTTTCCACCATCCGGGAAGCAGACGTCATCCTTGTGATGAAGGACGGCCACATCGTGGAGCAGGGCAGCCACGACCAGCTGCTGGCACAGGGCGGCTTCTACGCCAAGCTCTACAACAGCCAGTTCGAGGGCGTGCAGACCTGAGGATGCTGTTGTATCCTATCCAGCTTGTAATAACAAACAGTGAAAATTCGTTTTGTTGATTAAAACGTGCCGAATGGCCACTCGTTCATAAAATGTTAATAATATATTAACATTCAGTACACCACTTTTCGGTATACATAGGGCAACAAAGGCGCGCAGTGCGCCGAACCCCCGCCAAAAAGGGCAAAAACGCGCAGACTGCTGTGGTGTGCGGCGGTCTTGGAAATGCCCTTGGTACAGGAAAGGAAACGTTACTTATGAAAATTGGTTTTTGGGAACTTATCGTCATCGTCATCGTGGCGTTTGTGTTCATCGGCCCGGACCAGCTGCCTGTCTACGCAAAGAAGATCGGCAAGATGCTCCGCGAGCTGAAGAAATACACCGGCGCTGCTTCTGAGGAGATTCAGAAGAACGTGGTGGAGCCGCTGAACGAAATTCAGGCTCCGCTGAAAGAGGCTGTTGCCCCCCTGACCGATATCAAGAGGGATCTCGACAGCAGCATGCGGGACGTGACCAAGAGCTTTACCGGCATTGGCAAGACCAGCAAGGAGGAAGCTGCCAAAAAGCAGGCTGAGACCGAGGAGGTCACCGACCTGACCGAGGATGCTGTGGAGGAGCTGCCCGAGCAGCCCGCCGAAGCCCCTGCTGAAACTGCCGAGCCCGCCCCGGCTGACACTGCTGAAACTGTGGAGGCTCCCGCTGAAAAGCCGGAGCAGGCCGCTGCCGAGGCCGCACAGCCCGCCGCTGAGCCGGTGGCTGAGCCTGTGCAGGAAGCCCCTGCCGCAGCCGAAGAGGCCGCCGAAGCCGCACCCGCTGAGGAAGCAAAGGTGTAAGCGCCCCTACTTATTTATGGATGCACCCGCGCCCGCGGTTGCCAGATACATTCTGTAATACGCCCGCCACGCGGCGCGGCAAGAAAAAGGAGATATTTATTATGCGTATTGGTACTAATGAGCTGCTGATCATTCTGGTTGTCGTTCTGCTGATCTTCGGACCCAAGAACCTGCCGAAGCTGGGCAAGATGTTCGGTAAGACCATCAATGGCTTCAAGAAGGGCATGGAGGACGAGGACGCCGAGCAGTCCGAGGAGACTGTAAAGAAGGCTGATAAGAAGGACGAAGACGAGGAGTAATTGTGGCTACAAACAAAAAGCGCAAAAAGAAAGCCGAAGTCATGGCAGAGGACGGCAGCATGACGCTGACCGGCCATCTGAAAGAACTGCGGAACCGGCTCATCATCTGCGCGGTGGTGTTTGTGGTGGGCGTAGTGGTCTCGCTGGCGTATGCAGATCGTCTGATCGATCTGCTTACTGCCATGGGCCGCGACTATTACCAGTTCGTGTCCATTGCCCCGCAGGAAAAACTGATGCAGTATTTCCGGGTGTCCATTCTGGCCGGTGTGGTGGTAACGGTGCCTGTGGCCTTTTACAACATCTACGCCTTTGCAAAGCCGGGTCTGAAAAAGAGCGAGAGCACCTTTTTCAAGCTGGTCATGCTGCTGGGTCTGATCCTGTTCTGCGTGGGCGTGCTGTTTGCCTATAAGCTCATGATGCCGTTCATGCTGCGGTTCCTCAGCACCGGCATCGAGGGTGCTGAGTACATCCAGACCACCACCAGTATCGAGAGCTACGTCAACCTCTGCCTGACCATGTTCATCATCTTTGGCTGCGTGTTCGAGATGCCGCTGATCACCATCATCCTTTCCAAGATGGGCATCATCAACCCGCAGATCCTCAAGCAGGTGCGCGGCGTGGCCATCGTGGTCATCTTCTTCATCGCTGCTGTGGTCACCCCGCCGGACATCGTGTCCCAGTGCATGGTGGCTTTCCCCATGGTGCTGCTGTACTTTGTCAGCATCTTCCTGAGCGGCATCTTCTATAAGCCGCGTGATACGGATGAGGATGACGAGGAAGAAGAGGCGAGCGAGGACTGATCCCGCTTCTGTTCCGGTTTTCATCAACTGAATCAAACGCCGCTGCACGGCTGTGCAGCGGCGTTTCTTGTTGGCACGGAAACAAAAAAGCTGCCGCACAGCTTTGTGCAGCAGCCTATGAGAAAATAAAGGAGAAACGCAGGTTCAAAAAAGATTATTTGCCCAGATGCCAGATATCGCGGTCGTACTCGGCAATGGTGCGGTCAGAGGAGAACATGCCAGCCTTGGCAATGTTCACAAGGCACTTACGCCGCCAGCCCGTGGGGTCGCAGGCGTAATCACTGAGGGCCTGTCCCTTGCGCACAACGTAGGCATTGAAGTCCGGCAGGGTCTGGAACCAGTCCTTATGGATCAGCTCATCATGCAGGCGGGTCAGGTTTTCGGCATGGCCGGCGGCCAGCATCTCCGGCCCGGTGAGGAAGCTGATGGCGCGGCGGATGTTGGCATCGCCCTCCACCCACTGGGCGGGGTCGTAATCGCCCACGGCGTAGCGGTGGATGACCTGATCGGAGGTCTGGCCGAAGATATAAATGTTCTCCTCGCCCACCTGCTGGCTGATCTCCACGTTGGCACCATCCATGGTGCCCAGCGTCAGCGCACCGTTCAGCATAAACTTCATGTTGCCGGTGCCGGAGGCCTCCTTGGAGGCAAGGCTGATCTGCTCGGACAGGTCGCAGGCCGGGATCAGCTTTTCGGCGGCGGTGACGTTGTAGTTTTCCACAAACACCACCTGCAGCCACTTGGACACCTCCGGGTCTGCGGCAATGACCTTGGAGAGGGTCAGCAGCGCATGGATGATGTCTTTTGCAATGGTGTAGGCGGGAGCGGCTTTGGCGCCGAAGATGCTCACCAGCGGCACAGCGGGCAGGTGTCCTGCCTTGATCTCGTAGTACTGGTGGATGAGGTACAACAGGTTGAGCTGCTGGCGCTTATACTCATGCAGGCGCTTGGACTGGATATCGAACACTGCATCGGTGTTCACAGTCACCTTCTGGGTGTGCAGCAGCCAGTCTGCCAGCGCTTCCTTGTTGGCCTTTTTCACGGCGGTCAGCTCGCTGAGCACCGTCTCGTCATCGACAAAGGCCAGCAGCTTTTCCAGCTCGGCGGCGTCCTTGCGGAAGCCGGAGCCGATGTGCTTTTCCAGCGTGGCAGTCAGGCGCGGGTCGCACTCCAGCAGCCAGCGGCGGAAGGTGATGCCGTTGGTCTTGTTGTTGAACTTTTCCGGATACAGCTCGTAGAAGCCGTGCAGCTCGGAGTTTTTCAAAATCTCGGTATGCAGCGCCGCCACGCCGTTGGTGGAGTGGGTGAAGTGGATGTCCATGTGTGCCATGTGCACCCGGTCGTCCTTGTCAATGATGGCAAGGCTCTCGTCCTCGGTGCGGGTGCGTGCCAGCGCATCCAGCTTTTCGATGATGGGCATCAGCTGCGGCACCACGGCATCCAGATAGGAGCGGGGCCACTTTTCCAGCGCCTCGGCCAGAATGGTGTGGTTGGTGTAGGCGCAGGTCTTGGTGACGATCTCCACAGCTTCCTCAAATTCAATGCCCCGCTGCCCCAGCAGCCGGATCAGCTCCGGGATGACCATGCTGGGGTGGGTGTCGTTGATCTGGATAGCGGCGTAGTCCGCCAGATCATGGAAGTTGCAGCCCCGGGCGGCGCACTCGGCCAGAATGAGCTGTGCACCGGCAGAAACCATCAGGTACTGCTGGTACACCCGCAGACGGCGGCCAGCCTCGTCGGAATCGTCCGGGTAGAGGAAGAGGGTCAGGTTCTTGTCGATAGCGGTCTTGTCGAAGGCAATGCCGTCATGGACGATGCTCTCGTCAATAGTGTCCAGATCGAACAGGTTCA
>UMKB01035771.1_pt1 | contig 10808 bp, 10 predicted proteins | sample 1966171 | NCBI WGS metagenome assembly UMKB01 (sample SAMEA4836164, study PRJEB28245) | human gut metagenome | biome: gut microbiome; material: fecal sample | place: Denmark | collected 2008 | reverse complement strand
GCCTAGGCTAGCCCCTTGTCACACAAACTACCGAAGCCTCGAAAATGTACTCAAGCTCACCCGATTCCAGGCGGGCGATGGCGGCATTTCGCACTTCATCGGAATCGGCACCGCTAATTGCAAGGGTTTTATAGCCAAGCTCATTGAACTTGGTCGAAAGTTCAACCGCTTCTCTATTTCGATTGCAAAAAATCAATCCCTTGCGATTCGATTTAGAAACCGAATACTCTTCGATTTTTGAAACGATATGCCTCACGCGCTCGTCCGAAGTCAACCTGTTAAACAGGGCAGGATCGTCTACGGACTCATCGTCCAGTTCGATATCGGAAATGCCGAAGTAATGGAACGGCGCAAGCATATCGTTTTCGAGCGCATCCTGGAGCGTGATCTGAAATGCGATGACGTGATTGAACAGCTCAAACACGTCGTAACCATCGGTTCGATCCGGAGTCGCCGTCATACCGAGATAAAACTCAGGCTTAAAGAAGCCCATGATCTTCTGATAGCTGGCAGCACCCGTGCGATGAGCCTCGTCGATAACGATGTAGTCAAAGTCATCTGGCGAAAACTCGTCGAGATGCGGCGCCACGCTTGAGCACATCGCGAAGAGGCAACTCGTGTTGGCCAGATTCATGCCAGGACGATAGGAGGCAAATGTGTATTGATCTCCCAGCAGCTTTCTGTAGCTCTTGAGCGAAGCATCGAGGATACGCTGCCTATGGGCGAGGAAGAGTACTCGCTTGGGGCTTTTTTCGAGAATGTCAAAGGCGGAAAGATATGTCTTTCCCGTACCCGTTGCAGAAACTAGCAGAGCACGAGGCTCATTCCTTCTATGAATCGTCGCCAACGCTTCCAATGCTAATTTCTGCATCTTATTTGGCTTGATCTCATCTTTGGAAACAGCTGCGGTTGCTTCATCCGTATAAGTTTCGCGGCGCACGGAGACAGACGGGCTTTCCTTTCTCGCGCGCTCGTATTCACAAATCCACTCCGAGGAAAGCTTTACGGTGCTTCGGTCGTTCCACAGCCTCTCGAACTCGCTCTTCAAGTCGTTAAGGAGAGCGCTTTCGCCGAATGTGCGGTATAGAACGTTCCATTCTCTGTTGCACGTCAATGCCATCTGCGTCATGTTGGAACTTCCAACAATCACAGTGCTCGTATTGCCTTCGTCAAATACATAGCCCTTAGCGTGCAGGTTTCCCTGGAAGACACGCACCTCGATATTGTCGTATTCAAGCAGTTTTCTGAACGCATCCGGAGAATTAAAACTCAGGTATGTTGAGGTCAGCAATCGTCCCCGCACTCCGCGCTTTTTCAGCTCGTTAAAGGAATCAACAAGAACCTGCAGCCCGCCATCAGCAACAAACGCAACGCAAAAATCAAAGGCTGCACAATCTGCTAGACGATGTTTAATCTCCCCCAAAAGAGTTCCACCTGTAGCTTTTGAATTGGCGATAAGCCGCGGTTCCTCAGCCGTCTGAGCAAAGTGCTGCACGGGATAATTCGCTATTTGCTCAATCATGAAAAGACCAATCTCGAGGTATCTGCTGGGCCCAGGATATCAGATTGGGCAGACAGGACTTTGAGCCCGTTGGCAAGAAGTGCCTGCCACCTCTACCCCATGCAGCTTTCCCAATAATCAAACGCCTCCTGCCAGGAGTTCGAGCTGCCGTGGGCGGCAAACTCGTCCTCGGCAGCATCGGCATCGACCTGTGTGGCACCCGATTCCTGCGGGTGCCCTGCCCCCAATGCCTCCAGGGATTTTTGCACGTGCTCGACGTCATACCGAACGTCGCTGCCTTCCGTGGCGGATGACGCCGTCGTCGCATTCGAACAGGCAGCGAACATCGCAGTCAGAGCGGCCACAAAAACGCACATCATGCCCCGCCTCGACTGTGCCGTGTTCACGCGAATCATCGCAGGCCCGTCCCTCAGCCCAAAACTCTACTTGTCTCTCATTGTATCCGCCCGTCCGCACATGAACCTCCCGCGCCGCGACTCAATGGGCTACACTCACACCCAGCCGCCCGCGATCAATCCACAAGGGGAAACCATGGTTTGCAACATCGTCACCTCGCCCATCATGCTGCGTATGCCCAGCGTGCCGGCCACACCAGAAGATATCGCCATCGGGCGCGACCTGGCAGACACGCTTGCCGCCCATTCCCATGAATGCGTGGGGCTTGCCGCAAACATGATCGGCAAGCGCAAATGCGTGATCGCCGTAACCGATGGCCCCCGCACACTCGTAATGTTCAACCCCCGCATTATCGAGCGGCACGACGAATATCAGACCGAGGAGGCCTGCCTCTCGCTCGAAGGCACGCGCCCTTGCACGCGCTATCGCAGCATCCGCGTAACCTACCTAGACGATTCCTGGCACGAGCATACGCGCAGCTTCTCGGGCTTTGTGGCACAGATCATCCAGCACGAGTGCGACCACTGCAAAGGCATCGTCATCTAGCCAGGTCCTCGATTCCCAGGTCCATACACCCCTTATTAAAAAAGCCGACGCGCCCATGAACGGCGCGTCGGCTTTTATGCTTAGCCCTAAAAATATGACAAAATAAACCTGCGGACTTTTGTCGTTAGTGCACGAAAAATCGAACGAACGCATCCTTCCAACCCGCATAGGGTGCGTAACGGAAGGGAGCATCAAAAAACGTCGCTTTAGACACGATGCTCTTCTTGTGGCTAAAGGTATCAAAGCTCTCGCGGCCATGATACTGGCCCATGCCGCTCTCCCCCATGCCGCCAAATCCCATATGGCTTGTGGCGAGATGCATGATGCAATCGTTCACACAGCCGCCGCCAAAGGGCACATAGCGGGTAAAGCGCTGCTGCACCGCACGGTCCTCGCTAAAGATATACAGCGCAAGCGGCGTGGGACGGTCCATAATAAAACGCTCGACCTCGTCCAAACTTTTATAGGTGATGACCGGCAATACGGGACCAAAAATCTCTTCCTGCATCACGGCGTCAACGCTTGGATCCACACCATCGAGAATCGTTGGCTCGATCTTAAGCGACGCCTCGTCCGCGCGGCCGCCCAGCACAACCTTGGCAGGGTCGATAAGCCCGCGCACGCGATCGAAATGCTTGGCGTTGACCATCTTGCCGTAGGCAGGGTTGCTCAGCGCATCCTCGCTATACATGGCGCGAACGCAACCTTTGAGGGCCTCGAGCAGTTCGTCGTGCACGCGCTCGTCCACCAGCAGATAATCGGGCGCCACACAGGTCTGACCCACATTGAGCCACTTGCCAAAAGCGATACGACGCGCTGCCACCTTGATGTTTGCCGAGGCGTCCACGATGCAGGGGCTTTTGCCGCCCAGTTCCAACGTAACAGGCGTGAGGTTTCGACTCGCCTGCTCCATCACAAGCTTGCCCACGTTTACGCTTCCGGTAAAGAAGATCTTGTCCCAGCGTTGCTGCAGCAAAGCCGTATTCTCGGCACGACCGCCCTCGACTACGCGCACCAGACGTGGGTCGAACGCCTCCTCGCAAATCCGTCGCAGCACAGCGCTCGAGGCGGGCGCATAGGCGCTCGGCTTGAGAACCACGGTGTTGCCCGCGGCAAGGGCACCTGCCAGCGGCTCGAGCGTAAGCAAAAACGGGTAGTTCCACGGCGCCATAACAAGCGTCACGCCAAAGGGCACGGGCTGAACCCGGCACACGCTCACGGCGTTCGCGAGGTCGCAAGGGCGCAGGCGCGAGCGGCTCCACGACGCAACATGGGCGATCTGATAGCGAATCTCGGCAAGCGGCGTGCCGATCTCGCACATATAGGCTTCGCTATGGCTTTTGCCCAAGTCCGCATAGAGTGCAGCAGCGATATCGTCCTCATGCGCTCGCACGCTCTCCAGCAACGCGCGCAAGGCGGCCTTGCGTGCAGAGACATCAAACGTAGCGTGCGTCTTGAAGTAGCGACGTTGTTCCTCGACGATCGCGGCTATTTCTTGCTCGACCATGCGGCAACCTTTCGTTCGGCGGTGCGGGCAACTCGCGAGGGTCGCTCCGCGCTTCGGCGCTGTCCCTTACCTGCGCGCGCTGCGGGCTCATCGGCAAAATGACCGCCCGCAACCACGCGGTACATGCTCGCAAGCTGCTCGGCGTCCATCAGCCTAGGCACAGGATACAGCGGATTGGATTCTGCCGCAGCATGCGCTGCCATCGACGGTACGTCGGCAGCATTTATGCCTTCAAGATATCGCGGAATTCCCAAGCGCGCATTCATGTTGTCAATCCACGCGATAAATGCCTGCGCCGCCGTGTGGTCATCTGCTTTTGCAGGGGCAATGCTTGCATCGCGCGCCAGCTCGGCAAGCTTGGGCTCTGCGACCGGGCCGTATGCGCGCAACATATGCGGAAGGATTACGGCGTTTGCAAGGCCGTGCGGCATGCCATAGCGGCCGCCCAAGCTGTGGGCGATTCCGTGCACGTACCCCACGTAGCTACGCGTAAAGGCTATGCCAGCTTGATAGGCGGCCTCGAGCATATTTGCGCGAGCCTCGATATTCTGGCCGTTTTCGTATGCCTCGAGCAGGTTGTCATGAATCAGGCGCACGGCGCGCTTTGCCGCCGCGCGCGTATAGGCGTTGGTACTGCGCCCGATGTAGGCCTCCACCGCATGGGTGAGAGCGTCCATGCCCGTCTGGCCCGTAATGGAGGCAGGCAATCCGCAGGTGAGGCGCGGGTCGTGCACGGCATAGCGAGGGATGAGCACAAAGTCGTTGACGGGGTACTTGTAGTGCGTTTTATCGTCGGTAATCACGGCCGCAAGCGTTACTTCGCTCCCCGTTCCCGCCGTCGTGGGAACGGCAATGAGCAACGGCAGGCGACGATGCACGCGCAAAAGGCCGCGCATCTTGTTGATGGGCTTGCATGGCTGAGCGATACGTGCGCCTACGCCCTTGGCGCAGTCCATGGCCGAGCCGCCGCCAAAGCCGATGATGGCGCGGCAGCCGTGCTCGCGGTACAGCGCAGCGGCTTCTTCCACATTGGAGACCGTGGGATTTGCCTGGGTATTTGCGTAGATCGCACAGTTGATTCCCGCGTGCGAAAGCGCCTCCTCGAGTCCTCGGGTCAACCCGAGGCCGGCGATACCCGGATCGGTTACCAGCAGCACCGAATCAATATGTCTGGACGCAAGCACGCTTGGCACATCGTTGGTTGTATGCAAAATCTCTGGCTCGTAGTACGGCAAGAGAGGCATGGCGATGCGAAACACCGCTTGATAGATACGGCACCATGCTTTATTTGCTTTCTTCACTGCCTTCTCCTTTTTGTCCTATGGAAATGAAATGGCGCGACAAAGGGTGGACGGAACGATTCCGCCCCGCGAGCCGCAAAACCCAAGCGGCGCGTATGCACAAAGCGCGGATGCTCCTTGCCATTTGAAGCCGAAAACATAGGCGCTGCGGCGCGCGACGCAACTTCCCAGCCATTCGTTGACCAATCAACAATAAAACCATCAGATTCTAGCTCCGCTCCCGTGAAATTTGTTGACTCACTAACAATTCATGAGTTGTCTAAAATCTTTTTGAGAATTATTCCTATTACTGTTTAAATCTCGCTGAAGTTGTGCATAATGGAATCGTCAAGCGGGAGCCGGAGAGAAACCTAACAGGGCCGGCGAACGCACTCTGTGACCAAAGGAGATTATTATGAAATTCGTATGCCCCGTTTGCGGTTATGTTGAAGAGTTCGATGGCGATCAGCTGCCCGAGGATTTTAAGTGCCCCCAGTGCGGCGTTCCCGGTTCTCGTTTTCTGAAGCAGGATGAGGGCGGCTTTACCTGGGCTGCCGAGCACGTTGTGGGCGTTGCCAAGGAGGGCGTGCCCGAGGACATCGTCGCCGACCTGCGTGCAAACTTCGAGGGTGAGTGCTCCGAGGTTGGTATGTACCTTGCTATGGCACGTGTTGCCCACCGCGAGGGCTATCCTGAGGTTGGCCTCTACTACGAGAAGGCTGCCCATGAGGAGGCAGAGCATGCTGCCAAGTTCGCCGAGCTTCTGGGCGAGGTCGTGACCGACTCCACCAAGAAGAACCTCGAGATGCGCGTTGAGGCCGAGAACGGCGCCACTGCTGGCAAGACCGATCTTGCCAAGCGTGCCAAGGCTGCCAATCTTGACGCCATCCACGACACCGTGCACGAGATGGCTCGCGACGAGGCCCGTCATGGCAAGGCCTTCGAGGGCCTGCTGAAGCGCTATTTCGGCTAAACCAAGCAAAAAACAACGCCGCAAGCGTTGATGGGGTGGGTTTTGAGCATCGAAACCCACCCCATTTTTTCAAAACTCTTCGAAGTGCGTACCCCAGTTCAAAACGTCAAAGTAGACCAATTATTAAACCCCCTCATTTCCTGGGGTTTTGTCCTCAAAAAACACGGTCTACTTTGCAAATTCAAATTAGGGTACGCACTTCGAATTGTTTTGTTGTAGTTGCATTTTTTTTCTATCCTTCAGGGTCTAAAACTTCCCCAATGTCGCCCAATCAATGAGTAATTCGCGTCTCAGATCGCTTTCACGAGCCTTCATTGCCTCCGTTTTAGCCCTATAAGGGTATCCAAGCTTGTTTGCAAGCATCTCTGCCACGGTATGGAAGCTCTCTTTATCGGACATCTTCTTAAACGTGAGCAAAACTACGTCGTATCCCATGCTTTGCAGCGCCGTGACCCTATCTGCATCCCGAATGCCTGCATCAACTTTTCCATGCTCGGTGGCACCCTGACACTCCACTATCACCGAACGCTCACCATCCGCCGACACAAAGTGCAGGTCAGCGTACACTTTCTCTTTATCTACAATCTTTTTTGCCTTCTGATCAAGAGTAATCTCATAGTTATTCTCAAAGCGCGAAAGGCCCTCGCCGCCCAGGCGCCGCGAAAGTCCAAGCAAGATAGAAGCCTGCACCTCGAACGGAGACGCCGTAATGCCACTCACCCGCCTTGCTGCATTGAGCAACTTTTTCCCTCCGCGAAGACCTCGATTGCTTTCGGCAAAATCCAGCAGGTCATTTAGCTGAATTAAAGGCGGCCTTTGCCATAAATTGGTCGCTTCGCCCTTCTGGTTACTTGAGCGCCTCCAGCCGTAATCCTTTGGCATTTGGTGTGACTCATAGGCATCTTTCAGCGCTTTTTCCATCAGGTCGGAAGGTTTAAAGACTGCGAAGGTTCCACACATCTCATATGCCATCATGAGAAGCTGTGTTTCGCTTACATACGGGGCAACCGTAAGCAGAGTGAACAGCGGCGATACGAGCTGAACTCCATGATCCGTCTCCCATATTGCCTTGGGAGGAAGCGGGGAAGACCAAAGATGGTGTTCGATAAGGGCAGGATTTGTTCGCTCTTTTCGATTGAGCACCAATGTGTGCAACGGGAAGCCCAGCACATGATTCACCAAAAGGTCCTGGCGCAATCGCAACCGCTGACGATCGCACTCTTCATCGGGGATGGGCGGACACAGTGCAAGGATCTGCGGCGGAATCCGATGATAGCGAAACGCGGATATGTTGGAAAGAACGTAGGACATGGCACCAAGATACCCGCCTGGCCCGCAATATTTTTGACGTATTTGGGTTTTCGACAGCAATCCGAGCAACGGCAGAATAGTGTATCTGAGCGGCGAAAACCTTACAGAGTTGTCCTTAATTTTTCTGCAAGTTCTCCCCCCATTTCTTTCTCGAGCATCAAATACTGAACCACAAGGTGGCATATGCCGTCATCGACCCCATGTTCCGCACACCAAAGGTGGTCGGCGAGCGCAGAGACACATCCTGTGGGCATCCCAAGTACCCGCAACAACTCGTGCTCATCAAGATCCGTCTTGATGGCCAAGACCACATGGAGGCCGGCATCGGCGCCCTCAAGGCGCACTCGGTCCTCCAGGTCCGTCTGGGCGATCGCGGCCACCAGAGCGTCGCGCGCATCCCGAGCGCGCTTGCGCACGCGCCGCACATGCCGTTCGTACTCCCCTGTCTCCAAGAGATGCGCAAGCACGATTTGGTCGATAGAACTCACCGTCGAAGCATAGAATCCCAGCTCTTGCCGATACCGCTCCATCAACCGGTCCGGCAGGACCATATAGGCCAGGCGCAATGCCGAAGAAAGGCTTTTAGAAAACGTGTTGGTATAGATTACGCAACCTGGCGCATCGACAGCCGCGAGCGGTGGGATCGGCTTGCCAGCCAGACGAAACTCGCAGTCAAAATCGTCCTCGATAAGGTAACGGCCCGAGCGCTGCGAGGCCCATCCAAGCAGGGCATAGCGCCGCGCGATGGAAGTCACGCGGCCCGTAGGGAACTGGTGCGATGGCATAAGGTGCAAGACATCGGCACCGCTCTTTTCGAGTTTGTGCAAATCCGGTCCTTCCGCATCGAGCGGAATATGGCACACGTCGCAGCCGCACGCCTGGTAAATGCGCGTAAGGCGAAGATAGCCCGGATCCTCCACGGCGTAGGTCCTCTCGCGGCCCAAAAGCTGCACCAACATGGTATCGAGCAGCTGCGCACCGGCACCAATCACGATAGCCTCGGGGTCAACATCCATTCCGCGCGATCCGCGCAAATGCGCCGCAATCGCGCAGCGCAGACGGGCCGTTCCCTGCGCTGGCGCCGGCGCAAACAATTCGCGCTCGCTCTCGCTCGCAAGCACAGTCTTGAGTGCACGCTGCCAAAGACGGGCGCCATCGAGCGACGTTTTTGGCAGATCTGATACCGGCACAAAAGCACGGTCGGGTGCAACGCTCCCGGCATCGCGATCCGCCGCATCCTTGAGCCGGAGCACAGTTGCCGCCCGCGGTAGTTCATTGGCAAAATATCCACGGCGTGGCACCGATCGCACGAATCCCTCGGCAACAAGCTGGTCATATGCGCCCTCTACCGTAATAACGCTTATGCCCAAATGCTGCGCGAGCCCGCGCTTCGAAGGCAGATGCTCGCCCGCCACGATAGACCCCGAGAGAATATCGTCTCGAATTCGCTGGTATAGATACTCGTAAAGACTGACAGACCCACGTTCGTCCAAGTCGTAATCGAGCATGAATCCTCCATCTGACCTTATCTGCTTTTGCAAACTGACCTTATTCTGACCTTAAAAAACGATTACGCACCTGGTCATGTTTATTTCCCTAGAAACCTTATAGGATATTCGCCCAAGCAAGCACCCAAACCCCCGCAGCATTCCGCGCGGACTCGAAGAAAGGAACCGCAATGCCTCAAACACAAACCGCGGCCGAGCGCGTCAAGCTCAACCGTCAGCTCGCCCAGATGCTCAAAGGCGGCGTCATCATGGACGTCACCACGCCCGAGCAAGCACATATCGCCGAGGAGGCGGGCGCCTGCGCCGTCATGGCCCTCGAGCGCATCCCAGCAGACATCCGCGCCGCCGGCGGCGTGAGCCGCATGAGCGACCCCGCCATGATCCGAGGCATCCAGGAGGCCGTGTCCATTCCCGTAATGGCAAAGTGCCGCATCGGTCACATTGTGGAGGCCCAGGTACTGCAGGCCATCGACATCGATTACATCGACGAGTCCGAGGTCCTCTCCCCCGCCGACGACGTGTACCACATCGATAAGACCCAGTTCGACGTGCCCTTTGTGTGCGGCGCCCGTGACCTGGGCGAAGCGCTGCGCCGTGTGGCCGAGGGCGCCACGATGATCCGCACCAAGGGCGAACCGGGCACTGGCGACGTTGTGCAGGCCGTGCGACATATGCGCAAGATTCAAAAGCAGATTCGCAACGTTGTGGCCCTGCGCGAGGACGAGCTGTTCGAAGCCGCCAAGCAGCTTGCCGTCCCCGTTGAGCTGCTGCGCGAGGTCCATGCCACAGGCAAGCTCCCTGTCGTGAACTTTGCCGCAGGCGGCGTTGCCACCCCGGCAGATGCTGCGCTCATGATGCAGCTGGGCGCCGAGGGCGTCTTTGTGGGATCGGGCATCTTTAAGAGCGGCGACCCCGCCAAGCGCGCTGCCGCGATTGTCAAAGCTGTGGCAAACTTCACGGACGCAACGATGATCGCCAAGCTCTCCGAGAATCTGGGCGAAGCCATGGTAGGTATCAATGCCGATGAAATCGAGCTCATCATGGAAGAGAGGGGCAAGTAAGCCATGGCATGTGCCGTTCTTGCCGTTCAAGGCGCCTTTATCGAACACGAGCAACGTCTGCACGAGCTGGGTGAAGACTGCATTGAGCTGCGCCAGGCAGCAGACCTTGCCCGTCCCTTTGACCGCCTGGTGCTGCCCGGGGGCGAATCCACCGTGCAAGGCAAACTTCTGGAGGAGCTCGGTATGCTCGAGGGTCTGCGCGCCCGCATAGAAGACGGCATGCCCACGCTCGCCACTTGCGCCGGACTCATCTTACTCGCACGCGACCTTGCCGCTCACGACGATCGAGGCACACCGCGCCTGGGCACGATGAAGATCACGGCCGAGCGCAACGCCTATGGCCGCCAGCTGGGAAGCTTCCATGCCCAGGCCGAATGCGCAGGCATGCCAGACGTTCCCATGACATTTATTCGCGCCCCCTATATCGCCAAGGTGGAGCCCAGCGTTGAAGTCCTTGCCCGTGTGGACGGACGCATCGTCGCCGCACGCGAGGGCTCACAGCTCGCCGTCGCCTTCCACCCCGAGCTTGACGATAACCTGCGCATGCATCAGCTTTTCCTGCAGATGTAAAACTCAGGGCGTGAGCCACGCCACACAGATACTAAAAAATGGCGCCCTCGGTTGTTACGTACCGAGGGCGCCATGCCTTTACGCTCGAGCGCTTATGTCGCGAGGCGAATTAACGATCGAAACGACCGCCACGG
>UMKB01048098.1_pt1 | contig 10902 bp, 8 predicted proteins | sample 1966171 | NCBI WGS metagenome assembly UMKB01 (sample SAMEA4836164, study PRJEB28245) | human gut metagenome | biome: gut microbiome; material: fecal sample | place: Denmark | collected 2008 | reverse complement strand
CGAAGCAGACGCTGGGAGCCGCAACCCGGGCAGTGGCACGCCGCAGGCGTGACGGAGAGGTTTTGCTGTTTTAGCAAGAAACAGAAAGGAAAACCACTATGCCGGAGCTGACCGACCTCTCCGTTATCCGCACCCTGTGCGAAAAATACGATTTCGCGCTCTCCAAGGGCTTTGGACAGAACTTCATCATCAATCCCGGCCTGCCGCCCAAGATCGTGGACGCCAGCGGCGTCGATAAGAGCTGGGGCGTGCTGGAGATCGGCCCCGGCATCGGCGTGCTGACCAAAGAGCTGGCCCAGCGCGCCGCCAAGGTGGTGTCCATCGAGGTGGACGAGCGCCTGCCGCCCCTGCTGGCCGAGACCATGGCGGGCGTGGAGAACTTCAAGCTGGTATTGCAGGACGTTCTGAAGGTAGACCTCCGCGCCCTCATCGAGGAGGAGTTCCCCGGGATGCCGGTGGCTGTCTGCGCCAACCTGCCCTACTACATCACCAGCCCCATCGTCATGAAGCTGCTGGGCGACCGCCTGCCCATCCGGAACCTCACCGTCATGGTGCAGAAGGAGGCCGCCGACCGTCTGGCCGCTGCCCCCGGCACCCGGGCGTCCAGCGCTATCAGCTGCGCCGTGAGCTACTACGCCACCTCAAAGCTGATGTTCACCGCCGCGCCGGGCAGCTTCTATCCGGCCCCAAAGGTCACCAGCGCTGTGGTGCGGATGGACATCCGCACCACTCCCGCCGTACAGGTGGAGGACGAGGACGGCTACTTCGCCCTCATCCGTGCCGCTTTCGGCCAGCGCCGCAAGACCGCCGCCAACGCCATCGCCAGCGGCCTCGGACTGCCGAAAGATAAGGTCATCGCGGCCATCGAGGCGGCGGGCTTCGACGCCCGCATCCGCCCCGAGGCCCTGACCCTCGAGGACTTTGCTGCCGTACAGCGGGAGCTGAAGTAAAATTTTATCAGAATAAAACGCCAAGGCCCCCGCAGTTCTGTTCCGGACTGCGGGGGCCTTGGTCGTTATGCGGAAGGAATGGAGGATAGTGATCTGCTTACCTCAGCAGCGCGCTGTGGTCTGCGCCGCCCACGATGAAGCTGGCGGTGGAGCCGCTGTGGCTGAGGGTGAAAGGCGTATCGCCCGCACCGAGGGCTGCAACATCGGAGAGGGAGAGGGTGGAAGTGCAGCGTTTTGACGTTCTCGCCGTTCTCATCGTTCTCTATGAGCTTCACGAGGCCCAGCTTGTTGTTTTTATCCATGAGGTGGATGACCTCGTCCAGCAGCTTTTTGCCGTCGCGGCTTCGGATGGCATTGTCGGCGTCGGTGGCCGGGGGCAGACAAAGATATTGACAAGCGGGGAGGTTTCTGGTATTCTACTAAAGTACCCTGTGCAAACGATACTCGCTGGTGTGGCGCAATGGCAGCGCAACTGATTTGTAATCAGTGGGTTGCAGGTTCAACTCCTGTCACCAGCTCCAAAAAGTCCTACGATATACCGCTGAAAAGCGGTGTGTGTCGTGGGGCTTTTGCTTTTTGGGAAAAGGTACGCAGGACTGTTCAATAAAGAAAAAAGTGCTATAATATTTATAAGCCTGAAACTTTACACGAAAGGGTGGGTGTGTTATGAGTACAAGAGAATATGCCAAGACTCTGATAGACCAGATTCCGGAGAGCAAGCTGATTTTTGTTGTCTCTTATTTGCAGGGGGCTGCGCTCCCCGATGATGTGGAAACGCCCAATGCGAAGACTCTGGCCGCGATTGAGGAAGTCGAAAATATGATTGAAACAGGCAAGGGAGAACATTTTGAGGGTTCTACCGCTGATCTCTTCGCTCAACTGGCGGCAGAGGGCTAAACCGTGTTAAAAAGGAAACAGAAAAGAGGCCAAGACCTGACAGAATGGGTCTTGGCCTCTTTTTCTGCAAGGTATGCAGAAAAATCATGCCGCCCGGCGGGGCGCGGGTATTGAAATCGGCTCATCACGACGCCGCTGTGGTGTTTGGTGGTGTAGCCCTCTCAGGCGCTTTCGCGCCACTGCCCGGGTTGCGGCTCCCAGCGTCTGCTACGCTGTCGCTTGCATCCTGCTGGCCGCTGCCCCAACAACGACTCCCTGTTCCCGCCACTGGCGGCGGTCGTCGCTGTTGCCCCCTCTGGGGGAGCTGTCACGCCTGCGGCGTGACTGAGAGGGCTACATACCCCGCCTTCTCGATGCACCTGCGTCCCTCATCGGTGTCCAGCCAGTCGTAGACCTTCCGCTGGGGGCTGTCGGGGGCGGCGTCCGCGTGGACGACTGCGTAGAACTCGTTGCAGAGCGGGTAGCTTTCATCGGCGATGGTGTCATTGCCGGGGGTCACGCCGTCCACAGCCAGCAGGCGGAGGCCGGGCTTCGAGTACATCTGGTCGATGTAGTAGTAGACCGAAAAGCCGATGGCGTTGGCGGAGTTGTTGTACTCGGCGATGCTGTCCACGAGGCCGCCCATGTCGGCGGGGGCAAGCTCGGTGGGCGCGGCCATCAGCTGGCCGTCGCCCTTGTCGATGAGCAGCTTTTTGAAGAGGGTCTGGCTGCCCGAGTCCACGCCCCGCTGGAACGCCACGATGGAGGAGTCCGCGCCGCCCACGTCCTTCCAGCTGGTAATGCGGCCCGCATAAATATCCCGCAGCTGCTGCTGGGTCAGGCTCTGGACGGGATTCTCTTCGTTGACGATGAACACCAGCGCGTCCCGGCCGATGGCTTTCTGCTCGAGCTTTGCGTCGGCCTCGGCCAGCTCTTCCTTGACGTACTCGGGGGCCTCGTAGACGATGAGGAGCTGTGCGCCGTAGTCCTCGCTGTCGCTGCGGGACCAGAGGCCGAAGTTCTCCCATGCATAGGCCGTGGTGCTGACGGTGATGCTGGTCTGGGCCTCGAGAAGGTCCATGCCGGTGACATCAGCCTTCATCTGGGCCATCAGGGGGATGCAGGCCGTGGAGCCGTCGAGGCGGGGGAACTCGTCCTCGGTCAGGAAGGGGACGGGCGTGTCCGGGTCGGGGACAGACGCTGCCGGAGAGTCGGCGGGGGAGTCCGTAGTGCCGGTCTTGCAGGCGGTGAGCATCGCCGCCCCGAAGCCGAGGCCCATCACGCGCAGGAAGCTGCGGCGGGAGATCATCTCTTTCATATCAAAATCCTCCGTGTCAGTACAGGTAGCCCCCGCCAGCGTCGTCGCTGGGGGAGGAGAAGATGCTTTCGCGGTAGAGCCACTGGCCGGTGGAGTCCATCAGGCCGTAGTCGAAGCCCTGCCGCGCGATAAAGCAGTCGTCGGGTAGATCGTCGATGCTGTAGCAGCTGCCGAGGCGGCGGAGAAGCAGATTGCCCTCCATGTCCAGCACGTCGGAGAGGTTCGACGAGTCGCTGTTGTCCCGGTGGGCCGTGAGCAGAGGGCCGTTGGCGGTGTTGGTGAGGTAGGAGGCGTAGGTGTACTGCTGGGCCTCACCGGCGGACGACCAGAGCAGCCCATCGCCGCTGTAGGTCTGGATGGCAACGGTGTCGTAGTTCTCGCTGTTGTATTGCAGCAGGGCGTAGCCGTCGGGCAGAGCGGTCAGACTGACATAGTGTCCCTCTTCGACGGGCGTCACCTCTACGTCGGTCAGCAGCGCGCCGGTGGTGCCGTCATAGATTTTAAGGACATTGTTTGCCGTCAGCACAGCGACATTACCGGAGTGGTAGTCCGTGTCGCTCCGCTGGACGGCGGTCTTTTCGCCGCTGGCGAGGTCGATGAGGGTGTAGGGGTTATCCGGGTCATCGCTGCCGAGGAGGGTGACACAGCCGGGCGTGTAGTCCATCACACACCAGTCGAAGCGGCCCAGCTCCACGGCCTCGCCGCTGTTCAAATCGTAGAGGACGGAGCGGCTGTCCTGACGGCTCTGGAGACAGGCGACGCCCACGCCGCAGGCCGAGACGGCGCTGTCGTCTTCGCCGGTGAGCAGTTCGCCGGTGGTGACATTGTAGAGGGCTTCGCGGGCGATGCCCCAGTCTGAGCCGCGGAACCAGCTCAAATCGAGCCAGTCGGCAAAGCCGCCGCGATACGATGCGAGGGAGCTGGCCGTGCAGCCGTCCTCCCGCATCAGCACATTGCCCTCCCGGTCGGTGATGAGGACGTATTGGTGCAGGGGCTGGTCGGGGTCGTCGTAGGCGTAAGTAAGGCCCTCGGGCAGGTCGTAGCAGTTGAAGACGAGGCGCTGGCCGCCCTCATCCACAACGATACAGTCAAGGGCCGTCTCAGGCACGGGCAGCTCAGCTCCGGTGGCGAGGTCGTACACCCGAGTGCCGCCGGTGGTGCCGTTCTCGAAAGCCCAGACGTCGGCTGCATCGTTCAGGATGAGCAGCCCGCCCGAGAGGGTGGCGTTCACCGCATAGGGAAAGGTCATGACGGCATTGCCGGCGTCGTCGTAAAGGGTGGAAGTGCGCTCCTCCGTGCCGGGGGTGGAGTGGGCCACGAGGTAGTGGTCCGTCTCGCCGGTGAGGGTGTCTTTCAGCAGCTGGATGCTGTCGGAGCTGCTGGCTTTATAGAGCACCCTGCCGCCCCGGAGGATGGTGCCGCCGCCATTCCCGGCGTAAGAGTAGACGTAGTGGAGCGAGTCGTCGCTGAGCCATGCGTCGCTGTAATACTGCGGGGCCTGCGAGGACGCCGTCCCCTCGTGTCGGGGCGACGCCGCAGGCAGCAGCGAACAGCTCGTCAGCAGCCCGCCCGCCAGCACGAGGCAGGCGGCGCGGCGGCTGAGTCGAAGCAGAGTGGTCATCATAGAAACACCTCACAGTCTCCCAGAATTTGACTTTCCCATCTATAGTATATACGAAAGACCCGGACATTTCATTGCAGAAATGTGGACGGGCCTGGTTACAAAATTATGACGATGTGGGGTACTTGACAAACCGATGCAAAACATCTATACTGAAAACAGGAAAGGTGCTGCCTGCAACTGGGTCAGCTCCTTACTGATACGTCAAAAGAAATGACCGCATGAGTTGGTAGCTGTGGCGGTCATTTCTTCTTTTTACGGCGAGGAATATTGTCAGTGCGAGGGTCGTCTTTTTGAAAGACGGCCTTTGCAATTTCCCAGGTGATCTGGAAAGTTGCAAGGATGACCGCCACCAAAAGCGTCGCCAGAGCAAAAACGAATTCTTCTTCGCTCATAAGTATCGCTCCCCCTTTCTGCAAGGCCGCAGTCCGGGGTGGGCGAGAAAAGAAAATCTGCCTTTCCCGGAAGGGCCGCGCGGATGCTTGGCCGGACATATCGGAAAAGGAGCTTGACCACCGAAGTGTTGCAGACAACACCTTACTGACAGAATAGCATAGTTGTCGGCAAAAAGCAACAGTCCGCACAGGAGGCTTCTTCTGTGCGGACTGTTTATTTATTCTTCGTCTCCCTGTTCCTTCAATTCCTTCAGGAAGGGCAGCAGGAAAGGCACCGAGATGCAGAAGGTGAGGCCATCGGCGATGGGCTGGCACAGCTCGATGCCGCTCAGGCCCCAGATGCGGGGCAGGGTGAGGATGAGCGGGATGAAGCAGACGCCCTGACGGCAGCAGGCGAGGAAGGTAGCCCGGCCCGACTTGCCGATGGACTGGAACATCATATTCGTCACGATGATGACGGGCTGTAAGAACATGGCGACGCACTGATACCGCAGGGCGGGCAGAGCCACGGCGGTGACCTCGGGGTCATCGCGGAAGAGGCGGATGAGGGGCTCGGCGTTGAACCAGCAGAGGGAGTTGAGCACTGCCATAAAGACGAAAGCCGTCGAGATGGTGAAGATGGCCGCTTTCCGCACCCGGGCAAAGCGGCGGGCGCCGTAGTTGAAGGCCGCCACAGGCTGCAGGCCCTGTCCGACGCCGATCGCCACCGACAGCACGAACTGGAAGATGCGGGACACGATGCTCATGCCGGCCACGGCAGCGTCGCCGTAGTTGCGGGAGGCAACGTTCAGCAGCATACTGCCGATGCTGTTCAGGCCCTGACGGCCGAAGCTGGGCGCACCGTTGAAGAAGATCTGCCCGAAGTCCCGGGCGCTGCGGGTGACCTGGGTGATGCGGAATCGGCTGACGGTCTTGCCCCGCAGGAACATGGAAAGCAGGATGCAGAAGCTGATGCTCTGGCTCAGGGCGGTGGCCGTGCCTGCGCCGCCGGTCCCCATGCCGAGGCCGAAGATGAAGACGGGGTCCAGCACGATGTTGAGCACACCGCCAGTGACGAGGCCGATCATGGCGAAGCTGGCCTTGCCCTCGTAGCGGAGGATGTTGTTCATCACGAGGCTCGACATCATGAGCGGGGCCGCGATGAGGATGGGCCGCGCGTAGGCGCAGGCGTGGGGCAGGATGGTGTCGGTGCTGCCCAGCATCATCATGAAGTCGGGCAGGGCAGCGAGACCGAGAACGGCCAGCACTGCGCCGAAGGTCAGCGCCGTGAAGAAGCTGGTGGAGGCGAACTTTGTGGCCGCATGGGTGTCCTGACTGCCGAGGCTGCGGCTGATGATGCCGCCCGCGCCGTGGCCCAGCATGAAGCCGAGGGCCTGAATAATGGCCATCAGGCTCGACACGACGCCCACCGCGCCCGACGCGCTGGTGGACAGCTGGCCCACAAAGAAGGTGTCGGCCAGATTGTAGATGCTGGTGATGAGCATACTCAGGATGGTGGGGGCCGCGAGGCCGAGAATGAGCTTTGGCACGGGGGTCTGGGTCATTTTCTCGAACTGGAGCCTGCTGCGCTCCAGCTCGGCGGCGTCGGATGCGGTGCGGGGGGAAGACGGCATGAAGAGATACCTCACTTTCGGAAATCAAAGAAAATACCGCTCTTTGCGCAAAGAACGGGTAAAATGCAGATATACAATAAGTATAGCGCAGATCGGGGGAAATGTCGAGACAGCAGTGCGGGCAGGCACGGTGGAAGCTTTCTCCTCAGATACGGTGACCGGGTTGCGGCTCCCAGCGTCTGCCGCGCTGTCGCTTGCATCCTGCTGGCCGCGGCCCCAACAGCTCCTCCCTGTTTCCGCCGCTGGCGCTCGGGTTGCCTTTGCTGCTTTTCTTCGGCCCCTTGGGCGGGGCCTTGAAAAGCAGAAGGCTGCCCCAGCCTCGCCTCCCTTCATCTGCCGCTGGCAGCGGTCGGCTCCGCTGCAGTCGTCGCCGTTGCCTCAAAAAGTTAGGGTATTGAGTGCAAAAGCGGGAGAAAATGGAATGCCTTTTGGCAAATTTGCCAAAGAAAGGTCGAATTGCTTGTAGAAAATCACGTCAAGTGGTATAATTTATGGAAAGAAACAAAAGCGCGAAGATAAAAAACAGCGCAGAGAAGAGTTCCGGGGAGATCCTGCCCCGGGATACGGAGGGAAATCTTATGAAATCTGTGGCACAGACTATCATTGAAGCAGACCGCTTCTACACCATCGCCGCCAAGACCGGCAGCGTCATTCAGGCTGTGGAGAGCGTCAAGGACGGCGGCAACATCCGTCTGGGCAAGTACGAGCACAAGCCCGAGCAGGAGTGGGCTTTCGTCCGCGAGGGCGACGGCGTTTACCGTATCCGCAACCGCGCCTCCGGCAAGCTCATCGACCTGATGATGACCGGCACCGCCAACGGCACCTGGCTCCACCTGTGGGAGGACGTGGGCGGAACTTCCCAGATGTGGAAGATGGAGCCCACCCCGGCCGGCACCGTCCGCCTGCGCTCCATGTGGGCTGCCGGCAAGTGCATCGACACCGTGGGCATGGGTACTGCGGACGGCGCTGTGCTCCAGATCTGGCAGGAGACTGCCGGCGAGGACCAGCTGTGGACCATCTCTGAGGTGAAGGACCGCGCAAAGCACGCCCCCAAGGCGGAGGAAAAGCCCGCTGAGGTCAAGGCCGAGGCCGCTGCTCCCGCCGAGGAAAAGCCGGTTGAGGAAAAGGCTGCACCTGCTGTGAAGAAGACCACCAGAAAGCCTGCGGCAAAGAAGACTGCTGCGAAGTCCGCTGGGGCAAAGGCCGAAGCCGCACCCGCCAAGGCCGAGGAAAAGCCCGCCGAGGCCGCTCCTGCCGCAAAGCCTGCCCGCAAGACCGCCACTCGTAAGAAGAGCACGAAGGCCAGCAAGTAAGCAAGGCTACATAGCATCATAGCAAAAAAGCACCCGCTCTCCACAGTGATGTGGAAAGCGGGTGCTTTTGGGTTTAGGGTCAGGTTTGCCTTCGTACAACCTCTCAGTGCCCCATCTTGCCCTTCTTGAACTTCAGCGCCGCTGCGATGAAGCCCTTGAACAGGGGATGTGCGCGGTTGGGACGGCTCTTGAACTCGGGGTGGAACTGTGCGCCGAGGTGGAAGTCACGGCCCGGCAGCTCCACGGTCTCCACAAGGCGGCCATCGGGGCTGGTGCCGGAGATGACCAGCCCGGCGTCCTGCATCTCCTGACGGTAGTCGTTGTTGAACTCGTAGCGGTGGCGGTGGCGCTCCCAGATCTCGCTCTGGCCGTAGCACTCGGCCATCTTGGTGCCGGGCAGGACGGTGCAGGGGTACTTGCCCAGACGCATGGTGCCGCCCTTGGGGATGTTGCCCTGCTGGTCGGCCATCAGATCGATGACGTTGTGATGACCCTCGGGGGTGAACTCGCTGGAGTTGGCGTCGGCGTAGCCCAGGACGTGGCGGGCGAACTCCATGACCATGATCTGCATACCGAGGCAGATGCCGAAGTAGGGGACATCGTTCTCGCGGGCGTACTGTGCGGCCTGTATCATGCCTTCGATGCCGCGGTCGCCGAAGCCGCCGGGGACGATGATGCCGTCCACGTCCGCAAAGGCTTCCCTGCAGGCTGCCTGATCGGGCAGGTCCTCGCTCTCGACCCACTTGATCTCCACCTGACTGTCGTTCTCGAAGCCGGCGTGGTAGAGGCTTTCCATGACGGACAGATAGGCGTCATGCAGCTTGACGTACTTGCCCACGAGGGCGATGGTGCAGGTCTTGCTGCGGGTGGCGATCCGGGCCAGCATCTCTTTCCACTCGGTGAGGTCGGCGGGGGGAACATCCAGATGCAGCTGCTTGACCACCACGTCGTCGAGGCCGCCGGTGTGGAGCATCAGCGGACACTGGTAGAGGCTGGGCATGGTCAGGTTCTCGATGACGCACTCCGGCCTGACGTTGCAGAAGGTGCTGATCTTCCGGCGGATGTCGCTGCCCACGCTGCCGTCGGCGCGGAGGATGATGATGTCGGGGCTGACGCCCATGCCCTGCAGCTCCTTGACGGAGTGCTGTGCGGGCTTGGACTTGTACTCATCGGAGCCGGAGATGTAAGGCACCAGCACCACATGGATGAAGCAGCAGTTCTCCTTGCCCTGCTCGAGGCCCACCTGACGGATGGCCTCGAGGAAGGGCTGGCTCTCGATGTCGCCGGTGGTGCCGCCGATCTCGGTAATGACCACATCGGCCTCGGTGGAAGAGGCCAGATTGTAGATATAGCTCTTGATCTCGTTGGTGATGTGGGGGATGATCTGAACGGTCTGGCCGAGGTAAGCGCCCTGGCGCTCCTTGTTCAGCACGTTCCAGTAGACCTTGCCGGTGGTGAGGTTCGAATACTTGTTCAGGTTCTCGTCGATGAAGCGCTCGTAATGGCCCAGGTCCAGGTCGGTCTCGGTGCCGTCGTCGGTGACGAAGACCTCGCCGTGCTGCAGGGGGCTCATGGTACCCGGGTCCACGTTCACGTAGGGGTCCAGCTTCTGGCTGGCCACCTTGAGGCCGCGGCACTTCAGCAGTCGGCCCAGAGAGGCGGCGGTGATGCCTTTGCCCAGACCGGAGACGACGCCGCCGGTCACGAAAATAAACTTTGCCATAATGGTTCTCCTCTAATTTACAGATATTCTTTGCCGTGAATAGCACGATAAGCAGATACTTTCCCTCAGTGGGGGCGCAATACGGATTATTGCGCGGGGTCGTAGGAGTCCAGTATCTCCTGCGCGACCTCGGCGCGGTCGCGCCGGGTGTCCATCGCTTTTTTCTCGATGTAGCGGTGCGCCTCGGCCTCGGTCATATGGCCCAGCTCGATGAGGCAGCACTTGGCGCGGCTCACCAGCCGCACCTGCGCCAGCTTTTCCTGCATCCGCTGATTCTCCTGCCGCAAAAGCAGGAGGCGGTGGTTGCTGGCGGCGGCCATCTGGATGGCCTGCAAAAAGAAGGTGTTGGAGAAGGGCTTTGTGACCAGCAGAACGCCTTCTTCACTCAGCGGGGTCAGAAGCTGCTCGGCGGCTGCGGCCTTGGCCAGAAATATCACACCGGCATCCGTTTTCTCCACGGCGTCGGCGCACAGCTCGTGGCCGAACTCATCCGGCAGCGGCGAGTTGACCACGATGAGCTCAAAGTCGGATTCCAGCATCCTCCGCCGCGCCTCCGCCGCACTTGGTACGATGATAGGCAGCGCATAGCCCAGCTCCGTCAGGCGTGCGGAGATATATTCGTTGGAGCTTGCGCCCGCGCTTACGATCAGGGCACGTCCCATTCGGCTCACTCCTTTCCTATGTCATTCTGCATCAGATGGCATTGAAGTAGTGGACGCGCTCATATTCGGCGGGGTCGGAGGCGTTCTTGAGCGCCTCGCAGCGGCGCAGAGCCTCGGCATAGTAGCGGCGGCTCAGCTCGTCGGGCAGGAATTTGTGAAGGAACGCGCTGTTCTGGGCCACCTCGACGGCCTCTTCCAGCGAGGCGGGCAGGGTCTCGAGGTCGAGACCGGCGGCTTCGCTCGGGATGAAGAGGTTGCGGTTGACAGGGGCAGACAGCTCCATCCGGTGCTCGATGCCGTCGAGGCCTGCTGCCAGCACGAGGCCGATGGCGAGGTAGGGGTTGCAGGCGGGGTCGGGGCTGCGCAGCTCCATGCGGCAGTTGTCGCCCTTCACCTGCGGGATGCGGACCAGCTGGCTGCGGTTCTGGCGG
>UMKB01031242.1_pt1 | contig 11023 bp, 8 predicted proteins | sample 1966171 | NCBI WGS metagenome assembly UMKB01 (sample SAMEA4836164, study PRJEB28245) | human gut metagenome | biome: gut microbiome; material: fecal sample | place: Denmark | collected 2008 | reverse complement strand
AGATCCTCGGTGTAGCTGCGGCTGTTCTCGTCCTCTTCAAAGGAGAAGCGGGCGCTGTTCTTCTTGATGTACTCCGGTGCACCGTACTTCTGGCGGTCTGCCTGCAGAATGTGTGCAGCCTCGGCACCGGCATGGATGCGGCGGCTCAGCTCCACCTCCTGCTCGGCGCTCAGCAGCGGGATCTGACCGATCTGCTTGAGGTAGTTCTTCACCGGGTCGTCCAGCAGCTCGTCCATGGCAGCCTTCAGGTCTGCCGGGTTCTCCTCGGCATCCTCTTCGTTTTCATCGGCAAGGCCCATGTCATCGTTGTTGTTCTCGGCGTTCTCCACCTCAGCAATGATGCTGTCCACGTCCAGACTCGGCTCGTTCTCTTCCTCCAGGACCTTAATGCCGCGCTCCTCCAGCAGGGTGTAGAGGGTGTCTACATCCATGCGGCATTGTGCCGCCAGCGCCTTGGCCTCCTGTGCAGAGAGGGTGCCCTCGCCCTTAGTCAACAGTTCCTTCAAAGTCATGCCCATTTTTTCTCTCCTTCCCACTCCGGGGAATTTCCTGTAATATCGCCCTGTGCATCAGATCACAAGGCCGCCGTTCACCCCGAATACCTGTCCGGTGATGTATCCGGCATCCTCGCTGGCCAAAAAGACCAGCAACTTTGCAACTTCTTCCGGGGTGCCCAGCCGCCCCACAGGGGTCTCCTCGGCCAGCGCCGCCTTGTCCTCGGCAGTAAAAGCCGCCATCATGTCAGTCTCGATGACCCCCGGCGCTACGCAGTTCACCGTAATGCCGCTGGGGCCCTCCTCCTTGGCCAGTGCTTTGGTCAGGCCGATGAGCCCGGCCTTCGCGGCGGAATAGTGCACCTCGCAGCTGCCGCCGGTCTGGCCCCACATACTGCTCACGGTCAAAATGCGGCCCTGCTTGCGGCGGATCATGCCGGGCAGTGCCAGCTGGCACAGGTGGAACGCGCCGCTCAGGTTCACGTCCAGCATCCGCTGCCACTCCTCCGGGGTGATGTCGGTAAACAGCTTCTGCTGCGCGATGCCGGCGTTGCACACCAGCACATCCACCCTGCCCATGGCCTGCTCCACTGCATGGAACGCCAGCTCACAGCTGGCGCGGCTGGCTACATCGCACTGGATGGCGATGCACCCGGGCAGCTGCTGTTCCAGCGCAGCGGCAGCGGCGGCGTTCTGGTGGTAGAGCACCGCCACCTGATCCCCTGCTGCCGCAAAGGCGCGGGCAGCGGCAGCACCGATGCCCCGGTCGCCGCCGGAGATCAGCACCCGGCGCGCCGCAGCGGGTGCGGCAGGGGCAGGCCGCTCTTTTACAGGCTCCGGCGCAGGCGCTTCGGGCAGCTCCACCGCAGGCGGCTCTGCAGGCTTTTCCAGCGTGATCACCCGGGTGGGTTCGTCCACCGCAGGCGCTGCCGTTTTTCCCAGCGTCATGATGCGGGTAGGCTCGTCCGCCACCGGCTCCATCGGCGCAGCCGGCTTTGCAGCCGGTGCGGCAAGGGGCTCCGGTGCGCTCTCTTCCTCCGGCACCTGAAAGGTCAGTTCAAACTCGTCCTCGTACAAGAGTGTATCCCTCCTGTTCGGTATTCTCGGCCGGGCGCAGTGCCCAAACCGGAAAAACCCTGTGCCCATCCCCAGACAGTGCAGCGTTCCGTTTATGTGTCCGGCAAAGGTCCGGTGCTTTGGCGTGCCTGCCTGCAGTTGCGATGGGTTTCGACAAGATTCCATTGAATAATATACCACAATCCAGCCCAAAAAGAAAGTGGGAACTGCAATTTTTTACGCAGTTCCCACTATTTTTCCTTATTTTCCCCTGTTTTCGGGCACCGGGGGCTTCCAGCGGGGTCTGCCCGCCCGCTTTTCCCGCAGGGAAACAAAAAACGCCTGCAAAAGCTGCTGCGCCTCGGCCTCCCGCAGCCCCTTTTCCACCACCGGATGGTGGTTGAAGGGCAGCGCGAACAGGTCGGTCACCGAGCCGCAGCACCCGGCTTTGGTGTCGGCAGCACCGTACACCACCCGGCGCAGACGGCTGTTGATGATGCCGCCCGCACACATGGGGCAGGGCTCTAAGGTAACGAACAGCTCGCACTCCCACAGCCGCCAGCCGCCCAGCGCCTTGCAGGCGGCATCAATGGCCAGCAGCTCCGCGTGGTGCAAGGCGTTTTTCTCGGTCTCCCGGGTGTTGTGCGCCGTGGCTACTACCTCGCCGTGCCGCGCCACCACCGCGCCCACCGGCACCTCGCCCAAGGCGGCGGCTTTGGCGGCCTCCTCCAGCGCAAGACCCATCAGTTCAAAATCGGTCATGTATCCCATCCTCTCATCCCATCGCCAGCACCAGCAGGTTGTTTGCGCTGTGCAGCAGCACCCCCGGCCAGAGATGTCCGGTGCGGTCTGCCAGCCACCCCAGACCCAGCCCGCACACCAGCGCATAGACCATGGCGGCGACGCTGCCGTGCTGCAAGGCAAACAGCACCGCCTGCAAAAGAACAGCCTGTCCCCTGCCCAGCGGCTGCGCCCGGCGCTGCACCGCGCCCCGGAACACCCCTTCCTCCGCCAGCGGAGCCAGCAGGCAGACCCGGAAAAACCGCGCCGCACCGCCCGGTGCCGCGGGCAGCAGCACCGCCAGCGCCTTGCCCGCCAGCAGATACCCCACCGCCCAGCCAAAGGCCGAAAGCAGTGCGGCGGTGCGGGGGTTCAGCTTGTGCATAGTCGGTTTCCTCCTGCTGTGATTCGTTCCCGGTTATAGTACCATATCTGCCACCGGGTGCGCAAGGTTTGGGCGTTCTGTCGCGGCAAATTTATGCAAATCATTGACACATCGCCCTAAATGGTGGTATAATAATTTCCAACCTTTTTGATAAAAACGTTGCGTATACTGTATTTTACCGGTAGACCGGAGGTATTATTATGATCCGTATCCTCACCGATTCCGCGTGCGATATTCTGCCCGCCGAGGCGCAGCAGCTGGGCGTGACCGTGATCCCCCTGAACGTGACGCTGGAGGACGGCACCGTCCTGCGGGACGGCATCGACATGACCCCCAGCGAATACTATACCTATCTGGCAGCCTGCCGCAAGCTGCCCACCACCAGCCAGCCCAGCCCGGAGCAGTTCGAGCGGCTGTATCTGGACGCTGCTGCCGCCGGAGACGAGGTGCTGGGCATCTTTTTGTCCGATGCGCTGTCCGGCACCGGTCAGTGCGCCAGACTTGCTGCCGACCTTGCCAACGTGGACAATGTAGTGTTCGTGAACACCGAGAACGTCTGTCTGGGGCAGTCCTTGCTGGTGCGGCTGGCTGTGCAGCTGCGGGACGCCGGCAAGACGATCACCCAGATCGCCGCCGATCTGGAAAAGGCCAAGCAGCACCTGCATCTGGTAGCCGCCGTGGACGATCTGAAGTACCTGCGCAAGGGCGGCAGACTGTCCGCCGCCGCAGCTGTGGCGGGCGGTATGCTGGGCATCAAGCCCATCCTCGCCGTCATGGAGGGCAAGGTGGCGCTGGCCGGTAAGGCGCGCGGTCTGCCTGGCGTGTATGTGGCGCTGTTCAAGAAGATCGACGAGATGGGCGGCATCCACCCGGGCTACACCCCGCTGCTGGGCTACACCGTCAACCACCGGGAGCTGCAGCCGCTGCTGACCTACCTGCAGGACAACCTGCATCTGGACGCACCGCTGGTGCGCCAGATCGGCTGCGTCATCGGCACCCACACCGGCCCCGGCGCCTTCGGCATCGCGTTCTTTGATAAAGAGCTGGCGCTGGAATAAAACCTATTCGCAAAAACAAGTCGGACAGCCCGCGGGCTGCCCGACTTTATTTTTACCCGTGAAAAAGTAGTTCCGAAACGCCTGCAGGCGTTTCGGAACTACAAATAAAATATTCTTTCCGCTGATTATGGCCAGAGCGCAAGCGGAGGCCATTCCAAATCGTCCCGCCTTGCCCTTACAGCACCGCGTCCGAGATCAGCTTGCCCAGCAGCAGCACCAGCACCACCAGCATCATGGGGCGGATGAAGCGGGCACCCTTTTTCAGGGCAAAATGGGAGCCCAGCAGGTTGCCCAGAATGTTGCTGATGGCGCAGGGGATGCCGATGTGGAACACTACCAGACCGTTCATCAGGTAGGTGAACAGGCTGGCGTAGTTGCTGGCCAGATTGAGCACCTTGCCGTTGCCGTTGGCGGTGCGCAGGTCAAAGCCCATCAGGGTGGTAAAGGCAATGATGGCAAAGGTGCCGGTGCCCGGGCCCATGACGCCATCGTACAGGCCGATGCCCAAACCGATGGCCAGCGCCAGTAAAATCTTTTTCAGGTCCAGCGTGCCGTCGTCCCGGTTCTCATCCGGCAGGTTGCGCTGCCACAGGATGATGACCGCCGCCACCGGCAGGATGATGAACATCATGGTGCGCAGCATCTCATCACTGAGCAGCAACACGATGTGCGCGCCCAGCGCACTGCCTGCAAAGCTGCCGATGGCTGCAAGAACCCCCACCTTCACGTTCATGGCACCGCTTTTGAAAAAGTTTGCCGTGGCAAAGGTCGTGCCGCAGGCGGCGCTGAACTTGTTGGTGGCATAGGTGTAGTGGGGCGGCAGCCCGGCGAACAGATAGGCAGGCAGACTGATCAGCCCACCGCCGCCGGCTGCCGAATCCACAAAGCCTGCAAAGCCGGTCATCAGCATGAGAAACGCCATCATCCACGGCGAGATCGTGATACCCATTGTTATAATTCCTCTTATCTTTCCAAGTCGTTTGTTCTTTTTCAGGGGACGCGCGCCTCAGACCATATAAAACCTCCCCTCGCAGGGCAATACACAGCCCGGGATACCCGCACACAGCAGGGCATCTCCGGGCATTTTTGCAATTTTTCGACTTGATATTACAGATTGTTTTTAAAGAAGCGGTATGCGTTGCGCCAGTAGATGGCCTCTACCTCGTCCTCGGTAAAGCCCTCGCGGCGCAGTGCCTCGGCCAGCAGCGGCATATCTGCCGCCGTTTCCAGCTCGTGCTGACCGCCGATGCCGTCAAAATCGCTGCCAAGGCTGATGACCTCAATGCCGCCCACCTGCTTGAAGTGTGCCGCGTGCTTTGCCAGCCGTTCCACCGTGCTGCGGCAGAGCTTCGGGTGTGCCGAGTCTGCGTCCACAAAGGAAGCGCAGTAGTTCAGTCCTGCAATGCCGCCCTTTTCTGCCAGTGCGCGGATCATCTCATCGGTCAGGTTGCGGTTGTGGGGCGACAGGGCACGGCAGTTGGAGTGGCTTGCCGCAAAGGGACGGGTGCTGTGGTTTGCGATGTCCCAGAAGCCCTTATCGGAAAGGTGGCTCACGTCTGCGGTGATGTGCAGTTTTTCCATCTCCTCCAAAAAGGCAAAGCCCCGCTCGGTCAGGCCGGTCTCGGTGTTGGCCACCAGCGGCCCGCCGGGGTTTGCGTTGGGGGCTGCCAGCTCGTTGGGGTAGTTCCATGTCAGGGTCATCATGCGCACGCCCAGTTCCTGCAGCCGCCGCAGCACGCCCAGACTGCCCTTGCAGCAGCCACCCTCTTCCACCGTCAGCATGGCGCTGAACTTGCCCTCGGCGCGGTTGCGCTCAAGGTCGGCGGCGGTGTACACCGGGGCGATCTTTTCCGGGTAAGCCGCCATGAGCCGCTTGAAGATGTCGATCTCTTCCAGCACGCTTACCAGCGGGTCGGCCCCGGGAGCGGGGTCGGCCAGATCCACATAGGCCGCAAAGCATTGCAGCAGATAATCCCCCTGCTGCAATTTTTCAAGGTCGATATGCAGGTCGTTGTGCAAAAAGCTTTTGGGTGCGCCCGCCTTTTCGGCGCGGCGCAGTTCGTACAGGGTATCGCAATGCAGATCCCAAACCTTCATGATGGATACACTCCTTTATGCTTCTTCTCCCAGCAGCTGCAGCAGCTGTTCGGGGTTCATAGACAAAATCGCGCCGTCCGCCCCGCCGGTAACGGTGTCGGCCAGCGACTGCTTGGCCTGTTGCAGTTCCACGATCTTTTCCTCAATGGTGTCCTGCGCGATCAGCCGGTACACCTGCACCGGGTTGCGCTGACCGATGCGGTAGGCACGGTCGGTGGCCTGATTCTGCGCGGCAAGGTTCCACCACGGGTCGTAGTGGATGACGATATCGGCAGCGGTCAGGTTGAGGCCCGTGCCGCCCGCCCGCAGCGAGATCAGAAAGACGTCCGCCTCGCCCTGATTGAACCGGCGCACCTGCTCGGCACGCACCGGCTTCGGGGTAGAGCCTTGCAGGGTGAAGTGGCTCACCCCGGCTTCGTCCAGCCGCTTTGCCAGCAGCTCCAGCATGGAGGTGAACTGGCTGAACAGCAGAATGCGGTGCCCGCCCGCCACTGCCTCGGTGACAAGCTCCAGACAGGCCTCCAGCTTGGCGCTGCTGCCGGTCCAGTCGTCCGCCACGAGGCGCGGGTCGCAGCAGATCTCCCGCAGCCGCATCAGCACGGCAAACACGGTCATCTTGTCCTCCGGCTTTGCCGCCCGCAGCTTTTCGCGGGCGTCCACCACCGCTGCCAGATACAGCTTGCGCTGCTCGGTCTCCAACTCAACGCGGCGCACATTCTCGGTTTTGGGCGGCAGCTCCCGCAGCACCTCGGACTTCATGCGCCGCAGGATGAAGGGGCCGGTGAACTGGTTCAGCCGCCGCACGGCGTTGGCATCCTCGTCCTGCACGATGGGCTTTTCGAACCGGGCGCAGAAGGTCTTGTAGGGGGGCAGATACCCGGGCATCAAAAAGGAGAAGATGCTCCACAATTCGCCCAAGCGGTTCTCCACCGGGGTGCCGGTCAGGGCAAAGCGCACCCGGCTGTTCACCCGGCACACCGCCTTGTATTTCTGGGTGGTGTGGTTTTTGATGGCCTGCGCTTCGTCCAGAATGCAGGCGTAAAAGCTTTGTCCGGCATACAGTTTTTCGTCCCGGCGCAGCAGATCGTAGCTGGTGATGACGATATCCGCCTGTGCCCACCCATCGACCAGCGCGGCGCGGTGGGCGGCATCGCCGTCCATGGCAACACTTTGCAGCTGCGGGGTGAACTTCTGGCATTCCTCCTGCCAGTTCAGCACCAGCGACGCCGGGCAGACGATGAGGCTGGGCAGCTGCTGCCCGCCCTCCTTCATGGCCAGCAGGTAGCTGAGCACCTGCACGGTCTTGCCCAGACCCATATCGTCGGCCAGAATGCCGCCCATGCCGTAGCCGTCCAGTGTGCGCAGCCAGCGGTAGCCGTCACGCTGGTATTTGCGCAGGGTCTTTTGCAGCGAGAGCGGCGGGGTATACTCGCTGTCCCGCACGGCGTGGAAGCTGCGGCTGATGCGGCGGAAAGCATCATCCCGGTCGAACCGCAGACCGTTCTGCCCCGAAAGCGCCCAGTCCAGCGTAGGGGCACGGTAGAGCGGCAGGGCGGCGTGGCCGTCCTTCAGCTTTGCACCGGAAAGTTCCAGTGTGTCGTTCAGCTCGTCCAGCCCTTCCAGACTGTCATCCAGCCGCAGCAGACTGCCGTCCCGCAGGCGGTGGTAGCGTTTTTTCTGGTGCAGGGACTGCAAAAGTTCCCGCAGCTCCTCCACCGGGAAGGCACCGGTGTCCACTTCCAGATCCAGCACGCTGCCGTGCACCGACACCCCTACCGAAATTTTAGGCGGGGCGGCTTGTAGGTTGCGGAAGGCATCGGTCTGGTACACCTCGCCCATGGCCAGCAGGGCGGGAATGCCCTCTTCCAGCAGCTGGAAAAGCGCCTCCTCCCCGGAAATGCTGTAATGTCCCGGCTTGCCGGTCTCGGGTTCCAGATAGGTTTCCAGCAGGCGCTTTGCCCGGTTCTCGGTGCGGGCATCCCGCAAAAGATCCGGGGGCACCGGCTCGCCGGGGGCTACCCTGTCCTCTCCGTACAGAAAGACCGGGTACGCCGTGACGGTAAGCCCCCGGTCGGCGTCCAGATAAAACTGCACCACCGGTTCCAGCGGGATCTGGTTCAGCAGCAGCCGGTCGGGGTCCACGATGTTGACCCGGTTGCCCAGCTCCGGCAGCACATAGCTGCAAAAGGCGGCGGCGTCCGCGCTGGTAAAGAACAAGCTGCGCCCGCCAAAGGTATCCAGCACCGGCAGCACCCGGCGGCACTCCTCCCGCTGCATCCGCCAGAGGGTGCTTTCGCCCAGCAGATAGGCATAGTCCAGCCCCTGCACCCCGCTGAGCGCCGGGGTACAGCTCAGCTGCACACCGCCCTTGCGGCGCTCCACCTTCAGGCTGATGACCGGCAGACCCTCTTTAAGGGTATAGCCGCCCACAACGCCCTCGGCAGCGTAAAGCTCCACAAGAGCATCCAGCCCCTCGCCGGTCAGCGGCAGACCGCCCGCCGGGCCTTTCTCCCAGCGCACCGTGCCCTCGGCTTCAAACGCCTGCCGGGCGCTCACCTGACGGCGCAGCAGCCGCAGCAGCTGCTGTGCATCCGGAGCAAAGGCGTCCCACCGGTGCACAAAGGCCAGCGATTTGCCGTAGCTGACACTTTCGCCCCGCTCGATCGCATCCAGAAACTGCGGGATGCTTTTTACCAGATACTGCCGCCCGCCGATGCCGTCCGAGACCCGCAGCCGCAGCCAGATACGGCCATTGTGCAGCATAAGCTCCGGTTCCAGCAGAGCAAAGCCGGTGCGCTGGGCGGCGTTCTGGGGCTGGGGCTGCGCATCCTCCCGCTGGTAGCGCTTCAGCAGCAGCTGGGCCTCATAGTCGGTCTCCGGCTCCTCGCCCCGCCACTTGCGGCCGAACAGCATATCCAGCCCGGCGCTGTAACTGTCCTTGCGGGGCTCGGTGCTCAAGCCTGCAACGCCCCGCTGCACCCCGGGGATGCTCTCCGGCTTTTTTTCCGGGGCAGGCGGGTTCTTTTCCGCGTCCTGCAGCAGCAGCGCGCCAATGTGCTTACAGTAGGTGCCGTCGCCGTTTTGATTATAGGGGCAGTCGCAGGAGGCGCTGACAAAGCTGCCGTTTTCCCGCAGCCAGACCTGCGTATAATAGCAGTCCGGCCCGCTGCCCTGCACCAGCGCCGTCAGGTGCCGCACCCCGTCCTCGTTGGTGGTGCAGCTGCTTTGCAGGATGCGCTTGCGGTACTTCTGTGCCCGCTCAAAGATGCTTTTGCCCAGCAATGCGCGGATCTCCTGTGCGTCCATGTGGTCTCCCTCCCCTGTGCTGTCGCGGTTCCGGTCTATTCTATAAGAATACCGCGTTCCACCCCGGGATGCAAGGGCAGAAGGGTAAAAAACGTTTAGAAAGCGCGGGCGGGACGATTTTGAATGGCCTCCGCTACGCTCTAGCCATTTTCAGCGGAAAAATTATTTTTATATAAAGCAATACCGGAGCGTCTGCGGACGCTCCGGTATTGCTTTTTTCACGGGAAAGGCCGTAAAGGCAAACGGCATTTATCGTGTTATAGTAAGTTCACAACTGTTCAGCCCTGTTTTTCTGCGGGGGCTGTGCCGCGCTTGCGGGTCTTGAGGTGGTACATTTCCTGATCGGCTTTATCGATCAGGTCGTGCACGGTGGCAATGTCCGGCTCAAGACGGGCGCAGCCGATGCTGATCTCGATCTGGTAGGGCTTGCCGGAGGCGGCGTTGGCAGCGTCCAGCTCCCGCTGGATGGAGGCGATCAGGGTGCGCACCTCCACACTGTTGCAGCCGCAGGCGATGCAGAATTCATCGCCGCCGTAGCGCGCCAGCACGCCGTTGTAGTTGGCGCACACCTTTTTCAAAATGCCCGCCAGCAGCACCAGCGCGGCATCGCCCTCCAGGTGACCGTACTCATCGTTGATGTGCTTGAAGTGATCCATGTCCATCATGAGGAAATGCAGCGAGCGGTTGGGGTGACGGCGGTAATAGGGCAGTTCGCTTTCCAGATACCGCAGCGCCACGATGCGGTTGCTGACGCCGGTCAGGGTATCCACCGTAAACTTGGTCTGCAGCACCAGCACATACACGCACACCAGCCCAAGCGTAATGCCGCAGCACAGCAGCCCGCGCCCGGGCAGCCAGCCTTGCAGCAAAAAGCCTGCCGCCGGCGCAAGCGCGAGCAGCAGCAGGGTCTTCAGTTCCTCCTTGGGTGTTTCCTGCTTCCAGTAGCTCAGCGTCCAGCTGCAACGGAGAAAGGCCGCCGCCAGATAGGCAAGCCCCACCAGCTTCGCCCCCCAGAACAGGGTGCTACCCCGCAGCCCCTCTGCATCCAGATAGCAGAAGCCGTTTTCGTCCCGCGTTGTCAGCAGTGCCAGCAAAAGCAGCGCCACCGGTGCGGCGCTGAGCGCCAGCCTGCGGCCGTCCTCCATCCATGTACGCCCCAGCTCTGCCTCCACATACAAAAACACCAGCTGGCAGCAGCACGCCGCCAGCAGATAAAACAGAATACTGCCCCCGGCGTTCAGCCGGTAGGTCAGGGGGATGCCCAGATCCTGCCACGCGCCCAGCTGCGCCAGCGCACTGCCATGATCTACGATCGTCAGCGCCCCGGCAGACCACAGCAGCGCCGTGAACAGCCGCCCGGGCAGACTTTTATCCCGCATTTTCTGCTGCGCCCGCAGCAAGACCGCCAGTGTGACCAGACAGAACCCACTGACTTGAGTATGGGCAATCGCATCCATGCCGCAACGCTCTCCTTTACCCTAGGGTGGCTTTGCGCCGTCCCGACCCTTTTTCGCTCTTCCAACGTTCCTTTTTCGCACAGATTCATTGTACCAAATCCGTAACAGATATGCAACACAAACCGAAAATTTCATACAAAAAAAGACACCGGAACGTCTTTCGGCGTTCCGGTGTCTCTTGGAATCATATCACTTTGCCTGCGGATGGGCGGCGTCGTTGCGCAGGGCGCTTTCGCGGATCTTTTCCAGCGTCTGCTCGCTGAGGATGTGCTCTGCCTTGCAGGCGTCCTCGGCGGCGGTCTGCTCGTCCACGCCCAGCTGCACAAAGAAGTGGGTCAGCAGCTGGTGGCGGCTGTAAATGCGCTGAGCGATCTCCAGCCCGGGCTCCAG
>UMKB01021836.1_pt1 | contig 11032 bp, 3 predicted proteins | sample 1966171 | NCBI WGS metagenome assembly UMKB01 (sample SAMEA4836164, study PRJEB28245) | human gut metagenome | biome: gut microbiome; material: fecal sample | place: Denmark | collected 2008 | reverse complement strand
TTGAACAAGAAATTTCAGCTAAAAAATCAACTGAATGGCTTCGTCAAGCAATTGAGTCTTTTGTAAAAGAACAAGACCAGTGGAATACTACAACTGAAAACTATACCCTTGCTGACCACCTTCAAGGGGGAGCTCTTCTTTATGTCAATAATGACAAGACCCCTTGGGCAAATTCTGATTACCGTTTGCTTAACCGTACACCAAGTAACCAAGATGGTTCTCTAAATGGTACAGGAAGATACTTGGGTGGTTATGAATTCCTACTTGCCAATGACGTTGATAACTCAAATCCAGTTGTGCAAGCTGAGCAGTTGAACCAAATTCACTATCTTGTGAACTGGGGATCAATTGTTATGGGTGATAAGGATGCTAACTTTGATGGTATCCGTGTTGATGCAGTTGATAATGTTGATGCAGACCTTCTCCAAGTTTATACAAACTACTTCCGAGCAGCCTTTGGTGTGGATAAATCTGAAGCTAATGCACTCGCTCACATTTCTATCCTTGAAGCTTGGGATTTAAATGATAATGCTTATAATCAAAAACATGATGGTGCAGCCCTTGCCATGGACAATAACCTTCGTTATGCAATTATGGGTGCACTTTATGGATCGGGCTCTTCATTGAAAGATTTGATTACTAGCAGTTTGACAGACCGTACAAATAATAGTAAGTATGGAGATACACAAGCTAACTATATCTTTGCGCGTGCTCATGATAACCTTGTTCAAGATATCATTCGTGATATTGTTCAAAAAGAGATCAATCCAAAATCAGATGGTTATACCATGACTGATGCTGAATTGAAACGTGCCTTTGAAATCTATAATGAAGATATGAAGAAGGCAGAAAAACGTTATACTATTAACAATATTCCAGCTGCCTATGCTTTGATTCTTCAAAATATGGAGCAGGTAACTCGTGTTTATTATGGAGATCTTTATACGGATAACGGCCAATATATGGCTACCAAGTCTCCTTACTACGATGCTATCACAACGCTCTTGAAGAACCGTATGAAATATGTTTCAGGTGGACAATCGATGAAAGTCGACACGTTCAATGGAAAAGAAATCTTGTCATCTGTTCGTTACGGTAAAGATATTATGACTGCTGACCAAACTACGGGTGTAGCAGAAACAAGTAAACATTCTGGTATGTTGACACTTATTGCCAATAATCAGGATTTCTCACTGGGTGATGGTACTTTGAAAGTTAACATGGGTAAACTTCATGCTAACCAAGCCTACCGTCCATTACTTCTTGGTACTGATAAGGGAATTGTCACTTACGAGAATGATGCAGCTGCAGCTGGAAAAATTAAATACACCGATGCTGAAGGGAACTTGACTTTCAGTGGAGATGAAATCAAGGGATATCGAACTGTTGATATGAGAGGTTATCTTGGTGTTTGGGTACCAGTAGGTGCGCCTGATAACCAAGATATCCGTGTTAAAGGTTCAGATAAGAAACTTGACAAGACATTTTCTGCTACTGAAGCATTGGACTCACAAGTTATCTATGAAGGTTTCTCAAACTTCCAAGATTTTGTTGAAAAAGATAGCCAATATACTAATAAATTGATTGCAGAAAATGCAGAACTCTTCAAGTCATGGGGAATCACATCATTCGAGATGGCTCCTCAATTTGTATCGGCTGATGACCGTACCTTCCTTGATTCTGTTATCCAAAATGGTTATGCCTTTACTGACCGATATGACCTTGCCATGAGCAAGAATAACAAATACGGTTCTAAAGAAGATCTTCGTGATGCACTTAAAGCCCTTCACATGCAAGGTATTCAAGCAATTGCTGACTGGGTACCAGATCAACTTTACCAATTACCAGGACAAGAAGTTGTAACAGCAACACGTGCTAATAGTTATGGTACTCCAAAGGCCAATGCTTATATCAATAACACTTTATATGTTGCAAATTCTAAATCATCAGGTAAGGACTTCCAAGCTCAATATGGTGGTGAGTTCCTTGATGAGCTCCAAAAGAAATATCCACAGTTGTTTGAAGATGTGATGATATCAACTGGTAAGAAGATTGATCCATCTGTTAAAATCAAGCAATGGTCTGCTAAGTACATGAATGGTACTAATATCCTTGGTCGTGGTAGTCGTTATGTTCTCAGTAACGATGCTACTGGTCGCTACTATCAAGTTACTGATAATGGCATCTTCTTGCCAAAACCTTTGACAGATCAAGGTGGTAAGACAGGTTTCTACTATGATGGTAAGGGTATGGCCTACTTTGATAATAGTGGTTTCCAAGCTAAGAATGCCTTCATTAAATATGCTGGAAATTACTATTACTTCGATAAAGAAGGTTATATGTTAACTGGTCGTCAAGATATCGATGGTAAGACTTATTTCTTCTTGCCAAACGGTATCCAGCTTCGTGATTCTATTTATCAACAGGATGGTAAATATTATTACTTTGGTAGCTTTGGTGAGCAGTACAAAGATGGTTACTTTGTATTCGATGTACCGAAAGAAGGTACTTCAGAAACAGAAGCTAAATTCCGTTATTTCTCACCAACTGGAGAAATGGCTGTTGGCTTGACTCATGCTGGTGGAGGATTGCAATACTTTGATGAAAATGGCTTCCAAGCTAAAGGTACTAAGTATGTTACTCCAGACGGAAAACTCTACTTCTTCGATAAAAATTCAGGTAATGCCTACACAAATCGTTGGGCTGAAATCGATGGTATCTGGTATGAATTCAATGATCAAGGCTATGCACAAGCTAAGAAGGGTGAATTCTACACAACAGATGGCTCAACATGGTTCTACCGTGATGCAGCTGGTAAAAATGTGACAGGTGCTCTTACTTTGGATGGTCACGAATACTACTTCCGTGCAAATGGTGCCCAAGTTAAAGGTGAATTTGTTACTGAAAATGGCAAGATTAGCTACTACACTGTAGATAATGGTTACAAGGTTAAAGACAAGTTCTTCGAAGTAAACGGCAAATGGTACCATGCTGATAAGGATGGTAACCTCGCCACAGGTCGTCAAACAATTGACCACCTTAACTATTACTTCAATGCTGATGGAAGCCAAGTCAAATCTGATTTCTTCACTCTTGATGGTGGTAAGACATGGTACTATGCCAAAGATAATGGTGAAATCGTGACAGGTGCCTATAGCATTGGCGGTAAAAACTATTACTTCAAAGAAGATGGTAGCCAAGTTAAAGGTGACTTTGTTAAGAATGCTGATGGTTCACTTTCTTACTATGATAAAGATTCAGGGGAGCGTCTCAATAACCGTTTCTTGACAACTGGTAACAATGTTTGGTACTACTTCAAAGATGGTAAGGCTGTAACAGGACGCCAAAATATCGATGGTAAAGAGTATTACTTTGATCATTTGGGACGTCAAGTTAAAGGTAGCCCAATCAGCACACCAAAAGGAGTGGAATACTACGAATCAGTTCTTGGAGAACGTGTGACAAACACATGGATCACTTTCCAAGACGGTAAGACTGTCTTCTTCGATGAAAATGGTTATGCTGATTTTGATAAATAATCAATCAATCTAATCTTAATCTGAGAGATTAAGTGAAAAACGATATGATTTGACATGAATTTATAGGTGAAATTTCTTGAAAACGAGAATCGTTTAAAGAAATTTTGCCTTTTTTTGCTCCTTAAAGAAAAAAATCTGACAAATATCAATTTTGAGTCAGAATCGTTGTAAAAGCCATTGTATCAAGGGTTTTAGTGGTTTTTATAGAAAATAGTTTTACTTATCAAATGATATGAAAATGAGAATTGAAAGCCTATGAAATAGGTGTGTTACAAAACTTTTCTAATGTTGCTGTTATGTTACATATAATTTATAAAAAAACAATTAATTCGAGAAATAGTTAGAAAATAATGATATAATGTAATTGTTTGAAATCGGATAGATTTCAGTCTGATTTTGACAAATAAAATCACGGGGAAAATTATAATGGAAAATAAGGTACACTATAAGCTTCATAAAGTTAAGAAGCAATGGGTCACAATTGCAGTTGCCTCTGCAGCACTTGCTACTGTCGTAGGAGGATTGTCTGCAACAACATCTTCAGTTTCAGCGGATGAAACTCAAGATAAGATAGTAACTCAACCAAATTTAGATACAACAGCCGATTTAGTTACTTCTACAGAAGCAACCAAAGAAGTCGATAAACGTACAAATACAAAAGAAGCAGATGTTTTAACGCCTGCTAAAGAAACAAATGCCGTCGAAACAGCAACTACAACGAACACACAAGCAACAGCTGAAGCAGCTACAACAGCAACAACTTCTGATGTAGCGGTGGCAGCTGTTCCAAATAAAGAAGCAGTTGTGACAACAGATGCACCAGCTGTTACAACTGAAAAAGCAGAAGAACAACCAGCAACAGTGAAGGCTGAAGTTGTAAACACAGAAGTTAAAGCGCCAGAAGCTGCTTTGAAAGATTCAGAAGTAGAAGCTGCGCTTTCCTTGAAAAACATCAAAAACATTGATGGTAAATATTACTATGTTAATGAAGATGGTTCACACAAAGAAAACTTTGCCATTACTGTAAATGGTCAATTGCTTTACTTCGGTAAAGATGGTGCCCTTACAAGCTCATCAACATACTCTTTCACACCAGGAACAACAAATATTGTTGATGGTTTCTCAATAAATAACCGTGCCTACGATTCATCTGAAGCTAGCTTTGAATTGATTGATGGTTATTTGACTGCAGATAGCTGGTACCGTCCAGCTTCTATCATCAAAGATGGTGTAACTTGGCAAGCATCAACTGCAGAAGATTTCCGTCCACTTTTGATGGCTTGGTGGCCAAATGTAGATACACAAGTTAACTACTTGAACTACATGTCTAAAGTATTTAACTTGGATGCTAAATACACTAGCACAGATAAGCAAGAAACTTTGAATGTTGCTGCTAAGGATATCCAAGTTAAGATTGAACAAAAGATTCAGGCTGAAAAATCAACACAATGGTTGCGTGAAACTATTTCTGCTTTTGTTAAGACACAACCACAATGGAACAAAGAAACTGAAAACTACTCTAAAGGTGGCGGCGAAGATCACCTTCAAGGTGGTGCCCTTCTCTATGTAAATGATTCACGTACACCATGGGCTAACTCTAACTATCGTCTTTTGAACCATACGGCTACTAATCAAAAGGGTACAATTGATAAGTCAGTTCTTGATGAGCAGTCAGATCCAAACCACATGGGCGGTTTCGACTTCTTGCTAGCTAATGACGTAGATTTGTCAAACCCAGTTGTTCAAGCGGAACAATTGAACCAAATCCACTACCTTATGAACTGGGGTTCAATCGTTATGGGTGACAAGGATGCTAACTTCGATGGTATCCGTGTCGACGCGGTAGATAATGTCGATGCAGACATGCTTCAACTCTACACAAACTACTTCCGTGAGTACTATGGTGTTAACAAATCTGAAGCAAACGCTCTTGCTCACATCTCAGTCCTTGAAGCATGGAGTCTTAATGACAACCACTACAATGACAAGACAGATGGCGCTGCGCTTGCTATGGAAAACAAACAACGTTTGGCTCTCCTCTTCTCATTGGCTAAACCAATCAAAGAACGTACACCGGCTGTAAGTCCTTTGTATAACAATACTTTCAACACGACACAACGTGATGAAAAGACTGATTGGATTAACAAAGATGGAAGCAAGGCCTATAACGAAGACGGAACAGTTAAACAGTCTACAATCGGTAAATACAACGAGAAATACGGAGATGCGTCAGGAAACTACGTCTTTATCCGTGCCCATGATAACAACGTTCAAGATATTATTGCTGAAATCATCAAGAAAGAAATCAATCCAAAATCAGATGGTTTCACAATCACTGATGCTGAAATGAAGAAAGCCTTTGAGATTTATAACAAAGACATGCTCAGCAGCGACAAAAAATATACCTTGAACAACATCCCAGCAGCATACGCTGTTATGTTGCAAAACATGGAAACAATCACTCGTGTCTACTATGGAGACCTTTATACAGATAATGGTAATTACATGGAAACTAAGTCTCCATACTACGATACCATTGTTAACTTGATGAAGAATCGTATCAAGTATGTATCTGGTGGACAAGCGCAACGTTCATACTGGTTGCCAACTGATGGTAAGATGGACAATTCAGATGTTGAACTCTACCGTACAAATGAAGTCTATGCTTCAGTACGTTATGGTAAAGACATCATGACAGCTGATGATACAGAAGGTTCTAAATACAGCCGTACATCTGGTCAGGTAACACTTGTAGCTAACAATCCAAAATTGACTTTGGATCAATCAGCTAAATTAAACGTTGAAATGGGTAAAATCCATGCCAACCAAAAATACCGTGCTTTGATTGTTGGTACAGCTGATGGTATCAAGAACTTTACATCTGATGCAGATGCAATCGCAGCAGGTTACGTGAAAGAAACAGATAGCAACGGTGTCTTGACTTTCGGTGCGAATGACATTAAGGGTTATGAAACATTTGATATGTCTGGTTTCGTAGCAGTTTGGGTTCCAGTTGGAGCTTCAGATGATCAAGATATTCGAGTAGCGCCTTCAACAGAAGCTAAAAAAGAAGGAGAGTTGACTCTTAAAGCGACTGAAGCTTATGATTCACAATTGATCTACGAAGGATTCTCTAACTTCCAAACTATTCCAGATGGTTCAGATCCTTCAGTTTATACTAACCGTAAGATTGCTGAAAATGTTGATTTGTTCAAATCATGGGGCGTAACATCATTTGAAATGGCACCTCAATTTGTTTCTGCTGACGATGGTACCTTCCTTGATTCAGTTATCCAAAATGGTTATGCCTTTGCAGACCGTTACGATCTTGCCATGAGTAAGAACAATAAATACGGTTCTAAAGAAGATTTACGAGATGCGCTTAAAGCACTTCACAAGGCTGGTATCCAAGCGATCGCTGACTGGGTTCCAGACCAAATTTACCAATTGCCAGGTAAAGAAGTCGTAACTGCAACTCGTACTGATGGTGCAGGACGTACGATTGCGGACGCTATCATCGACCATTCACTTTATGTGGCTAACTCTAAGTCATCAGGCAAAGATTACCAAGCTAAATACGGTGGTGAATTCTTGGCTGAACTTAAAGCTAAATACCCTGAAATGTTCAAGGTAAACATGATCTCAACTGGTAAACCAATTGATGATTCTGTTAAATTGAAACAATGGAAGGCCGAATACTTCAACGGAACAAACGTTCTTGAACGTGGTGTTGGCTACGTACTTAGCGATGAAGCAACTGGTAAATACTTCACAGTCACTAAAGATGGTAACTTCATTCCTCTTCAATTGACAGGTAAAGAAAAGGTTGTTACTGGATTCTCAAGTGATGGTAAGGGAATCACTTACTTCGGTACAAGTGGTACTCAAGCTAAATCTGCCTTTGTAACCTTCAATGGTAACACCTATTACTTCGATGCTCGTGGTCACATGATTACAAACGGTGAATACTCACCAAATGGTAAAGACGTTTATCGTTTCTTGCCAAACGGTATCATGTTGAGTAATGCCTACTATGTTGATGCTAATGGTAATACCTACCTTTACAACACTAAGGGTCAAATGTATAAGGGCGGTTACACTAAATTTGATGTTACTGAAACTAAAGACGGTAAAGAGTCTAAGGTTGTGAAATTCCGTTACTTCACTAATGAAGGTGTCATGGCCAAAGGTGTTACGGTTATTGATGGCTTCACACAATACTTTGGAGAAGACGGTTTCCAAGCTAAAGATAAATTAGTAACCTTTAAAGGTAAAACTTATTACTTTGACGCACACACTGGTAATGCTATCAAGAACACTTGGAGAAACATTGAAGGTAAATGGTATCACTTTGATGAAAATGGTGTTGCCGCTACAGGTGCTCAAGTTATCAATGGTCAAAAACTTTACTTTAATGAAGATGGAAGTCAAGTTAAAGGTGGCGTTGTTAAGAATGCAGATGGTACTTATAGTAAGTACAAAGAAGGTTCTGGAGAATTAGTTACTAACGAATTCTTCACAACTGATGGAAATGTATGGTACTATGCAGGCGCTGACGGTAAGACTGTTACAGGTGCTCAAGTTATCAATGGACAACACCTCTACTTTAAAGAAGATGGAAGTCAAGTTAAAGGTGGCGTTGTTAAGAATGCAGATGGTACCTATAGCAAGTACGATGCTGCAACAGGTGAACGTTTGACTAATGAATTCTTCACAACAGGTGATAACAATTGGTATTATGTTGGTTCTAATGGTAAGACAGTAACTGGTGAAGTTAAAATCGGTGCTGATACCTATTACTTCGCTAAAGATGGTAAACAAGTAAAAGGACAAACGGTAACTGCTGGCAATGGTCGTATTAGCTATTACTATGGTGATAGTGGTAAGAAAGCCATCAGCACATGGATAGAAATCCAACCAGGAATCTACGTTTACTTTGATAAGACTGGTATTGCTTACCCACCTAGAGTGTTAAACTAATAGATTGAAAAGGAGAACTTCGGTTCTCTTTTTCTACCATTTGCCAAGTCTATCAAGGCTTTAAGTAAAAAAAGAGATAAGATAGTGGCTATTCTGAGGTTACTGTCTTATTTTTAACACTTTTTGATCCATAAATGGGCATGCTAAAAAAACACCTCATCTGGTATTTTTTGAAACAAGGTATTACCATAATACGGCATAGACAGCCTTATCGATTTTGGGTCAAAGAGTAATCGTAAAGTTTGTTATGCGTAATGAGGTAATACATTGTTCGAATGAGACGATGTATAGAGGAAATCGTATGTGGCTTAGTTGAAGCTATTGTCGATTGTCTGTTTCGTTTCTCATAGAAATCTGCGATATGACAAGGATTGGTATGGCTAGCTGAAGCGATATTGCGAATAGATTTGTACAGAATTTTTCTTGCACAAGGATTCCCACGCTTAGTAATATGCTCTTGACCTAGGAAATCTCCCGACTCATAGTGTTTGAGATCAATACCGATAAAAGCGTTGATTTGATTAGCAGACGTAAAGCGACGAATGTCTCCTAATTCGCCAATAACGCTTGTACCCGTTGTCTCTGCGATGCCAGGAATAGAGAGAAGAATCACATATTCAGGTAGAGGTTTAGCTAACTCTATCAACTGTTCTAAAACTTGTTCTCGACGGCTTGTCAACCTTATAAGTTTCTGTGCATTATACTTAACCTCTTCTATTATAGGAGAGGTTTTTGAAATGGCAGAATAAGATTGCTTTACCAGTCCAACTAGCTTCTCAGCCAAGTTACCTACTCTGTTCTCTGAAATGCGTTTAGAGGTTGACTGGCGAATAGTCTCTTTCAACTCAACTTCCGATAATTCCAGCACCTAATGCTTTGTTGGGAAGATGGACACGAGATTCTAATATTGCTCACCTGCAGGAGTAGATAGTAGAATCTCGATTTCTGGGAAGGCGACTTGAAGAACTTTGTGCAGCCTATTCTTCGTCCTTACGATATCCTCTGTCAGATTTTGGTAGAACCGGCTAAGATCATGCAAGTTTTGATAGACTTTTTCTTGAACATAAATTGGCTTACGGTTTAAAACGAATTGTGACGAAGCTAGTTTCCCTGCGTCAATTTTATCGGTTTTCCGGACTCGTAAGCTGTCAAGTTGCTTTTTAGCTTCCAAAGGATTAAGACGTGTATAGTCATAGCTGTTTTCTTCTAGAAAAGCCTGAAGTCGACAAGAGTAGACACCATTAGCTTCGAAAATAATTTCGGGGTTTCTCACGGTCTTTAGTCCTTCAGTAGACGAGAAAATCCGATAATGTCATTAGACATAGTATAGCCATGAACCCTTTCACCATTCACAAGAATAGCGACTTCTGAGCTTGCTTTACTCACATCAATTCCAAAAACTGTCCGCATTATGTTTACCTCTTTGTCTTGAATGATTCCTTATTTTAGTGATTTCATTTTCAATACTCGACGTCTAGCGTCCAACATACTTTGATAAAATTCCATCTAAAACAGGTGTCTTGCCAGTTTTTTTACGGCGTCTAGCGCCAAAAAAAGCCACGACTTCACAAGACACCTCTACTTTAACACAAAGAAAAAGTAGTGAGTACTCACTCCCGTCGGAGATTTCTTCACTACTAATCTTAGTATGTTTTCTACAGGCGGCAGGTCTAGTTGATGACCATGAGAATGATTGTGAATGGAAAAGCGGAAGTTAGTGAGTGCAGCGTTTAATTATCTGAGAATAGAGAAAAAGCTGAGAAACTCATCTCAGCTTTTTATACATACTATTAAATTTGTTAAAGTGAAGTCAAAAAAGTGAGTCCACCCAAAATCACACCAGCTGAGTTTGGAATAATTAGTATCCAATCTTTCTTGGGTTCTTTTGTCCATCCATAAAGAACCCAAATTAAACAAGATACTGCTGCGGATAAAGGCTGGAATGGTTGAGCTTTGTTGCCTTGTAAATTGGCAAAAATTTGTGGGATGTAGGCGATAAATACAATAATCCCGATAAAGGCCCCAATGGAACCGACAATTTGATTTATTTTTTGTTTAGTCATATATACCTCCAATTGTAGAGTATCAAAATGATTGAAAATAGGCAAGGAATATGGTCATTTGTTGTTATTTTCTGTACAAAATAGAATAAAATGTTTATATCTATATTTTGCAGAGGATAGTATACAATATGTTGTGTAAACACAAAAAGGAATAAATCCGTTATAGTAGAGTTGCGAAACATTACTAGAAAGAGATTTATTCCTATGGCTCAGTTTACCACAGAACTACTTAACTTCTTAGCCCAAAAGCAAGATATTGATGAATTTTTTCGTTCTTCTCTTGAAACAGCTATGAATGACCTGCTTCAAGCAGAGTTATCAGCCTTTTTAGGGTATGAACCTTACGATACAGTAGGCTATAATTCTGGTAATAGTCGTAATGGAAACTTTAGTCCAGCTTTGATCCCCTCTTATGGACGTCGAGATGACCACTTGGAAGAGATGGTTATC
>UMKB01042994.1_pt1 | contig 11093 bp, 8 predicted proteins | sample 1966171 | NCBI WGS metagenome assembly UMKB01 (sample SAMEA4836164, study PRJEB28245) | human gut metagenome | biome: gut microbiome; material: fecal sample | place: Denmark | collected 2008 | reverse complement strand
TTCTGCCCCCAAGGTATCAGGTTGACCGAATTCTTAGGAGGGGGACGCTCTATCCAACTGAGCTACCGAGACACAGACCGATGCACACAAGGCACATCGCCTATCTATAATACCGCATCGTGCGCATAAAATCAAGTTGAACCGACGAGGAAAATGGTGTATGCTATAAGGGAGAAAACGAAAGCGGCAGTGCAGGTGTGTGCTGCCTGCGGAGGAACGTATGAAAAAGCCATTCAAGAACCCATTCCGGCATCATCGTGCAAAGAACCGGAACAAACCGCGGGGGTACAGCCCTACCCAGATCATCTGCGTCAGTTTTGTGATCGTGATCGCACTGGGTACGCTGTTGCTGTCGCTGCCCATTGCCAGCCGCTACGGGCGGATGCGGGTGATCGACGCCATGTTCACGGCCACCAGCGCCACCTGCGTGACCGGTCTGGTCGTGCGGGATACCTGGACCCAGTTCACGGCGTTCGGGCAGGCGGTGATCCTGGTCCTGATCCAGGTGGGAGGCCTGGGTCTGGTGACCCTGACCAGCTTTTTTGCGCTGGCCATGCGGCGCCGCATGGGCTTCCGGGATCTGCGGGTGCTGGGGGAGAGCGTCTCGGCAGACGGCTACGCCCAGGCCAAAGATGTGCTGAAGATTGTGGTGGGGCTGGCGGCCTGCTTTGAAGGGGCAGGCATCCTGCTGCTGCTGTTGGCCTTTGTGCCTCAGTTTGGGCTCCAGGGCATCTGGATCAGCATCTTTACTGCCATTTCGGCCTTCTGCAACGCAGGCTTTGACCTGTTTGGTCAGTTTGGGGCCTATTCCTCCCTGGTGCCCTATGTCCACAACTACTATGTCCAGGCAGTGGTCATGTTTATGATCATTGCAGGCGGCCTGGGCTTTATGGTGTGGGTGGAGCTGATCCAGTACCCCAAAAAGCGCAAGCTGTCCCTCCACGCCCGGGTGGTGCTGATCTTTTCGGTGTTGCTGTGGGTAGGGGGTGCGGCCCTCATCGGCCTGATGGAGTGGAACAACCCCGCCAGCATGGGCGGCCTCAGCGTGTCGGACAAGATCATGGCGTCGCTGTTCCAGTCGGTGTCCACCCGCACGGCCGGTATGAATACCATTGATCTGGCGGCCTGCGGGCCCATCACCAAGCTGCTGATGAGCGTGCTGCAGTTCATTGGTGCGGCACCCGGTTCCACGGGCGGCGGCGTGAAGGTGACCACCTTTGCAGTGCTGTTCCTGACCATCCGCAGCGTGGCGCAGGGCCGGGATGACTGCGTGATCGCCGACCACCACATTGAGTCCAAAACGGTGTACCGTGCCCTGACCATCATCGTCATCGGCGCACTGGCTGCCTTTGGCTCTGCGGTGGTGGTGTACTACAACACCTCGGATGCGGTGTCGGTCATTGACGCCATCTTCGAGTCCTGCTCGGCCTTTGGCACGGTGGGTCTGTCGGTGGGCGTGACCGCCCGGCTGAAGGATGGGGCAAAGCTCCTGTATATGGCCGTGATGTTTATGGGACGTGTGGGCCCGGTGTCGCTGGCCATGAGCCTGACCGCCAAACCGGACGACAACAAGCGCAAGATCATGCCGGTTGGCCACATCAATGTGGGCTGAGGCATTCTGCAAATCATGCAAAAATGGAGGCTGTCCGAATCCGGACAGCCTCCATTTTTGCTATATTAGACGATGAAATTACTCTGCGTACAGACTGATGATGTTCAGCACAATTTGGGTGCAGCGGTCCATCCGCTCCACAGTGGTGCACTCGCACACGCCATGGAAGTTGAAGCCGCCGGTGCCCAGGTTGGGGCAGGGCAGGCCCATCCAGCTCAGGGTCGCGCCGTCGGTGCCGCCGCGCACGGGCACTTCTTCCGGTTCCAGCCCGGCCATACGGATGGCCTTGCGGGCGGTCTCTACCAGATGGAAATGCGGCTTGATCTTTTCCAGCATGTTGCGGTAGCTGTCCTTGATCTCCACTTCCACGGTGCCGTCACCGTACTTGCCGTTCAGATACGCGGCAATGTCCAGCAGGTTGTCCTTCTTGAACTGCAGCTTGGCTGCGTCGTGGTCGCGCAGGATGTAGCCCAGTTTGGCCTCGGTCACGTCGCCGTACATCTGGCACAGGTGATAGAAGCCCTGGCGGCCCTCGGTGGTCTCCGGGCGTGCCATGACCGGCAGAGCGCCGTGGAACTCCATGGCCACGTTGGAAGCGTTGATCATGGTGTCCTTGGCAGAGCCGGGGTGCACGGAGAAGCCATGGATGGTCACGGTGGCAGCAGCGGCGTTGAAGTTCTCGTATTCCACGGAACCGGCATCGCCGCCGTCCACAGTATAGGCAAAGTCGGCACCAAAGCCGGGAATGTCAAACAGGCTGGCACCCTCGCCGATCTCCTCGTCCGGGGTAAAGGCGATGCACAGCTTGCCGTGGGGCAGGCCCTTTTCCAGCACCGTCTCCACGGCGGTCATGATCTCGGCCACACCAGCCTTGTCATCGGCGCCCAGCAGGGTGGTGCCGTCGGTGGTGATCAGGGTCTCGCCCTTCATAGAGGCCAGGAAGGGGAAAGCGGAAACCTTCATCACCATGCCGGTGGCGGGCAGGGTCACGTCGCTGCCGTCGTAGTTCTCGTGCAGGATGGGGTTCACGTTCTCACCGCTGGCATCGGGGGCGGTGTCCATGTGGGCGATGAGGCCCAGTGCGGGCTTGTCCTCGCAACCGGGAGTGGCGGGCAGGCTGCCGTAGACGTAGCAGTGCTCGTCCACACGGGCATCCTCCACGCCCAGAGCCTTGAGCTCCTCCACCAGCTGGTGGGCCAGGTCAAATTCCCGGGCGGCGGACGGGTGCGTACCGGATTCGGGATCCGAGGTGGTGTACACCCGGACATAATTCAGAAGTCGTTCATAAGCGCGCATAAGAGGCACACTCCTTTATTTGTAGATTGGAAAATCGTTTTTGCAAACATCCAGTCTTTATCATACCCTCTTTTCCGCTTTTTGACAACCTTTTTTGCACACAAGACAATAAAAACACAAAGATTCAATAGCTTCCTGAAAGAAGTTCATGCGAAAGATGTATCTGTCTGTCGGTGCGACCCTGACTGAAAAAAAGCATCTCAGCAACGCCCGCAGGCTTTGCTGAGATGCTTTTTTCAAAATATCTTCCGCTGAAAATGCCCAGAGCAACGCGGAGGGCATTCAAAAAATATCCTCAGCCCAGGCTCACGCCCATGCGGCGTGCCACGGTGAGCAGCTCGCAGCCCTCGGGTACGTTGCGGGTCTTGCCGGCGATGTCGGCCAGACGGTTCTGGGTCACGCGGCCGTTCACCATGGCCACGGTCACGCCGTAGCGCTCGATCTCCACCAGCTTGGCGGCATAGCTGCCGAACTCGGTGGCCAGCACGCGGTCGTAGGCGCTGGGGCTGCCGCCGCGCTGCATGTGGCCCGGGATGCACACACGGGTCTCCATGCCGGTCTTTTTCTGCACGGCCTGTGCGATGCGGTTGGTGGCGGTGGCACCAAAGCCCTGCTCGGCACGCTTGGCCATCCAGTCCTTACGCTTCATGCGGGCTTCTTCCACGTTCATGGCACCCTCGGCCACGGCGATGATGGAGAAGTTGGAGCCTCTCTTGGCGCGGCGCTCCACGGCCTCGCACACGCGGTCGATGTCGTAGGGCATCTCGGGCAGCAGGATGATGTCGGCACCGCCGGCAATGCCGGAATACAGAGTCAGCCAGCCGGCCTTGTTGCCCATGATCTCAATGCACATCACGCGGCTGTGGCTACCGGCGGTGGTGTGGATGCGGTCGATGACCTCCGTGGCAATGTCCACAGCAGTGTGGAAGCCAAAGGTCACATCGGTGCCAAAGATGTCGTTGTCGATGGTCTTGGGCAGGCCGATGATGTTGAGCCCTTCCTGCGAGAGCAGGTTGGCCGTTTTGTGGGTGCCATTGCCGCCCAGGCAAAGCAGGCAGTCCAGCTTGGCGTCCTTGTAGGTCTTTTTCATGGCGGCCACTTTATCGACGTTGTCATCCTCCACCACGCGCATCATTTTAAAAGGCGTGCGCTTGGTGCCCAGGATGGTGCCGCCCAGGGTTAGAATGCCGCGGAAATCGTCCTCGGACATCTCCTTGTAGTCCCCGTTGATCAGGCCGCTGTAGCCGTTCAGGATGCCGACGATCTCCACGTTGTCACCCATGCGGGCGTACAGTGCTTTTGCTACACCGCGGATGGTGGCGTTCAGGCCCGGACAGTCGCCGCCGGAGGTCAGGATACCAACACGTTTTTTCATTCAAAAGCCCTCTTTCCTCTGAGCTTCAGGGCCGCTGACCCTGAGCACACTATTTATAGTATAAGAGTATTCCGAATGAGGGTGGGTGTCAAGCCATCTGGACAAAATTTTACATGCTGCCGTGCTGCAAAAGCGCCCGGCAAAAAAGTTTGCGGGAAAAGCAAAAAAGTAGTTGACAAGGACACACTCTTCGGGTATAATATCCCTTGTCAGCAGCGCCGAGCCGCTCCTGACAAACCGAATAATGGGGATTTGCATAGTGGTAGTGCGGTAGACTCTGACTCTACTTGTGGGAGTTCGATTCTCTCATCCCCAACCAGTTACCGCAGCCGAATAAGCTGCGGTATTTTCGGGGCATAGCGCAGTTGGTAGCGCGCCTCGTTCGGGACGAGGAGGCCGTGGGTTCAAATCCCGCTGCTCCGACCAAAAAAGACCAGTACACTTTGTGTACTGGTCTTTTTTCGTCTTCACAGCGGGATTTGAAAATGAGCGGCGACGCGAAGCGGCGCAACAAAAGCCCCGGTGGGGCTTTTGTTAGCTCATGGGTCCCACCCGGTAGGAACGTCTACAGGGGTGCATGCTGCAGGAGCAGCGGGATTTGAACAGGGCGGCGACATGAAAGGAGTGAGCGCCTGCGCTCACAGAGACCTCTGCGGCGGAGCCAGCGGCTCCACCGATACGCCGCCCATGCCAAGGGTGGTTTTGATCCCGATGCCGCCGTAGGGCGCAAAGGAGAGCAGGGCAAACGGGAAGTACGGCCCCGTACCCACCCAGAGCACTGCACGCAAAGCCGCGACAGGCTCCTCCGAGGACGGCGGCCGCACAACAGAAAGGGACCCGTTATGACAAAACTCCGGAAACTGGCCGGGTGGCTCCCGGCCGTGGGCGCAATGATCTTCAATGGCTGTGTGATCGGCTGGCTGCACTGTACAAAACCGCAGCTTCTGGGGCCTTCGGTCCCCGGCAATGTCGTCGCAGTCGGTTACACCATCCTGTTCCTGCTCTGGTGGGGGCTGGCTCCGGCCGCAGCAGCCTGCCTGTTCAGCGGGCCGCTTTTTCCGTGCCTGGCCATGCTGCTGCCGGCAGAGCTGCTGTTTGCGCTGACAGTGCTCCGGCGGGTCTGGCCGCTGGGGGTGCTGCTGGCAGTCCTCTGGTTTGCGGGCGCGTTCTGGTTCCGGCGCGAGAGCTTCCGGCAGTTCCGCCGGAAAAGCCGCCGCTGCGGGTACAGCGATTTTGACATCCTGTGCGGGGAGGACCGCGTCCGGGAGAACTGCCGCCGGTTCGGCGTGCTGCTGGCGACGCTCCTGCTGGCAGTTCCGGCGTGCTGGGGCATGTGGAGCAGCCGGGTGTATCTGACCGCAGCGGCACCCCTGCAGACGCAGGCGGAAACGACGGCACAGCTTCACGAAAAGAAATTCCTGCCCGGCTTTGCGGAGGATGCCTGGGAAACGGCGTCTCTGGACAGCAAGACCGAACTGGCAAAGCAGCTGGCCGCCTATGAGTTTGCCATGCTGGGGGTGCCGGACGGGACAGAGGTCACGGTCCAGCCGCTCGACGAGGACCGGTTGGGCTACTACAGCGCTGCTTCCCGGCAGATCGTGCTTTCCCGGTCTGTGCTGGAAAGCGGGACTGCCCAGGAGACCATGGACACCATCGCCCACGAGGCGTTTCATGTGCAGCAGGCTTATGTGGTGGAAAACATCGACTGGGACGATGCCGCGACCCAGGCGGCCTACTACGACCAGGCCAGACGATGGCTGCGGAACGATCAGAATGGGTACGTCTCGGGCGAGGAGGACATCCTGAGCTATTACTTCCAGCCGGTGGAGGTCGATGCCAGAGCCTATGCAGCGGAAGAGACCGAGCGCCTGCAGGGGCTGATCGACAAAGAGTTGCAGAAAGAGACCTGACAAGAAAAGCAGAGCATCCCGCAGAAGGGGAGCGCTCTGCTTTTTCAATATTCCCGAAACGCCGGTTCTGCGGTATAATGGAGCCGGATGGACCGGCCTGCCGTGTCGGACGCGGACCGGAAACGAAAGGAGCTCTTGTTTATGGAAAAAACGCTGCGCAGCTGCGCGGATCAGATCGTGGAAGCCAGCATCCGGGCGGTGCTGCCGGACGAGGCGGTCCGTCGTGCGCTGAAGGATTTTCACCCGGAAGGGCGCACGGTGCTGGTGGCCGCCGGAAAAGCCGCATGGCAGATGGCACATGCTGCCGTTGCCGTGCTGGGGCATGTGGACGGCGGTGTGGTCGTGACCAAATACGATCATGTAAAAGGGAAGATCCCCGGTGTGACCTGCTGCGAGGCAGGCCACCCGGTGCCGGACGCCAACAGCTTTGCCGCCACCCAGAAGGCGCTGGAGCTGGTGCAGGGCCTGCAGCCAGAGGACACGGTGCTGTTCCTGCTTTCCGGCGGCGGAAGTGCACTGTTTGAAAAGCCGCTCATCCCTGCAGAGGAGCTGCAGGACATTACGTCCCAGCTGCTGGCCAGCGGCGCAGACATCGTGGAGATGAACACCATCCGCAAGCGTCTGTCTGGCGTCAAGGGCGGGCGGTTCGCGCAGGCTTGCGCCCCGGCACAGGTGTTCAGCATCGTCCTCAGCGACATTCTGGGCGACCCGCTGGATATGATCGCCAGCGGCCCGGCGGTGCCGGACACCTCCACCTGCGGGCAGGCGATCGCCATTGCTGAGAAATACCACCTGCGCCTGTCGACCGCGGCACAGGAGCTGCTGCGGCAGGAGACCCCCAAGGCTCTGACCAACGTGACCACCCGCATCACCGGCAGTGTGCGGGAGCTGTGCACGGCAGCCGCTGCGGCCTGCCGTGCGCTGGGGTATGAGCCGGTGCTTCTCACCGACCGGCTCTGCTGCGAGGCGCGGGAGGCGGGCAGCTTCCTTGGTTCGGTGGTCCGCACCCATGCGGGCGGAGGCCGGAAGCTGGCTTACATCGCGGGCGGCGAGACCGTGGTGCACCTGACCGGCAAGGGCCTGGGCGGGCGCAATCAGGAGCTGGCCCTTGCGGCGGCTCCTGCGCTGGCCGGGCTGAAACACTGCTGTGTGTTCTCGGTGGGCAGCGACGGCACCGACGGCCCCACCGATGCCGCCGGCGGCTATGTGGACGGCGAGACGGAAGCCGCCCTTCGCGCAGCCGGGCGGGACGTGTACCGCACCCTCGCCGACAACGACGCCTATCATGCTTTGCAGGCGGTGGGCGGGCTCATCCGCACAGGCGCTACCGGCACGAACGTCAACGACGTGGCCGTGGCGCTGGTGGAGTGAACACCGGGGTCACGCCTGGTTCCGCAGAGGCAGCTCCGGCAGAAGTGCCCGGTCTTTCGGCTTGCAGAGGATGTGATACTGCACCATCGTCTGAAAAAATAATCCGCACACCGTAAAAGAATAGAGACTTGATTCGCCGTTTCAGCTACGAAACGGCGAATTTTTTGTGAGAGAAAATACCCCCGGCACAAACAGAGCTCTGGGGTTGCTCTGTCTATGCCGGGGGGGATTTCAGGCGGCTTTTGTCATTTCTGTTTGCGTTTTCTGCCGGAGACCAGCAGGCCGATGAGCAAAAGCAGCAGCAGCGGCACGGCCAGCAGCGGCGCAATGAGGATGGGCTCAATGCGGGTGGCGTCAGCTGCAACACGGATGCGCTTGAGGTTCTCCGGGGCGGTGACACGGTGGCCGCGCACCAGCAGCCGGTGGGTGTTGATGCCGTAGGGGGTGCAGGTCATCAGGGTGACGTAGTCCTTGCCGTCTACCACCTTCAGTTCGTCCACCTCGGTGGGCAGCACGATGGAGATCTTGTCCACCTCGTAGGTCAGCTCCCGGTCCAGCACGGTGATGGTGAAGGTGTCGCCCACCTCCAGCCGGTCCAGATGGGTGAACAGCTTGGCGCTGGGCAGGCCGCGGTGGGCCGAGATCACGGCGTGGGTGCTCTCGCCGCCCACCGGCAGGCTGGTGCCTTCCAGATGGCCTGCGGCCACCTGCAGCACGGCGTCGCTGGTGCCGTGGTAGATGGGCAGCTCCACCCCGATGCGGGGAATTGTGATGTAGCCCATGATGCCGGTGCCGGTCACGTCCAGCGTGGTGCTGTAGGTGGAAAAGTGGTCGGCGTGGTACAGGGCATCCGGGTCGGCGGCGATCTCCTGATTGAAGACGTCGGCGGCATCAAAATAGGCCGTGTAGTCGGCGTCGGACAGGCCGTCCACCTGTTGGGCGTAGCTGTTCACGACCCTGGTCTGGTTGCGCTGGTTGATGTAATCGCTGATGGTAGGGTAGAGCATCACCGCAAGGCCCACAAAGAAAATGAGGACGAGCAGGATGGTGCCGGAGTGCTTTTTCATGGCAAGGCCCTCTGTGCTGTGAAAAAGGAGCGGAGGCGAGTTGGTCGCCCCCGCTCCGGGTGTTTTCAGGGATGGTTGCTTAGTTCTTGTGCTCCATGCGCTTCTTGGTGACCAGCAGCACGACTGCTGCCACCATCAGGCCGCCGCCGATGACATAGAACAGGGTGGTGCCCATGCCGCCGGTGCTGGGCAGCACAGTGCCAGCGTTGTTCTCGACCACAACGCCGCCGTCTTTATAGACATCGGCATCGAAGGTGGCATGAGCCTTGGAGCCCTCGGTCAGGTTTACGGTTTCGGGGGTTACCAGCTTGTTGTAACCGCCCGGAGCCTTGGTTTCGGTCAGGGTATAGGTTTTGCCTGCCAGACCGTAAATGTTGACCTTGCCGCCCTTGACGGTGATGGTAGTGGTTGCACCATCCTCGCCAGTCATAGCCACACGGTAGTTGCCGGCAGTATCCTTTACGAAAGAGAGCTTGGTTTCGCCATCGGCCAGCTCAAACTCAGCACCGTCCAGCAGCTTGTTGGTGGTGCCGTCCACCTTCACCAGGTCGAACTGGTAGGACTTGGTGGTGACCTTGCTGGGAACAGTGTTCTGATGATTGCCGTAGCTCAGCTTGACCTCGTTGGCGTTGCCATCGCCATCAATGACAGCATCCTTATTCAGGGTGGCATTGTAGGTCACAATGATAGTGGTACCCTTAGTGAGAGTGCTGACGTAGGTTTCAGGAAGCTCCAGGGTGAAACCGTTGGTGGTAGAGGTGAGTGTATAATCGGTGGTCACAGCATCATTGGCGGTAACCTTGAGGGAACTGTTGTTGAAGGTCAGGCCCTTGCTCATAGTATCGGTGACGGTGTACTTCTGAGCACCGTCAGCAACCTTGATCTCGACCTTATACTCCACAATATCACCGATCTTGGCGTTGTTTTCGCTGCCCCAATCACCGGCGCTTGTCTGAACTTCCTTCTTGATTTCAGGTTTTTCGTTCTTTTCCTTGATGGTGGCATCGGGATTGGTGGTATTCAGACCGCACAGAGCACCCAGAGAGCTGTCCACCAGGTAGTAGCCCAGGTCCAGGTTAGAGAAGGTAATGCTGCTGCCGTTGCCCTCCTGGGTACCAGCAGACTGGATGCCCTTTTGTTTTGCCCAGGCCAGAGCTGCCTTAGCAAATGCGGCAACAGTGGTGGAATCGTTTTCGTCAGCAGCCGTCCAAGTGGGGTGGTTCTGGCCGTCCAGGGTGATGTAGTTTCCACCGGCACCCGTCTTGAAGAAACCCTCCCAATCCGATTCTACGGTGTAGGAATAGGTATTGCTTTCAGCGTTGTAGCTGTCCAGCTTGAACATGCGGTAGATGGTGTAGGTCTCGTCCTTCACCGTTTTGCTGATGGTGATGGAACCTTTGGTGGCATTGGTCACTGCAAAGGCAGGCACGGCCATAGCCAGCACCAGGGCTGCTGCCAGCAGGGCAGCAAACAGTTTTTTGAACGTCTTTTTCATGAGGGGATGATTTGCTCCTTTCCAGATTGGGGAAATTTATGCACACAACATTGCTTCGGAGGCGGGACGCATTCGCCCGCTCCGCAGGCACAAATCAGAATACCGCAAAGCGGTTCAGCGGCCAGATGCGCAGGAATACCCGCCCCACGACCTGGCTTTTTTCCACGCAGCCGATCACGCTGCTGCGGCTGTCGATGGACACCGATCGGTGGTCGCCCAGCACAAAATACCGGTTCTCCGGTACCTGATAGGGGAACCGGATGTCACATTCGCCCAGTGCCAGCTCGTCCACATAAGGCTCGTCCAGCACAGTGCCGTTCACGGTCACATGGCCGTCCTCGTCCATGGAGATCACGTCACCGGGCTGTCCGATCACACGCTTGAGCAGGAGCTTGTTCTGCCAGTAAAAGCCGCACAGGTCGCCAGTTTTCATGCTGTCGGACTTGACCAGCAGCAGAATGTCCCGGTCCTCCAGCGTGGGGTTCATGCTGTCGCCGGACACCTGCAGCACCGGCAGGAACAGGGTGGCCAGCAGCACGGCCACAGCGGCCACCACCACCAGCGCATAAATGGTGCTGCGCAGTACCCGTCCGTACCGGCTGCGGTAGGCCAGACGGTCGCGCTCGGCCTTTACCTCCTCTGTGGAGGGGATGGCCGTAAATTTGATCTCGGTTGATTTCATTTTACCTTGCCTTCTTCCGGCAGGATATCGGTGTCACAGCGGCTGCGCAGCAGCTCACGGGTGCTCTGCTCAAAAGCAGCCCGCCGTGCTGCGATCTCCTGTTCCGTTTTGGCCCGCAAGGCGGCACAGTCGGCCTCTGTCTGGGCACGCTTGTGCTCTGCTGCCTCGGTCAGGGCGTCACATTCCCGCTTGGTCTGTGCCTTCAGCTGTTCCGCCTCGGCCCGGGCCTGCGCAAGGATCTGGTCTGCTTCGGCCTTTGCCTGCGCCTGCAGGGCGTCCCGGTCG
>UMKB01032248.1_pt1 | contig 11113 bp, 7 predicted proteins | sample 1966171 | NCBI WGS metagenome assembly UMKB01 (sample SAMEA4836164, study PRJEB28245) | human gut metagenome | biome: gut microbiome; material: fecal sample | place: Denmark | collected 2008 | reverse complement strand
GTTCAGACGTCACCATCTCTATCAACAAGAACAAGTTGAAGAGTCTTTCCGGCAGTACCGCATTGCTCGGTAAGGGACAGTGGAGCGACGTTGTTTCCCGTTCTGCACCAGGCGAATCACTCTACAACTTCTACGGTTACGTAGTAGAGGGAGTATATAAGGATTACAACGATATCATCAGTTCTCCAGTACAGACCCTGCAGAAGAACAACCCAATCTCTGTAACAACAGATGCAGATGGCACCAAGCACTATGCATGGATTGACGACCCATCTAAGTTCAGCCGCAGCAACACCACCTATGTAGGTGACTTGAAGTACAAGGATATCAACGGCGATGGTATCATCGACGAGAATGATAAGACCAACATCGGTTCTCCACTGCCAAAGTGGACCTTCGGATGGAACAATACCTTCCGCTACAAGAACTTCGACCTGAATATCTTCATCAATGGTTCTGTAGGCGCCAAGGTAGCCAACTATCTGAACATGAAGATGACTCACATGAACTCTCCATGGAGCAACCAGTTGAAAGATGTCAACAAGCGAGTTCACCTCGTAGCCAAGGATGGTAACCAGACTGGTAACTGGTATGACAACATCTCTAATCTGACCGTTGACAATCCAAACTCGATGTACCCACGTGCATCCATCAACGACCCTAACGATAACGACGCATTCAGCGACCGTTATATCGAGGATGGTTCATACCTCCGCTTGAAGAGCATGGCTCTGGGATACACATTCGACCAGAAGCTCATCCAGAAGATTGGTCTGACCAATCTCCGACTGACTCTCACAGCATCTAACCTCTTCACCATCACCGGTTACAGCGGTTACGACCCAGAGGTAGGTCTCTCTACTCAGAGTGCGAATGTATATGGTCTGGATTTCGGTCGCTACCCTTCTCCAACCACCGTTACATTTGGTTTGAACTTATCATTCTAATATCCAAAACGAACAGTTATGAAATTTAAGAATATTAAATATACAGCATTTGTAATGCTCCTCGGTATGGGAATGACCTCTTGCGGAGACTTCCTTGACAAACCTGTAGAGGACAATTACAACACAGAGAACTATTACAACGGTGATGCTTCCTGCATCTCGGGCGTAAACTATCTCTCTAACTCACCTTGGTATGATTTCCAGCGTGGTTTCATCAAGGTTGGTGAGGTTATGTCGGGTAATATGTATTGGGGCTCAAGCCCTTACATGAACTTCAGTACCAATGGTACCGATGAGGACCTGGTAAACATGTCTTACTCACTCTGGGCAGAGATTGGTCACTGCAGTACCGTTTACGAATCATTGAAGAACGCCATCAACACCTCAGAAAAGGTAAAAAACCAGTGCATGGGCGAGTGTCTTGCCTGGAAGGCGATGGCATACTTTTATCTGGTACGTACCTTCGGTGATGTGCCTATCATCCACAGCAACTCAGAAAGTCTTGGTAAAGGTGACTACAATAGTGTTAGCAAGGTAGAGAAAGCTGATGTTTATGAATATATCATCATGACCCTGGAAAAGGCGATGGAGCTTCTTCCTAAGGAAAAGAGCACTTCGGGTCGCATCGACTACTACTGTGCAGAAGGTCTGCTCAGTAAGGTTTATCTGACCAAGGCTGGTGTTTCCGGCACCTTGAACCAGGAAGATTTGAAGAAAGCTGCCGAATATTCAAAGGATGTCATCGAGAACTCAGGCAGAGGACTGATGGAGCACTACGAGGACATCTTCCGTGGCTCTAACCAGTTCTGCGACGAAATTCTGATTGCGTGGCGCTGGACAGTAGGTACTCAGTGGACTTCTCAGAACACCCTCCAGAGCGACTTGGCTCCAGAAGGTTTCGATGAGAATGGTGACTGCTGGGGCGGTTGGGGCGGTCCATCTATCGATTTGATGGAAGCCTTCGGTGTATCTCCTAAGGATGATCCAGCAAACCGTGTAGATCCTGACCACCGTCGTAAGGCAACCATCATGATGCCAGGCGATGTATATTCTTACTTCTGGAGAGACCACGACCTTCCTGCCAATGCACAGAAGGACGGTCTGAAGAAAGGATTCTCTTACCTGGATTTCTGGTATAACAAGGGTTACAATGCAGCTGCAACTGGTCAGTGCCAGGGTCCTTGCGGTGGTAGCAACGTGAAGCACCTCTATGGTGACAACTATGACCACAAGGAAGAATTGGGCATCACTCCAACCCGTATGTCTAATGCTCTCCCTACTCCACTCCTCCGTTTGTCAGACATTTATCTGATTTATGCAGAGGCACAGGTACAGATGGGTAACAATACCGATGCACTTGCCCTGGATTGCTTCAACAAGGTTCGTGGCCGTGCATACGAGTGGCAGGGATTCGTAAGAAAGACCTCTCTTACATTCGATGACATCTGGAAGGAGCGCCGCCTGGAGTTTGCTGGTGAGGGCGACCGCTGGTACGACTATGTACGCCGTGCATACTACGATGTAGATAGCTGCATCAAGGAATTGAAGGCACAGCACCGCAATGCTATGTTGAATTGCGATGCAGTTTACAAGGCATACTACAACAATGGCACATGGGACAGCTCTGAAATGCAGTATGATGAGAATACACCAGCACCTAACGTAACAGCCAACAGCTTTACATTGCCATTCCCAACAGAGGATGTAGCCCTGAACCCTAACCTGGGTAGCAATGCTACTCCAATCCATGTAGATGTACGTAACACATATAGTTATTAATCAATTAAGAGAATTTCATTATGAATATCAAGAATATAAATGGGGCTTTATTCGCCATGGCACTTGTTGCAGCCAGCGCAGGATTCACTTCTTGCGAGGACGAGCCAGACAAGTATGAAGTTGCAGGCGGAACTCCTACCATCGATTATGTTCGCCCTGTGGATGCTGCCAGCAAAGACTCACTGCTTACTGGTGCATCTCTCAACAATACCATCTGTATTGTGGGTAGAAACCTGAAAAGTGTGACCAAGATCAACTTCAACGACCAGGCAGCAGTCCTGAACACCAGTTACATGACGGACAACACCATCATCGTAACCGTGCCAAAGGCTATCCCTAACGAGGTAAGTGATAAGATCTACTTCATCACCAGCAAGCAGGACACCGTGGCTTACGATTTCAAGACCATCGTGCCAGCTCCAACCATCAACAGCATGAGCAACGAGTGGGCAGCTCCAGGCGAAGAAGTAACCATCAAGGGCGACTACTTCCTGGATTACGACAACAGTCATCTGACTATCAAGGTGGGTGATAACTACACCATTCCTTACGAGGACCTGAAGATCAGCCAGAACAGCATCCGCTTCAACATGCCAGAGGATATGCCTAAGCACGAGCCTATCACCATCACAACCATCAACGGTACTACCAAGGCTGGTTTCCGCTATATGGACAACCGCGGTATGCTCTTCGACTTCGATACTCCTTGGAAGGAAGGTGGAGATGTATTGGGCAACAATGGTTGGCACAATCGTACCATCACATCCGATGGCACATCACTCTCTGGCAACTACATGGTTCTCGGTGAGACAGCCATGGGCGCAGATGGTGGCTGGAACGACGGTAACTTCTCGTTCGAGTACTGGCCAGGAAGTTGGCAAGACCCTGAGACCTACTCCAGCCGTCCACGTATGCAGGATCTTGCAGACTTCAGCGACTGGAAGAACATGAGCCTGAAGTTTGAGATGTGCATCCCTAAGGACAACGGTTGGTCGGCTGCTCCTATGCAGATTTATTTCGGTAGTGTAACTCAGGTTTCCAATGGTGCTGCAGGTGTAAAGGACATCTATGGTAACGTATTGGCAGGAGCCAACAACACCTTCTTCCACGACGAGAAGAACAACACCAAGTTGGCACGTGCCCTCTACATGCCTTGGCAGAATACAGAAGACAAACTCTACAATACCGAGGACAAGTGGGTAACCGTTACTATCCCATTGACAGACTTCGTATACGACTATGACGGAAACAAGGGATTGAGCTACAGTGGCGTGAACGACTTCAGTGCCTTCAACATCTTCGTAGTGAAGGGTGCATACAATGATGCAACCGTATTGCCTACCGGTGTGGATTGTAACCCAATCATCAAGATTGACAACATCCGTGTGGTTCCAAACAAATAAACTTATAATCTGAATTGATATGAAAAAGATAAGCAAAATATTCGCCATGTTGGTGGTAGCCCTCGTAGGGCTATCGCTGACAGCGTGCAGCGACGGAGATGACCTCTCTACCGACCAGTATGGTAACGAGATTTCTCTCCAGTCATTCGGTCCATGCCCAGTGCTCCGTGGCGGTACCTTATATCTCTATGGTACCAATCTGGACCAGATTGAGTCTGTCAACCTTCCAGGTGCAGATCCTATCACCGCATACGAGATTCTCCAGAGCGGTTACAACAGCAAGATTTCCATCCAGGTTCCTGCCGAGAAATGCGAACCCGGTCAGATTGTGCTGAAGACCAAGAAGGGCGGCGAGATTACATCCGTATCACCTATCACCTATCGTGAGGACATCGAAATCACCAAGTTCTTCGTAGGTAGCGAAGGTAATATGGTAGGTAATGTAGGCGACGTAGTAACCATCAAGGGTGATTACCTCAACCTGATGCACGGCGTTATCTTCGCAGGTAGCGATACCATCAAGGAGGCAGAATTCGTTGGTCACGACCGCTACACAATCCAAGTGAAGATTCCGGCAGAGGCTCGTACAGGTGTCATCACATTGACAGACGCCACTAAGGACGGTGCTTCCCTGGAGACCAAGGAAGAGTTGACCATCAATACTCCAGAGGCTACTCCTATCAAGGACCGCAACATCAAGGCAGGCGAAATTCTCAGCATCAAGGGATCTTCATTCGACCAGATTGTCAGCGTGAAGTTTGAGGGTGCTACTGTTGATGCTGCCGACTTCAAGTCACAGAGCGTAGCAGAGATTACCGTTGCAGTTCCTGCCAAGGCTACTGACGGTACCTTCTACGTAGTAACCAAGAGCTGTATCGAAGTTCCAGTGGGCAACATCATCACCGTTGTTCCTACCCAGCTTGTTGCAACACCTAATCCAGTGAAGAATGGTGCAGAACTGACCATCACCGGTAAGGATATGGATTTGATTACAGGCATTGCATTCCCTAATGCAGCAGAGTCTAAGCTCAACAAGGTTGAGACAACAAAGGTTACTTCTACAGTACCAGAGGATGCACAGGAAGGCGACATCACTTTGAGTCTTGATAATGGCAAGACTGTAACAGTAGCCTATACTTTGGTGAAGCCAACCGTAGCTTCTTGCACACCGGCAGCTATCACAGCTGGTGAGAAGACCATCATCAAGGGTACAGATCTCGACCTCGTGAAGAGCATCACCTTCCCTGGCGATGTAGAGCAGACCGTTGAGAAATTTGCAGCTCAGAATGCCAATGCCATCGCAGTAACAGTTCCTGCAGCATGCGCCGGTACAGGCTTCAAGCTCAACCTGAAGAATGGTACAACCATAGAGGTGAAGGATGCATTGAGCATCAAGGCAGCTACCGATCCAGCTATCGCTTCTATCACTCCTGGTGAGGCTATCGCAGGTTCAACCATCACCATCACTGGTAAGAACTTCCAGAACATCCAGAACCTCTATATCGGTTCTTACAAGGTAAACCGCTATACCTCTCGTACCAATACTGAGATTGTATGCCAGGTTCCTGCCAATGCAGAAGTTGGTACCTACAAGATCGTGATGGAAGATCCAGACGGCAACAAGATTGAAGGTCCTGAGTTCAAGGTGGTTCCTGCAGAAAAGGATATCGCTACTATCACAACCAACATGGACAACAGCGCCATCAAGTATCCATACAACTTCACTTGGGATGACACCGGTCGTTTCCGCATCATGAAGGCAGACCTCATCAAGTTGGGTGTCAAGGTAGGTTCCAAGATGCTCTTCTATAAGGAAGCAGGAGCTACCGGACAGGTTCAGATCAACAACGCCAACTGGGGCGGTATTGATACTGTAGCCGACTGGAATGGTGACCAGAACTGTGTTGTGAAGGTATTCGATGCAGCCATGATGGAAGCCGTGAACAGCATCTCTGACGGTTGGAGTGATACTGCATTCATCCTCCAGGGCGACCTGAAGAATGTAACCAAGATTGCCATCCTCCCATAAGATAGAAATATTTAACATAAAAAACGCATTTATGTGAAATATAATTCGTAAATTTGTGGCGTAGTTATATTAACTGCGCCACATTTTTGATTTTAACCAAAACATTAACCCGATATGAAGAAAATAGCATTATCCTTACTGGTAGCTCTCAGTTGCATCTCAGCCAAAGCTGCCGACGGCAAGTCGCTGTTTGTTTCATTCAACGATGGTAGCAGGATAGAGTTTGCACTGAGCACTCTACCGGAAGTGACCTTCGGGAATGACAAGATGACCGTGACTACCACTGCCACTACTGCCTGTTACGAACTGTGGAAGGTTTCTACCTTCACCTACGGTACCACTACGGGCATCCAGCAAATTGAAGCCAACAGTAAGTTTGCCTTCGAAGGTGACCGCCTCATCGTAGACGGCACCCGCAACCAGGTGAGTGCCTTTGCTCTCGACGGAAAGGCAGTAAATCTCTCTCCGGTCATCGCAGGCGACAAGACCATCATTTCTCTTGATGGTTTAACCCACGGCGTATACATCATCAAAATCAATAACAAATCCATCAAAGTAGCAAGACAATGAAAAAGATATTACTCTCACTTCTGGCAGTAATGATTTCATTCACTGCCTTGGCACAAACTGATGGTGACAAGATTACCATCAACAATTCGGAAGGAAAGCAAGCTGAATGGAATCTGACTGGCGAAAGCAATACCATCAGCAGCATGAAGCACAATGCCAACAACCAACTGGAAATTTATGTGAAAGGCTTGGAAGAATTCGGTGCTTTCGAAACCTACGACATCAACAAGATTAACAATGTTGTCTTCTCTATCTATCACGAAAGCGAAGTAGGCGATGTGAATCTCGCTGACCCTGCTGCTACAGAAAAAACCAAGCGTCTCTACAAATATCTGCAGCTGAATTATGGCAGCAAGACCATCTCTTCGGTCATCGCCTACGTCAACTGGAACACCCAGGAAGCAGACAAAATCTATAAGGCAACAGGCAAATATCCTGCCATGAACTGCTATGACTTCATCCATATCTATGTTCCTAAGCAGGGTTCCAACGGATGGATCAACTATAACGACATCACTCCTGTCACAAACTGGGCAGACCAGGGCGGACTGGTATCGCTGATGTGGCACTTCAACGTGCCTAAGACAGAAAGCACAGTTCCGGGAACAGATGGTAGCGGTGTGACCTGCACCCCATCCGAAACCACCTTCAAGGCTGCCAACGTATTGACGGCAGGCTCTTGGGAGAACAAATGGTTCTATCAGGAGATGGACAAGGTGGTGGAAGTTCTGCAGAAGTTGCAAGATGCAGGCGTCGTTGCCATTTGGCGTCCTTTCCATGAGGCTGCCGGCAATGCCTGTCTGAAATCAGGAGCCAGCTGGGGCAAGTCCTGGTTCTGGTGGGGATATGATGGTGCTGAAACCTACAAGAAGCTTTGGCAGACCATGTTCGACTACTTCCAGAGCAAGGGAATCCACAACCTGATTTGGGCTTGGACCACACAGAATTACAATGGCGATGTCAATACCTATGACAATGATGCCGAATGGTATCCCGGCGACAAGTATGTAGATATCATCGGCCGCGACCTCTATGGCTATGATGCTGCCAAGCAGGCACAGGAGTTCAAGGAGATTCAGGCACGCTATCCTGGCAAGCTCGTAGCCCTGGCAGAATGCGGAACTGATGACAAGAGCAACACAGCTACCGCCGGCATCGATGAGGCATGGAATGCCGGTGCAAAATGGAGCTTCTTCATGCCTTGGTATGGAAGCAGCATGCCATCCAACGACTGGTGGAAGGCAGCATTGAGCAGCAAGAACGTGATTACCCGTGACCAGGTAAACCTGAATGCCAACTACGTAGAGGAAAGTGCTGTGGATGCAGTAAAGAACATGGGCATCGGTACCAACTTCGGCAACTGTACAGATGTGGTTGCCATGTGGATGAACATGAACAGCAACTCGGTTACTGATTTCGAGAAAGCTTGGGGACAGGTTCCTACCACCAAACCGATGGTAGATTTCCTGAAGAAGAACGGTTTTAATTCTGTCCGCATCCCAGTTACCTGGTTCCAGCACATGAAGGAAGACGGAACCGTGGATGAAGCCTGGATGAACAGAATACAGGAAATCGTAGATTACGTCATTGATAACGGAATGTACTGCATCCTGAATGTTCACCATGATACAGGTGCTGACGATGAGGATGTGAAGCACTGGATCAAGGCTGATGAAGCCAACTACAAGGAGAACAAGGAGAAGTTTGAATATCTCTGGACCCAGATTGCCACCCGTTTCAGGAACTACGACCAGCACCTGGTGTTCGAAGGTTACAACGAGATGATTGATGCCGACAACACCTGGAATGCACCAAAGAGCGCAAGCAGCTATAAGGGTTTGAACGGATATGCCCAGAGTTTCGTGAATGCAGTACGTGCTACCGGTGGCAACAACGAGACCCGCAACCTCATCATCAATACCTATGCTGCAGCTAATGGTGACGACGTATTGAACAACCTCGCCATCCCTACCGACAAGGTGGATGGCCATATCGCAGTAGAAGTTCACACCTACTCACCATGGGACTGGTTTGCCAAAGGCAAGTGGGATGCTTCCTGCAGCAAGGAAATCGCTGATATGTTCACCCGTCTGAACAGAAAGTTCATCAGCAAGGGCATTCCTTGCATCATCGGTGAATACGGTACTCATGGAAGCAAGAGCGTCAGCAAGAACAGTTCTGCCAGCGAGATTCAGGCTGCTGCCGACCAGGCTGCCGACATCGTGAAGCAGGCAAAGGCTTACGGCGTAGCCACCTTCTACTGGGTGAGCATCTTCGACGGAACAGACAGAAGTGTGCCACAATGGACTTTGCCTACCGTGGTGGAAGCTATGAAAAAGGCTTATAATGAATAACAAATTATGAGAATCAAATATATTATATTGATGTTCGCGGCCCTCCTGGCTTTCTCTTCATGCGGTGAGAAGAAAAAGAAATCGTATGACGAGATTGCCATGAGCGGTCTCACAACCCGCACAGAGAATCTGAAAACCAACATCAAGGCGTATGCCAACAAAGGTACGCTGATAGGCCAGATGTATGGAACCTTAACCGGAATAGGCTGGAATCGCTGGCAATGTGACAGCGACCGATGCGACTTGAAAACTCTCTGCGGTTACAGACCGGCTGCAAATGGATATGAGTTGGCTGGCATTGAAAATGGAAAATCACAGAACATAGACGGCGTTCCGTTCAAGGCTATCAGGGAAGATGTGCTGAAACACTTCCGTAAGGGAGGCTTACTCATCATGAACTGGACAATGCCTGATTATAACGGCAATGATGATATGCTGGAGGAATATACCAAACAGGTTGCCAAATATCTTGATACACTGCAAGATGGTTATGGTATCAAAGCACCTGTAGTACTCAATCTTCTTCCTATAGACGGTAAGACATGGTACTGTAAACTCAGCAAAGACGACTATATCAGTCTTTACAAGAAGATACAGGATCTCTTGGATGACGAGGATGTAACGAATGTAGTTTATAGTTATTCTGAAACCTACCAGCCGGGCAAGAATCTGATGGATCGCTATCCGGACAACAAGATTGATGTGATCAACGTGACATATCTGCAAAGCAAAAATGCCATCGACCTCCCACTCTACCAGAAGAGCATCAAGGAGATTGTGAAGCAGGCTCTGCCTTTTGCCCAAGACCACAACAATGCCTTCGGACTGACAACAGGAGTAGAATCTATTGGTGATTCCAGTATGTTTTCAGAGACATTGCTTACAGTACTCAAGCAGCATCACATTGCTTACCTGATATTTGGCAGAAACCAGGGAGAACCGATTGAGGAGGATTACTATACTCCATATCCTGGTGTATCGAACAAGAAGACTCATGGGTTCATGGAAATGATAAATGATGAAGTTTGTGTTTTCCTGGAAAAGCTAAACGGACTATATCTTGAACATTAATCAATGTTCGAAACGGATAATATCAAAAAGAGAGGGCATTCACATACCCTCTCTTTTCTTTTCAACAAACTAAAAATATAACTCTATACTATTTCTGAACATACTTTTTACCGTTCTTGATTACTACACCCTTATAAGATGCACCCACCTGCTGACCTGCAAGGTTATAAACCGGAGCATTCTTAGCAGCTGGAGCTACAAGCGCATTTGATATATTAGCTGGAGTATTGTCTACCAATAATACATAAGCGTGAACTAACTTGCAATTATTATAGATATTGAAAGTTACACCACCCTTATGAGATTCACCATCAACATAAGCATCTGTACCATTTTTGGCAGCCTTCTTGAAATCACCAACAGTAACAAAGATATCAAAATTCTTACCATCAGCTGCATTCAATTCATAGGTTGGACTCCAATTATCAGAATTGGCAAATCCACCAATATCCCAACCATTGCGAGACACATAAGGATCTGTCGTATTCTCGAAGCTTAGTTTCACCTTTGTATCATCAGCATATTTATCAAATTCTGAAGCCAAAATAGTATGACCTTCAACCAATGTCAATTCAACCTCAGTCTGCTTAAACAGTTTCACCATCCTTCACATTGTTGCTTGGCTCTCCAATATCAAGAGTAGCTGCGTTAGCAAACATAGCAAATAATACGCCACACACGAGAGTAAATAACTTTTTCATAAGCTCTTAAAAATTTTTTATAGGTTTAAATATTGTTTTTAGAATCAATACGTTAATTGGTTCTTTTCGGTGGCAAATATATGACAAAAGTAGCGAAATACATGATATTATCTTGCTCATTATCAATACTATTCTTTCTACATGCCATTTCTTTTAGAATTTGATGCAATTTATCTAAACTAAACTTTCGCATGTGATTTAAGTACGGGCTGAAGGCCGTTTCTGTGTTGGCCTCATGTTTGCCTTCAACTCTGCCTTC
>UMKB01021654.1_pt1 | contig 11119 bp, 7 predicted proteins | sample 1966171 | NCBI WGS metagenome assembly UMKB01 (sample SAMEA4836164, study PRJEB28245) | human gut metagenome | biome: gut microbiome; material: fecal sample | place: Denmark | collected 2008 | reverse complement strand
ACGGTGAACGCCATCGTCAAGGAGGGCATGAGCGCCAGCGATGCGCTGCGCAGCCTGATGTCCCGCGACCGCAAGAGCGAGATGCCGCAGGGCTATGAGAGCGTGTGAACTTGAAATAATCGAAAAGAGGCTTCCGGAATGTCTGCGGGCATTCCGGAAGCCTCTTTTGTTTGGCGGGAGGTGTAGCAAAATTATTAAAACTTTTTACAGAAAACAGACACAAAAGGGTAGAAGGTCGGCAAACTTTCTGCTATACTGAAAACGATAGAATTTTTGGTCAGTGCAGCCGGAACAGGGCGGCGGGCGCTGGCACTGCAAGAAGGAGGAATGAGAGATGCCCTCTACCTACGCACACCGCCGTTTTGGCGCAAATGTGCTGGACCATCTGCCCGCGCCGCTGCGGGAAAAGCTGGAGGCACATCGGGAGCTGTACGATATCGGTCTGCACGGGCCGGACCTGCTGTTCTATTACCATGCGGAAAAGTCCACCACGGTCGCCGCGCTGGGCAACGCCATGCACGACGAGCCGGGCAGAACGTTCTTTGACCGGGCCCGGCGGGTGGTGCACGAGGAAGCCGACCGCGAGGCTGCGCTGGCCTACGCGCTGGGCTTTGTGTGCCATTTTGCGCTGGACAGCACCTGCCATCCCTTTGTGGAGCAGTTTACCCGGGAGAGCGGCGTGACCCACTGCGAGATCGAGACTGAGTTCGACAATATGCTGCTGCGCCGGGACGGCTATGACCCGCTGACCTTCTTTACCGCCAGCCATATCCACCCCAGCGCGGCAAACGCCCGGGTCATTGCGCCGTTTTACAAGGATATCTCGGAGCAGACCGCGCTGGAATCCCTGAAGGGGATGATCATGGTGCATAAGGTGCTGCAGGCTTCGAACCCGGTCAAGCGCTGGGTGGTGCTGACCGGCATGAAGGTGCTGGGCAAGTACGAGGGGATGCACGGCCTTGTGGCAAATCCGCAGCCGAACCCGCAGTGCACCGAGAGCAACCGCAAGCTGGATGCACTGTACGCCAAGGCTTTGCCGCTGGCAGAGCGGCTGATCTTAGAGTATGTGGCAAAGCTGGACACGGACGAGCCGCTGGACGCCGCCTACGACCACACCTTTGGGGAATTTTAAAAACTGCACCGTCCGGCGGTGCAAGGGGAAAAGGGAAATACGATGAAAACTGAAAAATTCAAGGTGACACCGCTGGAGCGGGCATGGATCTTATACGATGTGGGCAACTCGGCCTTTGTGCTGATGATCGCCACGCTGGTGCCCATCTTCTTCAATGCACTGGCCGAGGCCGGTGGCGTGAGCAAGGTGGACTATCTGGCCTACTGGGGTTACGCAAGCTCCATCGTCACGGTGGTCACCGCCATTCTGGGTCCCATTCTGGGCACGCTGGCGGACACCAAGGGCTTTAAAAAGCCCATCTTCATGCTCTGCCTTTTCGTGGGCGTCATCGGCTGCTGCGCCATGGGCTTGGCGGGCACATGGCTGGCCTTTCTGGTCATTTTTATCATTGCCAAGATCGGTTACTCCGGCAGTCTGGTGTTCTACGATTCCATGCTGGGCGATGTGACCACCCCGGAGCGGATGGACATGGTGTCCTCCCGCGGGTACGCGTGGGGCTATATCGGCAGCTGCGTGCCCTTTGTGGTCTGTCTGGCGCTGGTGCTGGGCAGCGGTGTGGTGGGGCTTAGCCAGATGACCGCGCTGTCTATCGCGCTGGTCATTACTGCTGTGTGGTGGCTGGCGGTCCCCCTGCCGCTGCTGAAAAAATACCGCCAGATCAACTATGTGGAGGTGGAGCAGCACGCCATCCGCCAGAGTTTTGTGCGCATCGGGCAGACCTTGAAGCATCTGCCGCAGGACAAGCAGGTGTTCTGGTTCCTGCTGGCCTTCTTCTGCTACATTGACGGCGTGTATACCATCATTGATATGGCCACCGCCTACGGCACGGCACTGGGGCTGGACACCACCGGTTTGCTGCTGGCGCTGCTGGTCACCCAGATCGTGGCCTTCCCTTCGGCGCTGATCTTTGGCCGCCTGAGCCAGAAATATGAATCCAAGACCCTGATCCCGGTGTGCATCGCGGCCTATACCGGCATTGCCGTCTTTGCCTTCTTCCTGAAGAGTCAGTGGCAGTTCTGGGTGCTGGCCGTGGTGGTGGGTATGTTCCAGGGCGGTGTGCAGGCACTGAGCCGCAGCCACTTTGCCAAGATCATCCCGCAGGAAAAATCCGGCGAATACTTCGGTCTGTTCGATATCTGCGGCAAGGGTGCCTCCTTCCTTGGCACTATGATCGTCAGCGTGGGCAGCCAGCTGACCGGCAGCGCCAACGTGGGTGTGGGCTCCATTGCCATCCTGTTTGTCATCGGCTTTGTACTGTTCGGCATTTCCACCCGGACGGAAGAGACAAAGCAGGCCTGACCATTTTATGAGAAAACGAAGCCCGGAGCGTCCGCAGACGTTCCGGGCTTCGTTTTTTGTTCAGAGGGGTCGCTGTACAAAATGCTGTCGGGCGGTGGCAGTACGGGCAAAATTATCATGCAAAAAATACATCCTTGAAAAAAGTGGAATTAACCTATTGACAAACTAGGTAGAACGGGATATAATGCAAACATCCAATCCACCAGTCTTGTAGGAAAATGAAACAGAGGTTCTCCGGCGGGTGGTACATAGAGGGATGGAAAAGTTTTACCGGAAGGAGGGCACAAAGATGAAGCTGATCTGGAAAGAACTGCTGCACGCGAATTATCGCTGTGGGCGAATGCATACCAACCGGGCACCGGCATCGGATGTGTACTGTATGTTGCCCTCGGCTGCGCGAATGTGCACCCGAATGTGACAGCAGCAGCTCCGGTAGACCACACTGCCCGGTGCGCCTTTGAAAACGCATCGGGATTTTTTGCACACAACAATAATACTTTTAGTATATTAAGAGAGGCAAATAATAATGTCTGAATATAAATTTGAGACCCTGCAGCTTCATGTCGGTCAGGAGCAGGCCGACCCCACCACCGATGCCCGTGCGGTGCCCATCTACCAGACTACGTCTTATGTGTTCCGCAACAGCCAGCACGCCGCCGACCGTTTCGGTCTGGCCGATGCAGGCAACATCTACGGCCGTCTGACCAACTCCACGCAGGATGTGTTCGAAAAGCGCATCGCAGCGCTGGAGGGCGGCGTGGCAGCACTGGCTCCCGCTTCCGGTGCAGCCGCCATCACCTACACCATTCAGGCACTGGCACAGGCCGGTGACCACATCGTGGCACAAAAGACCATCTACGGCGGCAGCTATAACCTGCTGGCTCACACTTTGACCCAGTTCGGCGTCAACACCACCTTCGTGGATGCCCACGACCTTGCACAGGTGGAAGCCGCTATCCAGCCCAATACCAAGGCTGTGTATCTGGAAACGCTGGGCAACCCCAACAGTGATATCCCGGATATCGATGCCATTGCCGCCATCGCCCACAAGCACGGTCTGCCGCTGGTCATTGATAACACCTTCGGTACCCCGTACCTCATCCGTCCCATCGAGCACGGCGCAGACATCGTGGTGCACTCTGCCACCAAGTTCATCGGTGGCCACGGCACCACGCTGGGCGGCATCATCGTGGACAGCGGCAACTTCGACTGGAAGGCCAGCGGCCGTTATCCCAACATTGCCGCCCCGAACCCCAGCTACCACGGCGTCTCCTTTGCGGATGCCGCAGGCCCTGCCGCTTTTGTCACCTACATCCGCGCTATCCTGCTGCGTGATACCGGCGCTACCATCTCCCCCTTCAACGCCTTCCTGCTGCTGCAGGGCACCGAAACGCTGAGCCTGCGCATCGAGCGTCATGTGGAGAACACCAAAAAGGTGGTGGAGTTCCTTGCCAACCACCCGCAGGTGGAAAAGGTGAACCATCCCTCACTGCCGGATCACCCGGATCACGCCCTGTACCAGAAGTATTTCCCCAATGGCGGCGCATCTATCTTTACCTTTAACATCAAGGGCGGCCGCGAGGAGGCCTTTACCTTCATCGACAACCTGAAGATCTTCTCTCTGCTGGCCAACGTAGCGGACGTGAAGAGCCTTGTCATCCACCCGGCCTCCACCACCCACAGCCAGCTGACAGATGCCGAACTGGCTGAGCAGCAGATCTACCAGAACACCATCCGCCTGTCCATCGGCACCGAGCACATTGATGACATCCTTGCCGATCTGGAAGCCGGCTTCGCAGCCGTCCGCGGCAAGTAAGCAGCGATTCTCTTTCCCGCAAAGGGAATGTGATCTTCCTTTTATTCCTGTCCAAGTCTCCATAAGTGTGCGACAAGACCCCCGGCTGCCCGCCGGGGGTCTTGTCATCATTAAAAAAAGTGGTTCAGAAACGCCTGTGGGCGTTTCTGAACCACAAATTATACTGCCGTTTTTCCGATTAGCGGCCGATCAGCAGGTCGCGGCGGCAGCGCAGACCCACAGAGAGGGTAGCGTTGCTGCCCAGGTGCCGCAGGGTGACGCGGGTACCGGACTTCTGTCCCTCGCACAGCAGCGAGAGGTTCAGGGTGGTGGTGTTCTTCTCGGTCACCAGCACCAGCGTTTTCACGCCGTTGGCCTGCAAAGTCTGCATATCCTCGATGGTGGTACGGAAGGTAGCCACCTCGGCGGGGACGTCCAGCGTCAGCACGCCGTCCTTCTGGCGGGCGGTGTACAGCAGCTGCTTGCCCAGCAGACCCTTGACGGTGTAGCGTGCCTCGGTCTTTGCGGTGTCGGCCAGCTCATCGCCGGAGATCAGCATGATATTGCCCTGAATGGGGTTGCCCTCCGGGGCACCGTAACCGCCGTAGCTGGGGTCTTTTTCGCCCACGGCAACGTCACCGCTGTGCAGTGCGATGTCGCCCTGCACCATCTGCTCCTGCGGGGGCAGATAACCCTCCACACAGGTAGAATCCACCTCGGCGGCAAATGCACCCACGCTCAGCATGGCAGCGGCGCACACCGCCACAGCGGCACAGCTCAGGGTACGGACAAACTTTTTGTTCAGCATCTTCATAGGAAATACCTCCTGAAAACGGCAGCCGCAGGGACTGCCTTGTTTTTTTGCATCATAATTTCTTTTAAACCATGGTTCAGCTGCGGCGCATCCACAATGGAAAACCGCCGTATCTGCTTTGTAAACGGATACGGCGGCCGGATTATTGCAAAAGATTCAAAAATTTTTATTTTCAGGGATTTCCTGGTTTGTTTTCTGCATCGTCGCGGTTGAGGATATCCATGAACTCCTCGCCGGTGATGGTCTCTTTCTGGTACAGGTACTGTGCCAGCTCGTCCAGCTTTGCGCGGTTCTCGGTCAGGATGCGAATGGCCTTTTCATGCTGGGTCTTGACCAGCTCTACCACCTTCTGATCGATCTCGCGCTGGGTCTGGGCACTGCAGGCCAGCGAGGTATCGCCGCCCAGATACTGGTTGTTTACGGTTTCCAGCGCTACCATGTCAAATTCGTCACTCATGCCGTAGCGGGTCAGCATGGCGCGGGCAAGCTTGGTGGCCTGCTCGATATCGTTAGACGCGCCGGTGGTGATAGAATTGAAGGCTACCTCCTCGGCGGCGCGGCCGCCGGTCAGGGTGGCGATCTTGTTTTCCAGCTCGGCCTTGTTCATCAGGTAGTGGTTGCCCTCGTCCACCTGCATGGTGTAGCCCAGTGCGCCGGAGGTGCGGGGGATGATGGTGATCTTCTGCACCGGGGCAGAGTTGGACTGCTTGGCTGCCACAAGGGCGTGGCCGATCTCATGGTAGGCTACGATGCACTTTTCATGGTCGGTCAGGATGGAGTTCTTCTTCTGGTAGCCGGCAATGACCACCTCGATGCTCTCCTCAAGGTCGGCCTGCGTCACGCTCTTGCGCCCTGCCCGCACGGCACGCAGGGCGGCTTCATTTACAATGTTGGCAAGCTCTGCGCCGGAAGCACCGGAGGCCATGCGTGCCACGGTGTTGAAGTCCACACCCGGGGCGATCTTCACCTTTTTGGCGTGTACCTTCAAGATCTCCTCGCGGCCCTTCAGGTCGGGCAGCTCCACGGGCACACGACGGTCAAACCGGCCGGGACGGGTCAGAGCAGGGTCGAGGGAATCCGGGCGGTTGGTAGCCGCCAGAATGATGACGCCGGTGTTGCCCTCAAAGCCGTCCATCTCGGTAAGCAGCTGGTTCAGGGTCTGCTCGCGCTCATCGTTGCCGCCAAACTGGCCGCTGTTGCGCTTCTGGCCAATGGCGTCGATCTCATCAATGAACACGATGCAGGGTGCTTTTTCCTTGGCCTGTTTGAACAGGTCGCGCACCTTGGAGGCACCCATGCCCACGAACATCTCCACGAACTCCGAGCCGGAAATGGAGAAGAAGGGCACGTTGGATTCACCTGCCACGGCCTTGGCAAGCATGGTCTTACCGGTGCCCGGAGGGCCTACCAGCAGAATGCCCTTGGGCATGGAAGCACCGATCTCCTCGTACTGCTTGGGGTCGTGCAGATAATTGACGATCTCCTGCAGGTTCTCCTTGGCTTCGTCCTCACCGGCCACATCCGCAAAGCGGATGCCGTGGGTGGACTGCACATACACCTTTGCGTTGGATTTGCCCGCGCCGCCGAACATCATGGAGCCCGGGCCGCCGCCTGCCTTTTCCATCAGCTTTTTGTTCATCTGGTTGCCGATGAAGCTGAACAGCAGGATGGGCAGCACGAACCACAGCAGAAAGCTGAGCACTGGCGAACCCTGCTCCACGATCTCGCTGGAGAACTGCGCGCCTGCGTCGTACAGGCGCTCGGTCAGGCCGGGGTCGTTCATCAGGCCGGTCTTGTAGATCTGCTTGTTGTCCTTATCCGTAAAAATGATCTGGTTGGACTGGATATCCACCTTGCCGATATTCTCCTGCTCGGTCATGCTCATAAAGGTGCCGTAGTCTACCTCCTGCACCTGACGCTCGGCCAGCCACGGCATGACCACAAGGTTGATGACCAGCAGCACCAGCAGCACGATGGCATAGTAGATAGCCAGCGGTTTTTTGGATGGCTTGACTTCTTTCATGGGATGTTCCTCCTTCTATATAAAATGGGCTTCCACCCGTTTGCTGCGTCCAGTATACCACATCCTACCGCCCGGCAACAGCGCAGCGAGGGCAACTTTGCAAAAACTTAGCAGTTTTTTAACAAAGAGGGCTAAAGCCGCTCAGTTACCATATTATAGGTGCGCAAAGGGCTTGCCGGATGAGGGGGCAGGGGAGCAACGACCTCAATTTTGCATGATTTACCCCATGGCATTGTGAAATGCTTTCATCTTTATCCTGAGCGAAACTTCTTGACACTTTCTGGCAGGCGTGCTAAAATTATCTCACTTTCAACAAAGTGCAAATGCGTTGACGGGGATAAAACGATCTTTCTTCTGCGTGCAGAGAGCCGCCGGGTGGTGCAAGGCGGGTGCAGAGGGCTTCGGATACTGGCCCCTGAGCGGCAGAACTGAACGGACAAGTAGGTTCTGACGGACGCCCACCGTTACAGGGGCAGCGATTCGCCGTTTTGGCCGATCGTGCAAAGTGGCTGTACCTGACCGTGCAGCAAGGAGAGTGGTACCACGGGTGCCCTGTAAAAGCTATTTACAGGCTCTCGTCTCTCAAGGTTTTCGCCTTGAAAGACGGGAGCCTTTTTGTACGCGGATACCCCTTCAGGCATCGCTACGCGATGCCAGCTCCCCCAAGGGGGCGCCTTTGGGCAATGCCGCAAACTTTACCGTATTCCGGAAAGCCGTCCCCTTGGGGAAGGTGGATGCGAGTGAAACGAGCAGACGGAAGGGGTGCATTTTTATGCACCACAACATCAGGAGGACAACAGGATGATGGACGCTACCAAGTACGCACCGGGGTACTACCCGGTACCCGCCGGTTATGACAGCTGGGTAAAAAAAGACCATATTGAAAAGGCTCCCGCATGGTGCAGCGTGGATCTGCGGGACGGCAATCAGGCGCTGATCGTGCCCATGAGCCTTGCAGAAAAGCTGGAGTTCTTCCAGATGCTGGTGAAGATCGGTTTCAAGGAGATCGAGGTGGGCTTCCCCGCCGCCAGTGAGACCGAGTACGAGTTCCTGCGCACCCTGATCGAAAAGGATATGATCCCCGCCGATGTCACGGTGCAGGTGCTGACCCAGTGCCGCGACCACATCATCCGCCGCACCTTCGAGGCAGTCAAGGGCGCACCCCGGGCGGTGATCCATTTCTACAACTCCACCTCCGTGGCACAGCGGGAGCAGGTGTTCCACAAGTCCAAAGAGGAGATCAAGCAGATCGCTGTGGACGGCGCAAAGCTGGTAAAGCAGCTCAGCGAGGAGTACGAGGGCAATTTCCTGTTTGAGTACAGCCCCGAAAGCTTTACCGGCACCGAGGTGGATTACGCCGTAGAGGTGTGCAACGCCGTGCTGGATATCATGCAGCCCACCCCGGAGCGCCCCATGATCATCAATCTGCCGGTGACCGTGGAGATGAGTATGCCCCATGTGTACGCTAACCAGATCGAGTATTGCGACAAGCACCTGAAGTACCGCGACAGCGTGATCATCTCCACCCACCCCCACAACGACCGCGGCACCGGCGTAGCCTGTGCCGAGCTGGCAGTGCTGGCGGGTGCACAGCGCGTGGAGTGCTGCCTGTTCGGCAACGGCGAGCGCACCGGCAATGTGGACGCCGTAACGCTGGCCATGAATATGTACAGCCACGGCGTAGACCCCAAGCTGGACTTCTCGGATATGCCCGCCATCTGCGCTACCTACGAGCGGGTGACCCGGATGCACATCTACGAGCGCACCCCCTATGCCGGGCAGCTGGTGTTTGCGGCCTTCTCCGGCAGTCATCAGGATGCCATTGCCAAGGGTATGGCGTACCGCAAGCAGACCGGCGAGCACCGCTGGACCTGCCCCTACATCCCGGTGGATCCCCACGACATCGGCCGCACCTACGACGCCGACGTTATCCGCATCAACAGCCAGAGCGGCAAGGGCGGCATCGGCTTTGTGCTGGAACAGAACTACGGCTACAACCTGCCCCCCAAGATGCGGGAGGCACTGGGCTACAAGGTCAAGAGTGTGTCCGACCACAGCCACAAGGAGCTGAGCGCCGCCGAGGTGCTGCACATCTTCGAGGATACCTACCTCAACCGCGCAAAGCCGCTGAACGTGGTGGAAGCCCACTTTGCACAGGTAAACGGCATTACCGCCACGGTCACGCTGGAGCTGAACGGGCAGCGCAAGGTGGTCACCTCAGTGGGCAACGGCCGTCTGGATGCCGTAGCCAACGCTATCCAGAGCGCCACCGGCATGGACTTCCATCTGGAAAACTACTCTGAGCACAGCTTGGACGAGGGCTCTACCTCCCGCGCAGCCTCCTATGTGGGGCTTGTCTGGGGAGACAACACGGTCACATGGGGTGCCGGTACAGACACCGACATCATCGTGGCCGGTATCCGCGCCCTTGTCAGCGCAATCAACAATCGATAAAAAGGAGAAAACTACCATGGGAATGACCCTGACGCAGAAGATCCTTGCCGCACACGCCGGACTGCCGGAGGTCAAGGCAGGCCAGCTCATCAACGCAAAGTTGGACATTGTGCTGGGCAACGATATCACCACCCCGGTGGCCATCAACGAGTTTGAGCGCGCCGGTTTCGACCGCGTGTTTGATAAAGAGCATATCGCTATCGTGCTGGACCACTTTGTACCCAATAAGGATATCAAGAGCGCTACCCAGTCCAAGCAGTGCCGGGAATTCGCCAATAAATACGATATTCTCAACTTCTACGATGTCGGCCAGATGGGCATTGAGCACGCGCTGCTGCCGGAAAAAGGCATCGTCACCGCCGGAGACTGCGTGATCGGCGCGGACAGCCACACCTGTACCTACGGTGCGCTGGGTGCCTTCTCCACCGGTGTAGGCTCTACCGATATGGCCGCAGGCATGGCCACCGGCATGGCATGGTTCAAGGTGCCCTCTGCCATCAAGTTCGTGCTTACCGGCAAGTTTAACCCCCGGGTGTCCGGCAAGGATCTGATTTTGCATATCATCGGCATGATCGGTGTGGACGGCGCACTGTATAAGTCTATGGAGTTCACCGGCCCGGGCGTGGCAGGCCTTACCATGGACGACCGCCTGTGCATCTGCAATATGGCGATTGAGGCCGGTGCCAAGAACGGCATCTTCCCGGTGGACGAGGTGACCAAGGCTTATCTTGCAGGCCGCAGCCAGCGCCCGCCGGTGTTCTACGAAGCTGACCCCGATGCCGTGTATGAAAAGACCATCGAGATCGACCTCAGCGCACTGGAGCCCACCGTCAGCTACCCCCACCTGCCCGAGAATACCCATGTTGCCAGCGAGGGCAAGGACATCAAGATCGATCAGGTGGTCATCGGCAGCTGCACCAACGGCCGTCTGGAGGACATGGAAGCCGCCTACAACATCCTCAAGGGCAAGCACATCGCCAAGGGCGTGCGCGGCATCATCATCCCCGCCACCATGGCTGTTTATAAGGAGTGCATCCTGCGGGGCTGGACTACCGCCTTTATCGATGCGGGCTGCATCGTATCCACCCCCACCTGCGGCCCCTGTCTGGGCGGCTACATGGGCATTCTGGCAGCGGGCGAGCGCTGCGTTTCCACCACCAACCGCAACTTTGTGGGACGCATGGGTCATGTGGACAGTGAGGTCTATCTAGCTTCTCCCGCCACCGCCGCCGCCAGCGCCCTGACCGGCTACATCACCGACCCGCGCACGGTCTGACCCGAAAGGAGCATGAGCATGAACGCAAGAGGTTCTGTTTTCAAATACCCGGATAACGTGGATACCGATGTCATCATCCCGGCACGCCACCTGAACACGCAGGACGCCAAGGAGCTTGCCAGCCACTGCATGGAGGATATCGACAAGGACTTTGTGAACCGGGTGCAGCCCGGCGATATCATGGTGGGCGGCTGGAACTTTGGCTGCGGCTCCTCCCGCGAGCACGCACCCCTGTGCATCAAGACTGCCGGCATTGCGGTGGTTATTGCCAAAAGCTTTGCCCGTATCTTCTACCGCAACAGCATCAACATCGGCCTGCCCATCAT
>UMKB01018547.1_pt1 | contig 11183 bp, 7 predicted proteins | sample 1966171 | NCBI WGS metagenome assembly UMKB01 (sample SAMEA4836164, study PRJEB28245) | human gut metagenome | biome: gut microbiome; material: fecal sample | place: Denmark | collected 2008 | reverse complement strand
TGCGCACCGGCAGGCCCGCCTTTTTAGCGCCTTCCAGCGCAAAAAGCTGCATGGCCTCGTTGTGGGCGTGCAGCACCTTGATCTCCGGGTGCTGGGCCAGCAGCTGCTGCATAGAGCGCAGATAGGCCGGGTAGCTCTGCGGGGCTACGCCCGGGCTCTGGAAGATGCGCCCGCCCAGTGCGCGGATCTCGTCATCAAAAAAGCCGGGCTTTTTCTTGTTGACCAGAAAATCGAACTGGAACTGCGTGCGGTCCAGATGCCGGTAATAGTTCATCAGCATCGACTCGATGCCGCCCCGGTCCATGTTGCTGACCGACTGCAGGATGTGGATCATGAAGAACTTCCTTTCTCCCGGTACTGTGCCCGGATGCGCCGCTGCACCTCCTGCGCCGAGGGCGGCTGCCATGTCTGTTTTTGGGCGGCAGGGTCCTTCGTCGGCTTTGCAAAGCAGCAGACCGCCAGCGGGATCATGCGCAGACCCATGGTACACCAGAAATAAAAGGCCGTGTTGTCGGTGAGGTAGGTCATGGACAGCGGGTTGAGGATGGCGAAATACAGGATGCCGGCCTCGGGCCCGTAGCGTTCGGTCCAGAACCAGGGCAGGATCAGGTACAGGAACGCGCACCAGAAGCACAGCCCCGGAAAGCCCAGTTCCACGAACACCTTGAGGATATCGTTATGCAGCGGGTAGGCCACATCAATGAGGCCGATCTCATAAAAGCGGGTGACCATGGCGTCCACCGCCTCGAACCCCAGCCCGATGAAGGTAGGCGAGAACTGATAGTAGTCCTTGGCCAGGCTCCAGATGTAATCGCGGCCCATCATGTTGATGCCCACAGCGTTCAGCAGCCGGGAGATGGCCCCGGTGTGCACCAGATACAGATACACCCAGAACAGGGTCACCCAGGCCGCGCCGGTGAGCATGATCAGCTTTTCCTTGGCATGGCTGCGGCGCAGCACCCAGATGTAAAAGGCCGAGACCACCAGCGCCGGCAGCAGGATGCGCTTCATGCCCGCCAGTACAAAAAAGAAGGAGCAGCCCGCCAGCACCCAGTTGCGGGTGCGCTGCTGCTTGGTTTCTTTTGGCGAAAAGAACAGGTAGTACAGCACAAAGATGCCCTCCAAAAAGGTCACCTCGTGGATCTCCAGCCGCTCGGCATAGCCATAGGTGTTGTTGCCCAGCGACAGAATGCTGGTGAGCAGGGAGCTCACGCTCTCGCCCACACCATAGGCGGGCACCTCGCTGAACAGGATGAAGAGGTTTGCGCAGCAGATGCCGATGGTGAACAGGTCGATGCTGAACCGCCCGTACAGGTACACGCAGCAGATGGCCACCACCGTGGCGATGCTCTGATACAGGATCTTTTCCACGCCGCGGGTGATGGAGGCAAAGGCCGTGAAGTTGCGCACCCAGATGAACATGGACCAGGCGGCAAGCACCGCCAGATACAGGATGTACAGCCCGGACGGCCCGGCCAGTTTTTTCAACCGGTCAAAATCACCCCGGATGAAAAATTCCAGCCCGGCCAGCCCCACAAAGGCCAGCGTCACCGCCTTGGGCAGACCGCCCAGCACCACATTGATGCTTTTGCCTTCGCCCAGCCCGGACACGGTGAACAGCAGCACCGCCAGCAGTTCCATCCAGCGGGGCTGGCGGAACTCCCGGCTGCGGAACGGGTCTTTTTTGCCGTAATATTTCCGGGTCAGGATCTTGGAAACATCCTGCACGCGGTCCACCTCGCTTTCCGTGCCGGTGTAAACCGGTCAGTTGATCAGCTGGAACAGTCTGCCCTGCAGCTGCCATAGCCCATAGTCCGCCTGTTCCAGCGCCCGCTGCGCCAGCCGCACGGCATAGGGCAGCGTCCGGGGATCCGGCAGCTTCGTTGCCCACCGGCGGTACAGCAGGCAGCAGCAGGCAAAGGCCGTCTGCCGGTCCGCCTCCGGCAGACCGGCCACACACACATAGCAGTAATTGGCCAGCTGCAGGATCAGGTTGCAGGCAAACAGCGCATCCTGCGGCAGGCCCAGACGCACCGCACCGTCCAGCATTTCTTCAGCCACCCAGTAGGCCTGCAATGCTTTGGCCGTATTCTGGGAGGTCGCGGTGAGCCCCATTGTATTTTTGCGCCACAAATATACCACAGGTTTTGTCGAAGCAATGCACTTTGCCCGCGGAAAGACCCAGAAATGGATCATGGCATCCTCAAAACAGGTGTACCCGGAGGGGAACCGTACCCGTTCAAACAGGGTCCGGCGGTACAGCTTGCCCCAGGGAGTGCCGGGCAGCTCCACCACATCCAGCCGCCGGGGGCCGGTGTAGCACGCTTCTGCGTACTGCTGCACCGCACCGCAGGTGTCGGCTTCGTCGCAATACTGCCAGCCGCCCTGCACGATACCCGCCCCGGTCCGCGCCGGCGCCGCCAGCAGCGTCTCCACTGCGTCCGGCAGCAGGCAGTCATCGCAATCCACAAACAGGACCCAGCGGCCCACCGCCCGGGCCAGACCGGTGTTGCGGGCGCGGGCCGCGCTGCCGCCCTGCTCCGGGTGCAGCACGGTGACCCCTCCCTGCCGGGCGTACTCGGCCAGAATGGCCCCGCTGCCGTCGGTGGAGCCGTCCTCCACCGCCAGCACCTGCAGGCGGCGAGTGGTGTTCTGGTGCAGGATGCTGTCCAGACAGGCGCGCAAAAAGCGCTCCCCGTTGTGCACCGGCACGATCACCGACACATCCATCGCATCGTCCTGCGGCGGCAGCGGGCAGGGCTCCCCGGCATCGCACACCGGCTTCGGGCAGATGCCCGGCGCGCGGGCGGCAAAGGTCTCCAGCTGCTGGTCGGAAAAGCGCTGATGCTTCACGGCTCCCAGCACCCCGGCGGCACAGCGGCCCGCCGTGCGGGCACCCCACGCCACGGCAAGTGCCAGCGGCTCACAGCCGGTTTTGGAACGGACGAGCTGGCAGGCCCGTTGATTCTGCAGCATGACTGCCGCCTCCTTATCTTTTTTACACCGTCTCGTGTGCGATCTCCGGCTGCGGCTTATTGGCATCCCGCAGCTTCTTGAATGCGCAGCGCAGCAGATCCCGGATGTTGAATTCCTTTTCGTCATCCGAGGTGGCACTGGCTGCCCTGTACTCGATGGCGTAATCCGGGTTCAGGCTGTTGTACTCCTGGATCTGCTCGTCCAGCACTTCCAGAATGGCCTCCGCCTTGACGGCGTTGCATTCCCGGAAGAAGCCCACGATCTGGCCCGCACCGTTGGAACCGATGAAACTCTCCTCGGTGCCAAGGGCCGCCACCAGCCCGGCGAAGTCCCGCAGGACATGGTTGCCCACCGAGTAACCATACTCCCGCGAGAGATGGTTCAGGCTGGTAAACTGGAAGCACATGCAGGTAAAGTGGCTGGGGAGCAGGCCCTGCTTTTCCAGCCGTGCCATCATGGCATCCACACGGTCGCGGTTGGGCAGACCGGTCTTTTTGTCCACATACATAAAGTATTCCACAAAGTCGCGGGAACGGCCCACCACAACGGCCAGTGCGCAGCCCACGAGGAAGAAGAATACAAAGCCGATGGCCAGATACAGCTTGGTGTTGATGCTGGGCCACACTCTGGTGGAGCTGGTGGTCTGCAGATAGTCCGCGCTCAGGGAGCGGTTGTGCTCCATGCTGGTCTGGTTCACGATCTGGTAGTAGTCCACCAGCGTCTGCTCGTACTTGTTGATCTCCGACTCGATCGCGGCATGGGAGGCCTCATCGCCGCCCACCCCGCCGGCTGCCTGGAAGGTGTCCAGCAGCTGCTGGGTGTAGGCCCGGCGGATGGCGCTGCTGCGCAGGGTCTTGTCGATCTCCACATACTCCAAAATCAGCGAATCGTAGGTGATCTGCTTGCTCTGGTTGTCATCGTAGGCCTCTACGTTCTTCAGGATGTAGTCGGTGCCGCTGTCATTGGCGTCGTTGTGGTAATGGTAGTTGATCAGATCGCGGTTCTTCTCCGAGTAGTTCTGGATCAGGCCGCTGAGGTAGGCTTCCCGCTCCTGATACACCTGCTCGTTCTGCACGCTGCTCTCGATGCTCTGGGTCAGGTTGCGGCACAGCTTGTCGGCGTTGCGCACCTGCGGCCCGGTCATCACATTCGCGTACAGCGACGGGATCTCGTAGTCGTACAGCATCTTATAGATGTCGTACAGGTCCTCGTAGGAATAACCCGTGACCGAAGAGCGGAAGTTGGGATAGTTTGTCTTTTTATCCTCCAGATAGTTCAGCACTTCGGTGGTGTCGGCCGACAGCGCGTCCACGCACTCGTAATAGTCGTAGCCGCTGTTCAGCAGGCCGCTGGAGGGGTTCATGGTCAGGGGCAGCTCCACATATTCCTCCGTGTAGATGGTGGAATAGCTGCTGACGATGGCATCCAGCACCCGGCGGGCGTAGCTCGCACCCAGGCTGCCGTCCACCACCAGCGTCACCTTGTATTCGTCCGGGAAGTAGGTAGACTCTTCCCCCTTGTCGATGAGAGCTTCCTGCAGGGCCTTCTGGTCGTCCGGGATCAGCTCTTCCACCGTGCAGTGGGAGCGCACAAGGTTGATGCCGCTTTGCAGCCCAAGGCTCTCCATGGCCTGCGAGATGACCTTGGATGAATAGATCTCGTCCACGTTCATGGCGGTGCCGTCCGGGGCAAAGCCGTCCTTGATGCCGTCGTGCAGGTACTTGATGTTCACACTGGCGGTGTAGGTCTGGTTGTTCTTGCAGTACCAGTACACTACCACTGTGCCCGCCATGGTCACGGCCAGCACCAGTGCAAAGAACCGCCGGAGGTAGCGCAGGATATCAAACTTTTTCAACGCTGTTCCTCCTTCCGGATCTGCCGGGCGGTGCGCACCATGCACAGGCCGAAGCACAGCACCACAAAGGCTGCCATTTCCACGATCACCCGCTTGAGGCCGATCTGCTGCACAAAGGAGCCGGCCGCATAGTTGAACACCAGGTAGTTCTGGGTCTTATAGATGATATAGGAGGCATCCGTCACCCGCAGTGCCTGCTGGATCCGATCCATGGTGGTTTCCAGTTCCTGCAGCATGGCGTTCACCGTGGTCAGACCCGCCGGGTCGCTCATGGTCTGCATTTGCTGCACCACATACTGGGTGGTGGTGATCACATCCTGATGGGAGGTCGCCTCCGCCAGGGCACCGTCGGCGTCGCTGGCCATGGTGTCCAGCGCCGTTTTGGTGCGGGACATATAGAACTCTCTGTTCTCGTCCAGCGTGGGGATCATGACGATGGCGCTCATGCTCTCATCGTACAGGCCAATGCCCAGATTGTCGGAGTTGTAGTAGGCCATCTGCTCCTGATAGTCCAGCTGCTCGATCTGCAGCTTGTATTGCAGCATGGCCGTCAGGGAAGAAACATCCGCCGACAGGCCGCCCCGCAGGATATAGGCCTGGATGCGCGGGATCTCGTAGTTGATCACGTTCTGGATCTGCTTGGACAGGCTCAGGAAGGTGTTGCCGGTGGTGGCGTCCTGATAGCTCTTGTTCTCGCTGACACGGGCCGTGAGGTAGCGGTCCAGCTGGTCGGCCCGCAGCGTCAGGCTCTTGAGGCGCAGATACGGCTCGGTGTCAAAGTAATCCGGCATGGTGCAGGAGAACACGCTCTGGTTCTCGCCGTAGTGCTCCATGAAATAATCCTTGTAACTGCCGCAGAAGATCCGGAGCAGCGTGGCTGCAGTCAGGTGCTGGCAGGGTTCTTCCAGCTGCAGGCTGATGCTGCAGCTGGTGGTGATGTAGTTTTCCGAGCTGCTCACGTTGGTCACATCGGTGGGTTCCACCGTAATGGCCTTGCGCAGCTGTTCCACCGTCATCTGACCTTCCAGTCCGGCGTTGTACAGGGTGCTCTGCAGCACCTCGTCGGAGGTCAGGTCGGTAGTCGTAAACCGGGTGCGGTTGGGGTTGAGCCCCTGCGATGCCTCGGAGTAGTTCAGGGTCATCTGGGCCGAGGCTACCCGGCTGCTGTCCTGATATTGTGCGGTGCACCGCAGTGCCGCGAGCAGGATGCACACCACGATCAACGGCACCCGCAGGCTCCAGAAGCGCAGCACAGCCTGTTTGAAGATCTGCTTGATCTTTGTCACCACGTCTCCGGGCCTCCTTTCAAGTTCGTTCATCTCAGTACCAGTTCACATCCACCAGAACCAGCTCCGGCGGATTGTATACGCGGGGGATCTGGTTGGAGTCGCCCAGGCCGCAGCCCACGATGAGGGGTGCCCCGCTGTCCAGCTGGTACATGCCGCCCGCATACTCCGGGAACAGCCCCTCCTCTGCGGTGTACAGCCGCCCCAGCACCGGCAGGCGGATCAGGCCGCCGTGGGTGTGCCCGGCCAGCGCCAGGTCAAAGGGCGCATCCTGCATGTAGTCCACAAAGGCCATGGGCACATGGTTGATGCAGATGCGGAAGGTGTCGTACTGGCGGCTCAGGCTCTCCACACAGTCGCTGGCACCGTATTTGTAAAAGTCCTTCAGGGCACCTTCCAGCCCGATGAGCTCCACGTTGTTTTCCCCGATCTGGATGGTGCGGGTCTCATTGCGCAGCAGCTGCACCCCGGCCTCCGAAAATTTTTCGGCCAGCTGGTCATCCACCCCGCCGTAGATCATCTCACTTTCGTGGTTGCCCAGCACCCCGTACAGCGGGGCCACATCGGCAAGGCTGTGGCACAGCGAAAGCATATTCTCATACTCCGGGTTCGGGAAGGTGACAAGGTCACCGCCCAGCAGGATCAGGTCCGGGTCCAGCTCCTGCACGGTCTGGATCAGCTCCTCGTTGTGCTCGCCGTATTCCCGCAGGTGCAGGTCCGACAAAAACAGGACCCGCAGCTTTTCCGACACATGGCTGGAGGTCACCCGGTAAAAGGTCACCTGAAAATGACTATTCGTATAATCCGTGTACAGTTTCAGTCCGGCAGCTGCCACGCCGCACAGCAGCACAAAAGCCGCCAGCAGCTGCAGCAGCCGGTTCTGCCACCATCGGCGGCGTGCGCCGTCCGGCGGGGGCGTTCGTTTTATTCTTGCATGTTGCGCCATGCTCTTCTGCCTTTCCTCGTCAATGGGTCAATGATTCATCACCCGCCGGAACAGCTCCGGCGAGAGGGCAAACAGCGCCGCCTTGGCCCGGCGGCGGGGCGTGCAGGCAAACTGCAGCATCCGCAGCCGCTGCGGGCGGTAGCCCGGCAGGGTCCTGCAATCGAACCGCGCCGCGCAGTCCAGATACTTCCAGCACAGGTCATCCTGCAGGCGGCGGCGCAGCGCCCGCGGGGTCACCGTACGGTAGATCTCCGCCAGACTGTCGTAGATGCGCAGCCGGTCCTGAACACGGCGGGTGCTCAATCCTTCCGCGTGCGTGATGGAACCGGCGCGGCAGTTATCATAATAGTAGATCTCCTGCCCGGTCAGCACCACCCGCTGCGCCTGCAGCAGCACCCGCGGCGTGAACTCTTCGTCCTCGTGCAGGATGCCCTTGCAGAACTGCAGGCCGTTCGCCCGCAAAAAGCCGGTGCGGTACAGGTGCCGCCCCACTTCCACCCGCAGGCCACCGGTCTGCAGGCATTTCAAAAGATACTCCTTACCGGTGTAAACTGTGTGAAAGGTGAAGTTTTTTTCCACCGCTTCTTCCCAGCGGGTCATCACCGGTTCCTCGCGCAGAAAATGCGCCTTGCCGATGACCACATCGGCCCGGGTCTGCAGCGCCATCTGCAGCAGGCCGGGGCAAACGTTCTCTGCCAGCCAGTCATCACCGTCCATGAACAGGATATACTCGCCCTGTGCATGGCACAGCCCGTAATTGCGGGCGTCCGACAGGCCGCCGTTGGGCTTGTGGAACACTGTGACCCGGCTGTCCTCTGCCGCCAGTGCGTCACACACCGCGCCGCTGTCATCGGTGCTGCCGTCATCCACGATGAGCACTTCCAGCGGCACATCCGGCTGCGCCAGCACCGAGCGGACACAGCGCTCCACATAGTCCCGGATGTTGTACACCGGGATCACGACCGAGAGCAGGCCCTCGCACATCACTTCTTCATTCCGCATCGTGTTTTTCCTCCGTCGCTCCTTTTTTGATCGTAAGCGTGTGCAGCAGCCCGCGCAGGGTGTCCACATTGCGCCAGTCCAGCACCGCGTTCACCACAAGGAACAGCGGCAGCACCCACAGCCCGAACAACGCACCCTTCAGGCACACCATCAGGTAGCCGCCGCCATAGCAGCGGTCAAATCCCAGCAGGTACAGCAGCACAAAGCAGAGCAGCCCGTTGACGCCCAGCCGCACAAAATCGCCCACCGGCGACTCTCCCAGCACTTTGGTCCGGGTAAAAAGGATCAACGCCGTATAGCGGTACAGGTGCGCCGCCAGTGTGCCGAACAGGCAGCCCGCGATGCCGAACCGCAGCACCGACATCACCGACACCAGCAGGTTGATGCCCATCTCGATCAGGGCCTGCTGCCGGGTCTCTTCAAAGCGGCCGCTGATGTTCAGCAGCATCCCCAACGGCTGCTTGGCGCTGGACAGCAGCTCCACCGCCGTGAACAGCACCAGCAGACGGGTGTCAAGGTACTTGGCATCGGTCACGCCGGACGTATACAGCGCGATGATGGGCATCAGGAACACAGCCACGGTCGTGAACAGTGCAAAGGCCGCGGAAAGGTAAAGGGCATCGTACAGCCGGTACAGCCGCTTGAACTTTTCCGGCTCCACATAGAACAGCTGCCCCAGCCGAAAACTGATGCTGTTGACGATCGAGTAGAACAGCTTTTCGATGTTGGAGAAAAACAGCATATAAATGGTGTACACACTGGCCGACGCCAGACCGCACAGGCTGGAGATCAGGATCGTGTCGGTGTTGTTGAACACGATGCTCGTGAGCTGATGCACCAGCACCGAGCCGCGCTGGGCCAGCGCCTCCAGATTGGGGGTATCGTGCGCGTTGAGCCACGGATAGTTTTTGCGCATATAGGCCGTAAGCACCAGCACCTGGAACACCGAAGGCACGCAGTAGGTCACCTGCACCAACAGGATGCTGCGGGTAAACAGCAGCGCCAGCATGCGCAGCAGGTTGCCCGCCGCCATGGTGGCCGTGGTGATGTAGGTGATCACATAGTTTTTGCCTTCCACTTCCATAAAGGAGCGGTATTTGCCCTGCACCAGATAGCTCACGATGCCCGGGATGCCGTAGAACACCACGATCAGGCTCACGGTGCCGTAGGACAGCACTGTGTTGATGCACAGGGGGTACAGCAGCGCAAACACCACCGTGACCAGCAGATACACGATACCGGTGCGGCGGTAATAGTGATGCGTGGCCGAAAAAATGCCGTTGATGGCTTTCCGGTCGCCCACGGCCACCGGAAGGTAATAGGCCTGCTGCGAGGCCAGGCCCACGCCCGCTTCCAGCAGAGTCAGACAGGAAAAGATCTGCTTGATGGTGCTGTCCAGACCGTTGAGCTCCGAACCGAAGCTGGTGAGGTACAGCCGCGGCAGCAGCAGGCCGAACAGGATCACCGACAGGTTGTACAACAGCGACGAGCACATGTTGTGCAGCACCCGGCGGCGGCTTTCGGCCGCGGTCAGGACCGGACCGACCGGGTTCTGTTCTTCCTTTATCATGCTGCGCCTCCCTGGGCGGCTGCGGCCTTGCTGTGTGCCTTGGCCTGCGAAGGTATCTCCTTGAGCGGGTCACCGATCACATGGTGATACACTTCCTCGTACCGATCCAGCATGACATCATAATCAAAGTTGGTGCGCACATAGTCCACCTGTGCCTCGCGCTGTTCCGGCGTGAGGGGCCGGGCGGTGTCCCGCTCCAGTGCCCGGGCCAGACTGTCGGTGTCCTCGGTGCGGAACTCGGTGCCGTAGTCGGCGGTCACAGTGGTGTTCTCCGGGATGTCGCTCACGAGGCACTTCACCCCCAGCGACAGTGCCTCCAGCAGCGAAAGCGAAAGGCCCTCGGTGTGGCTGGGCAGCACGAACAGGGCACAGTTGCTGTACAGCTCCAGCAGTGCGTCGCCCACCACATAGCCCGTCGTGATGATGTTGGGGTTGCCCGCGATTTTCTCCTGCACCGTGGTGCAGTACTCGGTCTCCGCAAAGGGGCCGGCCAGCACCAGTTTTTTGTCCGTGTGGGCTTTCAGATAGCCCTCCACCAGGTCCAGCGGGCCCTTTTCCGGCGAGATGCGGCCCACATACAGAATGTAGCTCCCGGCTTCCAGCCCGTATTTTTCGCGAATCAGGTTGCAGGGCAGCGGCTGGCGCATCTGCACCGCATTGGGGATGAGGATGGCGGTACGATCATACTTCTCCTGAAAATAGTTCCACTCGCTCTCCGACAGCACCACCAGATCATCCGCATACTTTGCGGCCACCCGCTCACCCAGCTTCAGGTAGGCGCTGGCAAAGCCGCCCCACTTGTCCACCTTCCAGTTCAGCCCGTGCACGGTGCACACCGTGTGCTTGCCGAACAGCTTGGCGATCACCAGCGGCACCGATGGGCCGATGGCGTGGTAGTGGATCACATCGCAGTCCCGCGTCAGGGCGTCAAAGGTGGCCAGGAACGAATAGACCATGGCATTCAGCGACGCCTTCTGAAAGGTAAAGATGCGGCGGGCCTGCACGCCCTCGGTCGTGTAAACATTGTGCCCCTTCTGCAGGCCGCGGTTGTACACCGTGACCTCATAACCGCGCCGGACCAGGCTGGTTGCCAGCCCGCCGACCATGACTTCCACACCACCCGAACGGGACGGGAAGTCCTTGTGCCCGATCATTGCCACCTTCATACCAAAATCTCCCTTTCCGTGACAGCGTTTGCTGCCGTTCTGCCGGTCGTGGCTGGCCGGCTTCTGTGTGCAACTCAATTGTAACATAACCGCAACACCTGCGCAACATTTCCGTGCATTGTTTTTGGCAAAAATCCCCGCAGAGCCTGCATTTTTCTCCATTGACCGGGCCGTACCTGCGCCAAATGTTTAACAAAGTTTAAGGCGTTCCGTGCCCCCAAATTGATTGACATACTTTTCACAGGTATGCTAAACTGTTTTTGTTGGTTCTGTGCAGATTTTTCCACAGAGCAGAGCCAAAAATCACAAAGAGACACAAGAAGAGAAAGAGAAGGAAACCACTATGAACAAGATCTCCCGCAAAGGCTTTCTGAAGATCGCC
>UMKB01048313.1_pt1 | contig 11207 bp, 9 predicted proteins | sample 1966171 | NCBI WGS metagenome assembly UMKB01 (sample SAMEA4836164, study PRJEB28245) | human gut metagenome | biome: gut microbiome; material: fecal sample | place: Denmark | collected 2008 | reverse complement strand
TCAGCTTGGTCAGCACCCACTTGTCGCTCATGTCCAGCTTGCTCTCCTCGGGCAGGCCGGGCTGGAAGTCCTCGGGCAGGTTCATCAGGACGAAGCGGGTGGCGTTCCACAGCTTATTGGCAAAGTTGCGGGCAGCCTCCACCTTCTTCTCGCTGTAACGCATATCGTTGCCGGGGGTGGAGCCGTCCAGCAGCATGAAGCGCAGTGCATCCGCGCCGTACTGGGCAATGACCTCCAGCGGGTCGATGCCGTTGCCCAGGCTCTTGGACATCTTGCGGCCCTGGCTGTCGCGGACGATGCCGTGGATGCAGACAGTGTCGAAGGGAGCCTTGCCGGTGTAGGCCAGGCCGGAGAAGATCATGCGGCTGACCCAGAAGCCGATGATATCATAGCCGGTGACCAGCGTGTTGGTGGGGTAGAAGTACTTCAGGTCCGCGCTGTCCTCATTGGGCCAGCCCAGAGTGCTGAAGGGCCACAGAGCGGAGGAGAACCAGGTATCCAGCGTATCGGGATCCTGGGTGAAGTGGCTGCCGCCGCACTTGGGGCAGGTGCAGGGCATCTCTTTGGCGACCACGGTCTCGCCGCAGTCATCGCAGTAGAAGGCCGGGATCTGGTGGCCCCACCACAGCTGACGGCTGATACACCAGTCGCGGGTGCCCTTCATCCAGTTGAGGTAGTTCTTGGTAAAGCGCTCGGGCACGAACTTGATCTCGCCCTTCTCCACGCTCTCGATGGCGGGCTTTGCCAGCGGCTCCATCTTGACGAACCACTGCTTGGAGACCATGGGCTCGATGGTGGAATGGCAGCGGTAGCAGGTGCCGACCTCGTGCTTCAGGGGCTCGATCTCCTTCAGGAAGCCGCCCTCCTTCAGGTCTGCCAGAATGGCCTTGCGGGCCTCGAGGGTGGTCATGCCGGCGTACTTGCCGCAGTCCAGCACCTCGGGCTCGTTCACGGTGTTCTTGCCTGCGGCAAACAGTGCATCGGCAGCGGCCTTATCGGCAGCACCGGTCATGTGGCCGTCATAGGTGAACACCCGGACGATGGGCAGATCATGGCGCAGACCCACTTCAAAGTCGTTGGGGTCGTGGGCGGGGGTGATCTTGACGACACCGGTGCCCTTGGTCATATCAGCATGCTCGTCGCAGACGATGGGGATCTCCTTGTTCAGCAGGGGCAGGACAACATGGCAGCCGTGGAGGTGGGCATAGCGGGGGTCCTCGCCGTTGATGGCAACAGCGGTATCACCCAGCATGGTCTCGGGGCGGGTGGTTGCCAGCTCCAGCATCTCACCGGTCTCCTTGACCGGGTAGAGCAGGTGCCAGAAATTGCCGTCCTTTTCCTCGTACTCCACCTCGGCATCCGAGATGGAGGTGTTGCAGTGGGGGCACCAGTTGACCATCCGGTTGCCGCGGTAGATCAGGCCCTTGTCGTACAGGCGCACGAACACTTCCTTGACGGCATCCGAGCAGCCCTCGTCCATGGTAAAGCGCTCCCGCTGCCAGTCACAGCTGGTGCCCAGCTTTTTCAGCTGGCTGACGATGCGGTTGCCGTACTTGGTCTTCCAGTCCCAGGCGCGCTCCAGGAAACCATCGCGGCCCACCATCTCCTTGGTCAGGCCCTCGGCACGCATGGCCTCCACGACCTTGGCCTCGGTGGCGATGGATGCGTGGTCGGTGCCGGGCACCCACAGGGCGGCATAGCCCTGCATCCGCTTGGTGCGGATGAGCACATCCTGCATGGTGTTATCCAGCGCATGGCCCATGTGGAGCTGGCCGGTCACGTTCGGAGGGGGCATGACGATGGTGTAAGGCTTCTTGTCGGGGTCCGCTTCCGTGTGGAAGTAGCCGCCGTCCTGCCAGAACTGGTAGATACGGTCTTCCACCTGGCTGGGATCGTACTGTTTTGCGAGTTCTTTCATTGTATCCTCCCAAAAATGTGATGAGTGGGACGAAAAAAGCCGCCCCACGGAACGTTCCATGGGACGGCTGTAAACTACATACCGCGGTACCACCCAAATTGCACCGGCTGCAAATACAGCCCGTGCCCCTTGATGCCCCGGTAACGTGGGGCAGCTCCGAGGGCGGCTACTGGCTTCACCGCCCCTGCTCAAAAGCGACAGTGCGCAGCGCTTACCTGCCGGGCTCTCACCTGCCCCCGGCTCTCTGCAAGGCGGTTTGCCGCGCACACTCTTTCTCGTTGCATTTATACAAAGAATATAACGTTTTTTTGGCGTTTTGTCAATATGCTCCGAGAACTTCCTGCTTCAATCTGCCGATCAGCCGCTCCATCAGGGCCACCCGGTTGAAGGGGGTCATCAGGTAGAGGCCGTCCGCATACGGCAGGGCGGCCTTTGCCATTTCCAGCGAGATGGCAAGACCCAGCTCCTCGCCCTGGGCACGGTCGAGCCCGGCAAACTTTTCAATGATCCAGTCCTCCACATGGATGCCGTTGATCTCGTTCTCCATGAAAATGGCGTTGCGCTGGCTGACCACCGGCATGATACCGGCCAGGATCTTTGCATCGGCCCCCAGCGTCTCCCGGGACTTTTTCAGGTTTTCCACCGCCTGTGCCGAGAGCACCGGCTGGGTCAGAAAGCCGCTCATGCCGTTTTCCAGCTTCTCCTTTGCCCGGCGCAGCTCCACATCAAAGTTGCGGGCGTTCAGATTCAGGGCACCGAACACGGTCATGGGGCCGGGCATCTCCCGGCCTTCCCCTGCCAGCGAGACGATGTATTGGGCCAGCTTGCGGGAGTTGAACTGGTAAACGTTCTTCACCTCGTCCCGCTCTGCCGTGGGGATGGGATCACCGGTGATGGCCAGCACCTCCCGCACGCCCTCGGCGTACAGGCCCAGCAGCAGGGCCTTGGTGGCGTTCAGGTTGCGGTCGCGGCAGGTCATGTGGGGCAGGGTGCACAGCCCCAGCTCCCGGTGGACCCGGCAGGCCACCAGAGAGGAATCCATCCGGGCCTGTGCAATGGGGCAGTCGGCAATGGTCAGCAGGTCAGCACCCGCCGCCTGCAGCTTTTTTGCCCCTTCCAGATAACCGGTCAGGTCCGCATTGCGGGGAGAATCCAGCTCAATGGCAATGACCTTTTCCCCTGCGTTCAGCTTACGCAGGAAAGCATCCTTGTTTTCCACCGTCTGTTCCTTCACGGTGGAAAGCTCTTCTGCCGGAGCCGTTTTTTCCACCACGGGCAGGCTGTCCAGCTCCGCCCGCAGGGCGGCAATGTGGGCGGGGGTGGTGCCGCAGCAGCCGCCCAGGATCTGAACCGTGCCCTCGGCGGCCAGACGGCCCAGCTCCCTCGCAAAGTACTCCGGCCTGCCCTGATACTTCACCTGCGTCCGGGTGACAACGGGATAACCCGCGTTGGGCATGACCGACAGGGGCAGCGTGCCCCCCAGCTGCTTTGCCAGTGTGCGCATGGCACCGGGTGCCGACACGCAGTTCAGGCCCACGGCATCCACGATGCCGCTTTCCTGCATCCGCCGGGCAAGGTCTTTGCAGTACATGCCCTCCCGGGTGTAGCCGTCGGGCAGGACCGCAAAGGACACCAGCACAAAGGCATCCGGCACTTCCGCCTTGATGGCCCCCACCGCATTCAGAAGGCCCGCATCGGAACTCAGGGTCTCGAACAGGAAATTCCTGGCCCCCAGCGCCGCGAACTGCTTTGCCACAGCCGTATATACCTGCCCCGCCGGAACCGCCTCGGTATCCGGAGCCGGGCCAAGGTCGGCAAAAACGGCGGCACCCGTCTCCCCTGCGGCCTGCACAGCCAGCTGCCAGCCTGCCTGTGCCAGCTGTTCCCAGCCGGGCGTGTGTGCCGCCGCCAGCCGGGGCAGGCTGAAGGTATTCGTCTTGACGGCATCAGCCCCTGCCGCCAGATACTCCCGGTGGACAGCCAGCACCCCCGCCGGGTCGGTCAGGTTGGCCTGCTCGCACTCCACCCCGGGAGCCGCCTTATAATAAGTACCCATGGCACCATCAAAAAGCAGGGGGCGGGTCTGTAACAGTTCGCGGATGTCTTTCATAAAATGTCTCCTTTTCCCTCAGTTCCCTCTTGCGAATATAAAAAAATTCAGGTATAATTTTGTTATGAAAGCGAGGTGTATTTTCATGCCGAAGATTCGTTCCAGCGCAGACCTGCGCAACAATTACAATGATATCTCTACCTTCTGCCACACCTACGCAGAGCCGGTGTTCATCACCAAAAACGGCAAGGGCGATCTGGCCGTGATGAGCATTGAGACCTACGAAGAGCTGGCAGGCCGCTTTGAGCTGTATTCCAAGCTCCAGGAAGGTCTGGACGATGTTGCCGCCGGACGCGAGCGTCCACTTGATGAAGTAATGGCTGACCTGCGAAATCGGAGGAATCGCCGATGAGCTACTATATTCACGTCACTGATGCCGCTGAACGAGACATTCAGGAAGCTTACGACTATATTGATCTGACCTTAAAAAATCCCACCGCAGCTGATTTTCTGACAGAAAGTGTTGGAACCAGTTTACAGAAGCTCGATCGTTTTCCTAATCAGAATCCTGTTGTCCATGATCCGTTTTTGTATGGCCTTGGCATTCACTTTATCATTGTTCAAAACTATATGGCTTTTTATCAAATCGAGGAACCCGCTCAGGTCGTCCACATTCTCCGGTTCCTCTATGGTAAAAGCAACTGGGTCTCCATCCTCAAAACCGACTTCAGCGCAGAATAACCTTCCACTCCCCGGGCTCCGGGGAGTTTTTTTGTTGCTCTCTTCCTTCAGTTTAATGAAGTTTCGCCTCTTGTCAAGCGTTTTTTCGTGCCACAGCTTGCAGGCAGGGCAGTTTTGTGCTATCCTATGCGTAACTTTTACATGTGAGGAGAGATGTATCATGCGCCATGCAGGCACACAAACGATCGAAACGGAGCGGCTGCTTCTGCGCCCGCTGACCCCGGAGGATGCCCCCATGATGTACGCCAACTGGGCCAACGACCCGGACGTGACCCGCTGGCTGCGGTGGGAGCCCCACAAAAACGTGGACGAGACCCGGGAACTGCTGACCGCATGGGCGCTTCTCTACCCCAATGGAGATTACTACCAGTGGGCCATCGTGGAAAAATCTACCAGGCAGGTATTTGGCTCCATCGGCGTGTTCACATCCAGTTCCGCCGAGCCGGAGCGTGACCCCTGGCCCGGCTTCGACCACACGAACGGCGTGTGGGAGGTTGGCTACTGCATCGGCAAGGCCTGGTGGAACAAAGGCTTTACCACCGAAGCGCTAAAAGCAGTTGTAGAATACTGGTTTAAAAATACAGATAGCAGCTGGCTGGCCTGCTGCCATGCGTTTGAAAATCCTGCCAGCGGCCGGGTCCAGCAGAAAGCCGGCTTTGTCTACGACCACGATTCTGTCTACCACAAATTTGACGGCACACCGGTTGCCTGCAAGTGCTACGCATTGACAAGAGAACATTACGAAGAACTGAGAGGTTTATTTTGAGCGAACTTTATGACATTTTAGTAGAAACGCCCCCCACAAAGGTCATCTTACTGGCCCTGGATCAGGGGCTTTGGGACTGTGAGCGCAGCCTGAACGAGCTGGCTGCACTCTGCGAGGCCAACCACATGGAGGCTGTGGCATCCGTGACCCAGAAGCGGCAGACCCCCGAGACCGGCATCGTGCTGGGCAGCGGCAAGCTGGAGGAGGCCGCCGCTGCCGCCGGGGAGCTGGGTGCCGAGTGTGCCGTGTTTGACGGCGAGCTGACCGGCAGCCAGATCCGCAACATCTCCACGGCGCTGGGCGGCATGGAGGTCATTGACCGCACCATGCTGATTCTGGAGATCTTCCGCAGCCGCGCCGTGACCAACGAGGGCAAACTGCAGACCGAGCTGGCGCTTCTGCGCTACCGTCTGCCCCGCCTGCAGGGAATGGGCGAAAGCCTGAGCCGCCAGGGCGGCGGTGGCGGCGGCGGCGGTGGTGCCCGCCGTGGTGCCGGTGAGACCAAGCTGGAGCTGGACCGCCGCCACGTCCACGCCCGCATCGACGCACTGGCCGAAAAGCTGGCCGAGATGGAAAAGCGCCGGGGCGAGAGCCGCAAGGCCCGGGCCAAGACCGGGATGCCGGTGGTCAGCCTTGTGGGTTACACCAACGTGGGCAAATCCAGCCTGATGAATGCCCTGTGCGGCCCCAGCGTGGCCGAGGCCGACATGCTGTTTGCCACCCTGGACCCCACCAGCCGGAAGCTGATGCTGCCCAGCGGCATGGCCGTTCTGCTGGTGGACACGGTCGGCTTTGTCTCCCGCCTGCCCCACAATCTGGTGGAGGCATTCAAATCCACGCTGGAGGAAGCCGCATGGTCTGATGTCATCGTGCGGGTGGCGGACGCGGGCGACGACCAGCGGGAAGAGCAGCTGGCCGTTACCGATGAGGTCCTGGACGGACTGGACTGTGCCGATATCCCCCGCCTGACCGTTTACAACAAGTGTGACAAGCCCAATGCCCTGAACTTTGACCCGGACATCCTGTTGACCAGCGCCAAGACCGGCTACGGTCTGGATGCCCTGCTGAAGAAACTGGACGAGCTGCTCAGTGACCGGGTGCACACCATTCGGGTGCTGCTGCCTTATGATAAGCTGGGCCTGGCCGCCCCCATGCGGGAGCGGGGCAGCGTGCAGGTGGAGGAGTACCGGGAGGACGGGCTCTATCTGGAAGGCATCGTCAAAACCGAGGACCTGCACTGTTTTGAGGGATATTTAGTTTAAGCATCTGCTCTCCGGACGCGAATTCGGGTTGCGGCTCCCAGCATCCGCTGCGCGTTGCTTGCGTCTTGCTGGCCGCGGCCCCAACAGCAACTCCCTGTATCCGCCACTGGCGGCGGTCGTTGCCGTTGCAGGGCATTCCATCCCCCGCCCAACTGCCTGACGGCAGTCGGGTCCCACTCTCCGGACACTTGCTTTGGGAAACTCCCCGCCGTCCTATCGTCTCGAACAAATAAAAAAATCCCCAACAAACACAAAAACCCGCCTGGCAGCGGGTTTTTGTGTATAGAGGAGTGGGAAAGTATATAAAGTTGGGAATCGCAATTCAAATGCAGGCACTTGAGAAACAACGTGTTTTTGCGCAGTCTTTGGCGCTTACCGTGCCCTGCGATATGTATTATACGCTTTTTTCTTTTCTTGTCAAACAGAATTTTTGGCATTTGCTTTAATTTAGCACTTTACATTTCGATCAAAACTTTATATAATTAACACAGAAAACACAAAAGCGAGTTTTTTCGCAGTTTATGCGATTGCGACAACAGTAAAACTTTACTTTTAAAAATTTTTGTACAATTCAACAAAAACATAAAAGGAGACCTTTCTCATGGACGATTTAGACCGCAAGATCCTCTCCCTTCTCGCAAAAAATGCCCGGATGCCCGTCAAGGAGATCGCCGAGCAGGTGGCACTGACCAGCCCGGCTGTTTCCAGCCGCATCCACAAGCTGGAGACCGACGGCATCATCAGCGGCTACACCGTGGTGCTGAACCGCCCGGCAGACCGTGTCTATGTGGACGCGCTCATCAGCCTGTCCGTCACACCCAGCCATCGGGACGAGCTGGTGGAGCTGATACAGAACAGCAAGGAGGTGCTGCAGTGCTACCATGTCACCGGTGCCTACACCTTCCTCATCAAGGTCAGCTGCGGCAGCATGCCCCAGCTGGAGCACCTGATTCTGCAGTTCCAGAAGCTGGGCACCACCAGCACCCAGATCATCCTTTCTACTCCGGTCAATCATGGTGATCTGGAAGCACTGCAGCTGTAAGCCGTTCACAGAACTGTTACAACTGCCGTGCAATCTTCCGGCCTTCCGGGCCGTATTCCTGACACAAGGCCGCCGTTCAGCGGCTGCATAAACGCCCCCAAAGGCGGGCAGACTGATCACGATCACCCTGCCTTTGTCAGACGAAAGGAACTACGACCATGAAAAAACGCATTCTTGCCACTCTGCTGGCTCTTGGCTGTGCCCTGCTGGTGTTCACCGGCTGCGGCAGCAAAAAAGATACCACCCCCAAAAACTACACCCAGATCATCCACGATGCCCGGGAAGCCGAGGACAATGATTATTATATGATCTTCTCCCCGGCAGAGGACGGCAAGTTCACCGCCCAGTACGGCTACAGCGCCAGCTATCCGGCGGATGACCTGAACGATGAGATCCAGAACATGCTGCTCCCCCTGCTGGACCTGCCCGAGGGCAGCTACACCGATCTTGCCGCCTCCCTCTCTGCCATGATGGTGCAGAGCTACGGCGTTGCCATCGTCAAGCCTGCTGAGGGCAAGACGCAGGAGGTCGTGGACGCAATGGATGCCTATATCCAGAACCAGCAGCAGACGATGGAGCACTACCTCGAGGATCAGTATCAGATCGCCGCCTCCGCCAAGGTGGCCACTGTCCCCACCGGCGAAGTGGTCATGGTGTGCTGTGAGAACAGCGATGCCGTGATGAACGCCATCAAGACCGCTCTGGCCGCTTAGATTATCTTTCAAAACAACAATGCCCTGTACCGTTTTGCATGGTACAGGGCATTCTTATTTCTACCAGATGGATTATATCGTTCAAATATCACATATCCGAACGAGAATAGGCGTTCTTCATGTTGCTGCTCAGCTCAAACAGCACCTTATCCAGCGTGTCGGCGGCGCGGGCCTTGACCTCAGCGGCCAGGGCCTCGTTGGCCTCCTGACGCAGGGCGGCGCGGCGGGCGGGGTCGGTCTCGGCCAGCTGCTTTGCGTCATACTGATTCAGCAGGGCACGGCAGGCGGAGAGCACGCCCAGCTCATAGCGCTCGACATGGAACACCGACTTGCCATAGGAAGCATCCGCCATCGCAGCAATCATCCGGCTGACCCAGTAGAAGCTGTCGGTGGACACCTCACCGGTGGTGCCGGCCAGATAGGCCGGGGTCGTCTCCACATTGGCGTAGAAGGGCACCATGGCGTTCAGGGCATTGGAGGCGTAGGCCACCCACTCCACTGCCTGCAGGTCGGCGGGCAGATCAGGCCGCAGCTGAATCAGCGCCACAAAGTCATTGCGGTTGATGCCGATGGAGCGGTAAACGCCCCGGTTCTCTCTGGCACCGTAGCTTGCATACGGATCGTACGGCGTGCCCTGATAATGGCTGGACAGCACATACTTCACGTCCTCGGGGGTGATCTTCTTCTCCGGCACCATGCACCAGGGCAGGTCGTCGGAAGCCGGGGTATAGTCGGCATCGGGGCCATCCCAGACCCAGGTGGTGGGGTTCAGGGTGCGCAGCATGTACCAGGCGCGGGGCGTGTTGTAAACGTGGTCGGAATCGGTGTGGCTGCCAAAGGCGGCACGAGGGTCGAACACGCCGTCCTGTGCCAGGTCGAGGTGATACTTTGCAATGAACTCCCTCAGGTCAGCCGAGCAGAGATGGTTTTCCTGCGCGCCAAAGGCATCGTCCAGATCAAAGGCATCGATGCCCAGCTGGTTCGGCATCACCACATAGCTGTCATCGGGCACACGGCGTGCCATCCAGTGATGGCCGCCGATGGTCTCCAGCCACCAGATCTCGTTCACGTCCTGGAATGCAATGCCGTTCATCTCGTAAGTACCGTAGGTCTCCAGCAGCTTGCCCAGCCGCTCCACGCCCTCGCGGGCGGTGTGGATGTAGGGCAGCACCAGATAGACGATGTCCTCCTCGCCGATGCCGCCGGGCACCTCGGGCTGCTCCCCCCTGGCGGGCTGGTACACCACCAGCGGGTCAGCGCCCAGCACACGGGGGTTGGAGGTGATGGTCTCGGTGGCGGTCATGCCGACATTGGCGGCATTGACACCGGCTGCGGCCCAGATCCCCTTGCCCTCCACGGCGTTGGGCATAGCGGTCATCCGCATGGGGTCACCGGGCAGCGGGATCTCCACATGGGACAGCACCGAGCGGTAGACCGCCGGATGCTCCTCGGGCTGGACCACCACGAATTTCTTTGCCGTGAAATGGCCGGAACCGGAATCGTCGTTGCGGGCGATCATGGTGGAGCCGTCATAGGATGCGTTTTTACCAACCAGAAGCGTTGTACATGCCATAATATCTTCTCCTCCGAATCGAAGTATTTGTCTCTCGGTTTGCCTTGACTGATTGTAATCCTTTTTGTTTCAAAAGGCAAGAGGGCTTACCGGAGCCGTTCCCCGTTTTCCTCCGGGGCCGGAGCAGCTGCCGGGGCGCAGTCCCGGCCAAAGTAGAGCGCCACCTCGCCGATCTTCTTTTTGCGCAGCAGGAAGAGAGTCGGGATAAGATAGATCAAGATCGAGAGCATCATGCTGGCATCATAGCCCGAAATGCTCTCGGCCACGTCCTCCGTGCCGTACAGGCCGCCCACCAGCATAGAGGCAATGTCCATGGCCCCGTGCAGGAACACCGTGACCCACAGGTTGCCGGTGCGGAAATAGATGGCTGCGAACAGCGTGCCCAGCGATGCCGCAAAGACACACTGCATCAGCACACCGAAGGGAGCGCTGGACAGCAGATTGGTCAGGTGGGCCGCGCCAAACAGCAGGCCCGACAGCAGACAGGCTTTCCAGACCCCCGCCCTGCCGGTGCCGAAGCGCTCCAGCAGGCTCTGGGCAATGACCCCGCGGAAGATGAACTCCTCCGCCACGCCCACCAGCGCCATGCTCAAAAAGAAGCTGAAGATGCTGAACGCAGGCTGCAGCTGGCCATCCTCGGGCATCCCGAACATCAGCTTGGTATACAGGCTGTAACCAATGAGCACCAGCGGATACATTCCCACCAGCAGCCCATTGAAAAAGCCGCTGCCCCGGCGGCGGAGCAGGTACATCTTACCGGTGCGGCCCAGAATGACCAACGCCACCACCATGCCCACCGCCTCCTGCACGGCGCTGAGGAAGTAGGAGTCCACCCGTTCCAGGTCCACCCCAAAGAGCACCAGTGCAAACACAATGAGATAGGATGCCAGCAGCAGGCTGCCCAGAAACAGCACCTCGGATAAAACGCAGAAGCCGATGGGATGCTTTGCGCGCAGACGTTTCAGCATAAAAATATCCTCCTGAATCTTAGTGGCTCTATTCTAACATACTTTGCCGGAAAGAGAAAGTTTTTGGCATTTTCTGCTCAGGCGAAAAATCTCAAAAAAAGTGTTGACAAGACCCGGGCCGTATAGTATAATATCCCTTGTCAGCGGCGAGGTTCAAAGCTGACGACAACAGAA
>UMKB01042543.1_pt1 | contig 11259 bp, 7 predicted proteins | sample 1966171 | NCBI WGS metagenome assembly UMKB01 (sample SAMEA4836164, study PRJEB28245) | human gut metagenome | biome: gut microbiome; material: fecal sample | place: Denmark | collected 2008 | reverse complement strand
CACGGCCACGGTGGCCGTCGAAGTGTGGATGCGGCCCTGCGTCTCCGTCTCGGGCACACGCTGCACCCGGTGGACGCCGCTCTCGTACTTGAGGCGGTTGTAGGCGCCCCGGCCATTGACCGCAAAGACAGCTTCCTTGGTTCCGCCGAGCTCCGTTTCGTTGAGGTTCAGCAGCTCCATCTCCCAGCCCCGGCTCTGGACGTACATGGTGTACATCCGCACGAGGCTGTGGGCGAACAGCGCAGCTTCCTCGCCGCCGGCACCGGCGCGTATCTCCATGATGACGCTTTTCTCGTCGTTTGCGTCCTTCGGCAGCAGCAAAATTTTGAGATTATTTTCCAGCTCTGCCACATCCTGACTTTTTTCGCTCAGTTCCTGCTGTACCATAGCCTTAAAGTCCGCGTCGAGGGGCTCGTCCCCTTCCAGCAGGGCTTTCGCCTGTGCCAGGTGGTCCTGCGCAGTGGTGAGGGCGTGGTAAGCGTCCACCACCGGCTGTGCTTCATGGTACTCCTGCATCAGGCGGCGGAACTGCGCCGGGTCGGCGGCAGTTTCGGGCTGATTGAGACGGATAGAAAGTTCTTCGAACCGGCGGCAGACGGCCTCCATTTGGGAAGTCAGATTCGGCATATCAGGCAGTTCTCCTTACAAAACAGTTTCTGAATGTGCTGTGCCGCCGGGCTATTCCTGGCCCGGTTTGATGACCTTTTTGATGTTCTTCTCGATCTTCGCCCGGGGCAGCATGACCTCGCGGCCACAGCCCGTGCAGCGGATCTTGAAATCCATGCCCACCCGCAGCACCTCGAAGCTTGCTGCTCCGCAGGGGTGCTGTTTGCGGGTGAGGATGGTATCGCCGACTGCAATATCCATATTGAATCCCTCCTGTCTGCACATTTATAGTACAGGCCGTGTGTCCAAAAGAGAGACACACATCTATAGTATAATCCAAACTCGTATAAAATGCAAATGCAGCTGCATATGGTTTAGAAGCCACTTTCATAAGCATTGCACACCGCTTGAGCGGTCTTTTTGCCAGCACACTGCGTTGCTTTCCCTTGCAATCCGTCAGGATTGCTGCGGAAAATCGCCTTGTTTGCTGACAAAAATTCTCGCCATTCGGCGCACCCTGCTTACGAAAGCAGCTTCTTTTATAGCTGCAATGCTACCCCAAAAAACAGAGAAAGAGGAATGAAAGATGATGCAAGCGTTTCGTACCGAAAACAACTACCGCAATGCTTCCCGCCTGAGCGCCGCCGAACTGCGGGCCGCGATGGCCAGCCGCGAGATCCTGCAGAGCACGGCGCTAGCCTTCGACACCCAGCGTCAGCTCCGGTTCGAGCTGGGCGGCTGCCGGGCTGTAATGCCCTTCGGGCAGTGCGCCGACGGGGCCGACACCGGCAGCGTACGGGACATCGCCGTACTGACGCGGGTAGGCCGGCCCACCTGCTTTGTCATCGAGGGCATCGACACCGACGAAAACGGACAGACTGTCTACCGCCTCTCCCGCGCTGAAGCCCAGCGGATGTGTAAGGCCGAATACCTCGACCAGCTCCAGCCCGGCGACATCCTGCCCTGCATCGTGACCCACATCGAGCCCTTCGGCGCGTTCTGCGACGTAGGCTGCGGCATCAGCGCCCTGCTGCCCATCGACTGTATGTCGGTGAGCCGTATCTCCTCTCCTGCCGACCGGGTCAGCGTGGGGCAGCAGATCCTCTGCGCCATCAAGAGCCGGGACGCACAGGGGCGGTTCGTGCTGACCATCCGGGAGCTGCTGGGTACCTGGGCCGAGAACGCTGCCGCCTTTACGGTGGGCGAAACGGTGGTGGGCATCGTGCGGAGCGTGGAGGAGTACGGCACCTTCATCGAGATCGCGCCCAACCTCGCGGGCCTCGCCGAGAGCTGCCCCGACCTGCGGCCCGGGCAGGCCGTGAGCGTCTACATCAAGAACATCCTGCCCGAGAAGATGAAGATAAAGCTCGTCATCGTCAACCACGCCCTCAGCCAGAGCCACCGCTTCGAGCTGCGGTACTTCATCACCGAGGGCCACCTCGACCACTGGCTCTACTCCACCCCCGAGAGCCACAAGCGCATCGAGACGGATTTTTCGGTCATGGCTTGCAATCCGGCGTGAAACCCTTTATACTATAGTTAATACTATAGAACACGGGAGATGGGAGTAACAATGGCCGCCAACGATGCTTTTACCGCCGGTGTGCGTCCCGGTGGGCTGACCAACAGCACCGAGATACGATTGCTGCTGTGTTATCTTGTCAAGAACGCCGGGCCTATCACACGGACGGAGATCGAAAACGCCCTGATGGAAGAGGCTTTGGTAAATTATTTTGAGATCGGCTCCTGCCTGGACGACATCGCCCGGCAGCAGCTCGTGACGGCGGAGGGCGACCGGTACACCATCACCGACAAGGGCCGGAAAGTGGCGCAGGAGCTGGCCTACGACCTGCCCCGCAGTGTGCGGGAAAAGGCGGTCGCCGCCGTGCTGCGCAGCCAGACCTGGGCGCGCAAGGAAGCCGAGTACAGCGCCCGCATCAGCGAAAAGGCCGACGGCCATTGCTCCGTGCGCTGTCAGGTGAAGGCTCTGGACAGCGAGCTGTTCTGTCTGGACATCGGCACTCCTGACCGGCTGAGCGCTGAGATGGTAAAAAAGCAGTTCATTTTGAAGGGCAATGAAATTTACCAGATGCTCATTACCAAATTGACCGAAGAAGAGAAATAGCATAAAAGTCCGCTGCACGTTGGTTTCGTGCAGCGGGCTTTTTGTTAGATCAAGATACAGATGAGTCCGGTACAGCCCTCGTTGATGACCCGTTCCAGCGTCTCCTGCAAACGGCCCCGGGCCTCCTGCGGCATATGGAGCAGCTTGTTCTGCAGGCCGTCGTTGACCAGCTCGTGGAGGCTCTTGCCGAAGATGTTCGACTCCCACAGGCGGACGGGGTCGTCCTCGAAATCCTTCAAAAGGCTCTGCACGAGGTCTTCGCTCTGCTTCTCCGTCCCCACGATGGGACTCAGCTCGGTGTGGATGACCGCCTTCATCATGTGGATGGACGGCGCGCTGGCCTCGAGACGGACGCCGTACCGCCCGCCCTGCCGGACGATCTCGGGCTGTTCCAGCGAAAGCTCGTCGATGGACGGCATCACGATGCCGTAGCCGGTGGCCTCCACCTGCTCCATCGCACTGCGTATCTTCTCGTAGGCACGCTTGGCTTTGGCCAGCTCGATGATGCAGGGCATCAACCCTGCTTCGTCGCCGATTTCCAGGCCCGTCTGCTCGCTGAGCACCTTATAAAACACCTCGGGCTTGAGCAGCACCGTGATGCGGACCACACCGTCGGCGAGGTTCATCCCGCTGAGAGCGGCGTTTTCCACGGCCTCGCAGTCCAGCGCCGCCCGGCCGGAGTCGGAGACGTCCTTCATCCGGGAAATTTTCTCGGAGAGCTGCATGGCCGCTGTGTATACCTCGGTCTGGAGCCAGTGGCCTTTGTCCAGCATCGTCACCCAGCGGGGCAGGGCGAAATCCAGCTCCCGCACCGGAAACTCGTAGAGCACTTTTTGCAAAATCTCGCCCAGCTGCGCCTCGTCGAGGTCGAGGCAGCTCACAGGCAGAACGGTCCGGCCATAGCTCTTTTCCATTTCCGCCGCCATCGCTCTTGTCTCGGGGGCGTCGGGGTGGGTGCTGTTGAGCAGGATGACGAAGGGCTTGCCCAGCGCTTCCAGCTCGTCGATGACCCGCTTTTCTGCCGGGATGTAGTTTTCGCGGGGTATCTCGCTGATGGTTCCGTCGGTGGTGACGACGATGCCGATGGTGGAGTGGTCCCGGATGACCTTGCGGGTGCCGGTCTCGGCAGCGAGGTCGAAGGGGATCTCCTCGTCGAACCAGGGGCTTTTGACCATCCGGGGCTTGTCATTCTCCTCGTGGCCCATGGCCCCCTCCACCATGTAGCCTACGCAGTCGATGAGCCGGATGCTGCACTCTCCCCCGCCCTCCAGCGCCAGCGGCACCGCCGACTCCGGGATGAACTTGGGCTCTGTGGTCATGATGGTGCGCCCCGCCGCCGACTGGGGCAGCTCATCGCGGGCGCGGAGCTTCGCGTCCTCCGGGCCGATGGCGGGCAGCACCAGCTTTTCCATAAACTGCTTGATGAGGGTGCTCTTGCCCGTGCGCACCGGCCCCACCACACCAATGAGGATGTCGCCGCCGGTGCGGGCTCCTATCTCGCGGCAGACTGCCGCCTGCTCGATTCGTTCCTGCTTTGCCAAAATGCTCTCCCCTCTCTTCCCATTTGAAAGCCATTTGGAAGAAATTTATGCGACGGCGGGAGGAATTAGTACGATGCAAAGCAGCGCATCACCGTCAAAATCATACTTTCTTCAAAAAAATCCAAAAAAATTGCAAAAATCTGTTGACAAGGCTGCCTTATCCGAGTATAATATCTCATGTCGCCGGTGCTTCGGTAGGGAGGCAACGGATGATGACCGGGTGTAGCGCAGTTTTGGTAGCGCGCTTGAATGGGGTTCAAGAGGCCGTGAGTTCGATTCTCGCCACTCGGACCAAAGCTCTTCAGTCGAGAGACTGAAGAGCTTTTTGTTCTATCTGGAACTTTTGCAAACAACAGAGCCGCAGTCTTTTGGGAGACTGCGGCTCTGTTTTATACTGCTTTATTTGCCCTCTGCGCGGAGTTTCGCGTCCTTTTCCAGCAGGGGCTTGAGGTACTGGCCGGTAAAGCTGCCCGGCACCTCGGCCACCTGCTCCGGCGTACCCTCGGCGACGATGAGGCCGCCGGCACTGCCGCCCTCGGGGCCGAGATCGATGATGTGGTCAGCGCATTTGATGAGGTCGAGGTTGTGTTCGATGACGATGACGGTGTTGCCTGCATCCACCAGCTTCTGCAGCACCTCGATGAGGCGGTGGACATCAGCCATGTGGAGGCCGGTAGTCGGCTCGTCGAGGATATACACGGTCTTACCCGTGCTGCGGCGGGCCAGCTCGTTGGCCAGCTTGACACGCTGCGCCTCGCCGCCCGAAAGGGTCGTGGCGCTCTGTCCCAGCGTGACATACCCCAGGCCCACGTCCAGCAGCGTCTGCAGCTTGCGGGCGATCTTCGGCTGGTTGGCGAAGAAGACGACCGCCTCTTCCACGGTCATGTTCAGCACGTCAGAGATGGTCTTTTCCTTATACTTGACTTCCAGCGTTTCGCGGTTGTAGCGTGCGCCCTTGCAGACCTCGCAGGGGACGTAGACGTCCGGCAGGAAGTGCATCTCGATTTGGAGGATGCCGTTGCCCTCGCAGGCCTCGCAGCGGCCGCCCCGGACGTTGAAGCTGAACCGTCCCGGGCCGTAGCCCCGCATTTTGGCGTCCTGCGTCTGGGAAAAGACGGTGCGGATGTCGTTGAACACGCCGGTATAGGTGGCGGGGTTGGAGCGGGGCGTGCGGCCGATGGGCTGCTGGTCGATGCCGATGACCTTATCCACGAACTCGAGGCCCTCTACCCCATCGCACTTGCCAGCGCGGGAGCGGGCGCCGTTCAGCTCACAGGCGAGGGTCTTGTACAAGATCTCGTTGATGAGGCTCGACTTGCCCGAGCCGGAGATGCCCGTCACGCAGACGAACTCGCCCAGCGGAAATTTTACGTCGATGTTGCGCAGATTATTTTCGCGCGCACCCTTCACCGTGAGGAAATTGCCGTTGCCAGGGCGGCGGGTCTGCGGCACCTCGATGCGCTTGCGGCCCGACAGATAGTCGCCGGTGATGCTGCGCTTGGCCTTGCAGATGTCCTTGACGGAGCCTGCGGCCACGATCTCGCCGCCGTGGACGCCCGCGCCCGGGCCAACGTCCACGATATAATCGGCGCTGCGCATGGTATCCTCGTCGTGCTCGACCACGATGACCGTATTGCCGAGGTCGCGGAGATTTTTCAGCGTCGCGATGAGTTTATCGTTGTCGCGCTGGTGCAGGCCGATGGACGGCTCATCCAGCACGTACAACACACCCGACAGAGCGCTTCCGATTTGGGTGGTCAGGCGGATGCGCTGGCTCTCGCCGCCGGACAGGGTGCCTGCTGACCGGGCCAGTGTGAGATAATCGAGGCCCACGCTCTGCAAAAACTGCAGGCGGTTCTTGATCTCCTTCATGATCTGGCCGCCGATCTGCTTCTGCTTTTCGGTCAGGTTCGGCTCATTGTCGGCGATGAATTTCAGCTCGTCCCGAATCGACATTTCGCAGAAATCGCTGATGTTTTTGCCGCCGATGGTCACAGCCAGCACCACCGGTTTCAGGCGCTTGCCATGGCAGTCGGGACACTCGACGCCCGACATGAAGCTGCCGATCTCCTCCTTCATCCACTCGCTGTTCGTCTCGCGGAAGCGGCGCTCGAGGTTTTCGACGATGCCCTCAAAGGTATTATAATAGACGCCGCTGCCGAACTCATTCGTGCGGTGCATCTCGATTTTTTCTTCGTTGGTGCCGTAGAGCAGGGCGTTGACGGCCTCGGTGCTCATCTCTCTGATGGGCGTATCCAGCGTAAAACCGTATTTTTTGCCCAGACCCAGATAATACATCTCGGCTACAGAGCCTTCGGCGTAGTACCAGCCGCTGGCCTTGACAGCCCCTTCCCGAATCGAGAGGTCCCGGTTGGGCAGGATGCGCTCTTCATCCACCCGCATGAAGGTGCCGAGGCCGGTACACTTCTCGCAGGCACCCAGAGGGTTATTGAAGGAGAAGAGCCGGGGCGATAAATCGCTGATGGAAATGCCGTGCTCAGGGCAGGCGAAATTCTGGCTGAATGTCATGCACTCGCCGCCGATGACATCCACCTCAGCCACGCCGCCAGTGAGGGCAAGGGCCGTTTCCAGCGAGTCAGCCAGACGGCCGCGGATGCCCTTGCGCATGGCAAGACGGTCAACGACGATCTCCACGGTGTGCTTGATGTTCTTTTCCAGCGCGATCTCCTCGTCGAGGTCGTACATATTGCCGTCGATTTTTACGCGGGCGTAACCGGCGCGGCGGGCGGCGTCCAGCTCTTTCTGCTGGGTGCCTTTGCGCTGACGGACGACAGGCGCGAGGACCTGGAACTTCGTCCCCTCTTCCAGCTTGAGCACAGCGTCCACCATCTCATCCACGCTCTGCTGGCTGATGACCCGCCCACACACCGGGCAGTGCGGCACGCCTACACGGGCGTACAAAAGGCGCAGATAATCGTAAATTTCCGTCACGGTACCCACGGTGGAGCGGGGGTTGTGGCTGGTGGTCTTCTGGTCGATGGAAATGGCCGGCGACAGGCCGGTGATCTCGTCCACATCGGGCTTGTCCATCCGGCCAAGGAACATCCGGGCGTAGCTGGACAGGCTCTCGACATAGCGGCGCTGGCCGTCGGCGTAGATGGTGTCGAAGGCAAGGCTCGACTTGCCCGAGCCGGACAGGCCCGTCATAACGATGAATTTTTCACGCGGGAGAGTCAGATTCACGTTTTTCAGATTGTGCTCCCGCGCACCCTTGATGACTATTTTATCGTTTGCCAAGGTACTTTCTCCCTCTTCTCTGTGTCTGTGCATGGTTCTGCTTCCGCTCCGCCTCTGCCGAGGAATCCACAGTGGGGTTCTCGCCCCGGCGCAGGCGGTCGATCTGGTCGCGCAGGAAGGCCGCATGCTCAAATTCCAGCAGCTTGGCAGCTTCCTTCATCTCCCGGGTCAGGCGGTCAATGGCGGCTTCGCGCTCGAGTTTGCCCATCCGCCGGGTGTTCATCCTGGCATTCTCAGCCTTGTCGCTGATTTCAATCGAATCCGGGATGGCCTTGACGATGGTCTTCGGGACGATGCCGTGTTCAGCGTTGTAGGCCATCTGGATGGCGCGGCGGCGCTCTGTCTCGGTGATGGCGCGGTCCATGCTGTCCGTTACCTCGTCGGCGTACATGATGACCAGACCTTCGGCGTTGCGGGCGGCGCGGCCGATGGTCTGAATCAGGCTCGTCTCGCTGCGGAGGAAGCCCTCTTTGTCGGCGTCGAGGATGGCCACAAGGCTGACCTCGGGCAGGTCGAGGCCCTCACGCAGCAGGTTGATGCCCACCACCACGTCGATGGTGCCGAGGCGGAGGTCTTTGATGATCTCCATCCGCTCGAAGGTGTCCACCTCGTGGTGCATATACTTGACCTTTATCCCCTGTTCGGTAAAGTAATCCGTCAGGTCTTCGGCCATTTTCTTGGTCAGCGTCGTGACCAGGACGCGCTCATGCCGCTCGATGCGGGCGTTTATCTCGCCCAGAAGGTCCGTCACCTGCCCCTCCACGGGGCGCACCGAGATAAGCGGGTCCAGCAGACCAGTGGGCCGGATGACCTGCTGGGCCACCTGGGTGCTGTTCTTCCGCTCGTACTCGCCGGGGGTGGCCGAGACGAAGATCATCTGGTTGAGCTTGGATTCCACTTCCTCGAACTTGAGGGGGCGGTTGTCAAAGGCCGACGGCAGGCGGAAACCGTACTCCACCAGCGTCTTTTTGCGGGCGTAGTCGCCGCCGTACATGGCCCGCACCTGCGGCAGGGTGACATGGCTCTCGTCTACGAAGAGCAGGAAGTCGTTCGGGAAATAGTCAAGCAGCGTCGTGGGCATACTGCCCGGCGCACGGCCTGACAGAACGGCAGAATAGTTCTCGATGCCCTTGCAGATGCCCACTTCCGTCAGCATCTCAATGTCGTAGTTCGTCCGCTGCTGGATGCGCTGGGCCTCGATGAGCTTACCTTCCGATGTGAACTGCTTCACCTGCGCGTCGCACTCGGCGCGAATCTTTTCAATGGCGGCAGCCTTTTTGTCGGCGCTGACGATGTAGTGGCTGGCCGGGAAGATGGCAACATGCTTGACCACGTTCTGCTTGGCGCCCGTGAGGGGGTTGAACTCGGTGATGCGGTCGATCTCGTCGCCGAAGAACTCCACCCGGATGGCCAGCTCGCTCATATAGGCCAGATAGATGTCCACGATGTCGCCGTGGACGCGGAACTTATTGCGGATGAAATTGACATCGTTGCGCTCATATTGCAGCGTCACCAGCTTTTCGCACAGCTCGTCCCGCTCCATCTGCATCCCGGGCCGCAGGCTGATGACCATGCTGCGATAGTCGATGGGGTCGCCCAGCGAGTAGATGCAGGACACCGACGCGACGATGATGACGTCCCGCCGCTCCGAGAGCGCCGCCGTGGCCGAGTGGCGCAGGCGGTCTATCTCGTCGTTGATGGCGCTGTCCTTTTCGATATAGGTATCGGTGCTGGGGATATAGGCCTCCGGCTGGTAGTAGTCGTAGTAGGAGACGAAATATTCCACGGCGTTGTCCGGAAAAAACGAGCGGAACTCGGTGCAGAGCTGGGCGGCCAGCGTCTTGTTGTGGGCCAGCACCAGCGTCGGGCGGTTGCACTGGGCGATGACGTTCGCCATCGTGAAGGTCTTGCCGCTGCCGGTGACGCCCAACAGGGTCTGGCAGCGGTCGCCCCGCTCTACCCCCTCTACCAGCTGTGCGATGGCCTGCGGCTGGTCGCCCGTGGGGGCGTAGGACGACACCAGATGGAATTTTTCCTCTGCCACAAAAAGCCCTCCTTTTTAAAACTACGATTAGTTGTATCTCTTGCAGCCATTATACCACAATTATTTTATAATGTAAATCATTCTCTTCCATAGGGGCGTAACATTGCGCCGGTCTCGAAGTCGTAGAAAGGCAGGCGGTTGGATTCCCGCATGGAAAAGTAGTCGTTTTCGGCGAGGATGATGTGGTCCCGCAGGCGTATCTTGACCAGCCCCAGCGCACGGACGATGTTCTCGGTGGCGGCAAGGTCTTCACGGGAGGGCAGCGGCACACCGTTGGGGTGGTTGTGGCAGAGCACGACGCTTTCCGTCCCGCCCCGGAGCGCCGCCGAGACGACATCCTTCACCTCGAGGCTCACCATCCGGGAATTTCCCTCTTTGAGCCAGTACACGCTCTTTACCCGGCTGCGGCTGTCCAGCGAAAGGAGCAGGGCTTTCTCCTGTTTTGCCCCGGCGAAGCGGGGTTTCAGGTAAGCCGCCAGCCGCTCAGTAGTCGTCAATGCACCTTCGGTGCTGGTGCGGCTGTGCTCGTAGTACCGGCTCACCTCGGGCAGGAGATGCAGCATCCGGGCGCTGGCCGGGCCGACGCCCGGCACACGGCAGAGTTCTTCTTCACTGGCTTCCAGCACACCGGCAAAGCTGCCGAACCGCTCCAGCAGCGCGTGGGCGATGCCGTTGGTATCCCGGCGGGCGTTGGTGATGTAGAGCAGATATTCCAGTGCCTCGTGGGGTGCGAGGCTTTCCAGCCCGTACTGCTCCACCCGGGCGCGCATCCGCTGCCGATGGCCCTCGTGGCTTATATTCTGTCCTGCCATAGCTGCGCTCCTTTGTTTGTAGTCGTTTCTTTTATAGTACCCCATTTTCGGCAAAAGACAAGAGCCGACAGAAAATATTCTGCGTTGACTTCATGGGGAGAGTAGATTATTATAAAGTAGAAAGAACACTTTTCGGTACGCCAGAGCCTCCCCTCGATAGGGGAGGTGGCATTGCGAAGCAATGACGGAGAGGTTTCATTCCTACGGCAAAGCCATCCTTCGTACAACCTCTCAGTCTCGTCGCAAGCTCCTCGCCAGCTCCCCTTGTAGGGGAGCCTTTGGCAAAAAGGCAAGCAGAATCTTTCCAGAAAAGCAAAAAGGATATACTTTTATGAAACAATACACTGCCACCGCCAACGACGAGGGTGTCCGCCTCTCCCGCTTTGTCCAGAGCGTGACCCGCGACTTCCCTACCAGCCTTTTATACAAGAGCTTCCGCAACAAGCGCATCAAAGTCAACGGCAAAAAGGGTGTACCCGAAGACCGCATCAAGGCCGGCGACCTCATCGAGCTCTACATCAACGACGAATTCTTCCCGCCTGAGGGTGCAAAGCCGACCCGCAAGCCCGCCCCCAAAAAGCAGCAGAACCAGCCCAAGGTGACGGTCATCTACGAGGATGAGAACATTGCCGTCCTGTACAAGCCCACCCACCTGCTCTGCCACAGCGACCGCACCGGCGACGCAAACCTTGTGGACGCCTTCACCCAGTATCTGGCCCAGAAGGGCGAGTACGACCCCCAGGGCGAGAACCGCTTCAAGCCCGGCATCTGCAACCGCCTCGACCGCGGCACTGAGGGCCTCGTCATCGCGGCCAAGAGCTACGCCGCTCTCCGGGACATGAACGAGATCATCCGCACCGACCTGCTCAAGAA
>UMKB01051316.1_pt1 | contig 11295 bp, 6 predicted proteins | sample 1966171 | NCBI WGS metagenome assembly UMKB01 (sample SAMEA4836164, study PRJEB28245) | human gut metagenome | biome: gut microbiome; material: fecal sample | place: Denmark | collected 2008 | reverse complement strand
AGGCGCCGCCGATCTGACGCCAGCCGGTGGCCATCGCGCCGGAATGATCAAACCAGTACCAAACTCCACCAACGTTGACCCAAGAGTTAGAGGCCATAGCGCCCGAACTTCCGAGCCAATACCACGTGCCGCCATTGCCGAGCCAGCCGGTTGCCATGGCGCCCGAGCCACTCGCATAGTACCAAGAGCCGCATGCCAAGAACCAGCCAGTCGCCATTGCACCGGAGTCGCCGAACCAATACCAGGAGTCACCCAAGCTGCGCCAGCCGTTAGCGGCCATGGCACCCGAGCCGTCGAGGTAGTACCACGTACTGCCAATGTTAAGCCAGCCGGTGGCCATCGCGCCGGAGGCGTTAGCGTAATACCACGTCCCCGAATCGTCGACCCATCCGGTCAACATAACACCGTACTCGTTGAAATAGTACCAAGTTCCACCGATATTTTGCCAACCAGTCAACAACTCGCCGTTGGAAGTCGCATAGAGCCACTTTCCATAGATGGAGTCATAGATCCAGCCGCCATGCTGCATGCGGCCATCGGCGTTGGCGCCAGGGGTGTTCAGGAAGTAGTTCTTGCCGTCAATTTGAACTCGGCCGTATGCCATATCATGGCTTTCGGGGTAGAAGTAGTACTTGTCCCCACCGATAGACTGCCAGCCCGAAACTGCGGTCCCGTCAGCGCCAAAATAGTACCAGACAGCTTCGTAATCGTTATGCCACTGGTTCGTGACCATGGCGCCGGTCTTGGGATCGAAATAGCGAAGGTTGCCGTCCTCGCACCGAACGAGTCCGGTCTGCATTAAGCCATCTTTGTTGAAATAGTATGTACCTGCGGGACGTGATGTAACTCCAGAAGGATCAGGCCTCGAGGCGCTCTGATTAATAGAGTTTAAGCCTACTAGAAAATCTCTGTGAGCAGTCCCTCCGGCATTGCACTCAACGCTATACCGCGTGAGAGGGCGCGACATCGTTTCATTTTGAGTGCCGTTCCAACCGTCATATCCCCAGTAAGAAATCGGACGGTTATCGCCAACGCACCATTCCGTGGGCTCGTCTACCGAAGCGCTACCCCCTCCAACACCGCCAATAAGGCCTGCTTTTGCGGTTAATGGAGCGCAGGTAAGGCAGGCAGTTGCAAATGCGGCCAACCCGAAAGCCTTTAGTCCGCGCCATTTCCTTCGAACGGGTTTCCTTCGAACGTCTTTCATAGAACATCCTTTCCACGAATCCGGCGGAATCTATATGCTATTTTTAAACTAACAACTTGTGAATTCAAGCGTTTCCAAGTCTGAAACCGAAATATATAGTCGACTAACCCCGTTCGCATCCACATTCAACGTAAGTCGTGCCCCCGCCCTCACCCGGGACAAGAGGGCCCGCCCAGCAAAACGCACAGGCAAGCCACAGCAACTAAACAGAATGTAATGACGACGACGGTCCTACAAGACAACAGACATGACCGCTTCGATATGCACGGGGAGCCAATAAACCACATCGAAAAATACCTGGTGACAGCACTTATCGTCAACGATTAAAAATTAAGCCTAACTCAGACTTACAGCAGATTGAGCGCCCACGGGGCAGTCCGCGCAATGCCAACGCGATGCCGCACCAACCGATTGCGACACCGCCGCCAACTCGGGTCTATCTATATTATTTCCAGCAATCAATCGGCATGCACTGCCAGCCTCTCGTCTACACTTCACGCTTTCCTAGGATATTCGCTACCATACGCTTGCACGCGCGAAGGAGCCCAGACCTCACAACGTCGTAATCAAACATGAGCCTTCTGCACGCACAGGCGCTGGGAGCCTCGCTAACAATTGCCGCGCGCACTATGGCGGCAACAGAAGGAGCGCATTTCGCTAGCGCGGCGTCGCTGCCTACAGCGGAATCGGCGAGCACCGCCGCTACGGCAGCGAACACCTTCCCACAGTCCGTACCCAGCAACCTGATCGCGTCGTACAACACCAAATCGCACAGGAAGTATGCCAGGTCATCAACATGCTGTGCGTCAAGGCCATCGCGATGCCAGTCGGCCAACACTGCAGAATAAATCTTTACATGCTCGAGCAAGCGCGTCTCATCGTCGTAGCGCATGGTGTCCATGAGCGAGCCCTTGCGCGCCACGCGGTAGTCATACAGTTTGTTCGAAATAAGCGTTGTTTTTCGTGAACGACCATATATCGCCATTTCGAAAACTTGATCTTCACCATAGATGATAGATTCATCGAACTGAATAGCGTTATTCGCCAGAAAATCGCGTCTGCAGGCAGTCCGCCACACAAAGGGACGAGAGTCCTCTTTAAACAATAATTCGAAACTATATCCATGAAAAGAAACATCCCGTGGACTCAAAACCCGGTTAAGCCACGGATACCCCGCCTCCAGCGGATACGGGTTGGCGCCAAAGGTCAAAACGTCGCAGTCTTCACGCTCAAAGGCACCGACGATCACACGGCACGCGTCGGGCGTAAAGCGGTCGTCGGAATCCAAAAACGCGACGATGGGCGCCGTGGACGCAGCGATGCCCGCATTGCGCGCACTCGACAGGCCGCCGTTCTCCTTATCGACCAGCGTAAAACGCGCGTCCTTTTCGCAGTAGGCAACCGCGATGTCGCGCGAGCCATCCGGCGAGCCATCGTTGACCAGCACGCCCTCCCAATCGGGCATATCCTGCGCAAGCAGGGAGTCCAGGCACCATGCCAGGCACTCCTCCACCTTATAGACGGGGACGACAACGGAAATCTTAGGGGTAGTCATGGTCATGCGCTCCTACTGTGCCGACGGCACGTCGTCGGGATGCGGGTTATCGCCGTAGGTGCGCTGATACGTCAGCACGCGCCAGACCAGCGGCAGGCCGCCGATCTTAAAGTAGTGCTTAAACGTATTGAGCTTGCCCGGCTTCTTAAAGTCAAAACGCGAATCAATGTAAGCACGGGGCGACTTGACCATCAGGCGCAAGTCGGTCTCGCCGCGCGGGTCGAACAGCGACAGGTCAAAGCGACCGGCACCCCAATCGTCCTTGAGCTCGGGCGAGGCCTTTTCCCAAAACTGCTCACGCAGCTCGTCGACCAGGCGCTCGTCATTCCAGCGATACGTATCGACCTTCATGCGCATTAAAATACCTTGGAGCTGAGCCTTGAGCTCAGGTCGCTCATCCAAAAAGCGCTGCATCTCAGCGTATTCGTCACACACGCAAAACACCTTGTTGGGCGAATTAACGGAGCTCTTCTCGTTATCCTGGCGATAGCAAAGGATTGGGTCCGCAATAAAGGCAGCCCGCTGAGCGCACGCCCAAACTTTGAAGTTAAAACCCGCATCCTGATACGAGGCACCCGGCGTGGGAAGGAACCGAATCTGATTGTCGTTAAGGAACGTCCGTCGATAGATGGCCGACCAAATGGAAGGTTTGCGGTAGAAGATCCCCGGACGATCGACGGGGCGATACGCCGCGCCTGTCATGTGCTCGTCAATAATCCCAAACAGCTCACGGCGCTCGCTGGGCGTGGACCAATACAGGTAAAAGTCGCCCTTTACCACATCGGCATGTTCAGCATCGGCCTTGGCGACCAGCTTTTGGAGCGAATCCTCAAACATAAAGTCGTCGGACTCAAGGATGCCCACGTACTCACCGCGCGCCATCTCCAGGCCGCGGTTCATCGAGTCGCCGTAGCCGCTGTTGGCTTTGTCGATCATCTTTACACGGGGGTCGCGCTCCATGTACTCGCGAATGATATCCGGCGAGCTATCGGTGGAACCGTCGTTGATACAGATGATCTCGATGTCCTTAAGCGTCTGCGCCACGGCGGAATCGAGGCACTCGCGCAGGTAGCGTTCAACATTGCAAATGGGGACAAGCAGCGAAACTTTAGGGGTATCAGAGTTCTGCAAGAAAACCTCCTGTTGAATAGCGTGTAACAGGGCTATTTTAGCAGTCGAATTGCGGCGGGCGGCAGCGCTTGGAATTAGATAAAGCGCTCCAGGCAGGCTTTGAGACCGCGAGTCGAAAGATAGAACAGCGCGGCGTCTGCCATCGAAACGCCCGAGGTCGCCGCAACGAGCTTGTGGGCAACACGGTGAACGGCGCCCTTAGCAGGCATATCCGCCCACTCAGTTCCCAAAAACATCGTGAGGTCCATGTTGACGCGAGCCGCCACGCGATGGAAGTCATCGGAATCCAAGCGCGCCAAATCAAACACGATAAGGTCCAAGAACCAGGTGATCAGCTCACCGGGACACAGGTCCAAAAGACCGTAGGCCGCCCAGTCCTCCAAGACCTCCTCGAGCATCCTCATGTGGGCGTCAAGCTTTTTGGCGCGAGCCTCGGCACTGTTGAACTCGTGCGTCGCCGATTCGCTCTCCATCACGTAGTGGTAGAACTTGTCCGGCATGACGACGGTCTTGCGGGCAAGCACATAAGCCGCAAATTGAAAGACGACGTCCTCGCCCAAAGCCAAACCGGGGGCGAAGCGAATGCCTTCGCGATTGAGCAGCTCACGCGAAAAAGCCGCACGGCAGGCATAGGGCTGCGCATTCGAATGGAACAGCAGTTGGGGATCACGGGCGCCGAAGGTACCGGCTTTGGGGCTCATGAGCTGCTGGACGCGTTTGGGGGCAGCATCGGCAGGTTCACAAACGCCGCCAAAAACGGCGGCCTCGACATCTGCAGACTCCATGGCATGCAGTACGCGCTCGACCGTCTGGGCATCGATGTAATCGTCGGCGTCCACAAAAAAGACGGTCTCGCCCTCGGCGGCATCGATACCGGCATTTCGAGCACACGAGACGCCCGCGTTTTCCTGGTCAATCACCAGTACGCGACCGTCGGTCTGCGCGATCCGGCGCAACACGTTTAACGAATCATCGGTCGAACCGTCGTTGACGCAGACAACCTGAATCGAGCGCTCGGACTGGGCCAACAGCGAATCGAGGCATCGCTGAATGGAGAGCGCAGAGTTGTAAACGGGGATGACAATGGTAGCTTTAGGACACGAGGCTTCTCCCATGCCGGCCTACCCCCTCAGCGATTCGATGAGGAAGGCAGCAACCACGCCTGGGCCTCCAACCGAGGCGTAATACTTAGCACGCCCCAAGGCACCATCCGTCGCAAAACTCGGATGCTCGTCAACCCAGCCCTCAGGATCTTTGAGGATGGCAGCGAGATTCGCGCGCTTCCACGGCTTGAGGTCGTCAAGCGAAAACTCCCCCGCGTCCAAGGCCGCCTGAAATTCCTTGGCCATCTGCACCAGGAACTCCTTATAGAACTTAGGCGCCAGGCGCACGTAGTTCCACATATACGAATCGTACTTAATGAGCTGATTGAACTTGAGCATGCGCGCGACATCGCCGCTTGCGTGGTCGCGGGCATAATCCTCTCGAATCCAACGCTCAATCTCGGCATACTCGGTATTGACGCAAAAGACCTTAGCCGAAGAATTGACCGAGGAATTCTCGTTGTCTTGGCGATACGACAACACGGCATCATGCAGGTAAACAGCCTTATCGGCGCACGCGATCACCTTAAAGGCAAACGACGTGTCCTGAAAGGACGCCCCCGGAGTCGGCAGGAACGTAATGCCGTTGCGCTCAAGAAAATCGCGACGGTACACGGCCGACCAAATCGACGGCTTTTGCTTAAAGAACTGCGTCGTATCGCTCGGGTGCACCGGCTTGCCACAGTCCTTGGCTTTAAACATCTCGTGCAGCGAACGGCGCTCCTCGGGCTTAGACCAGTAGAAATCAAAGTTCGCCTTCGCAAAGTCGGCATTATTGCTATCGGCGGCCGAGACAAGCTTTTCGAGTGCGTCGGACGCCATAAAGTCATCGGACTCCAAGATGCCCACGTACTTGCCACGCGCCATCTCCAGACCGTGGTTCATCGAGTCGCCGTAGCCGCTGTTGGCTTTGTCGATCATCTTGACGCGCCCATCGCGCTCCATATACTCGCGGATAATCGCCGGCGAGTTGTCGGTCGACCCGTCGTTAATGCAGATAATCTCAATATCCTTGAGCGTCTGCGCCAGGGCGGAATCGAGGCACTCGCGCAGGTAGCGCTGAACATTGTAAATGGGAATAAGCAGCGACAGAACAGGGCTGCCAGAGGCGTTAGTAGACAAATGTGCTCCTTAGGAAATACCTGTCGTTTCATGGTATCAAAGGGTCAGCGCGCCAGCGGGCGTTTATATAATCTATGGAGCCCGCAGAGGCAAACCGATAAGAAAGGACGTCATGCAGCCCAAAGCCGCACGCAACATACCCATCGAAGCGCTGCGTTTGGTCGCGGTCGCCGGCATCGCGGTGTTCCACACCTTTCAGTGGACCTTCCAAGCCGTCTGCGTCGGCGCCGTGGAATATGCCCCACTTGCGATGTTCCCCTATTCCGGCGTGCTCGGTTTTATTAACTTGCTGGGCTGCTGGGCCAACGAGGTCTTCTTTATGATTTCGGGCTATTTTCTCATCGCTTCGGCCGAGCGTGCTTGGGACGGTGGAGCAACATGGAAGTCGCAAATGCAACGGACGGCGCAGCGCCTGGGCAAGGTCATTTTGCCCACTGCGTTTTATTGCCTCGTGGCGCTCGCGTGGTCCACGGTCGTCTCACCCATTCCCGATGTTACCCTCAATACGCACTACTGGTACACGCTAGGCCTTGAGTTTATCTGGGTCTATGCCGCCACGGTCTTCATGGCGCCATGGTTTGGACTGGCTAAGAGTCGACTCCCCCAGAAAACCTACAAGACGACGGTCATCGCCGTTGGCATCCTCGCATTTGTTGTTAACGGGTATTTAGCCGCTATGAGTGCGACAAGCGCCGGCGAGTTTTCTTGGCTCCAAAAGCTCATGAGCGCCGTCACGTACGTTATCGCGTTTTTGATCGGCGGACTGCTCCGCGACGTAACCGGCGCCATGGATTCGGACAAGGCGGGCGCCTTAGGCACGCGGTCGCTCGCAGCGGTTTTGGTGCTCGCCACCATCCTGGAAGGAGCACTCTCCTTCACCGGCAACCTCACGGCGATGGCAGTCCTCTCCTACAAATCAACCTCGTTGATCTCGTTTGCCCTCGCTGCCGCCTCTCTGCTCTTTGCGGCGACCCGACGCAGTGCCCCAGGCAATCCGCGGACTGCGGGTGTCATCGTCACCTTATCGACCGCCACGCTCGGTTTCTATGTGATGCAGTCGCTCACCAGTAGCCTGTGGCGTCCCGTCTTCAATACGTTGCTCGCAAACATACTGATCAGCCAAAACAGCCCGGCAGCTATATGTATCGTCACGGGTATCGTCATTAGCATCGTCTTTGCTCTGGCACTTCTCGTCATCGATGCAGCTAGAAGTCTTATCGAACGCAAGCTCAAGCGGCAATAGACACGCTTCCGTCAGACGCTAAAGCCGCTACAGCCGTGGCAGGTTCCTGCGTTTTATTCAAAGCTTGCCGCCAAGGTGCGCCGAGCCTTTACAATAAGACAGTCCCAAGGACGTATTCGATAGCTTCCGCGCTGCACTCGCCCGCCGCGCGTGAAAGGATATATTGCCCCATGCCTTCAACCCTTCCCGCTCCCATCGATAAGCTCGCCATCGTTGTCGTTACGTACAAGCGCCAGGAACTCCTGGCCAACCTGTTCGACTCCATGACCGAGCTCACGGCAACGCCCTGGCGCATCGTGATTGTCGATAACGAGAATTCGCGCGAGACCGAAGCCATGTGCGCCGCATTCAACGAGCGCCTCGCCAACCTGTGGGGCATCGACGCCGATCAGCCCGATGCAAAGGGTGGCACCGACCGCGCCATCTACGCCCCACAGCTCGAAAACGGCGGCGGTGCTGGTGGCTTCTCCGCCGGCACCAAATGCGCTTACGACCTGGGCGCCCAGTGGTTCTGGGTGATGGACGACGACGTGCTCGTCATCCCCGAGGGCATTGAGCGCCTGGCAAAGTGGACCGACCGCTATGACGTCATCCAAGGCTCGCGCCTGGACTTTGACGGCGGCGCCTTCTTTTGGCAGTACCAGCTGATCCTTTCGCTTGGTATCCCCAACCCTATCGCCAAGTGGGACCTAGGCCCCGAGGGCTACCGCGCCATGAACCAGCTGTGCTTTGAGGGTGGCCTGTTCTCACGTCGCGTAGTCGACAAGATCGGCCTGCCCGACGCGCGCTTCTTCATCTACGGCGACGACGCCTGCTATGGCTATGTTGCCAGCCAGCACTTCCCCGCCGCCGTGGTCGCCGACGTGGTGCTCAAGCGCGCCCGTGCCGTCTCCAACTGGGACATCGCCGGCAAGCGCCAACTCAACTCCACGAGCGACACCAACCGTTACTACATCATGCGCAACCGCGGCTTTTTGGCCCGCTACATGCAGATTTACGGCGATTACCACCCCATGCTGTTCCGTCTGGGCAACGCCGCGACCTTCTGCAAAGAGTTCATCCGCCTGGCCGCCGTTGACAAGTGCTTTAAGACCGGTATCCCGGCGCTTCGCCGCGGCATGAAGGACGCCCGCAAGATCATCAAGGATCCCGACTGGAAGCCCATGCCGCCCATGAAGGACGCGGAGTAACAGAAGCCGAAAACACCCCGCTGCTTAAAGCCGCTGGCACACTACAGACGCGTGCTGCCCGTCAAAGCCAAAGCCCCAGCGCACGCGGCCGATACCTGGTCGTGGCACGCGAATCTCGTCGATACCGTCACGTTCGATGTCGAGCAGCGCCTGAACCGCCAACAGCTCCAGACCCAGGGCATCCACGTCGGGGTCATACATCATGTTCATAGTGACAAGCGGGCGCTCGTCGAGCATGCCGAGGGTATCGGCCACATCGAGCATCCTTCCCGTAGGGAACACCTGGATATCCCAGCGATCCGCCCCGCGCTTTCGATTGGATGACGGATTGGCATACCCCGGCATACCAAAGCAGAGCCCTTGCAACAGCAGGTGATATGGCAACGGCGAATCCATCTCGACCGTGCCGACTCCCGCGTCACCTAGAATTCGACGCAGCGCCTGCCTCACCGTGTCTTCGTCACCGCGACATAACCCATCACGAAACGCATCGACGTCTCGCACATCCTCGGCGGCGCACTCAAACCATTCAATAATCACGAGACGCAACGCCTGGCGAAGCTCACCATTGGGCAGACGCAGAGCACGGGAGCGAGCGCTGTTCCCCGGCTCCTCAACCATATCCGTCGTTAGGAAGCCGGATAGGTATAACGCGGTCCAAACTTCATCGAGGCAAGCGTCATTCGACACGGCGGCGCCCAGACAAAGCGGAGCCTCAACGCATCCATGCGGTTCAAGTAAATCGAACAGAGTCGCAAGCCGATCGAGACTCCAATCACCAACCGCCCTGCTCAGGCTATCAGCGTATCCATACAGGTCAGCCCGTACCGGCGGAGTGCAACCGCGGTTCAAGAAATCGATCACGCGCGCCGGACTCGAGCAATAAAACCCGCCAAACCGATACCCCTCGAGCCATTCACGCGCATCATCCAGGTATTCCTCGCGTCCAGCATGGCCCAGCAGAGCCTGAACCTCGTCATCCGAAAAGCCAAACCACCGGTCACACCACGTCGAGAGTGGCGTCGACATGCAGCACGAACACCCGCGCGAAGAAAGCGCCGTCTCGGCAGGACCGGGATACTCCCCCATAAGACACGCCAGCCGCAACGAATCCCCCGCAGCGGCAATGGCGTCAAACAACACACGGTCGAATAGCTTTGCCGGATCGGCGCCGAAAGCGTCCCTCGCGCCCGCACTGCCCAACCACGCCGCGTCGTATCCATCAACGAGCAGCACAACCTGCTCATCGCAGGCCATCTCCAGCAGCTCAATGAGAACGCCAAGCACCGAGTTGACCTCATCTGCACTTGCCACACCACGCGCAACGCGCTCGATGTGGCGCATCTTATCTCGTGGTAAATCCGGAGCCTCCAAAAGCGCCAACAAGCGAGTGCACTCACCCGAAAGAGCATCACGCACAACGCCGACGACGTTGGCACCGCACCTCGCGGCGCCAGAAAAGTCCAGCGATATCACAGGGTGGCAGGCAAACTCATCCTGATAGCGCCCGCCACCCGCATCCCAAATCTGGGAACCAGCAAATAAGCCCCGATCGATCTGCCCGACCGTGGGTCGCTCCAGAAAAGCCCTAAGCATCGACAGGTTCATGCTCTTGCCAAAGCCTTCGGGCCGGCAACACGCCACAACGGAAGCACCAGCATCCAAGATATCGGCAATAAACATTGTCTTATCGACTAGCACGCATCGATCCATGACCTCGGCAAAGTCATGTTCGCCGACCGGTAGCGCCCCGTTACCCGAGCGGTTGATCAACTCTACGCCATAGTAGGCAGTATCGCCGTAAATCGCCTGTTCAGACACCGTAACTTCTCCCTTAAAACGCAGCACGATGCCCATTGTATCGAGCAACTCAACCGCAATGATGCCGTCATGCAGACGTTTCGGGCAACGGTAGCAACAAGAGCCCCGATGGGGCATAACAAATCGTTGCACAACAAAACGGGGCCCAATGCATTCGCACCGGACCCCGTCCCTACTCTTTAGTTATTCGGCAACCGAGAAGCTACTCCTCGGAACCGTCCTCACCAGCAGCCTTGTTCTGCTGATCGAGTTTATGCTTACCGCTCACAATAGACGTGGCACCCAGCGTGGCCAGGCTTGCGCTCGCAAGGCTCGCCATCACGATGAGGTCGCCCGTCTTGGGCATATTGCCACCCGAGGCCTTGGTCGTCGTGGTGGTCGTAGTCGTCGTGGTGGTGGTAGTAGCACCACCCTTATCCCCAGCCTTCTGAGCATCGGCGTCGGACTGTCTCGCGCCCTCATCGGCGGCATCGGAACCGGAACCCTGGCCAGACGCCCCCTCATCAGAAGAAGAGCCACCGTTAATGCCAGCCGTCAAAGAAGATCCAAGCATGGAGCCGAGCTGCTCGCTGGCAGAAGGCTTATTACCCGTCGAGGAATCGGCGGCATTGGAGCCCTCACTCGAACCACCCTCGGAAGCATCGGAGCCAGAACCGTTGGAGGAGCCAGCATCGGCAGAGGAGTCACCAGCGCCGTTGGAAGTTCCCGCATCGGTGGAGCCAGAAGTCGTGCCGTCCGTAGCACCGTCAGAACCAGAAGTCGACGAATCGCCAGAAGTATCGCCGGCCGCAGCGCCACCAGACGTTGCTCCACCGTTACCGGCATCATCGCTGCCCGCATCAGTCGAGGGCGCATCAGTATCGTCATCCTCGCTAACGTCGCCATCGGTGCCAGGCGTCGGTGCGGAGGGAGCGGCGGGCGCC
>UMKB01042659.1_pt1 | contig 11308 bp, 10 predicted proteins | sample 1966171 | NCBI WGS metagenome assembly UMKB01 (sample SAMEA4836164, study PRJEB28245) | human gut metagenome | biome: gut microbiome; material: fecal sample | place: Denmark | collected 2008 | reverse complement strand
TCTCCTGCGGTGGAAAGTTCTGTCTGTCCGTTTGCAGATCCTTAAAAGAAAAAGCCCGAAACTTCTCGTAGTATCAAGAAGTTTCAGGCTTTGTTTTGCTTATAAAAAGAGAGAGGGCCGGACGGTGCCAGCCCTCTTGACAAAAAGTAATTTGGCTATCCGGTTTTTAAGAATCGTCCATTCTTTAAAGAATTGTCCATAGACAAATCTGTAAGCAGCCTGTAAAATACTTTTCGGGTAGTCAAAACTAACCTCTGACCACTTGAGAGGGTGATTTCTATATGAAAAAGACACGACTGACGATCATTCTATTGATGATTCTAACGCTTGTTTCTGCAATCATTACGCTTTGCATGGGAGCAGTCCGCATTCCGGTACAAGATACACTATCAATCCTGCTTCGGCACCTGTTCGGGACAGACACAGGCACCTCGGTATCTGTGGCATTTGAACAGATCGTCTGGCAGATCCGAATGCCTCGCATTATTCTGGGCTTTCTGGCCGGAAGCGGTCTAGCCCTCTGCGGCTGTGTGATGCAGGCCGTTGTCCAAAACCCAATGGCAGACCCATACATTCTTGGCGTGTCGGCAGGTGCAACGCTGGGAGCCACCGGTTCGCTCTTTCTGGGGCTGGGCGTGATCTCCGGCTTTTGGGCCTTTGTAGGAGCAGGCGGTGCCTGCTTCCTCGTATTGGCTCTCTCATCGGCGGATGGCAAGACCACCTCAGTCAAGCTGATTCTCTCCGGCATGATCGTCAATGCACTGCTGACAGCATTTTCCAACTTTATCATTGCGGTAGCAGGCGATTCGGACGGTATGATGTCCATCAAGTTCTGGACGATGGGCTCCCTGACCCGCGCCGGATGGAAAAATATCGGCCCCATTGCACTGATCGTACTGGCGGCAGCAGTCTTTTTTCGGACGCAGGCGCAGACACTGGATGGTCTGATGCTTGGTGAGGAAGCAGCTTCCACCATTGGCATCAACACCTTCCGGTGTCGGTTGGTTTATCTGCTGGTGCTCTCCGTGCTGACCGGTGCACTTGTATCGGTTTGCGGCACGATTGGCTTTGTAGGGCTCATCATCCCGCATGTTTCCCGCGCCATTGCCGGCACAGCCCACCGAAAACTACTGCCCATTGCGGCATTATCCGGCGGACTGTTCATGCTCTGGGTGGATGCCATCGCCCGCAGTTTGATTCCCAACACCGAGCTGCCTGTGGGCATCTTCACCGCCTTGGTGGGTGCGCCGTTCTTCGTCTATGTGATGGTGCGTAAAAAGTATGGATTTGGAGGCAATTGAATGAAACTGGATGCGAAAAACGTCAGCGTTTCGATTGCTGGAAAACCCATCGTTCGGAATCTCTCCATTGAGGTGCCGGACCGGAAATTCTCGGCCTTGCTGGGTGCCAACGGCAGCGGCAAGACCACTCTACTCCGCTCCATCTACCGCACACAAAAGATGGACAGCGGCATCGTTCGTCTGGATGACGAGGACATCACACACTTTTCCGGCAAAAAGCTGGCGCGGAACATGGCGGTGATGGGGCAATTCAATCAGATCAATTTTGACTATACCGTGCTGGACATCGCCCTGATGGGACGGTATCCCTTCCATTCCCTGCTGGAGCAAGAACGAGAGAGGGACTACAAGATAGCTTTGGAGGCACTGGACAAGGTAGGCATGAAAAGTTACCGCGATCGGAACTTCCAGTCCCTTTCGGGCGGTGAAAAGCAGCGGGTGGTTCTGGCCCGCGCGCTGACCCAGTCGCCCAAGATCCTGATCCTCGACGAACCGACAAATCATCTGGATATCCGTTATCGGTTAGAAATCCTTTCAATCATCAAAAATTTGCAGATCACGGTCCTGGCTGCTCTGCATGATCTGAGCCTTGCGGCGCAGTTCTGCGACTATCTCTACCTGATGAAACAGGGAGAGATCGTTACGCAGGGGATGCCCGAAGCCGTAATGACCTCTGAAAACCTGCACCGCATCTTTGATGTCGAAGCCTGTGTCTACCCCAGCCCGATCAACGGAAAACTGATGATTCAATATCTATAACAAAAACGCGGGAGTACCCCGCAGAAAGAGGAACCTTTATGAAAAAGAAAACCCTGAGTGTTGCTGCCGCGGCACTGGCAGCCGTCATGCTGGCCACTGGCTGTGGTCAGACTACATCTTCTGTGGCATCGTCTGCTGCCGCCTCCTCTGAGGTGGCTTCATCGGTGGCCGAGAGCACCGTTTCTTCCGCTGAGGAGACTGCCTACCCCCTGACCCTGCAGATTTATGACGCTGATGGCAATGCTGTAGATATGACCTACGACCATGCACCGGAGAAGGTGCTGTCCACACAGCTGTCCATGACTGAGTTGCTCATCAAGCTGGGGCTCAAGGATAAAATCGTCGGCGTGTTCGATAATGACAATGCCCTGAAGGGTGACATTGCTGATGAAATTGCATCTCTGAACAGCCTTGGCGATAAGAAGTCTGTTTCCAAGGAGACCATCCTTGCCACGGAGCCGGATCTGATCCTTGGCAAGGGTCCCCTGATGTTCACCGAAAGCAGCATTGGCACCGTCCAATCCTATCAGGAGCTGGGCATTCCCGTCTACACTGAACTGGCCAGTGCTTCCACTGACCAGGCTCTGGACAACATCGTAGAAGACGTGCGGAACATCGGCAAGATCTTCAACGTGCAGGAAACTGCAAACGCTTACGCTGACGAGCTGCAGGAGAGAATCGACGCGCTGATGGACAAGGTCAGCGGCCAGAGTGGAGAGCCCCTGAAGGTTCTGTTCATGGCTGGCTACGCCGATGGCACCTTCGTGGCTTTCAATTCCAAGATGAGCAGTTGTATGCTGAATGCCCTGAACGCTGAGAATGTTCTGGACAAGGGCGGCAACGGCCTGACTCTGGAGAATCTGGTCTCCATGAACCCGGATATCATTGTCTACGTCCGCGCAGATCGCTTTGGTTCCACCGATGCCGACGCGGTGGAGCAGCTGACCTCCAACGCCGTCGTGCAGGAGGTTCCCGCCATCGCCAACCAGAAGGTCATCGAGATGGATTATGATGACGTAATGGACTACGGTGCACGGGTCATCGATTCTGCTGAGACCCTGTACAACTTCATGTACAGTGCATCTTAACGGAACCTGAAATCAAGAATTTCGGTTATGGCAGAATACGGGTGGGCGGAAAGCCCATCCGTTTTTTGTAAATGCGGCTGAAATAACAGGCATCTCGGTAGCCGACCTCATGAGCGGCCTGTGTCACAGTGTAGTCACCGGAACGCAAAAGCTCAGTGGCTATTCGGACACGATAATTGATGAGGTAATCGATGGGGCGGATGTTTTTGTACTTATAAAAGAGATAGCTGACATGTCCAGCTTTCTCATTGACCTGTTCGGCCAGTGCGTCCAGCGTCAGCGGCTCTGCATAGTGCTCTGCGATGAAATCCAGCAGGATGCTCATGATTTGGCTTTCATTGTAAGTTTCCTCTGGCTGAAAATCTGCGAAAATCTGGGCGAAGAATTCTTCCGTCAGCTTTTCTTGCTGGTACTGGCTGCGGATGTCAGCGTCCGGGTGGAGCTTTAGGATCTGCTCCAGAATGGAAAAGATCTGTTCCGGATTTTTGAGCTTGTGGGAGAACAGCAAAGGCCGGTCGTTTTCGTAGTACATATTGATGTAGTGGAAATCCTGCTCGCCCAAAGCCGAAATGGTCAGGGTCTTGTCGGGACATCCGTGCAGGAATAGTCCTCGCTTGGCAATGAAAGGTTCGTGCTCAAATGAGAAGATGGCCCGACCCGACACCGGAACAATCAGTGCACTTTTCAGGGTTCGGTAGCTATTACTCTCACCAACGTGTAGGGTAAAGCTGCGGAAGCCGACAGACTCGATTCGGCCCTGATTGTATTCCTGAAATAAAATTTCCAGCGGATTAGGAAGCGTGGATATTTGATTCATTGGGAGCTCCTTTGTGCAAAAGCGGTTAGCTAATGCTAATATAGCACAAAATGCTACCGTTTGTCTATGCGGGGAGCACCCCACACTACGTAATAATTAACAAAAAAGGGCGGTTATGGATGGAAATTCTAAATCTCGGTTCACATCGAATTGGAGTCCGGTTCCCGGAAAAGGGACTGCGCAAAGGCAAAAATCCTGCAATCCTACTCAACGATGGGGAACTGATTGAGCAGTTGAATCTGCGCACGGAACGAGCAGTGTTGGTGGGGGTATACCCCAATAACAGACTTTCAGAATATACCCCGTGGCCGGAACCGGCTTTTCGACCGGGCACACCGGATTTTGGCGGGCAGCTAGGACAATATCTTCGAGAACTGAACAACGAAATTCTCCCGGCGCTTATAGACGAATACGCCCTTGACACGGAAAAGCTGGCGTATGGCGGCTATTCGCTGGGCGGTCTGGCTGCAACCATGAGTCTCTGGGAAACAGATGCCTTTGCTGCAGTATTTTCCCTCTGTGGGTCGTTCTGGTATCCGGGTGTTGCCGATTTCATAGAGGAACATGTCCCCAAAAACTACTCCGCACAGGTTTATCTGCAAAATGGTATCCGGGAGGGCGAAGGCCACAACAACCGCCTGTGTGATGCCTATAGCTATGCCCAACGAGTCCACACTGCCCTGCAAGCGACATGTGGAGCCAAAACTGTGCTGGATGACTACGGCCATCATGACCGGCAAAGTGAGCGTCTTAACGCTGCACTGCGTTGGGTGGAACGTGTGCTATGAATCATTGGCGTAAATTTTGGCGTATGCTGAATCAAGGTGCATTTTATAATCACCAGCGACAAGCTGATTTAACCGCATGGAACGCCGATTGGTAGCATAAAATCCTTATATGAAACAAAAAGCGGCAGCTACGTTGTTTTTCGCAACATAGCTGCCGTATCTTCGTTTTGGGAGTTCGGTGTAGCCACTACACCAATCCGCCTATTCGATTCTTACACCACACCGCTTTGTAAGGCTCCTTTTCGGGAAAACGTCCCAAAATTGGTGTAGCCCGGGTGTAGTACCGCAGATGCCGTTTGAAATTCGCTTAAGATTTCATCGTATCTGCGTTTTAATTTTGCGTTTTACTGCTCGATTGGTTTCATCGTGGGGAGCTTGACTGGTGGTGATTTATAGCTGTTTACAAGTGTTCATAAGCCTTTGTTCGTGCAAGATAAAAAGGTCTTATTTTTCGCAACTCTACGCAACTGTTTACAGCTATTCTCAAATTGGTGGTAAGTCAGTGGTAAGGCTGGTGGTAAACTTATTCGTCTTCGTGAGAGTGCCAACGCTTCAAGACTTCTTCCACCTGTCCAATAAGCTGCTCCTTGTTCGGCATATACAAGACATATCGGGATGCAAAAATCTGATTCGACAAACCGCCCAGCGCATACTCGGCTGCTACGCTGTCCTTGTCAGTGCAGAGGATGATGCCGATAGGAGGATTATCTTCCGGGTCGTTGACCTCTGCGGCGTAGTAGTTCAGATACATATTGATTTGTCCGGCGGCTTCGGGCGTGAGCTTGGTGGTTTTCAACTCGATCAGCACATAGGCGTGTAAAATCTTATTGTAGAACACCATATCCACATAGTAGTGGGTGTTGTTCACTGTGACACGCTGCTGTGTGCCGACAAACATAAAGCCCCGGCCAAGTTCCAGCAAGAAATCTTCGATTTGTCGCACCAGTGCTGCTTCCAAATCGCTTTCAAGGAACGGCTTTTCTTCCGGCAGCCCCAAAAACTCGAATACATACGGGTCTTTGATGATGTCCTCCGGCTTTGTGTAGTCCACACCTTTTTCAGCCAATGCTAAAACTTGTTCCTTGTTGGCATCCCCACGAGACAAGAGCAGCCGTTCAAACAGGGAACTTTCCATCTGGCGTCTTAATTCACGGACAGACCAGCCAGAATTGACCGCTTCTTTTTCGTAGAAGCTGCGCTTCTCCTTATCGGAAATGGATAACAGCTCACAGTAGTGCGACCAACTCAATTTTCCAGACACTGTCTGGAAAATTGGATAGCTGAGATAGAACTGCCGCATATTGTAAACATTCGAGCGCGAAAAGCCCTTGCCAAGCTCCTTTGTCAACGCCCTGGAAAGCTGCGATAAGGTCTTTTCACCATATGCAGCACGGATGCTGTCATTTTGTTCACAACGAACAACGACCTCACCAATCTTCCAATAAGTTGACAGCAGTTCCTGATTGACTTGCTGTGCTACATTTTTACGGGAAGCTTCCAGCAGAGAACGAATCTCACTCACTGCCGGAACAAGAACCTGTGCTACTGGGGCTGCAGATTTATTTTCCATCAGTCATTTTCCTCCTTTCCTTCAAATGTCGTGGTTGCAGATAAGAACTCTGCAAACTTGTCGATTTCCTTTTTCTTGAGATTTTTTGTGGCCTCGGTGTAGATGTTCATGGTGGTGGTAATATCGGCGTGGCCCAATACGTCTTGAATGACCTTCATGTTGATTCCAGCCTCGCAAAGACGGGTAGCACAGGTGTGACGCAGGGAATGACAGCTAAACTTCGGAAGCAGAACAAGGTTTTTCGGCTTGATTGTACCGCTTTCGCACTTTGCCAACTGTTCCTCGTTGCAGTCGCGGATGATACGGTCAATGCCTTTATTGATGGTGCTGTGATGCTGGCACTCGCCAAAACGGTTTACAAAAATAAAATCCGTATAGCCATCAATCGTCACCTTGCAGGAAATTCCAGTTTTCTTCTGATACTCTCGCTCTTGTACAAAAGCAGCCTTGACTTCCGGAGTCATAGGCACAATTCGGTTTCCAGCTTCCGTTTTGGGTGTATTGATTCCGTACAGACAACCTTTCTCCCGGTGGCTGTAATAAATCAACGTGTGATTTACACTGATTTCACCCGTATCAAGGTTGATGTCCTCCCAACGCAAACCCGTTGCCTCACCAGCACGGAGACCACATTCCACCATCACGGTAATGATGGGAAGCCAGTGATTGTACTTCTCGCTGTTTTTCAAGAAGTTCATCAACAGCTTCTGCTGGCCTGCGGTCAGAGCCTTACGGCGTTCGCTGTCCAGATTGTGCGTCTGCTTCAACTCTTTCAACGCATTATCGGATGGATTGATGCGGAGATACTCGTCCTCAACCGCAAAATCCAGCACCTGATGCAACACAGTATGGATGTTCTCCACCGTTGCCACTTTCAGACGCTGCGAATCCACAAGGCCATTGTAAAACCGCCGCACATCCGACTTTTTCAGGCTTCCGACCTTCCGCTTTCCAAACTCCGGGAATACGTACATCTTGTACATATACTCGTAATTGACCAGTGTATTGGCTTTCAACCCCTTTTTCAGTTGCAGCCACTGCTCGTGAATGTCATTGATGGTCGCATTCCGCGCTTCTGCACGGATGCCATCACTGCGGTCGCGCTGAATCTCTGCTTCTTTCTCACGAAGTTCTTCCAGACTTTTGGCGTACACATTATTCCGCTTGCCGTTTTCACTGCGCCAGCGATATTCATACGTTCCGTTGCTGCGCTGATATTCACCTTCCTTTAGAACACGCTTCTTTGAGTCTTTTCTTCTTTCTGCCATCGTTATGTCCTCCATTGTTGGCAGAAAGCAACCTACAACTTAATCATACCATATCGCCGAGGTGCTTTCAACTGCCGACTTCATTTTTATTGTCAAATCGAAAATAATCGGTCAAGGTGTTCATCCAGCCTGCGGCGTTTCAGCAGCCGCTTCGTACCATTCCAGAGAACAAAGGTGCAGTCCTTGGAATCGCTCATTTCGCGCAGCTTATTGATGCCAATGCCGGAATAGGCTGCGGCTTCTTCCAGCGTCAGATTGCTTTTCTCCCAGATTGGAACTTGTCGGGACTTGGCCCCTCCATCTTGCTGATGCAAGACCGTTCCGTCGCTTAAAGTTCCCACCGGTGACTTCATTGCTTCGTAAACGCGAACTTCTTTCATAGGCAAAACCTCCGTATTTTTGTTTGTAACCAGCAGGCTGTAACCACGGCAGAAAACTTTTTGTGCGGCGATGTGCTGGCATCTTTCCGTATTTGTTTTTTCTTATCAGTTACAGGTTACATGGTTACAAATAGGGAAAAACATTTGGAACGATGCTGCTTTTTGACAGATGAAGGGTGTAACCACACCTGTAAGCAACGATGTAAAGCAGCCCTTCAAAACGGAAATCCCATCTGCTGAGCTTCTTCGTCTGTAAGTTCTACAAAACCGTCTGCATCCACTTTTGCAGCGGTTACACGTTCCCATCCTTTCTGCACGCCATACTTCGGGTAGCGTTTGGCTGCTTTATGGGCTGTCCACCCCTTGATTTCGCCATTCGCAATTCCTGCAGTCATGATTTCACAGATGGCACGGGTTTCCCACTCCGCAGGAAGATTCAGATTGCCCAGTGCCTCAGCGTAAAGCTGTTTGGAACATACCCGGTCACCCGTGTAATCTTCCAGAAACGCATAGATCATGCCAGCCTGCGTATCTTCTTGCATAAAATCTTTTTGGCAAATCTGCAAGGTTTCCTGCATGGCAGGACTGAATGTCAGCTTATAATCACCGCTGTTGTAAATCGTCATGGCTTCTGCCCAAAGTTGGTCGATATAGGCACGGGATTCCGCTTCGTTGTCCAGAATATGTACTTCGGCCTGTGCTGCATCCACCGAGATGGGGATAAAGCGACGATTGCCCGTGCGGTCACGGGGCAAAAAGTCCTGTCGGTTGGTCGTACCTGCAAAGACACACTGCCGCAAGCGGTCTGCTGGATGCGTTTCATACGGAATTTTGTAGGTTTCTTTCTGCTTGCTGAGAAAGCTCTTGATTTCCTCGATGCTTTTAGCATTGGCAGTCGCAATCATTTCCGACATTTCCATGATCCAGTGGCCTTGCAGCTTGCGGAACACATTATCATCGTCCAGTCGCCGCAAATCATCCGAGAACCATTCATCTTTGATAGCAAGCAGCCGGAAGAAAGAGGATTTTCCTGCACCCTGCCCACCGACCAAGCAAAGCATCATTTCAAACTTGCAGCCGGGATGAAACACCCGTTTGATCGCTCCAAGCAGAAAAATCTTCAAGGCTTCTGCGGTAAGCTCATCTTCTGCCGCACCGAGAAAGCGATGCAAAGCATGACTTATCCGCTCTGCGCCATCCCACTTCAAGTCATTCAAGTAGTCCCGGATAGGGTGATAATGATTTTCGTTGGCAACAATGCGAATTGCTGCAGACACCCGCTTTTCGCTGTACAGGCCGTATTTTTCCATTCGGCGCAGAATGTACATCATATCGGTGTCGGTCAGCGTAGGGCCGGAACGCTGCCAACCCATCGGCTTTACAATATCAATACGTTCACTCAGCAGATTCAGCCGGATGGAATCTGCAAGAACTGGGTCGTTCTGCAAAACGGTCACACAGTTTTGAATCGTGTTCTGAACACCGCCTTTTTCAGCCTGCGAGAGCATTTTGCGGATGTTGGAAATGGTCGATCTGGTATTTTCGGATTCGTTGGGCAATCTGTTGAACCTCCTTCTGATGTTCGGTGAGAAAATTTCGGTTTTTGATCAGATATTGGATGTAAGCAGCGTGATGCAGACTGGCAACAAAACAGGGATGCAGTTCTTCCTCCGATGATTTTGGCGCAAAACGTGTGCGCCAGTCGGCTAAGATTGCACGGCACTCGTACAATGTTTTGATTGGGTCTTTGTATTCCACGATTTTCAAGTGCTGCCGTGGGAAATTTTTCGTTGCAGAAAGTCCAAAATCTGTGGCCAGTTTTTTAGCCGCCTGCCGCAAGGACAGCTGAAACAGTTTTGCGGTGAAGTCGATTACATCCCCATCCGCTCCACAGCCAAAACAGTGAAATCGAAAATCCACTTTCATGCTGGGATTGCGGTCCGCATGGAATGGACAGCAAATCATACTGCTGCGGTTTGGACGAAAGCCATAGGCTTCTGCAGCCTGTCGAGTAGTGATATTCCGTTTTACGATTTCAAATAAATTGTTGCTTTTGAAGGTTGGCCTCCTTCTTATTTTCAAAAGTCCCTGCCGAATGGGAAAGCTCTGCACGGGCTTACGCATCCGGCAGGGTTCCGGGGTGCGGGGTGGAAGACCCTGCTGATTACAGGCTCATATCATAGCTGCGCTTCTTGCGTTTCGGTTGACGCTCGCGCTGTTCCTGTCGAGCCTGCTCCTGCCTTGCCTTTTCGCGGACTTTGGCCTCCCACTCGCGTTTCCATGCAAGGTCGGATTTCATCTCATTGGTTTTTCGGAAAATGCTGTACACATTATCCGATGCAATTTCCAGACGCCTGGATTCTTCCCTCAGGGGAGCATATGCCTTTTTCCTCTCTGCGATTTCTTGCGTCAGTTTTTCTTTCCGCTTTTTCAGAGATTTCAGCGATGGCAGCTTTCCATCGTTTTCTTCCCGGAAGTATTTCACGGATTCTGCATAGGCATCCAATTCCTTGGAATGCTCTGCACGGAATTTTTTCTTGAGAATTGCTTTCGTAAATTGCTGCTGAACCTCTTTTGTAGAAAGGTACTGCCCCGCATAATGAATCTGTTCATTGATTTTGTACAGTTCATCCTCTGCCTGTGACAGTCGTTCATACGCTGCCTGCGCATTGGCCTGCGCAGTTTTACACAGATCGTTCAGTTCTGTCAGGTCGTTGATGTTATTCTCCTGTACCCATACCAGCGTTTCAGCCATTTTCTGCAAATTGCTGATTTTGACCTTTAGCGCATAGGCCAGATTTTCCTGTGCCTTAACATTCTCCTGCAGGTCCACAACGAGCCGTAGCCTGGTTCTGGTTGTAAAGATCAGTATGGGTTCTTCCTTGTACCGCAGATTCTTCTCGGCGTTCTGAACAAAGAATCCTTCCAGACATTCTCTTTTGCAGCTTTCTCCCAGAGAACGCTCCGATATGAACTTGTTCCGTTCCGGCGGCAGATAGCTATAGCGCCCACGTTGGGTTTTGACGAAAATGTTGTATTCATCCTGCAGGATGTCTTGAAAATCTTCATACGAGATTGCTTTCTCACGAGCAGCGGCAACAGCATCCCGGATAATTTGCTTCTGCGTTTGAAACTTTGTCGGATTTGGCGTAAATCCTTCCGTTTCGATTTTCTGTTTTTTCTCATCCAGCCGCCGTTGTGCCCAATACTCCGCTTCGGTCACACCCGTTCTGGATGGTGACAGCAAATCGACCTGATGCAGAAATTCACGTTGGCATAAATCCATAAGGGATTTCTGCAGATGCTTCAGGTACTCGTTCGTCACATGGTGCTTGTA
>UMKB01003846.1_pt1 | contig 11323 bp, 8 predicted proteins | sample 1966171 | NCBI WGS metagenome assembly UMKB01 (sample SAMEA4836164, study PRJEB28245) | human gut metagenome | biome: gut microbiome; material: fecal sample | place: Denmark | collected 2008 | reverse complement strand
TGAGCCCAACGAGCTACCACTGCTCCACTCCGCGATATAGTCGCTATCATTTCTTGATTGCGAGTGCAAAGGTATATATTACATTCCAAACTTCCAAACATTTTCAAGAAATATTTTCAATTTGTTTGCGTACACCCTTCGCTATCGGGCAGTGAAGCCTTGTTAAGCAGCAATTTGACACTAGAAATTCTCGATCGTATCAAAACCGAATGGTTCATATAAATGCAGACGGTTTCTCAACGATTGTATCTCCGCCTGCAAATTCCGCATCCGGTCCAGCATATGATGAATGGCCTCGATTCCCTCGATGTTAATAGACAAGTCGTAATACATACGTGTGTATTGTTCCAGATCACGGAGCTGGGAAGAGAAGAGATACCTCTCTCCATCCGTGATATTAATGTCTATCAAACCTCCCTCTTCCAGCAAAATGATGAACGAAGGGTCTATATGGCATTTCTGGCAGTATTCACTGACAATAACTAAATCTGTTTGCATAATACACCTGTTTTTAATTTAGACTTTGTATTTCCCGGAACAAATCCTTCTGTTTCTCCGTCAAGTTGGTCGGCACCTCGATCGAGTACGTGACAATCAAGTCACCAAACTGCCCCTCCTTCTTGTAAACAGGGAATCCCTTACCTTTCAACCGGACTTTCGTATTGTTTTGCGTGCCCGGTTTTACTTTCAGTTTCACCTTGCTATCCAAGGTATCGATAATCTGCTCGCCACCCAAGACCGCCGTATAGAGGTTCAAGGGGACGGTCAGGTACAGATCGTCTCCCACCCGTTTGAAACGGCTGTCGTCCGGAATAATGAACGTGATGTACAAATCACCGGCAGGTCCTCCATTCATGCCCGGCCCGCCTTGGCCTTTCAGCTTAATGGTTTGCCCGTTGGCTACGCCGGCGGGAACCGTGATACGCAGGTTCTTGCCGTTCACGGTGATCACCTGCTTATGTGTCTTGGCCGCATCCATCAAGGATAAGTGCAATTCGGCCGTGTAATCCTGTCCACGGAATCCATGATTAGAACGGCCACCGCCACCCCGGCGGGAACCAAACATAGACTCAAAGAAATCCGAGAACTCTCCATCATCGCCGGAGGAGGACCAATACGTACCTCCGCCGTTCGAGAAGCCACCGCCAAAGCCGCCACCTTGCTGGCCATACTGCTTCCGTTGAGCCTCGAACTCATCCGCATGTTTCCAATTCTCCCCGTACTGGTCGTATTTCTTACGCTTTTCCGGATCGCTAAGCACCTCGTTCGCCTCATTGATCTCCTGAAACTTACGATGGGCGTCGGGATCGTTCGGATTCAAGTCAGGGTGATATTGCCGAGCCAACTTCTTATAGGCTTTCTTGATATCATCCTGAGAAGCGTCCTTGTTCACCCCCAAAATCTTGTAATAATCGATATAGGCCATAATCTGATATGTTTAGTCTATTTTTCTCATATAATTATATAACAATAAACATACCAAGGATAGTTTTGGTTAGTGAAAATTTACTTAAAACGTTTTTAATCGTACACGCACGGAATTAAGATTGTCCGTAGATAGAAAAGGCTCTAGCCGGGATCATCAGATACCGCTAAAGCCTTTTATGGATAGGAAATTCTTCGAACCTTATTTAAACTGCATCATCTTGCTGATATACTTCCCGACAATATCGAACTCTAGGTTCACTACCGTACCTTTCTCGATCTGGCAAAAGTTCGTGTTATCGTGCGTATAAGGGATGATAGCGACTTGGAAACTGTTTTGCTGGGAGTTGCATACCGTCAGACTGACGCCGTTCACGCAAACGGAGCCTTTCTCCACGGTCATATACCCCTGCCGGGCCATCTCCTTATCAAAAGCGTACTCGAACGTATAGTACCAGCTGCCGTCCGCCTCCTTCACCTCCGCACAAACGGCAGTCTGGTCCACGTGCCCCTGTACGATATGCCCGTCCAGACGGCCGTTCATCAACATGCTACGCTCCAAGTTCACCTTATCGCCCACTTTCAGGTTCCCGAGGTTCGAACGTTCCAAGGTCTCCTTGATAGCGGTAACCGTATACGTATCTTCCGTCATGCTTACCACCGTAAGGCAAACGCCGTTGTGAGCCACGCTCTGATCTATTTTCAGCTCATTCACGAATGAGCACTTCATCGTCAGATGAAGGTTTCCTTTATCGGATTGGAGGGCTACTACCTGAGCCGCTTCTTCTACAATACCTGAGAACATAATCAAATCGTTTTTAGTTTGTACTCCCAAAACTGTTATTTATTCATGGGCAAAGATAACGCCTTTGAGGTAATAAGCCCGATAAAAAGGAAGTTATTAAATGTTTTTAATTTACGATATTATTTATCGTCCAAGGAGACCAAATCATACCGCTGGCTTCCCATACCCAACGCCTCCGCATGCTCGACGATATGGATGCCATGGCGGGATTCCATGCGCTCGATCAAGTGGACACGGCCAGGGTCCGGCGAGGCGTAAACCAGATCTACGCAAGCCTTATCCAAGGCCACGGGATCGAGTGAGGCTAGCATACCGATATCCGCCATTTTCGGCTCTTCCGGGTTCGAATCGCAATCGCAATCTACGGAGAGTCGATTCATTACGCTGATATAAAGTATATTTTCGCCACAATGGGTAGTCACGGCCTTAGCCGCCTCGGCCATTGATTCCAAGAAATGATCCTGTTCGGGAAGGTTGTTCCACAAGTCGGTTTTCGTCTTACCCGCCGTATGTATCCAAGCCTTTCCGGCGGATGAGGCTATACCGATAGAGATATTTTTCAGCGCTCCCCCGAAACCGCCCATGGCATGTCCCTTGAAATGGGAAAGGACGACCGTAAAATCATAATCCAGATAATGGGAGCCTACGAAATCCTCTTTCAGGTGTTTACCGCCTTGAACCGGAAGAGCCACCTCGCCGTCGGCATCCATGATATCCACCTTAGCGATGGCCGTGAAGCCATGATCGGCGGCGGCTTTCAAATGGCTGTCGGGATCCGCGCGTCCGCCTCCGTAAGCCGTGTTACATTCCACGATCGTACCGTTTACTTTCTTTACCAAGTCTTTGATAAGTGTAGGTTGCAGGAAGTTATGGCCTCCCGGCTCTCCGGTAGAGAGCTTCACCGCCACTTTCCCCTTGGCCTTCCGTCCCAAGGCGTCGTAGAGACGGATCATGTTCTGAGGAGTGATATCTTTCAACATATATACCTTCGAAACTCCGGCAGAGGATTCGCTTTTCGCAATCTCCGGCCTCACTTCGCCTGCGATACTCTCTACAGGTATAGAACCTGCCACCATCCATGCGCCACCCATAACGACCGAACTCCGTATGAAGTTACGGCGTGACATTTTTTGTTTTGCTGTCATGATATAGAATTTAAATTCATATGTTTCTTATTTAATCGATACGCGAAGTTCTTTAAAAACTTGAAAAATAAGACTCCTTTACGAACAAAACGAATTTTGAAAGCCTAAAAACGAAATGGGGGTTGTTCACACGGCTCCGTATCCCGTATATCATTCTAAAACATTCCTTAAAGCCACTTGTTTCATAAATAGATTATCCTAATAATATAGATCTTATGAAATCAAAGAATTTAACACTGGCCTCTCTTTTCGCCGGCTTGTTCATGTTCATGAACCCTATGGGAAGCGAGGCGTGTACAAGGGCCGTTTACCTCGGGCCGGACGATATGGTCGTAACCGGACGTACCATGGATTGGAAAGAGGACCCGCAATCCAACCTGTATCTCTTCCCCCGGGGCGTACAGAGAAGGGGAGCGATATCCGATAATACCATCCAATGGACCTCGAAATACGGAAGCGTGGTGACCGCCGGGTATGATATCGGTACGTGCGACGGCATGAACGAGAAGGGACTTGTAGCCAACCTATTGTTCCTCACCGAGTCATCTTATTTCCGACCGGACGATAACCGCCCGGTTATGGGGCTTAGCATCTGGACGCAGTATGTACTCGATAATTTCGCCACGGTAGATGAGGCGGTTGCCGAGTTAAGCAAGGAGGTCTTCCGCATCGACGATCCGGATCTTCCGAACGGGGCGAAATCAACCTTGCATCTCTCGATCTCGGACGCATCAGGGAATAGCGCTATCTTCGAGTACCTAAATGGGAACTTGGTTATCCATGAGGGACGGGAATGCCAAGTCATGACGAATTCCCCTACATACGATAAGCAACTAACCTTAAACGACTACTGGCAACAGATAGGTGGCTTGGTCATGTTGCCGGGTACGAACCGGGCTTCCGATCGTTTCGTGCGTGCCTCTTTCTATATCCACGCCATCCCGCAGACAAGTAATTTCCGGGAAGCGGTAGCCGGGGTATTCAGCGTAATGCGTAACGTATCGGTACCTCTGGGAATCACGACCCCGGATCAACCGAATATCACCTCTACCCGCTGGCGTACGGTAGCCGACCAGAAGAATAAGGTATATTACTTCGAGTCTACTTTAAGCCCGGATATCTTTTGGGTCGATTTCAAGAGCTTGGACTTCAAGGCAGGTACACCTATCAAGAAACTAACGCTCACAAACGGCGAGATTTACGCCGGAAACACCGCCAAAGATTTCAAGGACAGCAAGCCGTTACCGTTCTTGTTCGGGATCTGAAGGGCTAGAAAAACAGACAAGAATAAATAAGGGGAGGTATCAAAAGTCGGTATTTACTCCCCCCTTATTTTTAAACAAGCGTTATTACCTTTTATGATATGCTTAACAATTAAAGCCTATGCCTAAAGCTATCCACCGGATTCGACGTGGCAGCCCGGTAGCTCTGGAAAAAGACAGAGACAAACGAGATCACGAGGCAGAATAAGCCGGCAGCGATAAATATCAGCGGACTTAAACTAATACGATATGAATAATCAGACAGCCAATCTTTCATAAAGTACATAATAATAGGTATGGCGATCACGAAAGCGATCAGCACATAATTCAAGAACGTGAATACGAGCTTAACCAATATCTCCCGATTGCTGGAACCAAATACCTTTCGTACGGATACCTCCTGCGAACGCTGTTGGATAAAATAAGTGGACATCGCCAATAAGCCTAGCAAAGAAATAAGGATGGCGATTATCGAGAATACGATTACGATCTTTGCCAAACGGATTTGCGAGTCGAATGAGTTTTGTAAACGCTCATCCATGAAGTAAGCCTCAAACTCAAGTCCGGTCACTTTCTCATATACTTTACCGATAGCCTCCTTTGCGGCGAAAGGATCACCTTGTGTCTCGATCAAGATCATCCAAGGATCTTCATTATCTTTCAAGAAACGGAACATGACAGGGTTCATCCCTGTCGTCACATTTCCAAAGCAATAGAAATCCCGGACGATACCCGCTATCGCTATCGGTCTTTCTTGCCTGTCCAGCATAAAAGAGGCCGCATCCTCCGATAAGTTCATCTCACGCATCGCTTGCTCGTTTAGGAACCAGCCCTCTGTCGTTAAATGGTTATCACGCAAAATCTCCAATCCCAGCATATCGTAACACTCCTTATCCATAACGAATTGCTGAAAAGATATATTTTGCCCCTGATAAGTAGCAGTCCAATTATTACTACCGAATAAAGGCAATCCTTGAGTCTTCCCGACCCTATCTACGCATGACAAACCTTTCAACTCACCGACAAAAGCGGATAACTGCCTTTCATCCACCGACCGCATAGCCAATAAATTCTTCGTTTTATATCCGACAGGAGCGTTGATCATATGAACGATCTGACAAACCATCGTGATAGAGGCGGCGATCATCGTGATCGTGATCACATTCTGGAATACGATAAAGAACTTACTGAATACCATTTTCGTCTTAGCCCGGAACGTACCCCTTACCACCTCGATCGGTTTAGAAGAAGAAATAATGATAGCAGGCAGTAAGCCGGATAAAACTCCCACGGCAACCGTTAATGAAACCAGAGCCAATAGCCAGACAGGTCTACCCAATACATTCATATCGACACGTGTCTGCAATAAATCATTGACAAACGGCACGACCGCCAGCGCAAGGAGAACCCCGATAATCAAAGAAATAAACGTAAGCAAAGTAGACTCCAGCATCAAGCGCATGAATAACTCACCCCGTGAAGATCCCAAAAGGCGCCGGGTAGCCATCTCCTTCGCCCTGAAACCCGCTTGGGCAACCGTCAAGTTAATATAATTGATAACCGCAAAAATCAAGATAAGAAAACCTACGGACATCAGCACGATCACGAAACGCCAATCTCCCTTTCGCAAAGAAGAGTAAGAAGCGGCTTTCGCAAAATACTGCTCACTAAGCGGCAATATGCGTACCTCTTTTGCCGTCCCATATTGATACGGCCAATAAAACTCCTTGAACCAATGGGCCATATCCTCCGCACGAGAAGGGAAATCACTGCCCTCACGCACCAAGACAAAAGCCGATGTACTTCCGGCATTCCCCAATTGATCCGGAGCCAACGACCAGTTCAAATACCGAACCTGCTCCCAACGCACGATCACATCGGCTTCGGGAATAGAGGAATGAAGTAAATCCTCCACCACCCCGTTTATAGTAGCCGATATGGTATCGCCCACCACCAACTTCCGTCCCATCGGATCATCCGTTCCGAACATCTTACGGGCGAACGAAGAGGAGACCACCGCATAGTTCCCGGCGGCCAACGCTTGCTCACGAGTGCCTTGTAGCAACCGGAAATCAAAGAAATCGAAGAACGTAGAGTCTGCGAACATCACGTTTGCCTTCAGTTTCCGATCACCGGAAACTACAACTATATCACTCGAATTACCCGCCACTACCGGACAAACTTTTTCTACCTCCGGATAGCGTTCCTTTATCTTATAAGGAATGGCGGCTCCGGTGGCCATCCAATTTTCATTCCCGACCAGATAGATACGATCCGCCTTGGTATGGAATTTATCTGTAGACATCTCCTGTACCGTATAGACCGCTATCAATAACACAAACATCAACGATACAGACAGACCAAACACGTCTATCAGCGTATAAGCCTTATTCCTTCCGAGGAACTTGAAAAAGGACTTAAAGTTCAATAAATTATTCATGAATTATAAATTTTCAATTACTCAGATTTCAAGCAGTTCACCGGATTATCATTAGCCGTCTTGCGGGCATCCAGACAAACCACGGAATATATAATCAATAAGACACATACGCCGCAACCCAAGAATATGTACCATGACAAAGGTACTTTCTCCGTGAATTGCTCTTGCCACTTTTGCAAGACAAAGTATGCTATGCCACCGCCTAATATGACCGCATAGATACAGATATATCCGATATCCTTTATGAACAACCTCAATATATCCCATAAGGTAGCCCCATTCACCCGGCGGACGGCGATCTCCTTACGACGACGGCTCACCTCATCATTCGTATAGCCTATAAGTCCTATCAACGTAACAAGAAGCGTGACCAGACCTCCGATCATCACGGAATCACGGAATTGGCGGGAGTCCTTATATAGATCCATGATCTCGGAACGGAAAGAGATAGCGCTCAGTTCACGATCCGGAAATGTCTCGGATATCTTCTGCTGTAAACGAGCCATATTATCGTTGGTCAGCTCATGGAACTTCACCTGCAAGGTGTACATGGGCTTATGCGCATAGAATAATACGGAGGGCCGCATATCTTGGTTCGAGATTCCTCCCAGACGGATATTCTCATACACGCCGCAAATCGTGAATGGCTCCTCATTCCATTTGCTATGCTCGGTGACGCAAATATCCTTCCCAACAACATCATCCGTCCAGCCCGCTACCAATTTCATCTTCTCCACGAAACGGCGGTCTACCATCACCTCTCTCGAGTTGGTCACATTCTCCGTGAACGAGCGGCCTTGGATCACGGGAATCTCCATCATGTCCAGATATCCGTTGCCTACCCAATAGAGATCGGCGATATTAAAAAGCTCTTGAGTCCCGCCCGGTAAAAGAATATTATTACCGGAAGCATGCTCGAAAGGCAATTGATAAACGGTGGTAGCCGCAGCGACTCCCGGAAGCCGCATCACCTCATCCAGAATCTTGGCACGAGAGGTAGAGTCCACGCCAGCTAACCCGCAGTAGGCAAGGTTCTCATAGGCATATCCCGGACGATCATTCACCATAAACGTATATTGACGGGCAACGAAAACAAGCATCGTCACCAAAAAGCCCGTAGCAACAAACTGGACAAGCAACAAGGCTTTCTTCCAGATACGCTTATTCTCCCGGTAATTACGGAAAGCGGAGGCCACCGGAATCCGGGCGTATAATGATCCCGGCATAAAACCAGATACGAAAAACACCAAGATACATATCCCTAGCAAGACCAAGCTACCATTAGACAAGAGCAAGGAATCTAACGAAGTCGCCAACAACTCCTCTACCGTACCTCTAAACGCAAGGATCAACAATAAGGCCAAGATCAGTGAAAGCACTATATGTACCAACGCCTCACCAAACATCATACCATGAATATTATTCTCGCTTGCCCCATAACATTTATGGACAGCCACCTCCTTCGAGCGATTTACGATAGAGGATATCACGATTAAGATATAGTTCATCACCGCCGTAAAGATCAAAGCGAAGGCCAGTAAGGAAAGTATCCACGTCATTCGCTTGACTTGCGGCAACTCCTTGTGTAGATTATCTAGCTTATGAAATGAGAAATCAATGCTTAACCCGACCTTTTGCTGTTCCTCCGGAGGGAAATAAGAATTCACAAACGTACGCACCTGTTCCTCCAAAGCTAAAGGATTCACCCCCTTGTGCAACTTCACATAGCTTATGTAACGATCGTTTCCCAACATATTAGTAGGCGAACCCTCCCACATAAACCGACCCGCCGAAGCCATGGAAACAATTACATCGTAACGGGAATGAGAATTTTCCGGAACTTCCTCAAAAACGCCACCAATAGTCATAGTACGTCCCGGCGAATTGTCTACCGTGAAGTTTTTCCCGATAACATCGCCTCCGATATTTTTCGCTATACGACTTGATATCAACACGTACATCGGGGTGGAAAGAACCTCTTTCGCATTTCCGATCAACATAGGACGAGGAAGAATATCAAAGAAACAACTATCCGCTATGATACAACGACCGGAGTATTTCATCTTGGTGTCGGTCATCGTAAAGGTCCAGTCTCCAAAACTCGTGTATCGGGTGACGGTCTCGATCTCGGGTATCTGTTGTTGCATAGTTGGAGCGATGCCACCGCTTGTTTGCGGATAATCCTTCAACTCCCCTCCATTTTGCTGGTATTTCGCCCAGACTTGATAGACCCGGTCTCTATCCGGATAAAAATCATCATACGATTGTTCGAAATAGACTTTAGCGATCAATACCAAGCCTACCGCTAAGCCGATTCCCAACGATACGATTTTCATCACGTTATGCCGCCCTTTCTTAAAAATGGAACGAATGGCGATTAGTATGTTTTTCATATTATATCGATTTTATTCCAGCACCAGCACTTCATTATCCTTATAACTCTCATAACTGGACACAATCACCTTCTCACCGGCTTCCAGACCTTCAAGAACCTCATAATATTGCGGGTTCTGACGACCGATCTTGATAGAACGCCTGTAAGCTTTCTTTCCATCCGGATCTAGAACAAATATCCAACTTCCACCCGTACTCTGGAAGAAAGTTCCCTTCGGGATAATGATACTCTCGGTAGGTTGTCCCAGCTCCAAGTTGATATAGTAGGTCTGTCCGCTACGGATATTATCCGGACGCTCACCCGTGAAAACGAAATCCGTACGGAACTTACCATCACGAACCTCGGGATAAACTTTGCGCACCGTTAAGTCGAAAGACGAGCCTTGACGCTCGAAAGCGGCGCTTAAGCCCGGTTTCACACGGTCTATATAATGCTCGTCGATCATGGCCTCTATCTTATAATCGGAAAGGTCGTTAATCTGGCCGATCTTTTGTCCGGGATTGATGCTTTGCCCCAATACGACATCCAACAGTCCCAACTCACCGTCGATCTGGGAACGGACATTCAAGTTTTCCTTACGTTCGCGGATCAACAGGATATTCTTCCGCATGTTCGCCAAGCTGGCCTCCATCTCATCCATCTGGATCGTGCGGGAGATAGAGTCTTGGCGCAAGCGCTCGGTAATCAAGGCGTGCTTTTGAGAGGCTAACTCGAAGTCCTCCTTCGCTTTCAGATAATCCTCCTTGGCGATCAAGTTCTCTTTATACAACTGCTCTTGTTGGTTGAACGAGCGGCGGGCCCGGTTCATGTCCATATCGTATTGAAGTTTCTCCATCTGATTGGTCAGCTTATCCTGCTCCATGGTAACCTGCGTATTACGAAGGAAGTTCTGCTTCTCCGCCAACTCGGCCTCAGCGTTCAAGATCTGCAAATCCAGATTTGAGTTGCTCAGACGAACAATGATATCGCCTTTCTTCACTTGGGCACCCTCTTCCACGACTTTCTCCTGTACGATACCGCCCTCCTCGGGGCTAAGCTGCACGACCGTGATAGGTTGCACCTGACCATCCATACGAAAGAAGTCATTGAATTGCTCACGGGTCACATTACCGATGCTAATCCCTCTCGCGTCCACTTTCAACGTAGAAGCATGATCACCAAAGATAATCCATCCCAACAAGATAACGAACAACACGCCACCCGCTACATAAGGAATATGCTTCTTCTGAAGACCTTTCTTTTTCTCTAATTGTATATCCATCGTATTCTATATTTTTTATTATCATCTAAATTCTATGTTCTCAATTCTTATTCATTGATAAGAGGCTTGCCCTTATAATAATCTACCAACTTGCTTTTCAATAAGTACATCAATCGCTTTTGAAGCAAATTGGCCTTGGACTCCAACAGCGTATTCGCGCTTGTCTGTACATCCAGCGTACTCATCAAGCCTTCCTCGTACTTCCGTAGGGTCACACGATAAGCCAACTCATCCGATCTCACCTTCTTATCCATCTGTATGGCCTCTTTAGCGTATCCCTCACGATCCAAGACCGATTGCTCTACCGCTGTCTGCAACTGGCGAAAGACCTCTGTTCTTGTCTCCCGCGCGATCCGCATATTGTTACGGTAACGACGAGCGTTCGTTAATCTGCTCAAACCATCGAATAAGGGGAAGCTAAGGCTAAAAGAGACATATTCACCACGGTTATTCTTAAACTGATCCTTGAAAGCTTCCGGAGAGGTCTCAGACTTCAGGTTCTCGAAATAACTCGTAGAGATTCCAGCATTCAAATAAATACTCGGCAGCAACTTTCCTTTATAAATACGATATTGGTATTTACTTTGCGT
>UMKB01037141.1_pt1 | contig 11363 bp, 8 predicted proteins | sample 1966171 | NCBI WGS metagenome assembly UMKB01 (sample SAMEA4836164, study PRJEB28245) | human gut metagenome | biome: gut microbiome; material: fecal sample | place: Denmark | collected 2008 | reverse complement strand
CCACCCGCGCCCACCAAGAAACAGCACCTAGAAACGTAAGTTTCCGGGTGCTGTTTCGTTTGCTCGAACCCACTGTTCCACGACGGCAAGATGACCGACTGCATCCCCTCCGACGCCGACCTGCAGAAGGGCTTTGACGGCATCCCCCACTTCCCCGGCAACGAATAAACCGCATTCTTCCGGCCCCGCTGTGTGCTCCACGGCGGGGCCTTTTTCTGGGTGCATCACACCCCGGAAACAGCAAAAGCCCTCCGGCTTCAGGACCGGAGGGCTTTTGCGTTTGTTTTGGAAAAAAGGAAGAATGGACAAAGAGACAAAGGTTCTGATGCAGCTCGTGCAGACGGGTAATTACTCGCCGCGGACTGCTGCGAAACCGGCTTCCAGATCGGCAATGATGTCGTCGATGTGCTCGGTGCCGATGGACAGACGGATGGTGTTCTGGTAGATCTGCTGCTCGGCCAGCTCCTCATCGTTCAGCTGGCTGTGGGTGGTGGAAGCCGGGTGGATGACCAGGCTCTTCACGTCAGCGACGTTGGCCAGCAGAGAGAACACCTTCAGGTTATCAATAAACTTGAAGGCCTCTTCACGGCCGCCCTTGATGTTGAAGGTGAAGATGGAAGCACCGCCGTTGGGGAAGTACTTCTCGTACAGGGCGTGGTCCGGGTGATCCGGCAGAGAGGGGTGGTTGACCTTTTCCACCTGCGGATGGTTGGCCAGGAACTCCACGACCTTCTTGGTGTTCTCCACATGGCGCTCGATGCGCAGGCTCAGGGTCTCGGTGCCCTGCAGCAGCAGGAAGGCGTTGAACGGAGAAATGGTTGCTCCGGTATCACGCAGCAGGATGGCGCGGATGTAGGTGACAAAGGCAGCGGGGCCGGCTGCGTCGGCGAAGGAAACGCCGTGGTAGCTGGGGTTGGGGTCAGCAATGTTGCCGTACTTGCCGCTGGCCTTCCAATCGAATTTGCCGCTGTCCACGATGATGCCGCCCAGGGTGGTGCCGTGGCCGCCGATGAATTTGGTGGCGGAGTGCACCACGATGTCAGCGCCGTGCTCGATGGGGCGGATCAGGTACGGGGTGCCGAAGGTGTTGTCGATGACCAGCGGCAGGCCGTGCTTGTGCGCGATGGCGGCAATGGCGTCGATGTCGGGGATATCGCTGTTGGGGTTGCCCAGGGTCTCCAGATAGACAGCCTTGGTGTTGGGCTGGATGGCATTCTCCACCTCGGCCAGGTCATGGGCGTTGACGAAGGTGGTGGAAACGCCGAACTGGGTCAGGGTGTGCTCCAGCAGGTTGTAGCTGCCGCCGTAGATGGTCTTTTGCGCCACGATGTGGTCACCGGCCTGAGCCAGCGCCTCGATGGTGTAGGTGATGGCAGCTGCACCGGAAGCAGTCGCCAGAGCAGCCACGCCGCCTTCCAGAGCGGCAATGCGCTTCTCGAACACATCCTGAGTGGAGTTGGTCAGACGGCCGTAGATGTTGCCGGCGTCTGCCAGACCGAAGCGGTCCGCAGCGTGCTGGCTGTTGCGGAACACATAGGAAGTGGTCTGGTAAATGGGCACTGCGCGGGAATCGGTCGCTGGATCGGCCTGCTCCTGGCCAACGTGCAGCTGAAGGGTCTCAAATTTATAGTTAGACATTGTAGTATACCTCTCTCATTAAACTTTTAGTATAATTTCCTGATACAAAAACACCCGATACGCACTCAAGTTCCAGCGTACCGGGCAGATCATTTCCGTTTGCTTCTGTTCAACGCTCCATCGGAGTACACATTCGTGCACAGGAGGGCATCGTACAGGTCACGGTGAATTCTTCTGCCCGTTCCCCACACATTCGCCCACAGCGGAAGTTTGCATGCAGCAGCTCGTTCCAGATCAGTTTCATCTTCGTGCCCTCCTTTCCGGCTTTTTCCCACTCCTCTACAAACCCGGGAATCTCCATTTCAATTCCCCACAAGGTTTGTGGATTTGTTGTTCGCATTATATCTCCCAAATACCCAGTTTGTCAATAGGTTAATTCCATTTTTTTCAATTTTGCATTTTGTGCATGATGAACGGCCGCTGCGCGGTGCCGTGCCTTGTGCATTCCGGTCAAGAGTATTACTTTGCTTGATTTTCCGGCCCGTCCGACGGCGTACACCGGCACAAATTCATGCTCTGGTCACAAAACGGCAAAATCTACACCTTATAATAAGACCGGAATGACCCTTGTCAAACCGGCCAAAATCGTTTATGATACAGTCATTCGGGCCACCGCCCGGAAAGGAGCACACCATGCATACCGTTTTTCGTTTTCTCCGGCAGCTGTTGCTCACGGTGCTGCTGCTTGCCCTGCTGGTCCTCGTGGCAGCGGGCGGGTACTTTGCCGTCACAGGCCACAAACTCTATGAGAGCGCCATCCAGGTCACCCCCATTGATACCCTGTACAGCAGCATTTCGTCCCGCGAGGGGTTCGTTCCCTATGCCCAGCTGCCCCAGACCTACATCAACGCCGTGATCTCGGCGGAGGATTCCCGCTTCACCCACCACAAGGGTGTGGACCCGGTGTCCATTGCCCGGGCACTGGTGACCGACCTGCGCACCGGCAGCTTTGCCGAGGGCGGCAGCACCATCACCCAGCAGCTGGCCAAGAACACCCTGTTCACTCAGGAAAAGCATCTGGCCCGCAAGGCGGCGGAGATGTTCGCCGCCCTCGCCATTGAGAAGCAGTACAACAAGGAACAGATCTTTGAAATGTACGTCAACACCATCTATTTCGGCAGCGGGCACTACGGCATCGGCGAAGCCGCGCAGGGCTACTTTGGCAAAACGCCGCTGCAGCTCACCGACGCCGAAGCCGTGATGCTGGCGGGCCTGCCCAATGCTCCATCGGCCTACTCGCCCAACAGCAGCCCGGACCTGGCCGTCAAGCGGATGCAGGTGGTGCTCAACCGGATGGTCGGGTGCAAAAAGCTGACCCGGGAGCAGGCCGACGCCCTTGCCGCTGAGGCGGTCACCTTGCAGTTTTTGCCGGCCTCCTGACACAGACCTGAAAAAGCTGCTGCATAAAACAAGTGCAGCAGCCTTTTTTCTGCCATTTTCCGGCACGCAAAAAGCACCGCGCAACGGGAAGTGGACCCGTTGCGCGGTGCTTTTTTACGGTATTTGGTTTGGAAAAGGAGGAATCATGTTGTCCCGGAGAAGGGATTTGCGGCGTTCCCTTCCGGTGATTCTATCTTACCAGAGAATTTCGGCAAAAGTGTTGTGCATCCGTGAATCTTTTATGAACCCTGACGTTTCTTATTCCGGTGCCTTCATGCTCTCCACCATGCTGATCTTCTTCACATGCCGCCGCATGACAAAGCAGACTGCCAGCGTGAACAGCATGGTCAGTGCCACGCTTAGCAGATAGCTGTGGGGGGCAATGGTCCGGATGAACATGAGCTGGTCCATTTCCACCGTGCGGATGATGAACTGATGCAGGGGGATGCCCAGCAGCAGGCCCACGCAAGAGCCCATGAGGGCCAGCAGGTCGATTTCCCGGAAGATGTAGCGGTACACTTCCTTATCATAGAAGCCCAGCACCTTGATGGTGGCCAGCTCCTTTTTGCGCTCTGCCAGGTTCACACTGATCAGGTTATACAGCACCACCGCCGCCAGGGCCGCAGCACACACGATGATCAGCACCACCACCGAGTTCAGGCTCACGATGAGGTTGTCGAACATGGAGGTGGCATCCTCTGTAAAGGAGGCTCCGGTCACATAGTTGCAGGCCAGCAGGGTCTCCCGCATGGTGTTGCGGTCGGCGGCACTGTCGCAGCGGGTCTGGGCGTACACCGTGTTCCAGGGGATGTCCTGGGTGCCCAGCAGGGTCTGCAGCTGGGCATTGGACACATACAGCCGGGTGAACATATAGTTCTCCGTCACGCCGGTCAGGGTCATTTCCACCCGTTCTCCGTCAGGGTTCTCCACCCAGATGGAGTCTCCCGGCTCCACCCCCAGGTTCAGGGCGGTCTTTTCTGTCAGCACCACGCTGTCCTTTTCAAAGGGGATGGCCTTGTGGCCCTGCCGGGTGCGGAAGGTCACATAGCGGCTCAGCTGGCTGTCGGTCTGGGCACCCACCACGCTGACGCCGGCACTTTCTCCGTCGGCATTGTAGATGGTCACCGACTTGCTGTACACCGCCGCCCAGTTCTCCACCTGGCCCTTCTCCAGAGCATCGGTGAGGCCCTTTTCCACCGTAAAGGCGGCAGGGTCGCTGAGGGTGACGGTCAGGTCGTTGTGGGACAGTTCTGTGGACTGCTTGGTGACGATGGGCAGCAGGGAGTCCTGGAGGCCGAAGCCGATGAGCAGCAGGGCCGTACAGCCTGCCACACCCAGCACCGTCATAAAGAACCGCTTCTTATACCGGAACAGGTTCCGGGCGGTGGTCTTTTGAGAGAAGCTCATGCGCTTCCACAGAGGGGTGATGTACTCCAGGAAGATGCGCTTGCCTGCCACGGGAGCCCGGGGCAGCAGCAGTGCTGCACTTTTTTCCTTCAGGCTGGAGCGGCAGGCACTCCAGGTAGCCAGGCCGATGACGGCGGCACTGATGGCCACGCTGGCTGCTGCCATGCCCGGGTAGAACCGCAGGGTGAAGGTGGGCAGGCTGAAGATCAGCTGATAGGCGTACCAGATAATGCTGGGGAACACCACAAAGCCCACCACCATGCCAGCCATGCTGCCCAGCACGCTGGCGGTAAGGGCATAGAACAGATACTTGCCTGCAATGCTGGCGTTGGAGTAGCCCAGAGCCTTCAGGGTGCCCATCTGGAGACGGTTCTCGTCTACCATACGGGTCATGGTGGTGGTGGCCACCAGGGCCGCCACCAGGAAGAAGAACACCGGGAACACCCGGGCAATGGCATCCATCCGGTCGGCATACTGCTCAAAGGTCACAAAGCTCAGGGTGCTGTTGCGGTCCAGCACATACCACTCGCCCTTTTTGATCTTGCTCACCTGCTCCTCAGCGTCAGTGAGCTGCTGCAGGCCCTCGTCCAGCTTTTGCTGGGCATCGGCCTTTTGGGTCTCATACTCGGCACGGGAGTCTGCCAGCTGCTGCACCCCGGCCTGATACTCCTGCCACCCGGCGTCCAACTGGGCCCGGGCCGCCTCAAACTGGCTGTAGGCCGTGGCGGTGCCGGTGGTAAGCTGCAGCTGGCCTTCCAGCAGCTGCACCTTCAGCCGCCGCAGGGCGGCCTTGGCCTCCACCACCAGCTGGTCGTTGTCCAGGTTCGGGGAGGAGATGAGCCCCTGGGCGTACATCTGCTTTTTGCCCTCATCCAGCTGGGCCTGGTAGCCCTGGAGCTGGCCGTTGATGTTGTCATAGGCAGCCTGGGCCTTGGCCAGGGCGTCCCGCAGCTCGATGTAGTCCTCGTCGGCAGGCTCCGCCTCGTCCAGCGCTTTCTGGGCGTTGTCCAGGGCGGTCTGGGCGTAGGTCAGCAGCGGGTCGGCTACCTTTTTCAGGTTTACCAGCAGCTGGATCTGCTGCAATTGTTCCTCAAATTCCAGCACCTGTTCCTCGCCGTCCACCAGCTGGTCGGCACCGTTCTGCATGGTGTCGGGCAGGGCTTCCTTCTGCTTGGCCAGTTCCGTTTCGCCTGCGTCCAGCTGGGCCTTGGCGTCATCCAGCTGCTTCTGGGCATCGTCCAGCTGCTGTTCCGCCTCGGCAAATTTCTGCTCGGCCTCGGCCTTCTGGTCGTCGTAGGTCTGACGGGCCTCGGCCAGCTTCTGGTTGGCGGTGTCGATAAGCTGTTCCCGACGCTGCACACACTGGGCGGCGCTGATCTGCTCCAGGCGGTCCGCCACCTGGTCCACCGCCTCCTGGTACTCCTGGGAATAATTATCGTACTGGCCGGCATTTTCCGCCTTGATATAACAGGCAGTGTAGTAATCCGCCGTCAATTCCCCGTCCAGCACATAGGCGATGTAGTTCAGCTGACCGTTGCCCACGGTGCTGCTCTCTTTGTCGGTGGAAATGTGCTGAGGGTCCTGCACCAGCCCCACCACCGTATATTCCTTGTGTTTTGTCCCCTCCGTATCTTCCGGAAGGGTCAGCACGGTGCCCTCAGCGATCTCGGCCTGGTAACCCATTACATGGACCACGCACTCGTTGGCGGCCTGGGGCATCCGGCCGGAGCGCAGCACCAGACGGTTCATGTTGGCGTCGGTGTCCGCTGCCGGGTCCTGCTGCAGGGCCTGCAGCTGCACCACGATGCGCTCCTCCTGGCCCCGCCAATTGGCCTCCAGGTCCAGGGTCTTTACCGGCATCACAGCCTCCACCCCGGGGGTGGCGGCAATGGCGGCAATGTCCTGGTCTGAAAGGCCCAGGGTGGACAGCACCCGGAGGTCAAACACATTTTGCTGCACATAATATTTTTGGGCTGCGCTCCGCATACTGGGGGCAATGCTCATGAGGCCTGTCAGCATCATGACCCCCAGGGCCACGATGCCAAACAGCGACATCATGCGGCTGGCGTTGCCCTTCATCTCCCGAAGGATATTTTTGCGATAACTTTTTTGCACTGCACTCACCACTCAATTTCTTCCACTGGCACCGGGTGCTCGTTGACCTTGTTGGACACGATCTGCCCACTGCGTACCTGAATGACACGGTCGGCCATGGCGGTCAGGGCCGTGTTATGGGTGATCACGATGACGGTGCGTCCGGTCTTGCGGCAGGTCTCCTGCAAAAGCCCCAGCACCTGTTTGCCGGTCTTGTAGTCCAGGGCACCGGTGGGCTCGTCGCACAGCAGGAGCTTGGGGTTTTTGGCCAGGGCCCGGGCAATGGACACCCGCTGCTGCTCGCCGCCGGACAGCTGCGCCGGGAAGTTGTTCAGCCGCTCCCCCAGGCCCACACTGGTCAGGGTCTGGGCCGGGTCCAGAGGGTCCCGGCAGATCTCGCTGGCCAGCTCCACATTTTCCAACGCCGTCAGGTTCTGCACCAGGTTGTAGAACTGGAACACAAAGCCCACGTCGTACCGACGGTAGGTGGTAAGGGCCTTTTCCGAAAAGCGGCTCACGTCCCGGCCGTCCAGCCAGACATGACCCTCATCGCAGCTGTCCATGCCGCCCAGAATGTTCAGCAAGGTGGTCTTGCCGGCACCGGAGGGGCCTACGATGATGCAGAACTCCCCCTTGTCCACATAAAAGTTCATGTGGTCGGCGGCGGCGATCTTCACACTTCCAGTCTGGTAATATTTGCAGACGTCCTCAAACTCCACAAAATGATCCATGGCGTTTTCTCCTTTGCAACCATGTAATTTTATCCACTTTAACTATAACACAACCCGGCAAAGGTTGCACCATCTGCCGGGCAAATTTTCAAAAACTTAACAGAAAAACTCCCACTGCTGCAGTAGCAGTGGGAGTTTTTGGATGCTTATGGAATCCAGGAGGCTGGGGCTCAGCGGCCGATCAGCAGATCCCGGCGGCCCCGGCCATTGACGCTGAGGCGGACGGTGCTGCCGCACTGGTGCAGTTTGACCTTGGCATCGGCATCATAGCCCTCCGTCAGCAGGCTCAGGTTCAGGGTGGTGGAGGTCTTTTCGGTCTTGAACACCAGGGTGTTGATACCGTTGTTCATCATGGTGGTCAGGTCCTCCATGGTGCAGCGGAAGGTAGCCACGCTGGCAGGCACATCCAGGGTCAGCACCGTGCCGTTCTGCCGGGCGGTGTACAGCACCTGGCGGCCAAGCAGGCCCTTGACGCTGTAGTTCAGCTTCAGGGCGTCGCTCTCAGCACCGTCGGCACCAATGAGCATGATGTTGCCCTGGATGGCAGGGCCTTCCGGGGCACCGTAGCCGCCGTAGGTGGGGTCCTTTTCGCCAACGGCCACATCGCCGTCGGCACTGATGAGCATGATGTTGCCCTGGATGGCAGGGCCTTCCGGGGCACCGTAGCCGCCGTAGGTGGGGTCCTTTTCGCCAATGGCCACGTCGGCAGCAAATGCGCCTACGCTGAGCATGGCAACGGCACAGGTAGCCACCGCAGCGGCAGCCAGGGTACGGGCAACTTTATGATTCAGCAGTTTCATAAGAAAATCCTCCTGTTTTTGCAGCCGGGGTCCGGCTGTGTTTTTCATGTTCTGAAAACCATGGTTTTTTGCGGCAAGGCTCTGAACCAGAACCGCCGCATCTGTCTTGTAAACGAATGCGGCGGCTGGATTATTGCAGGGAATGCAAAAAATTATTCCGTTTTTTCTTCTCCGTTCAGAATGGCCATAAATTCCTCCCCGGTGATGGTCTCCTTTTCATAGAGGAACTTAGCCAGCTGGTCCAGCTTGTCCCGGTTCTCGGTAAGGATCTGCAGCGCCTTGGCGTGCTGGGCCTTTACCAGCTCCACCACCTTCTGGTCGATCTCCCGCTGGGTCTGGGCAGAGCAGGCCAGGGAGGTGTCCCCACCCAGGTACTGGTTGTTCACCGTTTCCAGGGCCACCATGTCAAAGTCCTGGCTCATGCCGTACCGGGTGATCATGGCCCGGGCCAGCTTGGTGGCCTGCTCGATGTCGTTGGAGGCTCCGGTGGTAACAGAGTGGAACACCAGCTCCTCGGCGGCACGGCCTCCGGTAAAGGTGGCGATCTTGTTTTCCAGCTCCGTCTGGTTCATCAGGTAGTGGTTGCCCTCGTCCACCTGCATGGTATAGCCCAAGGCACCCGACGTGCGGGGGATGATGGTGATCTTCTGCACCGGGGCGGAGTGGGACTGCTTGGCTGCCACCAGTGCGTGGCCGATCTCGTGGTAGGCCACGATGCACTTTTCCTGATCCGTCAGGATGGAGTTCTTTTTCTGGTAGCCTGCAATGACCACCTCGATGCTCTCCTCCAGGTCTGCCTGGGTCACGCTTTTGCGCCCGGCCCGTACCGCCCGCAGAGCGGCCTCGTTGACGATGTTGGCCAGCTCGGCACCGGAGGCACCGGAGGCCATGCGGGCCACAGTGTTAAAGTCCACCCCCGGGGCGATCTTTACCTTTTTGGCGTGGACCTTCAGGATCTCCTCCCGGCCCTTCAGGTCCGGCAGCTCCACCGGCACCCGGCGGTCAAAGCGGCCGGGACGGGTCAGAGCCGGGTCCAGGGAATCCGGGCGGTTGGTGGCTGCCAGGATGATGACCCCGGTGTTGCCCTCAAAGCCGTCCATCTCCGTCAGCAGCTGGTTCAGGGTCTGCTCCCGCTCATCGTTGCCCCCCAGATTGCCGCTGTTGCGCTTCTGGCCAATGGCGTCGATCTCGTCGATAAACACGATGCAGGGGGCCTTTTCCTTGGCCTGCTTGAACAGGTCCCGGACCTTGGAGGCACCCATGCCCACAAACATCTCCACAAACTCGGAGCCGGAGATGGAAAAGAAGGGCACGTTGGACTCACCTGCCACAGCCTTGGCCAGCATGGTCTTGCCGGTGCCCGGAGGGCCCACCAGCAGGATGCCCTTGGGCATGGAGGCACCGATCTCCTCGTACTGTTTGGGGTCGTGGAGGTAGTTGACGATCTCCTGCAGGTTCTCCTTGGCCTCGTCCTCTCCGGCCACATCTGCAAAGCGGATGCCATGGGTGGATTGCACATAGACCTTAGCGTTGGACTTGCCTGCGCCGCCAAACATCATGGCACCGGGGCCGCCGCCTGCCTTTTCCATGAGCTTTTTGTTCATCTGGTTGCCGATAAAGCTGAACAGCAGGATGGGCAGGGCAAACCAGATCAAAAAGCTCAGCACCGGGGAGCCCTGCTCCACGATCTCGCTGGAGAACTGGGCCCCGGCATCGTAAAGACGCTGGGTCAGGCCCGGGTCGTTCATCAGGCCGGTCTTGTAGATCTGCTTTTCTTCTTTATCGGTGAACACGATCTGGTTGGACTCGATATCCACCCGGCCGATCTGTTTTTCTGCGGTCATGGACATAAAGGTGCCGTAGTCCACCTCTTTGACCTGACGTTCGGTGAGCCAGGGCACAAAAACAAGGTTGAGCACCAGCAGCACCAGCAGCACGATGGCGTAGTAGATGGCCAAGGGCTTTTTGGAAGGTTTGACTTCCTTCATAGGGTTTTTCCTCCTTCATATCGGTATCTGAGTGTGTCTGCATCTCATTGATCGTAGTATAACACTGCCCAAAACAGCTTAACAAGCAGCTTGAGGGCTTGTTTCCAAAAACTTAGCAGTTTTTTAACAAACGTCCTTCGTAAATTCCGGCAAATTCTGACCATGGATTTGTGAATTTGTTTCATCCTGCCGATGAGCCATTCTTCTTGACAGGGTCCGGAAAGCATGCTAAACTTATCTCACTTTGAAAAAAGCACAAATGCGTTGACGGGGATAAAACGATTTTCTTCTGCGTGCAGAGAGCCGCCGGGTGGTGCAAGGCGGGTGCAGAGGGTCTCGGTTACTGGCCCCTGAGCGGCAGAGCTGAACGATGCAGTAGGTTCTGACGGACGCCCACCGTTACAAGGGCAGCGATTCGCCGCAAAGGGCCGATCGTGCAAAGTGGCTGCATCCACAAAAGGTGCAGCAAAGAGAGTGGTACCACGGGTGCCCTGTGATAAAACTTACAGGCTCTCGTCTCTCAAGGTTTTCGCCTTGAAAGACGGGAGCCTTTTCGTATATCTGCCGGTTCTGGCAGCAGAAAAAGTGTAAGTTATCAGGAGGACAAAACGATGATGGACGCTACCAAGTACGCTCCGGGTTACTACCCGGTACCCGCCGGCTATGACAGCTGGGTCAAGAAGGATCACATTGAAAAGGCTCCCGCCTGGTGCAGTGTGGACCTGCGCGACGGCAATCAGGCGCTGATCGTGCCCATGAGCCTTGCAGAAAAGCTGGAGTTTTTCCAGATGCTGGTGAAGATCGGCTTCAAGGAGATCGAGGTGGGCTTCCCTGCTGCCAGCGAGACCGAGTACGAGTTCCTGCGCACCCTGATCGAAAAGAACATGATCCCGGAGGACGTCACCGTGCAGGTGCTGACCCAGTGCCGCGATCACATCATCCGCCGCACCTTCGAGGCCGTCAAGGGTGCGCCCCGTGCGGTGATCCACTTCTACAACTCCACCTCGGTGGCCCAGCGTGAGCAGGTGTTCCACAAGAGCAAGGAAGAGATCAAGAAGATCGCCACCGACGGCGCCAAGCTGGTCAAGCAGCTCAGCCAGGAGTACGAGGGCAACTTCCTGTTCGAGTACAGCCCCGAGAGCTTCACCGGCACCGAAGTGGACTACGCCGTGGATGTGTGCAACGCCGTGCTGGACATTATGCAGCCCACCCCGGACCGCCCGATGATCATCAACCTGCCGGTGACCGTGGAAATGAGCATGCCCCATGTGTATGCCAACCAGATCGAGTACTGCGACAAGCACCTGAAGTACCGTGACAGCGTC
>UMKB01042536.1_pt1 | contig 11454 bp, 10 predicted proteins | sample 1966171 | NCBI WGS metagenome assembly UMKB01 (sample SAMEA4836164, study PRJEB28245) | human gut metagenome | biome: gut microbiome; material: fecal sample | place: Denmark | collected 2008 | reverse complement strand
CGGCGGGAAACGTCACGCAGGAAGCTGTAGGTTTCAACATTGTCGCGGTCGGCGATCTGAAGATCCTTGCGTACGCCCGTCTGAGCCGTCACGAGGTGGTCGGCAACGAGAGCAGCGGGCAGAGCGATGCGTTCTTTGCCGGAGGTGAGGAACTGCAGAATGGCCATCGGACCGCCGATGTCGTGCGTGCCGGCACGGTCCGGACGAAGTTCGATGTAGTCCTGGCCGCGCTTGAATTCGGTGAGGCTTTCCGGATGGTAGAGGTGTACGAAAAGCAGCTTTTCGGTGAGTGTCAGCGGACGACCGAGCTTGGCGCGCACGGCGGCGAGCTTCTTGGGATAGTTGGCGTAGAAAGCCTTGATCATGTCGAAGTCGCGGATCTTTGACGTATCCTGTGCGGCAGACGAGGCTTCCTTAGCCATCAAGAGGCTCGGAGCCGAAATCGTGGAAGCAGCCATTGCGCCGGCAGCGCTTGCCTTGAGCAGCTTACGGCGGGAAATTTGCAGTTCAGACATCAGTTCTTCTCCTGTTTCTCTGTGTCTCAGGCAATTGTCGGTGTGGTACTGACGCTTGCGAACGACGTTTTGTCGGGACGGTGTCTGGCCGTCCTCTTTGTCACGGTTGCAATTTTTCGCCCACGTAGGTGCTACGTAGTTTTGATTTATGTCAAAGGTTTCAGGAGTTGACTTCTGATTTTTTTTTTCGGCAATTCGCGCGTATCCGCGCTCGCGTGAAGAAAGAAAATGCAGAAAACGTTAGCAGGCTAATAAAAAATTTGAAAAGATTGCATTCAATTGACCGTAAATATCATTTCTGTTCGGTGATTGATTGAAATTTCGGTGGTTTGTTTGACGGGCTTAATCAAGCGACTTTTTTGACAGCTAAATAAAATTTGACAATGCTCGCCGATTATGGGTTGATACAGATAAGTCGGACTAACGCAGCAGCGCGTCAATCGTCACCAGATGCAGCTTTTGATCCGTTTTTTCAACTTCGAGGAAAGGGTTTTTCAAAAGCGGTTCGGGAAAACAAATAGCGATGTACCGCCGCATCTGCAGCAAGCGGAAGCATGGAGCATTTTGCATCGAGATCCTGCAGCGTTTTTAGGGCAATCGGAACTGTTCGATATTTGCATTCACCGACCAGCACGTTTTTCTTGAGGGCGTCAGTTGCCACAATGTCAATTTCTTGGTTTTGTGCCACCAACGTCCGATAGAAGAAGCAAAGAAAGGCAATTGCCCATCGAAGTTCCTGCGAACGAGATATGCCTTACAACATGCTTCCAAAGCGTCCGAGGCAAATTCGAAGAAAAACGGTGCTACGGCATGCTCCCACACGGTTGCAGCTGCTGAAACGGTAGGAATCTCAGTGCTTTGCGAGGCTATAAACCGAAACCAGAATTTGAGGAAACGATCTGAAGTCTTGTCAAGCCCTCGGGCGGCGTTGCCCTGCATTTTGGTGGAAGTCAGAGCAGGATACTCGCGTTCAACGAGCCCTATGTCCGGCAGTATTTTGAGATATGCGGTCAGTTTTGTCGGTGCGACGAAACTTTTTTGAGAAATTCCGTTGTATGTGGTCGGATCTCTGAATTCGCTCATCGACTACAGGCGATGAAATTGGAAAAATATAGGCAAGTATCGACTGTGATCGATGTTTTAGCGGTCGTTACGTAAGAAAACCGCGTTCCTGACAATTCAGAAACGCGGCTTTACCTCAAAGCATGGAGCGAAGAATCTACTTCAGCTTACCGAACAGCAGTCACAGCTGCCTTCATGGCTGAAATCACTTCCTTGTACCCCTCGGGGGACTTCATGCCGAACACGGCGGAGCCGGCCACGAAGGTATCAGCGCCGGCCTTGGCGACTTCAGCAATGTTGTTCGTCTTGATGCCGCCGTCGACTTCCAGGCGGATGCTGCGGCCCGTGCGTGCTTCGTAAGCGTCGAGCTTGGTTCGCATAGCACGAATCTTGTCGTAGGCCGAGGCAATAAAACTCTGGCCGCCGAAGCCGGGGTTGACGCTCATCAGGAGCACCATGTCGACCTTGTCGATGACGTAGTCGAGGTATTCGAGCGGGGTGGCCGGATTGAAAACGAGACCGGCCTTGCAACCTTCGTTGTGAATCAGCTGCAGCGTGCGGTCGATGTGTCGGCTGGCTTCGCAGTGGAAAGTAATGATGTCGGCACCGGCTTTGGCAAAGGCTGGGACCAGGCTGTCGACGGGTTCAATCATCAGGTGCACATCAATAACCGCTTTGGTGTGCGGTCGGATCGCTTCGCACACGAGCGGACCAACGGTGAGGTTCGGGACGTAGTGATTGTCCATCACGTCAAAGTGAATCCAATCGGCCCCGGCCGCAACCACATCTCGGACTTCTTCGGCAAGACGTCCGAAATCGGCAGAGAGAATGGAGGGAGCAATGACGGTTTGTTGCATGGCGAACCTTTGTAAATGCGGAAAAGAAGTGGTCAGAGTCGTTTGCGCGAATGATAACGAAAAAGTCCCGTCGGCGAGAGCCGGCAGGACTTGTGAGTCAGGGCAAATCAGCCCGGTTGATCAGAGTTTGACTTTGTCTTCTTCGAGGTTGAAGGCCTTGTGCAGAGCGCGTACGGCAAGTTCCATGTACTTGTCCTGAATCACGAGGCTCACCTTGATTTCAGAAGTGCTGATCATCTCGATATTGATGCCTTCGGCGGCAAGCGACTCGAACATGCGGCAAGCGACACCGGCGTGCGTACGCATGCCGATACCGACGACGCTCACCTTGGCGATGTCGACGTTCGTGTGAATGCCTTCCGGATGGCAGACCGGAACGACTTCTTCATTGAGGACCTTCAGACACTTGTCGACATCACCGCGCGGGACGGTAAAGGAGAAGTCGGTCGTGCCGTCGAGACCGTCGTTTTGCACAATCATGTCGACGTCAATGTTGTGCTGGGCTACGGGGCCGAGAATCTTATAGGCCACGCCCGGGGTGTCGGGAACGCGCGAGAGCGTGATTTTGGCTTCATCGCGGGTGCAGGCGATGCCGGAAACAAGGGCTTTCTCCATCTTCGGATCATCCTCAAAAGAAATCAGGGTACCGCTGGACGCTTCGACGTCAACGGGAATATTGGGGTCGGTAAGGCTCGAGAGAACACGCACGGGAACGTGGTATTTGCCGGCGAACTCCACGCTGCGGATCTGCAGCACCTTGGAGCCGAGGCTCGCGAGCTCGAGCATTTCTTCAAAGCTGATGACGTCAAGTTTGCGGGCTTTGGGTTCGATGCGCGGGTCGGTGGTGTAAACACCGTCAACGTCGGTAAAAATGAGGCATTCCTGAGCCTGAAGAGCCACGGCAAGCGCCACGCCCGAAGTGTCCGAGCCGCCGCGGCCGAGGGTGGTGACGTTGCCTGCGCTGTCTCGTCCCTGGAAGCCGGCGACGATGACAACTTTGCCGGCGTCAAGTTCACGCTTGACCGGTTCGCTGTCAATGGACTCGATACGGGCCTTGGTAAAGGCGCTGTCTGTGTGTACGGCAACCTGGGAGCCGTTGAAACTCACTGCGTCGACGCCGATGCTTTTGAGAGCCATCGCGAGCAGGCCGATGGAGACCTGTTCGCCGGTACTTGCAATGACGTCGAGCTCCCTGGGATCGGGATTGGGCATGATTTCTTTGGCAAGCGCGATGAGGCGATTGGTTTCTCCGCTCATCGCAGAAACCACCACCACCATCTGATAGCCGGCGCGGTGCCACTTGGCAACACGCCTTGCGACATTCTTGATGCGCTCGACGCTTCCCATTGAGGTGCCGCCGTACTTGTGAACAATAATGGCCATAAACGTCTCTGTTTTGGTTGAATGTGGCGTGCCGGCAAACAAACCCTCCGAATGAGGTGCCGAGCACAAAAGACTTCACGATTGTCGCAAACTTTGACCGCATTTCGGCGCCGTCACGCAGAATCGGCACAAGTTAAAAGGGAAACATTGATCTTTCCCAAGTCAAACAGGCAAAGCCGCTTAGGAGGTATGTCTCAGTTTGCGCCTTCGCACGTTGATTTGCTTGAGAAGTAACCGTGCCACCTGCATTTTGAGGTCTGATGTTTGGATGCGACGCATAATGACGTATCTTCCGCTAGAGTAGATCAGAATTGAATATCTGTTCGGCTCGTGAGACAGATCATGCGCATTCCCAAATTGAAGAAAATCCAAACAAAGGTATTGCCCCTGGAGCAAAATTTCGCCAAAACATACGTGGACGACAACGGTGTCTGTCGCTTGGGACAGACCGTGCTGGAACATGCACTGACTTCCGGTCTGGTTGCCCGTGAATTGTTGCAATGGTGGCCCGACGCGTTACAGAAGAAATGGTTCCCCGACGGCTTGGATTTTCTCGTCAGTGAACACGACGTCGGCAAGATGACGCCTGCGTTTCAAGAGAAACTTCGACGAGCTACTTCGGATTATTTTCCGAACAGCATTCCGGAATTGGCTACTGCGGATCCGTCTCTGGAAAAACGATGGGGAGGGCACAGCGGTGCCAGCTTGTTGACAGTGACGGCGTTGACGCATGACGCGCGTGTTCCGCTGATTCTCGGGTTACATCACGGCAGACGCCCCAAGACGGGGATGTTTCGTGCTGATGATGATGTTCTGGGAGGCAAAGCTTGGCAAGAGCAACGCGAGCTCCTTACGCAAAAACTCAAAGCTTTTTTCAGTGCAGAGTTTCCGGTTGTCAAAAGTGACCTTCAGGCCAAGGTTTTGGCCGGGTTCACGACTGTGGCCGACTGGATCGGTTCTAACGATGCCTTGCTCCAGGGCAAGATTTGCGATGCTGCCGCCGCCCGCAGGGCGGTCTTGTCCGCAGGCTTCTATCGTCCTCGCGTCAAACAGAAATTGAACTTTGCCGATATTTTCGGCTTTACCCCGAATGACGCTCAGAAAGCGCTGGCAGTCAAGTGTTCCGGTCCCGGCGTATACATTCTTGAAACGGTGATGGGGGCCGGAAAAACAGAAGCGGCGCTGTATGCCGCCTACCGCTTGCTTGCTCAAGGCCAAGCCACAGGACTTTATTTTGCTTTGCCTACCCAGACGACCTCTAATGCTGTGTATACCCGCGTCAATTCTTTTCTCGACAAGATTCTCGAAGACGATGATGCGGCTAAACGTGCTTTGCTGGTTCACGGTAAAGCCGCTTTGGGGATGCAGGAAATGGGCGAGGAGGCGGCTCCCGGCGGCGGTTGGTTTGCGCCTTGCAAGAGAAGCATTCTCGCGCCCTTCGGAGTCGGAACGATTGATCAGGCTCTCATGTCTGTAATGGGGGTTAAGCATTCGTCCGTACGAACTCTGGGACTGTTGGGCAAGGTTGTGATACTTGACGAGGTGCACAGTTACGACATGTACACGGGCACCATTGTCGATGCGCTTGTCAAAGAACTCCGGGAACTAGGCTGTACAGTCATCGTCCTGTCAGCAACGCTTACGCAGCAACGCAGGGGCATGCTTGCCGATCAACCGTCACCCGCAGAGGCCTACCCGCTTTTGACCGCGGTTGACCAAAAGGGAGAGTTGGCTGAAATTCCGATTGAAGCGCCGTCAGCCAAGAAAGTGGAACTCTCGTATGCCTCTGATGATTCGTTCGTTCTGAAACAGGTCATCGAGCGAGCAAAAGGCGGGCAACAGGTCTTATGGATTGAAAACACTGTCAATGAAGCGCAAAAGCTCCATGAAAGGCTGTCCGAAGCTTTATCAGGGACGACTGTCAAGCTCGGCATTATTCATTCCCGATTCACCGTGGCCGATCGCGAGGTGAACGAACATCGATGGATAGATGTCCTCGGAAAAAAATCGACCACCAGGGCGCAACGCGGAAGAGTTCTGGTCGGGACGCAAGTTTTGGAGCAGTCATTGGATATTGATGCGGATTTTTTGGTTACGCGTTTGTGTCCGACCGATATGCTTCTGCAGAGAATGGGTCGTCTTTGGCGTCATGCCGTAACCGAGCGTCCCGCTGGTGCCTGCTGTGAGGCCTGTGTGATATGCCCCGATGAAAATTTGATGAAAAAGGACCCCAAGAAAGCGTTTGGAGCATCGGCGCAAGTCTACGCTTCTTATGTTTTGTGTCGAACACTCGAAAGTCTGGCCGGTCGTGCATCAATAACACTACCGACGGACATACGACAGATCATGGAAGACACATACCGAGAACGCCCTGAGTCTGGGGTTCTCTCTGATTTGTTAAACGAACTTGAGGAAGGTTCCGGCTCGACCGTAGGAAGAAGAGCGCTTCGGCAATTGGCGCAGCTCACGTTGACGGATGCGTTCGGAACCATCGATGATAACGATGAGAGCAATCTGGCAACCCGCTACTGCCAGATGCCCACGGTCGACGTCTTGCTTCTTCGTCGCATTTTGAATCGTGACGGAAAAACGGAAATTGAGTTTTTGAGCGGGGAAAAACTGGATTTGCCCGACGGCGCTGGTCTGAGCTACTCGCAAAAGGTATCAACAGCGTTGATATTGATGAAAAACTGTGTCCGTACCCCGATCTACCTGGCGCCGACGGCCGATGAGCACCGCAGTCTCTCCTGGCTTGCTCCGTACCTTTTTGTAGCCGCCCATGACAGTATGCGTATTCGAGTGGGTCTTGTTGATGATGACGGAAGCGTTTATCACATGGACGGGACACCGGCCTTGCCTAACCGAAGAGTTTTCTACGACAAATCCGGATACCGATGCCTGAATCCGGACGAATGAATGATTAAACCTGTATCGCTATATTTTGATCTTCACCAAAGCTATGACAACCGATAAAAAGTTCAATTTGATTGATGAACAGTGGATTCCCATTCGGGAAAGGGGGTTGTTCAGTCTCCGAGACATCTTTTCGGATCCGTCTCTAAGGAGAATCGGTGGCAACCCGATCCAGAAAACGGCTATCTTCAAGTTGCTGTGCGCTATCGCCCAAGCAGCATGGACACCGAAGACCGAAGAAGAATGGCGGCAATCGACTGTCGAGGATTTTTGCCGGAAATGCCTTGCTTATCTTGAAAAGTGGCATGAAAAGTTCTGGTTGTACGGAGACGAGCCGTTTCTTCAAGTTCCCGCGGTTGCGGACTTGACTGTAAAAGTCTATTCCTTTGCGACATTGAATCTGGAAAAGGCGAGTGGAAACACAACGGTTCTTACGCAATTTCAGTTGCAAGCGGAGCCCACCGATGCTGATAAGGCCTTGTTGCTGGTGACGCTCATGTGCTTTGCTATTGGAGGGAAAAAGGCAGACAACTCCAAAGTTCTTACTCCGGGCTACAAAGGAAAAAGCAAATCGGGTAAGGCTGGTGCCTCTTTGGGCACTAGGGGATATTTGCACTCATATGTGCTAGCCGATTCCGTTGCCTCAACAGTGTGGCTAAATCTTTTTTCCGAAGAACGCCTTAGCAAGTTGCCGTGTTTCCCCGAAGGTGTCGGAACGGCTCCTTGGGAAAAGATGCCGGCGGGAGAGGATTGCGATGTCGCACGCAAACTCAAAGATTCGTTGATGGGACGTTTAGTTCCGTTGAGCCGATTCTGTCTCTTGACTGACGGTGGAATGTACTGCACGGAAGGTATAGCGCATGATGACCATCAATCTGGTCGTTTTGATCCTACTCAATCCGTGGAACGTAAAAAAAATAAGTTCAATTCTCTCTGGGCTGATCCGGACAAGAAGCCCTGGAGGTCACTGACATCGATCTTGAGTTTTTTGGGATCTCAGGATGCGTCTCGGTACGTTTGCTGCCAGGTGGAATTGGGAATGTCCCGAGCCAGAGATTGTTTTGAAAGTGTCGAACTTTGGTCCGGAGGCGTAAGCGTGACTTACCAATCCGGAGAGCAGTACATGGCAGGATCCGATGATTTTGTGGAGTCGTGTTTTGATTTTTCTCCACAAGATGTTGGCGAACAGTTTTTCGAGACATTTTCGGCTTCAGTAGAACAGCTTGATCGTCTTTCTAAACAGCTCTACAAGTGCGTTCTTGGCTACTACACGGCTATGGGTACCGAAGGAAAGACATTGGCAGGGAGAGCTGCATCCCAGTTTTGGGAAATTGCCGGATTGCACGCTCAAGAACTTATCGACTCATGTGTTCCCGGTGAAGACCCCGAACCCGTGAGATATTTTTTCCGAGCCACGATGCGAAATACCTATAACGAATCGTGTCCTCATTTCACCCCTCGCCAGCTGCAGGCCTGGGCCAAAAATCAACCTAATGCATCACAGAAAGGAACAGAACGATGAGTGAAATGCCTGATAAAAACGCCTTGGAAACTCGCGGCCAGGCTTTCGTGCGCTACGTGATTGACAGATGCAGCAAAGACAAAGGTGCTGCCGCGGCCATGCGCCGTGCAGATAATCCTGCCATGCAGCATCAGAGTTGGAACATTCTGATTGACTTTCATGTCAACTTGGATAACTCGATCGAGCGAACCGCCTTTGCTTGCATTGGTGCCGCCGTGATTCAAGCTAAAGCAAATCGCAACGGAGATACGCCTTTGACGCGCGCGCTCTCGCTTGCGTACTCGGGGACGGAGGGACAGGGAGCAAGCCGCCTGCGCCGACTTTTAGCTTGCTCCACGGCCGAAGAGTGCTGCAGTTGCCTAAGGCCGTTGTTCCGGCTCGTATCGGGTAAAACCAGTGCGGCCATTGACTATGCTCAGCTTCTGGATGATTTGCTCGCATTTCCACGTCGAAGCGAAAAAATCAAGGCCAAGTGGGCGACATCGTTTTACCAACGAGAAGCGCGAGAGGAGCAGTCATGATTGCCGGAGTATTGGAACTAAGTTGGAGAGACATTAGAGAGCTCCGGGTTACGGATCCGTATTCCGTGCATCGAGTGATCTACAGTCTGTTTCCCGATGAGCGCACACCGGAGCAAAAGAATGCGCATCAGCCGGCTGGTTTTCTCTATGCGGACAAAGGGGGCGACAAAGTCTCCAGGCGCATTTTGTTTCTCTCAAACAGGGAGCCATTGGAGCCGACATACGGCACGGTGCGCACTCGGTGCATTCCGGACAAATTCTTGCAACACGATGCATACGCGTTTGAGGTCGTCGTCAATCCCACCAGGAGGTCGGTAAACGGCAACCTTGTTCCTATCAAGCAAAGGGAAGACATACGGACGTGGTTTGAATCACGCACGGCATCGTGGGGTTTCAGGTGTCTTCAGACCGAGGTCTTAGAAGTCAATGTTCAACAATTTCGCAAGGGAGAGCATCGTGTGACGCTTGAGCAGGCGGTGCTCAAGGGCGTGATGAAGGTCACGCAAAGAGATCTTTTCATCAAAAGTTTCGAAACAGGTATCGGACGAGGCAAAGCTTTCGGTTGCGGCCTGCTTCAGATTGTTCCCATTCAAGTTTCCGGCAATTGATCAAGGAGATAAACATGTCTATCAATCCTTTTTTGAATACTCGCATTGAATTCCACATTCTTCAGTCTTTTCCCGTCACCTGTCTGAATCGTGACGATGTTGGTTCGCCCAAGACGGCAGTGGTCGGGGGTGTGACGCGCGCTCGTGTCAGTTCTCAGTGCTGGAAGCGTCAGGTTCGCATGATGCTCCATGATTTCGGAGTGAAAATCGGTACTCGCTCCAAATTGGTCAATCAACAGATTGCCGCCAAATGTCGGGAACTCGGCGCGACGGATGAACAGGCTCAGGCTTGCGGTGACGTCATCGCCAAGGCCATTGTGAAGGACACACTCTACTTCTTCACTGATACAGAAGTCGAAGAATTTGCCGCTTATGCACAGTCGAAAAACTTTGATGCGGGAGCTGTTTCAGACAAGGATATTCAGAAGCGTTCAAAGAAAGTTCTGAAACTGGCTGTCGACGGTCTTGACATTGCTCTTTTCGGTCGCATGGTGGCTCAGGCACCGGAGCTCAACGTTCAGGCTGCAGCTTCGTTTTCTCATGCGATTTCGACACACGCCGTGAATAACGAAATCGAATTCTTTACAGCGTTGGACGACCTCGATACCGCAGCCGGTCACCTTGACAATCTCGAGTTTTCTTCTGCGACGTACTATCGCTACGTTTCTCTTGATCTCGGGCAGCTGTATGAATCTTTGCAGGGCGAACAGATCCAGGAAAGCGTGCAGGCCTTTACCAAGGCTCTCTTCTTGGCTATTCCATCAGCACGACAGGCCACGATGTCCGGTGCTTGCGGGTGGGACTACGCGAAAGTATTGGTGCGCACGGGGCAGCGTGTCCAGCTCTCGTTTGACAAGCCTGTTCGAGCCAATGACGGTTTCCTCAAGCCTAGTATCGAAGCGCTCAAGAGCGATCTTGAAAAGAAGGAAAAACTCTTTGGTTCCTTGTTCGGCAAGAAGATGGAATTCGAATTCGGCGGCAATGACAATGAAGGCATTGACGAATTGCTTGAAGCCCTGAGCAAGACGATCGGAGAAATCAATGGCTGATTCATATGTGCTGTTGTGGTTGGAGGCGCCTCTCCAGTCATGGGGCTATGAGTCGCGATTCAACAGAAGAGAAACGCTCGGCTTTCCGACGAGATCCGGCGTACTGGGACTGATTCTTTGTGCAATGGGGGCAGGAGGCCCCCAGTCGGAATGGCTGGAAAAGATGTCGCGGTATGGACAAACCGTGTTGGCCTTTGGTAAGAAAGGGCCTTCTCGGAAGTTTCGCGAAAATCTGCAATTGGTGGATTTCCAGATGGTTGGAAGCGCGTATGACGATTCCGATCCATGGCAAAAACTCCTAATTCCCAAGAAAATTGACGGAACCAAACCTAAAAATAGCGGTACAAAACTGACGTATCGCTACTACCTGCAAGACGCAAAATTCGCCGTCATTGTCTGCGTGCCGGAGGAATTGCGGAAAACGATTGAGTCCGCTCTGCAAAATCCTCATTGGGACCTGTATTTGGGGCGCAAGTGCTGTGTGCCGACGGATCTGGTATATCGAGGATGCTACTCTTCGGAAGAGGAGGCCTGGCAGGAGGCTTTGAACATTGCCGATGGCAAGGCTCTTGAGTGCCGTTTTACGGTGCTCGAGGGACAGCATCCGGAAAGGGGCGAGGTTATGACGCTGTCGGACGTGCCGGTGCAGTTTGGAACGTTCAAGAAATATGCCGACAGACAAATCACAATCATCGATGCCTGAAACGACTTTTCGTAAGTCTTCACCTCGGCTGTTCATCAAAGTTACGAGGGATAACCTTCCTCAAATTAAGGATCGCTATCCCTATATCTACCTTGAGCACGGTCGACTTGAAGTTGATGACAGCAGCATCAAGTGGATTGATGCTCAGGGTGGTGTTGTCAGGATCCCCGCAGCTTTGCTTCAGTGCTTGTTGCTTGGGCCGGGCACATCCGTTACTCATGAGGCTGTCAAAGTATTGGCCGCGGCGAAATGTGCCGTAATGTGGGTGGGTGAAGACAGTCTGCTTTACTACGCAAACGGCATTACGCCGACGGCTGATAC
>UMKB01021708.1_pt1 | contig 11565 bp, 8 predicted proteins | sample 1966171 | NCBI WGS metagenome assembly UMKB01 (sample SAMEA4836164, study PRJEB28245) | human gut metagenome | biome: gut microbiome; material: fecal sample | place: Denmark | collected 2008 | reverse complement strand
ATATACGCGATGCCGCGGGCGGGCGCAAGGAGTTTTTCAAAAAAGTTTTGCGCATGCAGAAATTTGATAGCGGTAAAATGTCCGCGGGAAAACAAACTCGATGCTCAGGACACGTCTTTGCTTCAAATCTTCGCCCTCATACTCGCCGTTTATCTCATTGCACGTGGCATCATCTGGCTCGTGCAACGCTACCACGACGCACGCGGATGCGGATCTTCGTTCAAAAATCTCCTGCGCGAAGGAAAACTCGATGCGAGCGTCTATGCCGACGCCGTCTGGTCGGAAGTCGAGCGATTTGGAAAGCGCCGCCTGCGTTCAAAGATCGCCAAGCGTCAGCGCAAGCTGATTCGTAACGTCAAAAACGAGCTTCGCGCCTCTTACCTCAGCGCCTGCACCCCCTCTCTGTATCAATACATCATCATCTTCCTGATTTCCTCCGTCTTAGGGCTGCTGCTCGAGACCGTTTATACCCTCGTTGTCTTTGGCGTGCTCGAAAGCCGCGTGGGACTAATATGGGGCCCGTTCTCCCCTCTTTATGGATGCGGTGCCGTGCTGCTGACGGCGCTGCTTTGGGAAGCGCGAGATTGGCCCGCTTGGAAGATCTTCTGCATCTCTGCAGCCATCGGCGGCGTCCTCGAGCAATTCACTGGCTGGTCCATGGAACATCTGGCCCATGCGCAGTCATGGACATACTTGGGGCTCCCCGATCACATCTCCCAATGGGTTGCCTGGCGCTTCCTTGCCATGTGGGGCCTTGTGGGCCTGGTGTGGTGCCGTGCGATCTTGCCCGAGCTCCTCTACCGCATCGGTGAACCAACAACGGCGCGCCAGGCAGCCGTTGTCACTTTCCTCGCTGCCTTTATCGCTCTTGACGCCGGCATGACCGTCGCGTGTTTCCTGAGAGCCGGAGCACGCGCAAACGGCATCCCTCCCGCAAATCCCATCGATGTCTACCTGGATACGCGCTATGGCGACAGCTTCATGAAAGACAAATTCGAGAACATGCGCATTGGACAAGATCTTCCCCCTGCGTCCCGATAAATCAAAAGCGCAGGTAGATACGGTATAGATGAACTTTATTCCAACATTACAAAACTTTTTTCAAAATAACGCTTGCATCAAGCCAAAGCCTTTTGTATATTATTCCTCGCGCTGAACAGCGCACCCTGAATTCGGGCGTTTAGCTCAGGGGGAGAGCGCTTCCCTGACACGGAAGAGGTCACAAGTTCAAATCTTGTAACGCCCACCAAGAATGACAAGACCGGAGACATTGTCTCCGGTCTTTTTCTTTGCAAATCGGCATTGAGATAAAGCACTCACCCATGCCCTTTAGTCCCAAGACTCATCTGCCATGGCATCGTACACAGACAGCCTCAAGCCCCTGCATCGTCTTCCATCACGCCGAGCGCCATGAGATCGCCAGGGGCACGCCCGGGTTTGTCAAACGGATTGTTAAGCAGTTCGGCCACCAGATGCCCGCTCTCCGCTACACCTGTCAGGCGCATCCACACGAGCGCGGCGCTGCCATCGTCGCCTATAAGGCCAGCTTGCAATCAAGCGGATAGCTCGGATGCCTTAGATGGTCAATCCCCTCGAGCTCTACAGCCCATGCTCGCGGAACAGTTTGACCAGGCGCACCTGCGTGCCGGGACAATCGCACCTACGACTTACCTCGACGTTATCCACTAGCAAGCGCATGAGCCTGATGCCGCGTCCTCGCAGCTCGGAAACCACCGGGGCGTCGTCGTCGGAAATCTCATAGCCGCAGCCGCAGTCGCGCAGGATCGTCACCACACGGTCATCGTAGGCAGCAACCGTCATCGTGCAGCCATGTGCACCGTCCGCATGATCATATGCATTGGAGAGGGCCTCTCCTACCGCCAAGGCATAATCAAATCGGTCGCCTTCTGACATGGGGAGCGTCGAGAGCATCTCGACGATTCGGTGACGATAATAAGACAGGTTTTCGACGCCTTCGACAATGGGCAGGCTCTTACTCCAGCAAGGGCTCGCATCGGGTGCAAGGACCGGCACCGCGGGACGCTCAGAAGGGGTGGCGTGAAGCGCCTCGGTCAGACGCCCAATCTGCAAGAAGCGCATGACATTCGACGATACGTTGACCATCGAGAGCATGCCTGCGCAACGGCTAAGCGCCCGCGCGCTCGAAACCAGACAGGCGATGCCCGTGGAATCGACAAACGAGACATTCTCGCAATTGATGATGACGCGCGGAGAACCCAGTGCGATGAGCGTATCGATGCGGCTGCGCAGCCCCGGCGCGGTGGAGATATCGATATCCCCCGCGGGCGCCAACACCGTTATGTCATTCCAACCATTCATACGGTCATGGTTCCCCGGTTATCGACCCCCTAAACAATCAATCTGAAAGAGAGCTGCCCAGAAGAAGCCAGCTAGCGAGATCGCCCCATATCGAAGCGCAGCGCCACCATCGCAACGTCATCCTCCAGCGCCGAGGCGGCAAACGTATCGAGCGCCGAAAGCATGCGCCCGCACAGCCCATTCACACCAGAGGAAGCCTCGCGTAAAAGCGTATCGCGCAAGCGTTGCTCGCCAAAGAAATCGCCTGCGGGATCGCGCGCCTCGATAGCGCCGTCGGTGTACATGAACAGGATGTCCCCCGGCGAGAATTCGAACGAGCCGGCTTCATAGCTCATGGTCTCAAATGCACCGACAACACCAGACTGCACGCTCATGAGCTCGATCTCGGCGGTAGAAATATTCCCTTGGACACCATCGCGCGGAGCATGCACGAGCATTGAGGGCGGATGTCCTGCCGAACAATAGGTTGCGTAGCCCTGGCGCAAATCGATCTTTGCAATGAACATCGTCGCAAACGTCTCGAGGCGCGAGAACCCCATAAGCATGCTGTTGAGCGAGCGCGCCATGCGCTGCGGCCCCATACCCTCCCAGGCATAGGCGGAAAGCGCCGTTTTGACCAAAGCAGACATCGAAGCCGCCTCGACGCCTTTACCCGATACATCGCCCAAAATCATGACCACGCGGTCGTCAGGAAGACGGATAAGCGTATAGCAATCTCCGCCCACCAGCGCCTGCTTGGTTGCCGAGGAATACAGGCAGTCCGAGGTGATCCCCGGCACGGAAGCAAGAGAGCTCCTCATTCCCGCCTGAAGGGTCTGTGCGATGCGATGCTCAGATTCCTTCTTGCGCGTGCCCTGAACGTACATCTCAAAATCATGCGCCAAATGCACCAGGTAATCGTACTCGAGGTCGTCAATTGGCTCTTGCGAGGCGCTGCGTAAGAGTAAAAACATGCGGTGAGGACGCTCTTCAACAAGCATCAACCCTTCGGCTCCATCGGCATCATCGACCGCAGCGCCGTCCTCAGCGCCAAAATCTGCACCAGCATCGAAGAAAACGCCCTGGCTGGGAAGGCCATGAAGTGCAAGCCAGCGACCAGCGCGCGAGTTCGCATCCACACGGACTACGCGGACATCGACCAGGTCGTCTGCCGTATACGTCCAGGCGCCTCGGTGAATCTTTGCATCGACCTCGGCCAACGGATCGACATACGCCGCCGGCGCCACGGTCGAGAAAAAGAGCTCATCGATACCGCCGGGCAGATTCACTCTGCTCCCGCCATCAAAATCGAGCACATAGCGGCCGCGCATATGATCGAAGAACAGCGGGCAGAGGCGGCACTTGAGCACGCGCGTCATCTCGGACGTCAGGCGAGGCCACATGTCACGCAGGTCTCCCGACCCCGTATACACCATGTCGCGTAGACGATTGAGCGAGCGCGTCAGCTCATCCGACCTCTTCGAACGAGCACTCGTCACCAACCCCATGAGCTCAATGGACAGGTAATCGCTCACGACCTCGAGCACATGCATGTCGTAATCACGCGGGAAGCACGGGCGCATCCAGCCAAGCTCGATGACGCCCAGCACCTGCGTACCAAAAAAGACCGGCACGGCGATAAGCGTCTTAAACGCCGGCATGTTCTCGACATTCAAGCGCATGTTTGTTCGCGCATCCATGTCATAAAATGTTCCGGATGCAGGCCCAAGGTCCTCGTCGTCGCTCGTAGCAGGCAAAACGTAAAAACGGCACGCGCGTGACTGGCGCAGCACATAGGTGGGGATACCGGCGCCGTAGGGAATAAAATCGGGCACATAGCAATTTGCGAGTGACTTCGAGAAACCGCGGAGCTTGAAGCCACCGTTCTCGGCGATGTAGATAGTGGAACCGCCCGCATCGAGTGCGCCGGAGAGCTTGTTGAGCACGGTATCAAGAAGCGTTGGAAGGTCTTTGGAGCCCATAGCGGACAAGATGACCGAAAGCGTGCCCGAAAGGCGCTTATTCGCCGCCTGAAGCTCCGAGAGAAGGCGCTGCGTCTGGCGATCGTGGGCTGTCTGCTCCTCCATGCTCTTGATGACCACGAGGATGCGACCGGCGCGATGGGCGCCCAAGGGCAAAAGATCGCGTCCAATCTCCAGTGCACGGACGTTCACGGGAACAAAGGAGCCATCGGGCAGCTTGAGCATGAGGCTACAATCGCGCGTATCGAGCGTAAACGGCATCTGGTGTCGCTCCGCACGTTCAAAAGCATTGCTAAAGAGGAGATCCTTGATGTCGGTCCCCACAATATGCTCTCGATCGTCGAGCGCCAGCGAGGCCATCTGGCGATTGACATGCAGGATAGTGCCATCCTGGGCGCAAAGCGCAACGGCGTCGCTCGTCACCTCGACCAGTCGAGCCAGTTCGGCAAGATCATCTTTTCCCAGTGATTCCATCGGACGCACCTCGCATCCTTCGCAGCCATACATTGGCACACACGATACCGCAGCATGATGGGCAACACGCCCAATAGGTAAAATAAAAGCCCCGCGAGGAGGCTCAGAAGATTTGATGGTGTCGGAGGCGGGACTTGAACCCGCATGACCGAAAAGTGGTCACTAGCACCTCAAGCTAGCGCGTCTGCCAATTCCGCCACTCCGACTTGCGACAAGGAAGATAATAGCCCAGACCCAGGAGCTGATGCAAGAACTTTTTTAAAAAGTTTTTTGCTAAGTCGATTTACGCAGGTCAGGTGACTTATTTACGTTTGGATAATGACGAATGGCAAGCTGGAAGGGCCTGAAAACGCTTCTTCCCGACCGGTCTGATCCGGGGATTACCCCCTTCGCTGGTCCTCGCCGCTTCGCAGCTGCGGAATCGCTCAGGGGGTAATCCCCGGATCAGACCTGCGTTGAAGTGGTATGCGCATCGATCATCAATCTTCAGTCGCTTCACTCTGCAGCGATCGCAAAAACAAAGAGCCCGCCCTCAGGTTGAAGGCAGGCTCAAAACGCAGGGATTCTAGTCGTGCGAATCTATAGCTTAGCTGCGGCGGCGATTGAGATGTATGCCAGCGGCGCAGATGGCGGAGCCGAGAGCGAGGGCCGCTACGGTAGCGGCAAGGGCGCTGTCGCCTGTCTTGGGGAGGTTGCCCTTCTTGTCCGTTTTAACCGGTTTCTTCGTATCCGCAGGCTTCGTGGGCTCCTCGGGCTTTTGCTCAGGGGCGGCAACCGTGTAGGTAACCGTCGGAACCGGGAAATCGCTTGCCGTGCCCTCGTTGCCGTAGACGTCAACGGGATGCAGGGTTGCGCTTTCGTTAACCTTGAGGCTATGGGTGCCGGCCTCGGTAGGCTTGTTCACCAACACCTCGCTGTACGTAAGGACAACCGGCTTAGCAGGCACCGCGGCCTCATTGAGTGTGAAGACGAGCTTCTCGTTCTCCCCTGCCGTGTACTTGAGGGTGAAACGATAGGTGCCATTCGCACGCTTACCAAACCCATACGTGGTCTCGTCAATCTTCTCGGGCACAAGGTCCTCGCCCGCAACATTCAGGCTGATCTTACTGGCATCGTTCACAAAGTCAAAGTTGTTGCCAATAAAATCCTCGACGGTCGAGCCGGCAGCAATCTTGTCCACGAGCTTGGCCTTGAGCTTATTGAAGTCGGTATCGAGCTGGCCGTTGTTCGTGTTCCTGGCAAGGTACTTCAAGAAAACCGAGCCGTCGAAGTCGGTACCAGCCTTTTGCCTGAAATAGACGTTCATGTCGTAGCCGAAATCGGCCATCGCCTGGAACGTATCGTCCGCGCTGATGTAGGCGACATCGCTGTTGCACGGCGCGTTCACGTCAAGCGGGATGGGATTCGTAGTGCCGTTGTTGGCCGCCTCGGTAGTGTACTCGTAGTCGTACTGAGCCCAGTTTTCGTCGGAATTCTGGTACTGATCTTTGTAGTAGGCGAGGTACTGAGCAAGCTTCTCGGGGCTCTTCATGGCCTGCGAGTAGATGAAGTCGGAGCCGTCGGAGAACTTCTTCGCGGAACTGGTATGGTACTCGCGGGATTGCCACTCCCAGATGCCACCCATCCAGTTGCTGCCACCCTCAACTTTTCCAAACGACCTCGTATACGGGGTGGTGTAATCGCCATTCTTGCAGTAAAGGTAGGTTCCACCGTCGCTAATAAGGATGACGTGTTTGTTCTCGTCCTTAACGGCTTTGTCTGCGCCGAGGATGCTCTGTGCGGCAAGAAGACCGGCGTGCATGTTGGTGCCGGAACTCAAGTTCGTGCCCATCGCTGTCTTAATGGCCTCGTAACCCGTAACCACATCGGTCAGCCCCTGCTGAACGTTGCCGATTCTATTGAAGATGACCACACCAACCTTGATGTCGAGGCCATCGGTCTCCGCCTTCGCCTTGACCTCATCGAGGAAAGACTTAGCCTGGCCGTAGATTGCCTTATCGTCGGAAAAGGCCGACTTATCGAGCACAAACACAACGTCGGACGGCTCGGCCTCGCGCTTGCCCGGGAACGAAAGCGTGACCTTCGTCTCCAGATTCTCGTCAAGCGCGGTCGCCGTCTTCTGATTCTGCTCCAGCGCCGTTGTCTGGCCAGATGCGGCAGTATCAGTAGCAAATGCGGGTGCTACCGGCACAGACATGGCAATCGCCAGGAGCGCACCCCCCCAGCACAAAGGCGCGAGACAGACATCGCTTTACCACATCCACTGTTTTCATATGTCATTCCTCCTGTCATGATTCCAGCGAAATCCAACTGCCAGGCACACAAGCCTGCACGTATACAGCGCGGTGGCAGTTGACCCTGGAACACTACGGTCACATATGTGACACGGCCTGTTGCACCCATAGCATACGACTCAAGACGAGAGACCTTTGGCCCAATTCCGTAAACGAGCGCTCTCGTCCCATGGCTATAGATGAGATAGCAACCTTTAATCTCAGCATGCTCAAATAAAAAGGCCCGCATGGAAACATCCATGCGGGCCAAAAGGGGCGCTTACAGGTCGATGTGCGATTCCTTGATGGGGAACGGCTGACCAAAGTGACAGGCGCAGAAATGACCGGGCTCCAACTCCTTGAACTCAGGCTGCTCGCGAGAGCAAATCTCCTGAGCAATCGGGCAGCGCGTATGGAAACGACAACCCGAAGGAGGATCCAACGGTGAAGGAGGATCGCCGGCAAGAATGATGCGCTTGCGCGTCTTCTGGATATCCGGATCCGGAACAGGCACTGCAGAGAGCAGCGACTGCGTGTACGGATGGCACGGCTGAGCGTAGAGGCGCCTCCAGTCGGAAAGCTCGACAAGCTTACCCAGGTACATAACGCCCACGCGATCGGAGATATGCTGCACAACGGAAAGGTCGTGAGCGATGAACAGGTAAGCGGTACCAAACTTATTCTGCAGATCCTTGAGAAGGTTGAGCACCTGCGCCTGAATGGAGACGTCGAGTGCAGAAACGGGCTCGTCGCAGATGATGAGCTTCGGACGCAGGATGAATGCGCGCGCGATGCCAACACGCTGGCGCTGGCCACCGGAGAACTCATGCGGATAGCGGTTGATATGCTCGGGGTTGAGGCCAACCACGTCAAGCAACTCGCGAACGCGCTCAAGACGCTCTTCCTTGGTGCCAATACCATGGATGGTCATGGGCTCAGAGACAATCTCGCCAATGGTCATACGCGGATTCAGGCTCGCATACGGATCTTGGAAGATGAACTGCATATCGCGACGCATATCCTTGAGCTCTTTTTTACTCATGGACGCAATGTCGCGACCCTGGAAGAACACCTTGCCAGCCGTAGGCTTGTTGAGGCGCATGATGGTGCGGCCCGTCGTGGACTTGCCGCAGCCGGACTCGCCTACCAGACCAAAGGTCTCGCCAGGCATGATCTCGAACGAAACATCATTGACAGCCGAAACAACGCGCTTGGAAAAGCGGCTGGAAAACACGCCGGAATTGGCGGGGAATTCCTTGGAGAGGTGCTCGACCTTGAGCAAGGGTGTGGTATCTGCCATGGTCTACTCCTCGCCTCCCGTCATCGTATCGTCCATGCCCGTAGCGATAGCATCATTGCCGGTGCGCGACGTGGCAGGAGCATTCTTCTTCGCAAACTCCGAATCGGAGGCGTAATGGCACGCGGCATAGTGGCCCTTGGAGAGCTCCACGCGCTCGGGACGCTTGGTGTGGCACAGCTCGGTAGCATAGGGGCAACGGGGCGCAAAGGCGCAGCCGGTGGGAAGATTGACGAGTGAAGGCGGGTTGCCGTGAATGGGCGTAAGCGGCTTCTTCTCGTCGATAACCTGCTCGGGGATGGAGCGGATAAGACCCCAGGTATAGGGATGACGGCTCTCGTAGAAGATCTGATCGGCAGTACCGAACTCCACAGGGCGGCCGGCATACATAACCATGATCTTATCGGCGATATCGGCGACGACACCCAGGTCATGGGTAATCATGACGATGGCATTGCCGTTCTTCTCCTGCATCTCCTGCATAAGCTCGATAATCTGTGCCTGAATGGTCACGTCGAGAGCCGTGGTGGGCTCGTCGGCAATCAGGATATCGGGGTCGCAAGCAAGTGCCATAGCAATCATAACGCGCTGGCGCATACCGCCCGAGAACTGATGCGGGTACTCATTCACGCGCTTCTCGGGCTCGGGGATGCCCACCAGGTCAAGCAGCTCGGTAGCACGCTTGAGCGCCTCTTCCTTGCTGTAACCACGGTGCAGGCGGAGACCCTCGCCCACCTGCTTACCGATCTTGTAGACCGGGTTGAGCGACGTCATGGGGTCCTGGAAGATCATGGCGATGTCGTTGCCGCGAACGTGCTGCATTTCCTCTTCACTCATATCGAGCAGAGACTTGCCGCGATACTTCACGGAGCCGCCGTGAATCTTTCCGGGAGGCATCGGGATGAGGCCCATGATGGTCATGGCCGTCACGGACTTACCCGAACCGGACTCGCCTACCACGCCGAGCGTCTCGCCGCGGTCGAGCGTATAGGAAACGCCGTCAACCGCATGGACGATACCGTCCTCGGTATGGAAGTACATCTTAAGGTTATCGACTTCTAGAAGATGCTGGCCCTCAGGAATGGGCTGCGTCTTGAGGTCGACGTAGTTTTTCGTATCCTTCTTCATGACTTTATGCATCCTTCATCTTGACGTCGAGCGCATCGCGCAGACCGTCGCCCAACAGGGTGAAGGCGAGCACGGTCGAAAGAATGGCGAGACCAGGCATGATCATCATCCAGGGAGCGGTCTGCAGGTAGGCCTGACCGTCCTGAATCATCGAACCCCAGGAAGGCGTGGGCGGAACGACGCCCATGCCCAAGAAGGACAGCGAAGACTCGGTAAGGATGGCGCCACCGATGTTCATCGTGGCGTACACGACGATGGAAGCAACGGAGTTCGGGAAGATGTGACGCGCAATGATGCGAACGTCAGATGCTCCCATGGAGCGAGCCGCGTCCACGTAGTCGTTCTCCTTGACCGTAAGAATCGCGGAACGGAACACACGGGCGATGGAAGGCCAGCCCAAAATGCCGATGGCCACGAACACGTTCGTCAGCGAACGGCCGAGAACGGCGATGAGCGAGACCACGAACAGAACATACGGGAAGGCCAAGAAGATATCGGCCAGTCGCATGATGATCGTATCCCAGATGCCTCCGTAGAAGCCGGCCAGAGCGCCCATAATCAAACCGAGGATCGTGGAGATGGCGGTTGCCATAACGCCAACGGAAAGCGAGATGCGCGCGCCATAGATAACGCGTACGAGAATGTCGCGACCGAGGGCGTCGGTGCCGAAGGGATGCTCGCCCGAAGGCGGAAGCGTCGAGTTCTGTGCCATCGTGGTGGAGTCGGCAGCCGTCGGCGAGCCGAGCCACTGCTTGGCCCACAGGTCGGCCGAAAGAGCCACGATGATGACAAAGATAATCCAAATCACCGAGATAACGGCGAGCCTGTTCTTACGCAGACGCTTGAAAGCGTCACCCCAAAGGGTGCGTGAGGCGGCGGGGGAAGAGGAATCGGACTTCTGGTGAATCTCCTCCAGCAGCGCCTCGTTTTCCTCCTCAATCGTCTGAGGGGTCTTGTTATCGTTCATGAAGTACCTCCCCTTAGGCGTTCTTGTTGGACGAATCGAAGCGAATGCGCGGGTCAAGGAAGGCGTAGCTTACGTCGACCAGCAGGTTGATGACCATAACCACGAGCACGACAAGAGTGACGCCACCCATAACGATGGGCCAGTCACGGCTGCTGATGGCACGGAACATCTCGTAACCGATACCGGGCCAGTTGAAAACCGTCTCGGTGAGGATGGCGCCGGAGAGCATGGCACCGAAGTCGACACCAATATATGTAACAACCGGGATAAGGGCGTTCTTGAGTGCATGCCTCCAGATGATGGCACGATCGGAAAGGCCCTTTGCCTTAGCGGTGCGGATGTAATCCTGGTTCATAACGTCCAGGAGCTGCGAGCGCATGATACGCGCGCAGTATGCGGTGGAAACAGAAGCGAGCGTCACCGCAGGAAGGATGTAGTGCACCCAATCCTGATACTGAGATGCCGTACCGCCTGCACCCGAGATGGGCAGAACATGCAGCTGCACGCCAAAGAACAGCTGGAGCAGCATGCCCAGCCAGAAGGCGGGCACAGCGACGAGCACCGAAGTCACCAACGTGACCAAGATATCCCAGAAGGAATATCTCTTAACCGCCGAGATGATGCCGGCACCAATACCCATGATCGCCTCGAGGACGATAGCGCAAACGGCAAGCTTCGCTGTATACGGATACTTAGCGGCAAAGATGTCCGTCACCGGCAGCTTGCGCTGATACGAGCTGCCAAGGTCGCCCTGAAGCAGGCTGCCCATGTAGAACACGTAGCGGTTCCACAACGTCTCGGGAACGGGGTCGCCGTTCTCGTCCAGAATTGCGTTGCCCTCATCGTCAACCTGAACAAGGTGATACTTGACGCGAAGCTGCAGCTCAACCTCGGGGGTGAGCGCCTTCTCGCCACCAATCAGCTTGATCGGGTCTCCCGGAACGATGTTCTGAAGCGCAAACAGGATAAGCGTTACGCCCAGAAAAACCGGGATGAATTGGAGCACACGCTTGAGGATGTACTTTCCCATACAAAAAACTCCCCTACCGTGGATACACCTAAACGGGATGTCAACCGATGAAGATTGACACCCCGTCAAACAAACACTCAGTATATCGTTTTGCC